>FTDB01000655.1_pt1 | contig 21165 bp, 20 predicted proteins | sample 1639741 | NCBI WGS metagenome assembly FTDB01 (sample SAMEA3914869, study PRJEB12502) | metagenome | biome: forest; material: soil | place: USA | collected 2012-03-12 | depth 0.1 m | reverse complement strand
TCTTCCGAATAGCCTTCATAGGCGCGGCCCCAGCGTTCGTCCTGCGGCACGGTCAAGGTCGGGCCGAACGCCCAGTCGATGCCGGCGGCGGCGGTCTCCTCGGCGGTGGCGCGGCCGATCTTCGTCATCAGCGCCGGATCGTGCATCGCGCCCAGGCCGATATTGTGCGGGAAGACGGTCGCGCCGACGATGTTCGAATTGCCGTGGACCGCGTCGATTCCGAAGATGAGCGGGATATGGGTGCGGCCGGGATGGGGCTCGTTCGCGACCGCGTTGAAGGCGCGCGCGGTGGCGAGCCAGGCGGGCGCGGGCGAGCGATCGGGCGCCCCCAGAGGCGGCGAGCTGCCACCGGCGAGGATCGAGCCCAGGGGATATTTGCGCAGATCGTCGGGTACGATCGAGGCGATATCGGCCTGGATCATCTGGCCGACCTTCTCCTCGAGCGTCATCTTCGCCATCAAGCCGCTGACGAAAGCTTCGGTCTTGGGATCGACCAACCCTACGCTTTTCGCGGCAGGCCAGAGCGCGGGATGCGCGACTCCCCGTTGCGCTTGCGCCGGCGCGGTGGCGCTCATGGCCAGGGCCACGACGCAGGCCGACATCGCTAAGCGCTTAAAATCGCGCATCTTGTTTCCCTCCCGGACAATGCCGCTATGTTGCGGCCTGATTAGTCATACCAATTCTTGTCTCAAAAGCCATGGGGAGGGGCGTAAAAATGCGCACTTTACGCGGGATCAATTTCTTGAAAACGCTTACATTCCTGGCCGGAGCGGGACTTTTGACATCGATGTCTGCTGCACGTGATTTTGCACGCTTCGATTGGGTCGATTACCGCAATGTCGAAAAGGGCCCGGCAGCGGGCGCGCAACAATATCGCAACCCGGTGATCGCGGGTTACTATCCCGACCCGAGCGTGGTGCGCGTCGGCGCGGATTTCTATCTGGTCAATTCCAGCTTCTCCTGGTTTCCCGGCCTGCCGGTGTGGCACAGCCGCGACCTCGTCCACTGGCGCCAGATCGGCAATGCGATCGACCGCAAAGGCCAGCTCGATTTCACCGGGATCGGCATGTCGATGGGCACGTTCGCGCCCGACATCAGCCACCACGACGGGCTGTTCTACATCGTCAACACCTGCGTGGCGTGCGGCGGCAATTTCGTGATCACCGCACGCGATCCGAAGGGCCCCTGGTCGGACCCGGTGTGGCTGAAGACTGTCGACGGGATCGATCCGTCGCTCTTCTTCGACGACGACGGCAGCGCGTGGCTGGTGCACAATGCCGGGCCCAAGGGCGCTCCGCGCTACAATGGCCATACCGCGATCTGGCTGACGCGGTTCGACCCCAAGACGTTGCAGGCAGTGGGCGAGGCGAAGGTGATCGTCGATGCGGGCGTCGACCCGAGCAAGAACCCGGTCTGGATCGAGGGCCCGCACCTCTTCAAGAAGGACGGGACCTATTATCTGATGGCGGCCGAGGGCGGCACCGCCGAAAACCATAGCGAGGTGATCTTTCGTTCGGACGCGGTGGAGGGGCCGTATGTCCCTGCGCCGGCATCGGTGAATCCGATCCTGACGCAGCGCGACCTCGATCCCGCGCGCAAGGACCCGATCACCTCGTCCGGCCATGCCGATCTGGTAAAGACGGAGACGGGCGATTGGTGGGCGGTGTTCCTGGCGACGCGGCCCTATCAGGGCGGCCTCTACAATACGGGGCGCGAGACCTTCCTGGCGCATGTCACCTGGGCCGATGGCTGGCCGACGATCCTGCCGCACGGCACCCCGATCCCGGTAATCGCGCGGGCGCCGGCCTTGCCGCACGATGCCGCGCCGCCGGTGACGGGCAGTTTCGCGGCGCGCGACGATTTCGCGGGCAAACAGCTCGGCCCCGAATGGATGATGATGCGCTCGCCGACGACCGCCTGGTATCGGCTGGAGGGCGGCGCGCTGGTGCTGGCGGCGCGTAGCGAACGGCTGGGCGACGGCAAGCAGCCGAGCTTCCTCGCGCGGCGCCAGCAGAGCGCGGAGGCGGTGGTGACGACGTCACTCCGCTTTGCGCCGGCCGAGGGCGAGGAGGCGGGATTGGCCGCGCTGCAGAACGACCATTATTTTCTGAGCATCGCGCTCGCCCGCAAGGACCGCACGCTGGCGGTCGAGGTGCTGCGGCGTGCGGGGCCGAACGATCCGGCGGGCGGCGTGGTGGTTGCCAGCAAGCCGGTGGCGGCGGGCGCGGTGCAGCTACGCATCCATGCGCGCGGCGGGCTTTACGATTTCGATTATGCGGTCACGCCGGGCCACTGGCTGACGGTCGCGCATGATGTCGATGCGACCAACCTGTCGACCGCCAAGGCGGGCGGGTTCGTGGGGACGCTGATCGGGCCCTATGCGCAGTCTTCGGTTGGGGCGAGCGCGGCGGCGATACGGCAATAGTCGATCGTCATTGCGAGATTGCTTCGTCGCTACGCGCCTCGCAATGACGGGTTAGGTTGGGCGACGGGCTATTTCCCGACCCCCAATTCCTTATCCGCCCAGGGGATGAAATAGCGGAAATTGGGGACGTCGGTGTGGCCGCCGGTGTGCTGGCGCCAGGCGAGGTCGCCTTCGACGAAGGTCGTGGGCGGGGGCATGTCGGCCGGGCCGGTCACGCCGACGCCGGTCTTGCCGAGCAGGGCATAGACGCGGCCGGCATCGTGGGCTGCCTTCCAGCTGCCATTCTGATCGATCCAGTGCGCGTCGCCCTGCGCGGGCACGCCGTGGCTGATGAAGAGCGGACGGGGGCCGGCGAGCGCGATCAGTTCGTTGGAATCGACGGGGAGATCGTTGGCGTCGAGGCCGGGTTTGGACACGCCCTTGGTGTTGTACTTCATGAAATTGCCGGCGAACCAATAATAGCCGCCGGTGGTGAGGCTGGTGACGCCCTCGCCGAAATTGCGGCGCAGCAAGGTCGCGCCACCCTTGCCCGACGAGCCGATCAGCCCGACCGCGAATTTGGGATCGTAGGCCATCGTGACCAAAGCGGCCTTGCCGTAGCGCGACACGCCCTCGATCCCGATCTTGCCCGCATCGACGCGCGGATCGGTCGAGAGCCATTCGCGCACCTGGGTCGCGGCCCAGGCCCAGGCGCGGAGCGCGCCCCAATCCGCGGGCTTGCGGGGCGCGCCGTGATTGCCGATGCCGATGATGCCGCTGCGCAGGCCTTCGCCATTGTCGGGCTGCGCGCTGGTCGGATCGAGCGCGACATAGCCCCAGCCGGCGGCGATCAGCTGCTCGGTCGGCGACAGATCGCCATTCGCGTCGTGCTGCGGCAGATGAAAGCCGGGCGGGGTGGCGAAGGCGAAGGCCTGATGCCGGTCGAAGACCGCGGCGAGGCTCGGGTCCTGCTTGATCAGCAGCGCCTTCATCGCATCGTTGATGCGGTCATATTCGGCGGGCGTCGGCTGCGACGGTTCGGGCCAGGCGCTCGCGCCGAAGCCGAACATGATCAGCACCGGCACCGGCCCCCTGGCGTTGGCGGGCAGCACCACCATCATCCGCATGTCGATGCTGCGCGACGGATCGGCCGGATCCTCGACATGGCCGATCACGCGCCGCGCGATCACCGGATTGAAGAAATCGACCGCCTCGCGATCGGTGGCGACCACCTTCCACTGCACCGGCGGCAGGTTGGCCGGGACGCGGCCGTAGACCTCGCTCGTATAGGCCTCGAGGATTTCGGGGCGGCGCTGATCGAACCAGGTCTTGGCGTCGGTGACCTTGCGGCCGTTCCCGAGCGTCAGCGGATCGGGCAGGACGGGGTAGGGATTGGCCTTCGCCTCATCGATATTGGCGTGGTTGGGCGCGCTTTCGTCGCCGCTCGGCCCCGGCACCAGCGCGGTGATGCCGAGCTGGCGCATCATGTCGGCGCGGTCCTGATCGCTCGTCCATTGCGCTGCGGCTGGTACCGCTAACGCCGCCCCGGCCAAAAGGGCGACGACGCCCACTCCCCTTCGGAAAATCGCGCCCATCGCCCTCTCATCCCTCGCCGCCTCTAATTGTGCGGCAAGGTATTGATATCGTAATCAGGGCCGAGGTCGAGCACGAAAACCGGGCCGAGATCGATCACCTGCTTGTCGGCCGCGAGCTGCATCGCGATATGCGCCTTGCCGCGCGGCCACGCCACGTTGGCCTTGCCCGACACGTAATAGACGTTCCACTGCTTGGTGACCTGTTTGTCGCCGACCGCGATCGGCGTGTAGGGCGCGGCCTGTTCGACCACGCCGATGCCCGGCATCGATGCGGTCTGGCCATCCGCCAGATTGGGCGCGCGCATGTAGATCGCGAAGAAGATGACGTCGCCGACCTTGATCGGCTTGTCGATATCGTAGCCGGCGCCGACATCCCAGGGGTGCGTGCCCTTGCTGGCGACATCGACGCGGACGAAGGCGCCGCCCGGAACGTCGGCATCCTTCATCACCTTTTGGGTGTAGCCCGATCCGTAGAAATTGTAGCGCGTGCCGGGTTCGTTGATCACCTTCTTGATCAACGCGTCCGACTGCAGCGGATCGACGGTCTGGGAAAAGACGGGCGCGGCGGCAAACAGCCCCAATGCCACCCCCAGGGCAATCTGGTTCATATCGGCTCCCTCTCGTAGCTGCCGCTGTTGTCGCGGCTGACGGCCAGCCTCTCCTCAAGCGGAAGGGCTGTCAATCGGCGGGGCGCCGAAAAATATGATATTTGGGCGGGCGCGCCTTCAGGCGGCGACGGCGACCGCGCCGACCACCTCGACACTGATGCCGACAAGGACGAGCGCGAGACCGAGCGCGGGACCCCACGCGGCGGAGCGGCGATTGCCGAACAGGGCCACCAGCACGACGCCGGCGAGCAACAGGACGACACCCAGGACAGCAGCTACGTTACCCATAAGACCCTCTACTGATACGAACCGAGCGCGCTAACGCGCCGACTTCCGATGAGTTCATTGTGCCGCGGGAACGAACCCCGCGATAGCTGGCCTGAGGGTCTATGTCCGAAGGTGTTGCGGGGGGCTGAACGAACGATAGGGGTGGGAGAGGAGTCTGTGTTGTTCGCTTCGACATCCGTCGAAGCTTGCGGCACCAGCCCACGCCCCCACCCGAAGTCTTTGGTAGTGCGGTTCAGCATCCGCTGAACCTTGGCCGCACCAGGAGTTTTGTTTGTGCGCTTCGACATCCGTCGAAGCTTGCGGCACCAGCCCACGCCCCCACCCGGCCTCCCATAGAATACGCTGTTTGGGAGGCCGGGTGGGGGCGTGGGCTGGTGCCGCCGAAGGTTCAGCGGATGCTGAACCGCCCTACAAAGACCTTAAATATCCTCGACCTGGTCGAGGTAGGCGCCGTAGCCCTGGGCCTCCATTTCTTCGCGCGGGACGAAGCGGAGCGAGGCCGAGTTGATGCAATAGCGCAGGCCGCCGCGATCGATCGGGCCGTCTTCGAACACGTGGCCGAGATGGCTGTCGCCGTGGGCCGAGCGGACTTCGGTGCGGATCATGCCATGGGTGGTGTCGCGCAGTTCGGCGACGTTGGCGCTTTCGATCGGCTTGGTGAAGCTCGGCCAGCCGCAGCCGGATTCATATTTGTCGGACGAGGCGAACAAAGGTTCGCCCGAGACGATGTCGACATAGATGCCCGGCTGCTTGTTGTAGAGCAGTTCGCCGGTGCCGGGGCGCTCGGTGCCGCTCTGCTGCGTTACGCGATATTGTTCGGGGGTCAGGTTCGCGATCGCGGCTTCGTCGCGGAAATAGTCGGCCATTATGGGAGCCTCCACTTGAGTCTCCGATAATATAGGAAGCGCTCAGTCTTCCGCCAGCAGCCGGCTGGCCTCTGCGGCGAGGTTGGCGAGGAATTCGCGGTCGACCTCGGGCAGGCGGGCCTGCTGGTCGATCACGCACAGCGCGCCGAGCGCGAAGCCGTCCTCGTCCACCACCGGCGCGCCCGCATAGAAGCGGACATTGGGCTTGAAGCGCACCACCGGATTGGCGGCGAAGCGCCGGTCCTGGGTCGCGTCGCCGACCACCAGCACCTCGTCCGGATTGAGGATCGCGTGCGCGCAGAAGGAGATGGCGCGCGGCGTCTCCGGATCGTTGAAACCGTGGGTCGCGGCGAACCACTGGCGCTGATTGTCGATGATCGAGAGCGCGGCCATCGGCGTGTGGAAACGCTGCGCGGCCTCGTCGACCAGTTTCTGCAATTTCTTGTGGACGGTGCGCGCCTTGCCGATCGCGCGATCGACCGCCTGCTGGCGCTCGGCCTCGTTGGTCGCCAAAGGCGGAATATAGCTGCTCGACGCCATGCCGCCCGCGCGGGCCTCCTCACATCCTCTTGCCTGATAATCAGGGAGAATCAGGCGATTGCGGGAGGAAATGCTCGCTTTGGGCCTAAGCATCAAGCCTTCCCGGCGCGGGGCATGATCCGCCAACAAGAGTTTACATTTGGTGTGTGGGACGCCGGTACCGCATGGCCCCCGACCCCGCGGATCGCACGGGCGCCGCAGCGGAGGGTAGGCGAAAGCCTTCCATTCCGGATACATAAGGGCCGCGGGCCGATTTTGCGCGGGCCGTGCGCTGCGATATGCTGCGCGAAAATGGAGGACGGCATGGCTGGCAAGGCTCGAGCGCGTCTGGTTGCGTCTGCTGTATTGTCCACCCTGGTTATGCCGCAGCCGGCGCTGGCGGCCGCGGCGACGCACGCCGCGCCCGAAGTCGTGGTGACGGGCACGCGCTCGGCGCCGAGCGGCTGGCGGCAGGCCGAGACCAGCCATATCGTGATGCTGAGCGACGGGCCGGAATCCGAGTTGGTCCGGCTGACGCGCAACCTGGAGCGGCTGCACTTCCTGATATCGGGGCTGATGGGGCGCGGCGCGGTCGACGACGATACGGTCAAGATCCGGATCACGCTGATCGGCGAAGCCGCGCAGTTCGACCAGCTCGACCTGCACAATACGCGCTGGCAGCAGGGGCCGTATAACGACCTGTTCCGCGTCAGCCGCTATTACGATCCGCGCGAGGACGGGGCGGTGATGGCGAGCATCGGCGCCGACCAGCGCGTCGTGGTCGAGCATACGCCCCTCGATGCCAATGTGGTCGGCGAGCTGCTGACCAGTTTGGCGCAGAACGGATCGCTCACGGCGCACAGCGCCGATCCCAATGCGGCCGAAAACATGCGCGCCGAGATGGCCGCCGTGATCAGCGGAATGGCGGAGCAAAGCGGATTGCAAGGCCGCAACGACCAGACGGTCGGCTTCGGCGGAAAGACGATAACGGTGTCCGAGGAAAGCCTGCTCTATGCGGGCTATGCGCAGCATTTCCTGCTGACCTATTTCCCGGCGGCGTATCCGCGCTGGTATCTCGACGGGTTCGGCCAGATCTTCGCGAGTCTGGTGGTGAAGGGCGACACCGCACTGGAGTTCGGGCGGGTGCCCGACGGCACGACCGCGGTGATGCACGGTTTCGGCCCCTATCCGGTCAGGGATGTGCTGGACGACGCCTATCTGACGCAGGATCCGCACAAGACCGGCTGGACGCCGGTCCATGCCTGGATGCTGACGCACTTCCTGTTCTTCTCGGACAAATACCGGCCCTTGCTGCGGCAATATCTCGCCGCGCGGGCGGAGGGTGCGGATGCCGACACCGCGGCGAAGATCCTGGGCGACCAGAAGGTGCTGGCGCATGAGCTCGGCAGCTATTTCCTCAACCGCAAGCCCTATATCGAGGTGACCTACGACGGCACCAAGATCGAACAGCCGATCGTGCGGCGGCTGCGGCAGAGCGAGGCGGCGTTCGTGAAGGGGCGGCTCGAACTGGGCGCGCGGGTGGAGATACCGCCCGCGCCCGGCGCCGGCGAGGCCGCCGACAAGGCAAAGGAGATGACTCGCAAGCGCGCGGATGCGCTGCAACAGCGCGACAAATGGCTGGCGCGGCTGCGGCGCGACGCGGCGCACTGGCCGAACGAGCTGGAGGCGCAATTGCTGCTGGCCGAGGCCGAATGCCGCAGCGGCAACGGGAACGAAGGCCTGGCCGCCGCACAGCGCGCGGAACGGATCGCGCCGGCCGATACGCGCGTGCTGATGTGGAAGGGCTATGCGATGGTGTTGCAGGCGGCGTTCGCTCCGGCGGCCGACCGGCCCGCGATCCTCGCTGCGGCGCGCGACCTGATCGTGAAGGCCAACCAGATCGATCATGAAGCGATCGGCCCGCTGATGGCCTATTATGCGAGCTTCGCGGATGCGGGCGAGGCGCCGAGCACCGCCGCGCTCGATGGCTTGCAGAAGGCGATGGAGGAAGTGCCGGCCGCGCCCGAGACGCGGCTGACACTGGCGACTGCGCTCGCCAAGCGCGGGCAATATGATGTCGCGCGGCCGGTGATCCTGCCGGTTGCGGCGGGCGCCTACGATACGCCCGAGAAGCCGGCGGCGAAGGATCTGCTGGCGCAAATCGATCTGCCGACGCATGGCCAGGGCCAGGCCGCGCCCGATCCGGCGGGGCCGGCGAAGGGCAGCGGCGCGCGGCCGGCGGCAGCGTCGCCCGCGCCGGGCCAATGAGCGCGGCGACCGACAGGGAAGGGCGTAGGACATGAGGCGGATCACGGGCTGGTGCGGGGCGACTTTGGCCAGCCTGTTGCTGGCGGCGCCGCAGGCCGTGCAGGCCCAAACCTCGCCGCGCGGCAATAACGAGATCGTGGTGACCGCGGTCCGCTCCAGCCCGAGCGGCTGGCGGCAGGCGGAGACCAGCCATGTCGTGTTGCTGAGCGACGGCACCGAGGAGGAGGTGACGCGGCTCGCGCGCAATCTCGAGCGGCTGCATTTCCTGCTGTCGGGCCTGATGGCGCGCGGCGCGGCCGACGACGATACGGTCAAGATCCGCGTGACGCTGATCGGCGACGTGCTCGAATTCCAGAACATGCACCTGCTCAATCGGCGCTGGCAGCAGGGGCCCTATAACGACCTGTTTCAGCTGAGCCGCTATTACGACCCGCGCGAGGATGGCGCGGTGATGGCGACGACGCGCGCCGACCAGCGGATCGTGGTCGAGCATACCACCGCGACGCCGGAAGCGGTTGCTGGCGTGCTGAGTTCGATGGCGTCGAACAGCCCCGACCCGCAATTGCGCTCCGAAATGGCCGCCGCGATCGGCGGCTTCGAGGTCACGGCGGGGATGCGCAGCGCCGAAGACCTGGACATCACGCATGGCGAGAAGTTCATCGCGGTCACGGCCGAGAACCTGCTCTATGCGGGCTATGCGCAGCATTTCCTGCTGACTTATTTCCCGGCCGCCTATCCGCGCTGGTATCTCGACGGCTTCGGCCAGATTTTCGGGACGATGGAGGCCAGGGGCGACAACAGCATCGAATTCGGCCGCGCGCCCGACGGGATGCGGTTGGTGATGAGCGAGTTCGGCCCCTACCCGATCAAGAAAGTGCTCGACGACGAATATCTGACCGAAAAGCCGCACAAGACCGGCTGGACCCCGATTCATGCCTGGGCGCTGACGCATTTCCTGTTCTTCTCGGACACGCGCCGCCCGCAATTGCGCCAATATCTGACCGCGCGGGCGCAGGGCACAGACGCGGCGAGCGCGGCCAAGGTGTTCGGCGACCTGACCCAGCTCGCGGACGAGATGCGCCACTATTTCTACAGCCGCAAACCCTACATCAAGGTCACCTATGACGGCGCGAAGATCGAGCAGCCGATCGTGCGGCGGCTGCGCCAGAGCGAGGCGGCGTTCGTGAAGGGCCGGCTGGAGCTGGGCGCGCGGATTGAGATCCCGCCCGAGCCCGCGCCCGGCATGGACCCCGATCAGGTCAAGGCGATGACCAAGGCGCGGACCGAGGCGCTGAAGCTGCGCGACCAGTGGCTGGCCGACCTTCGCCGCGACGCGGCGCACTGGTCGGGTGAGCTGGAGGCGCAGTTGCTGCTGGCCGAGGCCGAGTGCCGCAGCGGCCATCCGGCCGAATGCCTGGCCGCCGCCAACCAGGCGCAACGGATCGCGCCGGCCGACACGCGCGCGCTCGCCTGGAAGGGGCTGGCGATGGTGCAGCAAGCGGCGGCCGTGCCGGACGATGCGCGTGGGGCCGAACTCGCCGCCGCGCGCGACCTGATCCGCAAGGCCAACCAGATCGATCATGAGGCGATCGGCCCGCTGGTCGCTTATTATGACAGCTTCGCCGAGACGGGCGAGGCGCCGAGCGTGGCCGCGATCGACGGGCTGCAGAAGGCGATGGAAGAGGTGCCGACCGCATCCGAGACGCGGCTGACGCTCGCGACCGCGCTCGCCAAGCGCGGCCAATATGATGTGGCGCGGCCGGTGATCCTGCCGGTCGCCGCGGGGGCTTACTACACGCCGGAGACGCCCGCGGCGAAGGCGCTGCTGGTCCAGCTCGACGCCGCGACCAGCGGCACCGCGCAGCCGAGCATGCCGGCCGTCCCGCCCAAGGCCAACGGCGCCGCGCCCGCGACCGGAGGCGCGGCATCGGGAAACAGCGCGCCGGCGCGTCCGTGAATCCGGTGCGCCGGGACGCCCGCGCCGGCCACGGCTAGGCATCGCCGGACGCGTCCTCGAACTCGGCCGCGATCCGGCCCAGCATCGTCAGCTGATCGTCGAAGAATGCGCACCAGGCGGCATAGACATGGTTCTCGATGCGGATCGCCTCGCCATCGAGCCGCTTGAGCCAGCCGTAGCGCTCGGCGCGCGCGATCAGGCCGGTCACATGCGCGCGGCTGACGTGAAACGTGCGGGCGAAGCGCTTGCGGGAGAACTCGACCCGCGCGCCGCCGGCCCGTCCCCGGGCCTCGCAGAGGAGGCGCAGCATCAGGAGGTATCCGCCCCTTAGTTCGGTCAGCGCGACCACCTCCGGAGGGAGGACGGCAGCGTCCAGCACGCAGGGTAATATCCGCCGCGCCAGGAATGCGACCGCGCCCTGAAGATCGAGACCGGGCAGTTCCGGCGATGCGCTCGCCCCCATTGCCGCGAATGAAGCGGAGGTCAGGTCGCCCAGCGCGCGCACCAGCCATCCCGAGACGCGGAACGGCCGGCGCCGCAGATCGATATCCGGCCGGGTCCGTTCGAGCCCGCCGCAATGTTCGAGCCATTCGACGAGCGCCCGGATGCGCCGGCTGGTGGCAATCCTGCGCGGAACGATCGCGGCGTCGATTTCCGCAAGGGTGACCCATCCGCCACCGAGTCCGGACTTGGCGATGACGGTGCCAAGGATCGCGAGGCTGCCCCTGTCCCCGATCGCTTGCATGAGTCTGGAGTCTTTAGAGACTGCCGATTCTAAACAATAATAAAGTTTCTGTAGTTTAAAATCAAAATTACCAGTCAAACTGGTTGTAATTTCCTTACGCCCGTACTTACTGTATACAGCCATTGGACCCTCCGGATTATTTCCGGATTCGATCCATGCATTTTGTTGCACTGGTGTACGGTTGGCATTTTACTACCAATCTGGTCCGTAACCGGGCGGGATCTTCGCCAATGCCCGGGGGGAGATGACCGGGTGGCCCAAACCACACTTCATGATCTGGTCGCGACGATCGCTTCGGCGGTCGGGACCGCGCAGGATCTCGTCGAGCGCAACTATCTCGCGATGGTCCGGCGCTATTTCGACGACGAAGGCCGGCCGCTCAGCATGAGCATCAAGCTGCCGTCGCTGTCCGCCGATCCGAGCGAGGCCGAACGCCAGGTCGTGGTGCCCGTGCTCTCGCTGGTCGACAGCCGCGCGCTCGGCATCAAGAGCGTCGACGTGACGATGGACGTCGCGCTCGACGATCTCGACGTGGCGGCCCCGGGCGACGGGGCGGCGAACGATCTCATGAGCGGCGGCGCGCCGCTGGAATTCCTAAATGTCGGCCCTCAGGCGGCCGCCGATCTTGGCGCCGATGCCCCTCCCGCCGCGCCAGCCGCTCCGGCTGCGCCGCGTCCGGTGATGGCGGTCCGCCTGCCGCAGCCCGGGCCCGCCGGGCCGACCGCGAGGATCACCCTGCGCGTCGAGGAGCGACCAACCTCCGAAGCGCTCGCGCGCCTCGTAGCAAAGCTCGACACCCTTATCTGAAGGAGAAGACGTCATGCCGATTTCAATGGCCGATCAATTCCGTGGATTGCCGATGGGCGACCTGATCGGGGGGCCGCTCATGGCCGCCGCCGATGCGCAGGTGCGGCTCGCAAATTCGACCGCGAATTTCATCCAGCAGATAGGCTTCATGCCGGGGCCCAACACGCAGCCCGCCCAGGACGGCACGGTCGCCTATGATCCGGCGACCTTCCAGGTCCGGACCGCCGCGTTCAAATTCTCCCGTCCCGCGCCCGGCGCGACGCCGGCCGCCGACGGATCGATCGCAACCGAGGTGGTCGAGCTCGATGTGCCGTTGCTGGCGATCGTGAAGATACCGTCGCTCGCGATCGATACGGTCGACATCACCTTCGACATGGAGGTGAAGAACACCGAAACGTCGAAGGAGACGGAGAACAAGACCGGTTCCTTCTCGGCCGACGCCAGCGTCGGTTGGGGGCCGTTCTCGCTCAAGGTCCATGTCGAAGGCTCGGTTTCGACCGCCAAGGAGAATACCCGCTCGACCGACCAGTCGGCCAAATATCATGTCGAGGTCCATGCGTCGGACAAGGGCATGCCGGAAGGGCTCGCCCGCGTGCTCGACATCATGAACTCCGCGGTCGCGCCGAAGAAGATCTCGCCCGACACGGCCAATGGCGGCAGCGACCCCACCAAGTCGAACGCCCCCCTGTTCGCTGCGGCGGCGCCCGAGGACGGCATCTCGCCCGCGCCGATGAGCGACGTTGGGCCGGTCAAGTCGCACACGATCGACGGCCGCACGTACGAACTGGTGGACGCCTAAGGCAAAGCGGCGGTTGGGGAACCGGTCATGTTCGATCTGACGGATATCGGCTTCGTCAAGCGGATCACGCTGGGAAGCCGCGATCCGGAAGCGATCCGCTCCGAGGAGCAGATCGAGCGCGCGGCCGAGCTCCTCAACCGCTGTCTCCACCAGGGTCCGCGCGGCCGCGTGCTCGGTATCGAGAAGACGTTCAGCCTTCTCAACATCGGCGAGCATCAGGTGGTGCTCCAGTGCCTGACCTATCATGTCGGCTGGCACCGCCGGCCGCCGTGGCTGGAGGACTGACATGGCCGCGATGTCGATAGGGATGCTCGCGCGCGAGGTTGCCGACGCGGTCGGCGGACCCGGCGCCGGGGCGGTGGCCACGGCCCAGTTCGCACCCCGGGTGCTGTGCCTGACGATGCGGATCGTCGCCCCGACCGGGCTGGCCGCGGGCTGGGATCCCGACCGCTATCGGATGACGGCGCGGGCCGGCTTCTGGCGGCGCTTGTGGTTCGCGTTGCGCTCGCACGCGCCGATCCGATGGCTGTTTCCCCCGCGCTCGCACGCGGTGGCGACCTTGCTGGTGGCGGCGACCCCGACCTGGGTGCGGATCACCCTCGACGGGCTGCGCGCCGACACCTCCCGCTTCAACGACCGGAGATCGTGATGTCCCAACCGATCGCCTGCAGTCCCAAGCTTCTGCCGGACGAATGCCATGACGACGCCGCGCTCGCGGCGATCAACGAGAATCCGCTCAATGCGCCGCACGTGCATGGCCTGGCGAAGGCGATGGGCCATGTCGACAAGGCCTCGATCGCGATGGTCACGTCCAAATATTGGCGGACCAACGGCGTTCGGCTGACCGTCGGATTCCTCGACAATCCCGAGCAGGCGCTGCGCGATCGCATCCTGCTGCACATGAATGCCTGGTCGAAGACCGGGAACATCACGTTCGTCGAATCCAGTGTCGACCCGCAGGTGCGGATCGCGCGCGACGGCACCGGCTACTGGTCCTACATCGGCACCGACATCCTGCTGATCGGTCCGAAAAAGCCGACCATGAACCTGCAGGGGTTCACCATGAACACGCCGGATTCGGAATTCTACCGGGTCGTGCGGCATGAGACCGGCCATACGCTCGGCTGTCCGCACGAACATATGCGCGCGGAACTGATCGCGCTGATCGATCCGGCAAAGGCGATCGCCTATTTCGGCGCCACCCAGGGCTGGAGCCCGGACCAGGTCAGGGCTCAGGTGCTGACGCCGATCGAACAGGCGTCCGTGCTCGGCACGCCGCCCGACCAGAGTTCGATCATGTGCTACCACATCCCCGGGCAGCTGACGAAGGACGGCAACCCGATCCTCGGCGGTACCGACATCGATCCGTCGGACTATGACTTCATCGGCAAGATCTACGCCAAGCCGGCCCCCGCGCCGGGCATGGCGCTCCAGGCCGCCGGCGCGCCGATGGGCGGTATCCGGACGCAGGCCGGCTCGGTGGAGATCCATCTGCCGAACGGCAACAGCCTGCACATCCATCGCGAGCTTTCGATGTCGCAGATCGAACGGCTCGCCCGCGCCCTCACGTCATAACGCCAATCCCGCATCAGGAGAACGAGCGTGCCGATCAATAGCGACTTCCTCATCAAGCATATCCGCCCGGTCGATGCCGACGCGGTCGACGCGATCTTCTCGCGCGAATTCCAGACCTATCTGCATGCCGAACTTGGCATGTCGGAGGGCGATCTGCGCCAGCTTGCGCTGGCGTGGGCGACGACGGCGGTCAAGGATCCCGCCAACAGCCGGGCTTTCTCGGAGGCGGCGGACAGCGTCAGCAAGGGCCGCTGGTCCGAACATAGCCAGACCAAGATCAACACCGTGTTCTTCCTGAACCGGAGCCAGCTTGCGCTGCTGAGCGCAATGGGGAATGCCGACACGGCCGACCGGACCTTCGCCGCCGACTTCAGCGGAGACCCGATCGCGATCGCGGTCGACGTCGTGCGCGGCGGATCGGTCAAGGTCCGCCACGACGTGACCGAGATGTTCGTCAGCACCGACCGCGCGGGCAATATCTGCCACCTCAATCCACCGCCGAAGACGGCGGCGGCGCCCCAGGCTGCTTCCGCGCCCCAGGCCGCGCCCATGGCGACCGGCGCCGACCCCGCCACGGCCGGGCTCAACGCGGTGATCGACCTGTCGCACAATAACGGCACGCTCACCGCCGCCGATTTCGAGAAGGCGAAAGCGGCGGGCATCCGCGCGGTCTTCCACAAGGCGACCCAGGGCAATCACTTCGCCGACCCGATGTTCGTCCCCCATCTGACCGCCGCCCGCTCGGCCGGCCTCCTGATCGGGGCCTATCATTTCGGGAACGCGGCCGACGCCGCGGCCCAATATGCCTTTTTCGAAGCCACGGTGCGCGCCTCGGGCCTGGGCCCGATGCCGCTGGTGCTCGATTACGAGTCCAATTCGACCCCGCAAACATCGATGTCGCTGCAACAGGCGAAGGCGTTCCTGCAGCAGGCGCAGGCAAAGGTCGGCAAGCCGATCGGCCTCTATTCGGGGTTCACGGTCAAGGATGCGCTCGGGCCCAAGGTGGATGCGCAGCTCGCGGCGAGCTGGCTGTGGCTGCCGGCCTATGGCCGCAATCCCGTGGCCCAGGCGAGCTGGGCGCGCTGGACCTTCTGGCAATATAGCGACGGCAATGTCGGCCCCGAGCCGCGCCGCATTCCCGGCTTCCAGATCCCGATCGACCGGTCCGTGTTCAACGGCAGCGAGGCCGAACTCAACGCCTTCTGGCAGGAGGCGTCCGTCACGGTCTGACAGCGCCGTCTTCAATGCCTGTCGTCCACCGAAAACCCGTTTCCCTCAGTTTGGAAAGGACATGCGATGCTGACCTATATGGGACTTCCCGACGATGCCCAGGACGTGCGCGCGGCGAAACTCAAGGCGCTGAAGGCCGCCTACAATACCAGCGACGCGACCGCGTTCGCGATGCTTCCGGCCACCGCGCTTTCGAAGCAGAATGCCGCGCGCGGCGATAAGCTGGTCGTGAATTCGCACGGCAATGCCGGCGTCTTCGCCGGCTACACGCCCGACCAGTTCATGGAGCAGCTGACCTCGAAGGGATTCGAGGAAGGCGCCTTCCCCGCCGTCTATCTGATGGCGTGCATGGTCGGCATCCAGGCGCAGGACAATTCGATTTACGACAATTTTGCCCGGGATCTGAAGCGCCTGTTCGTGGGCCACGGGATCACCGCCAAGCTTTACGCGCCGCGCGGCCTGCTCAGCTACACGGTCGCGGACAAGCAGGTCAGCGGTCAGACGGTCAAGGAAGTCACCGACATCTTCATCCGCACACCCGAGCGGAATTACCCGCTGTCGGAGGGCGTCCTCCTCGTCATGTGAGCCGGCGGCGGCGCGTGACACGGGATCGGGCGGGGCGCGCAACGCCCCGCCCGATCGGACCCGCACGCCCAAAAAGGGGGAGGCAATGATGGACCAATCAATGCCCGCCGACGGCGATGGCGCGCACTATCCCGATCCCGGCGCCTTCCCGCCGATCCACGAATTCGCCGCCGAGGAAGTGTGCGCAATGGCGCGCTTCGCGCTCGAGGCGGGGCTCTGCCTGCCGGGGACGACGACGCGCGTGCTCGCCGTGATGGCGACGGATGCGGACCCGGCGCGCGAACGTGACATCGACGCGTTTCGCGATCTGGTCGCGGCGCATGCCGAATTGGCGATAATGGTGGCGCCGCTCACGCCCCGGACCGTGCTGCTGATGCAGCACGAGCGGGAGCGCTCGCCGCTGCTGGCCTCGTTCGGTCCGCTGCCGATCATGCGGCGCATGACCTTCCTGGCCGCGGCCGCGCTGGTCGGCCTGCTCGGAACCTCGCTGTCGGACCAGATCAATGCAGCGAACATGCAGCGCGACCTGATCGAGAATAGCGGTTATCCGCTGTTTGTCGTCGAGGTCTTCCTGGTTTGCGCGGCGCTGCTCGGCACGACCTTTTCCAACCTCTTCCAATTGTCCCGCGCGCTCGACGACGGATCGTATGACGACCGCCGGGATGCGCTGTACTGGACCAACATCGTCGTCGGGGTGATGTCCGGCATCATCCTGTCGCAATTCGTCTTCCACATCATGCAGGCCGAAGGCGAACGGCAGCCGATGGGCGCCGCCGGCAGCGCGTTCCTGCGCCAGCCGCTGCTGGCGCTGATCGGGGGATTTTCCGGCAGCCTTGTCCACAAGACGCTGAGCCGCGTCGTGCTCGCCATCGAATTCTTCTTCGACGGCAGCCCGCTGAGCGGCGCGAACGAAATGCAGGCACGGCGTCAGGCCAATGCCGGCGCCAGGCCCGCCCCCTGTGAATCCACCTGATTTTTGCAAGGAGAGACGTCATGGATAATGTCAGCGAACTGCCCAATGCCGACAAATTCGAGGCCGTGCTGGCCGCGTACAAGACCTACCGGGACGCGGTTAACAACGACGAGATCAGCCGGGCGGAGGCGAGCGCCCGGCTGCCCGATGCGCAGGTCTTCTGCCATCCGGACACGCTCGCGGTTATCGTCATCCTTGCCGAACGGCACGACAGCGCGGATGCCGACGTGCAGGCCGGCGCGGCGGCGGTAGCCAAGCAGGTCATGGCGCTGCCCAAGGTGAAGATCGCGGTCGAAGAGCCGATCACCTATAACGGCACATTGCTGTCGAACGTCGGCTGGGCCGGGGACGTGTCGCGGAAACCCCAGAGCCAATCGCTGTTCGAATTCGAAGCGACCGCGCAGGGCTCGATCTCGCATCAGATCTACGCGCGGCAGGTGGGCGGCATGATCGTCGCGACGACGCGCTATGCGGCGGAAAGAATGCCGCGCGATCCGCAGCGCTACAACAATCCGGAAATCAACCGGACGATGGTGGCCAATTTGATCGCCAATACCAGCCGCGCCGGCGATATTTCGGTCTTCCCGGTGGGACCGGATCATCTGTCGCGCACCTACGATCGCGCGACATTGACCGATCAGCTGATGGCCGCGGGCTGGGACTTGCTGACTAACGATTAGGGTGCGGTTGCGGCGCCGGCCGATGCTCCGCGGCGGCGGCATCGGCCGCGCTGCCATATGGCGATCGCCTGCATGTCGATCGACGGAACGGGCGGAAGCAAGCAGAGCTCGGCAGTCGGCCGTTCCGGCCGACTGCTTTGCCTCCCCCCAAGGGAATCGTCACACCTTCTTGAAGGTGATCTGGTTCACGGTTGTCTGCACGTAGGTGGCGCTGTTGGCCGTTGCAGTCGATGCGAGTTCGACCAAGGTCATCGTGCCCGAGTTCAGGTCCAGCGTTCCGCCATAAGCGAGCGCCGGGCCGCCACCGTCGCTCGGCAATCCCACGATCGTCACCGACTGAAGCGAGAGCCCGCCGGAAGCGGCGTTGATGTCGGTGACGCCGTAGATCATCGACGGACCGCCGCCCCACGTCATCTTGCCGGTGATGAAGCCGAAGGCGTTGCCCGTATAGGGCTGCACCGACTGGATCATGAAGACAGTGCCGTCCGACCCTTGCCAGGTGCCGACCAGGGACGGCGCGGCCGCGGGTGCGTTCTCCGGGTCGGGCAGCGGCGCCGGGGCCGGCGCTTCGTGCGAGACGCGATTGTAGATCAGCTTGTCGATATAGTTTCCGGCCGCGCACAGGCCGGGGAAATCGCACGACGCGATCATCGCGTGCGCCAGCACCAATTGCTCGGACGAATTCACGATATTGATCTGGCCGCTCAGGGCCGAGGTCCAGTGCCAGCTATTGTCCCCCGGACCTGCCACGATCGAATGCCAGTCGATCGCGAGGCAGACCGGCTGGCCCGCGGCGGCGGTCGGCTCGGCGGTCGTCTGCCAGCCGACCACATAATATTTGCCGGTCGAACCGGTGGTGGAGGAATAGGTGCCCACGACGAGGTTGGTGTTCACCTCGCTCAAGGTCATCTGAGAATTATATTCGTTCTGCCAGACGCCAGCCACGGTCATATGCCGTCTCCTGTCGATCGATTGAGGAAGCGATGGATGCGTTCGAAGCAGCCGCTCAGTAGCGGATCGGCTCCTTCGGTGCGGGCAGCTCGAGCCCTGCCGATGGCTGCGTGATGATCTTCGGCCCGCCGGGCTTGTTGAAGGCCCACATGCCGTAGGGCGAGAGGACGACCTGGCCGTTCTCGTCGTAGGACGCGGTGTAGCCGAAGATCGTGTAGCAATTCTCCATCACCACCGAGCCGACCAGCGCGAGGTTGGTGAGCCCGAGCGGATTGAACTGCGGCAGGTCCTTGCCCTGATCGGGACCGGCTTCGATCTCGACCATGTACATGTCCGAAGTGATCGTCATCTGACCGCCATTGATCGCGAGCGTGACCGGCGGGCCACCGGGCCCGACCAGCGCCAGCGTCTGGTTCATCAGATTGTCGTCGCCCTTGAACTGCGACGAACCGGAGTCGAGGCAGAACTGGATGTCGGTCGCGAGCACCTTCCCGCCGACCGCATAGCTCTGGAGCGCGGTGCTCCAGATATATTCGACGCCCTTGAACTGGGTGTAGGGCGACCAGGGCATGAAGATGCCCTCGCTCTGGATGAATTGCGAGGTGTCGACGCCGCCGATCTGACAGGTGCCGCGACGCGAACCCGGGTCCCAGTTGAACGAGACCCACGGAGAGTTCGGGCTGATCGTCCCCTGGTTCATCAGGGTCGCGACGATGAAGCTGTTACCCTGCTGGACGTAGGCGCTGCCCGAGGGGATGCCGAGGCCGCCGTCCCAGTCGAGCTGCGCGAATTGCGGGCCCGAATATTGCGCCGAAAGATAGAAGGCCATCGGCATCGGGCTGGCGTTGGGCACGCCGAGCACGTCCTTGCCGGTCACGACCATCATCGTGCCCCACGGCCCGAAGCTGAACGGGATATAGCTCTTGTTGACCCAGGTGAAGGTGCTGGAATTGCCCCAGTAGAAGCGCCCGCCGCTATAATGCTGGCAGCCGTCGGGCGCGCACATCGACGAGGTGCACCACAGGATGTTGGTGCCGGTGTCGATGGCGAATTTGAGGTTCTGGGGCGGCGTTCCGATCGAGGTCTGGGTGTACCACGGCGCCGCGCCGTTATTCTGGTACGGTCCCTTGGTCATCTGATAGATGACGCCGGTCAGCTGTGGCGCTGCGTCGCCCATATGCTTCCTCCACCCTAAGGCCGGACATCAAGGGAGCCCGGCTTGCCCTGGTGATACGCAGGCTGATCCAGCCGCGATCGGCCGCCTAGCTGCGCAGAAGGATAGTTTGGGGCGGCGGGTGTGGGGCCCACCCTACCCAATCGGGGAGGGGAGGCCGCCGCCGCTAAGGCGGAGCATGCTCTGGCGGCGGCACGGGCTCGCCGAAATGGATGTCGGATCGGTTATAAAAGTGCCGCCCGGGACAGCGTGGCCGGGCCGGTCAGGCGAACGGGCGGTCGATCGCGGGCGACGGTTGGGTGAACCAGGCCGCGCCATGGTCGGTCACGTGGAAATGATCCTCGAGTCGGATGCCGAACCGTCCCGGCACCACGATCATCGGCTCGTTCGAGAAGCACATGCCCGGCGCGAGCGGCGTGCGGTCGCCCGGCACCAGATACGGCCCTTCGTGGATCGACAGGCCGATGCCGTGGCCGGTGCGGTGCGGGAGCCCGGGCAGCGCATAGCCGGGGCCCAGTCCATGGCGTTCGAGCACGTCTCGGGCGGCGCGGTCGACCGCCTCGCACGCGAGGCCCGGCCGCACGACGTCGAACGCGGCCTGCTGCGCTTCGCGTTCGATCTCCCAGACGCGGCGCTGCTCCGCATCGGGCGTGCCGAAGACGTAGCTGCGGGTGATGTCCGAATTATATCCCTGGACCGCGCAACCGGTGTCGATCAGCACCATGTCGCCGTCCTGGAGGATGTCGTCCTGCGGCAGCCCGTGCGGGAAGGCGGAGGACGCGCCGAACTGGACGATGCAGAAGGTGCTGCCGGCGCTGCCGATCGCCTTGTGCGCCTCGTCGATGAAGCGGCGCACCGCGCTCGCCTTCACGCCGGGCGTCAGCGCGCGGGCGGCGCGGCGCTGGACCTCGAGCGTCATCGCCTTGGCCTGCTGCATCAGGGCGAGTTCGGCGGGCGACTTGGTCGCGCGGCAGCCATCGATGATCGGCGCGGCGCTGTGGACGTGACGGAGCGCGCAGGCGTTCTGGAGCGCAACCGCCATGCCGAACGGCAAAGCGGGATCGATCGCGAGCGATTGCGCGCCGCTGCGTGCGAGGATGTCGGCGATCAGCTTGGCGGGGCTTTCATGCTCTTCCCAGTC
>FTDB01002190.1_pt1 | contig 21213 bp, 17 predicted proteins | sample 1639741 | NCBI WGS metagenome assembly FTDB01 (sample SAMEA3914869, study PRJEB12502) | metagenome | biome: forest; material: soil | place: USA | collected 2012-03-12 | depth 0.1 m | reverse complement strand
GATCAAGGGATTGGCCGAAGCGCTGAAACGCTGGCCGACCGGGATCTATGCGCTGTGGTATCCGATCAAATCGGAAGCCGAATGCCAGCGCTTCACCGACGAGCTGATCAATTTCGGCCGCCCCTGCCTGACCTCGGAACTGATGCGTTACGAGCCCAAGGACGAGACGCGGCTGAATGGCAGCGGCCTGGCGCTGATCAATCCGCCATGGCAGCTGGACGAGCAGCTGGAGGTTCTGCTGCCGCTGCTCCATAAGCGCCTCGGCTGCCTAGGGCAAACACGGACGCGGTGGCTGAAGACCGCGTAAGCACCAGCGTGCTCCAGCCCTGGATGCGAACGCGCGCAACCAGCGTGAGGCCGGCCAGCTTGTGGGCGGCCATCACCTGGCGTTCCTGACGCACCAGCAATCCCGACAGCACCGCATGACCGCCCGGCGCCAGATGATTGCCGAGATCGGCCGCCATCGCCACCAGAGGGCGGGCCAGGATATTGGCGACGATCAGATCATAGGGCCGGCCGCGGCCGATATCCGGGTGGCGATAGCCGGGGCTGGTCACCACCGAGAAGAAAGGTGCGACCCCATTGCTGGCCGCGTTGCGCTTGGCGACCCGCATGGCGGTCACGTCGATGTCGGCGGCCATCACCTTGCGGCGCGTCGCCTTGGCCAGCGCGATGCCCAAGATTCCAGAGCCGCAGCCGAGATCGAGGCCGTGGCGGATGGTCTTGCGCCGCAGCAGCCCGTCGATGGCCAGCAGGCAGCCGCGCGTCGTCGCATGTTCGCCGGAGCCGAAGGCAGTGCCGGCATCGACCTTCAGCGCGATACGGCCCGGCGGCACGGCGCCGTCATAGTGCGAGCCATGCACGAAGAAACGCCCTGCCGAGATCGGCGGGAAATCGCGCAGATTGGCCAGCACCCAATCGGTATCGGGCATCTGATCGATGGTCATCACCGGCGAGGGCGCGCCCACCGAGGCGGCGGCGACGGCCAGGGCGGCGTCGAGGCTGGCGCGGTCGGGCGGCACGCGGGCGAAGCCCTCCAGGCACCAATCGGTGTTCTCGTCGGTCTCGTCGGCGTCGGGATCGTCGAGGAACCAGGAACTGACTTCGACCACGCCGTCGAGTGCCGCTTCGCAGGCTTCCAGCGCCGGCAATTTGACGACGAGCTTCACCCGCCAGATGTCAGGGTGATTCTTCCCCACCGTCACGCCTCCTGCACGAAACTGTCGATGACCTTCTTGTCGCCGGCCTTGTCGAAGGCGACGTCGAGCTTGTTGCCGTCGACCGACATCACCCGGCCATAACCGAATTTCTGGTGGAACACGCGGCTGCCGACGGCGAAAGCGCCGCTGGGCGCCGCCACGGCCGGTGCCGAATCGCCGCGCTTGGGGGCACCCCGCGTCACCGAGGCCCAATCCTGCGCCCAGGCATTGGCCTGCTCGGGCACGCCGCCGAACACGCCGCGCTCGGCCAGCCGGTCGACGGTGGCCTCGGGCAATTCGGCGGTGAAGCGCGACGGCAGGCTGGTCTGCCACTGATTATAGATGCGCCGGTTGGCGGCGTAGGAGACATAGACCCGCTTCCGGGCACGCGTCAGGCCGACATAAGCGAGACGGCGCTCTTCCTCGAGGCCCTTGGCGCCGGATTCGGAGATGGCGCGGGCATGCGGGAACACGCCCTCCTCCCAGCCCGGGAGAAAGACATTGTCGAATTCCAGGCCCTTGGCGCCATGCAAGGTCATGATGACGACCCGGTCGAGCTCGGCCTTGTCGTCATTCTCCATCACCAGGCTGACATGTTCGAGAAAGCCGGCCAGACTCTCGAATTCATCGAGGGCCGCCACCAGTTCCTTGAGGTTTTCCAGGCGTCCCTGGGCGTCCGGGGTCTTTTCCTTCTGCCACATCGCGGTATAGCCGCATTCGTCGAGAATGGTCGCCGCCAGTTCGCCCTGATCCATATTCGGCACCAGTCCGCGCCAGCGGTCGAAATCCTGAACCAGGCGGGCCAAAGTGCTGCGCGCCTTCGCCGACATCTCGTCGGTCTGCACGATGCGGCGCGCCGCCTCGAACAAAGGCACGCCTTGATGCCGGGCCAGCAGATGGACGCTCTGCAACGCGCTTTCGCCCAAGCCCCGCTTGGGCAGATTGAAGATGCGCTCGAAGGCGAGATCGTCGGCCGGCTGCATCACCACGCGGAAATAGGCGAGCGCGTCGCGGATTTCCTGGCGCTCATAGAAGCGCAGGCCGCCGACCACCTTGTAGGGCACGCCGGTGGTGACCAGGCGCTCTTCGAATTCGCGGGTCTGGAAGCCGGCGCGGACCAGAATGGCAACTTCGGAGAGTTTGGAGCCGCCGCGATGGGCCGCCTCGATTTCTTCAACCACCCAGCGCGCTTCGTCCTCGCCGTCCCACAGGCCGCGCACGACGACCGGCGCCCCGGCTTCGGCGTCCTTGCGGCCCGGCCGCAGCGTCTTGCCGAGGCGGCCGGCATTGTGGGCGATCAGACCGGAGGCGGCCGCCAGAATGGTCGGGGTCGAGCGGTAATTGGCTTCCAGGCGGATCACCTTGGCCCCAACGAAGTCGCGTTCGAACTTCAGGATGTTCTCGACCTCGGCGCCGCGCCAGCTATAGACCGACTGATCGTCGTCGCCGACGCAGCATATATTCTTGTGATGCTGAGCCAAAAGCCGCAGCCAGAGATATTGCGAGACGTTGGTGTCCTGATATTCGTCGACCATGATGTAGCGGAACTGGCGCTGCAATTCGGCCAGGAGATCGCGGTTGGCCGGATTCTGCATCAGGGTCAGGCAATGGAGCAGCAGATCGCCGAAATCGCAGGCGTTCAAGGTCAGCAGCCGTTCCTGATAGAGACGGTACAGCCCCAGCACCTTGCCGCCGGCCAGATCGCCGGCTTCGGAGGAACTGGCCTGATCGGGGCCGAGGCCGCGATCCTTCCAGCGCTGGATGACGCCCATCACCGATTGCGGCGTCCAGCGCTTGGTGTCGATGCTCTCGGCCTCCATCACCTGCTTCAGGAGACGCAGCTGATCGTCGGTATCGAGGATGGTGAAATTGCTTTCCAGCCCGACCAGCGCGGCATGACGGCGCAGCAGGCGCACGCCGAGCGCATGGAAGGTGCCGAGCCAGATCTGCTCCGCGGCAGGCCCGACCAGCCCCGAGACGCGCTGGCGCATCTCGCGCGCCGCCTTGTTGGTGAAGGTGACCGCCAGGATGTTCCAGGGCTTGGCCTGACCGGTCAGCAGGATATGGGCCAGACGGGTGGTCAGCACGCGGGTCTTGCCGGTACCGGCGCCGGACAGAACCAGGACCGGTCCGTCGATCGTCTGCACGGCTTCGAGCTGCTCGGGATTGAGCCCCTTCAGCCACGGCATCGCCCCGCCCATCTGCGGCGCCGGCAGAGGCTCATCACTCAAATCAAACGGGTCACTCATTGATCAACGGTCTCGTCGCTCACGACGCAATTGCGGCCTTTAGCTTTCGCACGATACATCGCTTCGTCGGCGCGATGCACCAATTCCGCCGCGGACTCGCCGGGTCGGAAGCGGGCCACGCCGATCGACATCGTCACCTGGCCCAGCGTCTCGCCGGTGCGGCGATTGACGACTTTCTTGGTTTCGACCTTGCGGCGCAGATGTTCGGCCAATTGAGCCGCCTCGCCGAGATCGCATTGATTGAGGATCAGCGCGAATTCCTCGCCGCCATAGCGGGCCGCTTCGGCCGTCTCGTCACCGACGCTGGCCAGTTGGCGCGCCACCAGCTTCAGCACCTGATCGCCCATCTGATGGCCATAAACGTCGTTGAAGCGTTTGAAATGATCGATGTCGATCATCAGCAGGCAGAGCGGCGACTGATCGCGCTTGGCCTGGGCGACGGCGGCGCGCAGCTGGCGGTCGAACAAGGCCCGATTGCCGATGCCGGTCAGCGCATCGACCTTGGCTTGCTTTTCCAGCCGGTCGAGATGGCCACGCAGGGTTTCAAGCTCGCGCAGGGTGAAATTCAAGCGTTCGCGTAGCTGCTCGTGATCGCGATTGATGTCGAGAGTCGTCTCCAGCAGGGCCTCCGCCTGGCTCTGCGTCACCTTCCCCTTCGAGAGAGCGGTCGAGAAACCCTGCAGATCATGAACGAACCCGTCATTGCGTTCGCGGGCAGCATTCATCCGGGTCGCGACGTCGCCGACCGTAGCCTGGATCTTCTGGCTGGCATAGTTCAGCTCGGTGCGATCGGCGTCGGAGGCGAAGAACTGGACATAGAGCTCATCGATCGCCCCGGCCGTCAGCCGGTCATGGCTGACCAGGCGATTCACCGCCAAAGACAGATCCGTATTGAGCCCGGCCTGATGCGCATAAGCCACGGCGAAGCGCGCCGGCGTCGGCGGGATCAGCGAATCGCCCAGCAGGCCGATGGCCGAGCGGGCGCGCCGCAGGGCGTCGCCCAGGCTCTCCTCGATCACGGGAAGTTGGCTGAGCGGCATCAAGCGCCGCGAATGCAGGAAGAGTCTGCCGGCAGACAACCTGCCGACAGCAACGAACGGATGTAACGCATAAGCTAGGTGTAATCCGAAGCGAGGCGGCTAGAAAGAGCTTTCTCGCTCAAATCGACAAACCTTAATACTTATGCAAAGCGCCGATTAGTGCGCCGACATGACATATTCGCGCATGGATTCGACCTGCATCGTGGTCTCGTCCAAACGCGCTTTGACGACGTCGCCGATGGTGATGATACCGGCCAGCCGGCCGCCATCGAGCACCGGCAGATGGCGGATGCGGTTGCTGGTCATGGTGGCTTCGAGACTATCCATGCTGTCGTCCGGCGTGCAGGTCTTGACGTCGGCGGTCATCAGATGGCCCACCGTCATGTCCATCACTGCGATGCCGTGGCGCGAAAGGCCTCTGACGATATCGCGTTCGGATAGAATGCCCACCAGCGAACGCTGGTCGTCGACCACCACGAGCGCGCCGATCCGGCGCTGGTCGAGCAGTTTGGCGGCATCGCCGACTTTCTGCCCCGCCACCGTGGTCGCGACGTCCGTGCTGGATTTTCCTTTGAGAATGGTACGAACGATCATTGCGTCGACCTCCCTAGCTGAGGGGATCACCCGTTCCCCCGGACCATCATCATAGCGATTTGTGACAGTAAAAGGTCAAGCTAAGGCTGTGCTGCGACTGCTCACTTGATCAATTCTTGCCATTCTTCTTCGGTGAGAATGGTAACGCCGAGTTCCTGGGCCTTTTTCAGCTTCGAGCCCGCTTCGGCGCCGGCCACGACATAGTCGGTCTTGGCGGAGACGGAGCCGGCCACTTTGGCACCCAGAGATTGCGCTTTGGCTTTGGCTTCGTCGCGGCTGACCGAAACCAGCGTGCCGGTAAAAACGACGGTCTTGCCGGCGATCGGCGAATCGGCCGAGACGGTCGAGACGAAATCCTCGACATCCAGTTGCTTCTGCAGTTCGTCGAGCACGGCGAGATTGTGCGGCTCGGCGAAGAAAGCCGCGAGATCCTCGGCTACCGACGGCCCGATCTGGTCGATCGAGATCAAATGCTGCCAGGCGGCGCCTTCATGGTCGGCGGCGAGCTCTTCCATCGCCGCGCGCCAATTGATCGCGGTGTGATAGTTCAGCGCCAGCAGGCGGGCCGTCGCCTGACCGACCTGGCGGATGCCCAGAGCATAGATGAAGCGGTCGAGGCCGATATGGCGGCGCGCCTCGATGGCGTCGAACAGCTTGGCGACGGATTTCGGCCCCCAGCCCATCTGGCTCTTGAGCGGCAGGAGCTGCGGTTTGCTCTCCCGCTCGCCCAGGGTGAAGATGTCGGCCGGCGATTTGATGCGGTCGGTTTTATAGAGAAACTCGACATTCTTCTCGCCCAGCCCCTCGATGTCGAAGGCGTCGCGCGAGGCGAAATGGATCAGGCGCTCGACGATCTGCGCTTCGCATTGCAGCCCGCCGGTGCAGCGGCGGATCGCTTCGCCTTCCGGCTTGATGGCGAGAGAACCGCAAATCGGACAGACTTCCGGCGGCACGAATTTCGGCGGATCGCCGACCCGCTTCTCCTGCACGACCTCGACCACCTGCGGGATCACATCGCCGGCGCGCTGAATCACCACCCAATCGCCGTCGCGGAAATCCTTCCGCGCGATCTCGTCCTCGTTATGCAGGGTGGCGCGGCTGACCACGACGCCGCCGACCGTCACCGGCTCCAGCACGGCGTAAGGGGTCAGAGCGCCGGTGCGGCCGACCGAGATGCGGATCTCATGCAGCTGCGTCACCGCGCGCTCGGCGGGGAATTTATGCGCGATGGCCCAGCGCGGGCTGCGGCTGACCTGGCCCAGGCGCTGCTGCCAGTCGAGCCGGTTGACCTTGTAGACGACGCCGTCGATGTCATAGGGCAGATTGGCGCGCTCGGTGCCGAGCTCATGGGTGAAAGCCAGCACTTCGGCCGCGCCCTTGCACCGCTTCGAACGGTCATTGACCTTGAAACCCCAGCCGCGCAGCCGCTGCAGGAATTCCCAATGGGTGTCGCCGACCGGCTCGCCGATCTCGCCCTGGGCATAGCAGAACAGCGACAAGGGACGGGTCGCGGTGATCGAGGAATCGAGCTGGCGCAGGGAACCCGCCGCCGCGTTGCGCGGATTGGCGAACAGGGTCTTCTCGCCGGCTTCGGTGCGCTGTTCGTTGAGCCGGAAGAAATCGGCGCGCGCCATATAGACCTCGCCGCGCACTTCCAGCACGGCGGGAGCATTGCCCTGTAAAGTCTGCGGCAGATCCTTCAGCGTCTTGAGATTGGCCGTGACATCCTCGCCCTCGACGCCGTCGCCGCGGGTGGCACCTTGGACGAAACGCCCCTTCTCGTAGCGCAGGCTGATCGACAGCCCGTCGATCTTCGGTTCGGCGACGAACTCGACCACCTCATCGGCGGGAAGGCCGAGGAAGCGGCGGATCTTGGCCTCGAAATCCTGCACGTCTTCGTCCGAGAACGCATTGTCGAGCGACAGCATCGGGCGCGAATGGCGCACCTTGCGGAAGCCTTCGGCGGGGGCAGCGCCGACCTTGCGGCTCGGGCTGTCCTCGCGGACCAGTTCGGGGAAGCGTTCCTCGATCGCGACATTGCGCCGGCGCAGTTCGTCATAGTCGGCGTCCGAGGCGAGCGGCGCGTCCTTCTGATGATAGGCGACATCGAGCTTGTGGATTTCCGCGGCCAGGCGCGCCAATTCCTCGGCGGCTTCTTCGAGAGTCAGATCTTCGACGGCTTTTTCAGCGCTCATGGCAACCCTTAGGCAGAGAGAAGACGATCCGCGGCGGCGCGCGCCTCATCGGTGATCTCGGCGCCCGACAGCATGCGGGCGACTTCCTCGCGGCGTTCCTGCGTCTCCAGCGAGCCGATGCGGGTGACGAAGCTGCCCTTGCCGTCATCGCGCTTGGCGACCTGCCAATGCTGATGGCCACGCGCCGCGACCTGGGGCGAATGGGTTACCACCAGCACCTGGAGACCTTCCGCCAGCTTGGCCAGGCGTTCGCCGATCGCGGCGGCCACGGCACCGCCCACGCCGCTATCGACCTCGTCGAACACCATCGAGGGGATGGTCGCGCTGTCGGCCAGTACCAGTTTCAGCGCCAGCATGAAACGCGACAATTCGCCGCCCGAGGCGATCTTGGCCAGCGGTCCCGGCGGCAGGCCGGGATTGGTGGCGATCTCGAAGGTCACCTCGTCGATGCCGCTCGACGTCCAATCGCGTTCGTCGCGCGGTTCGATCTTGGTGACGAACCGGGCCTTATCGAGCTTCAAGGGCGGCAATTCGGCGGCGACGCGAGCGTCGAGGCGCTTGGCGGCCTGCTGGCGCGCGGCCGAGACGCGGCGCGCTTCGGCGGCATAGACGCCGTGCGCGGCTTCCTCGGCCCGCTTGAGCTTGCGAACGCCCTCACCGCCCGTTTCGATCTCGGACAGTTCGGCGGCAAAACGCTGCTGCAGAGCGGCAAGCTCGTCGACCGCCACGCCATGTTTGCGGGCGGCGGCGCGGAGCGCGAACAGGCGTTCCTCGACCTTTTCCAGAGTACTCGGATCGAGATCGACGGCGGCGGATGCTTTTTCCAGCAGCGCCTGGGCCTCTTCGGCTTCGATGGCCGCACGGTCGAGCGCGGCAAGCACCGGATCGAGCCGGCCCTCGGCCTTGTCCGCCACCCGCTGCAGGATGCGCTCGGCCGACCGCAGCCCATGCCCGACGCCGCCCTGGCGGGTCAGGAACTCCATCGCCGCATTTATGCCTTCGATCAGCTTCTCGCCATGCATCATCAGGGCGCGGCGTTCGGCGAGGCCGGCTTCCTCGTCGGGCTGCGGCGAAAGGGCGGACAGTTCATCGACGGCGTGACGGAGGAAATCCTGCTGGCCCTGGGCGCGTTCGAAGGCAGCCTCGGCCTGCTGGCGCGCCGCGATGGCATCGCGCCAGGCGCGCCAGGTCGCGGTGAGCTCGGCCGCATCGACGGCGCCGAAGCGGTCGAGAACATCGAGATGGGTGGAGGGATCCAAAAGGCCGATATTGGCGAACTGGCCGTGGATCTCGACCAGCGAATCGCCAAGACGCCGCAACAGCCCGACGCTGACCGGCTGATCGTCGACATAGGCGCGGGAGCGGCCATCGGCACCGACGGCGCGGCGCAGAACCATCGTGTCCGACGGCGTCATGTCGCTCTCGATAAGGATAGCGCGCGCGGGATGGTCTTCGGGGAGGTCGAATTCGGCGGTGACCGACAGGCCTTGCGCGCCGGGCCGCACCAGCCCGCCTTCCGAGCGGGCGCCGAGAGCGAGGCCGAGACTGTCGAGAAGAATGGATTTACCGGCGCCGGTCTCGCCGGTCAGCACGGTCAGACCCGGCCGAAAAGCGAGATCGAGCTTATCGATCAGCAAAACATCGCGGATCGACAGGCTGATCAGCATTTACCAGAGCCAGCTGAACCAGCCAGTGTCCTTCTTGGCACCGATGGCGTCGTGGCCCTCCACCAGCGTGTAGCTGTCGGAGTACCATTCGTTGCCCGGATAATTGTAGCCAAGAATCGCAGCCATCTTCTGCGCCTCGTAGCCCAAGCCCAGCGCCGTGTAGCACTCGGTCAGGCGCTCCAGCGCCTCGGGCACATGGGTGGTGGTCTGGTAGCTGTCGATGACCCGGCGATAGCGGTTCACCGCCGCCAGATACATATGGCCGCGCTCATAATAGCGGCCGATCGCCATTTCCTTGCCGGCCAGATGGTCGCGCGTCAGATCGAGCTTCAGCTTGGCGTCCTTGGCGTAGCGGCTGGTCGGGAAGCGGTCGACCACTTCCTGCAGCGCCTTCATCGATTCCTCGGTGTTCTTCTGGTCGCGCTCGACGTCGGCGATCTGTTCGTAATAGCAGATGGCCTTCAGATAATAGGCATAAGCGACGTCGCGATGGCTGGGATGCAGCTGGATGAAGCGGTCGATGGCCGAGATCGCATCGTCGAACTTGTTATGCTGATAATGCGCGTAGGCCGCCATCAGCTGCGCCTTCGAAGCCCAGACCGAATAGGGATGCTGGCGCTCGACCTCGTCGAACTCTTTGGCCGACTTGGTGTAATTCTCGTCCACCAGATCGTCCATCGCACTGTTATAGAGCTGCTCCACCGGCCGCTCGACATAAACGTCCTTGCCCGTGTCGGAACATCCGGTCACCAGGACCGGGCCGACGATAACAAGAAGCAAGGGAAGGATGCGGACAGCGCTAAGACGGGAAACGACGGACATCAACCTGCTCTGATTTCCAATTTGAAGCGGCGAGACTATCTCGCCCTTTTGGTTTCCACAAGCATGGCGGAAAAGAACCCGTCCGGCGGTGTTCGAAAATGAACACTCGGCATCGCGCGAACCGCCTCGACTTGAGCGAAAATCATGAAATTATTCAACTAAACCAGTGCATTAGCCTGTGGCGGCAACAGCGGCTATAATGAGCTCATCGCAACCGAACACCACAGGAGTTCATCATGACCGTCAGCTTCAATTTCCTGAACCGCAGCACCTCGGCCGTCCTTTTCGCCATCAGCCTGCTGCTGACCGCCGCCACGCTCAATTCGGTCGTGGCCGTCGCTCATACGACTTTGCTGGGCTGAAACTTGATGGAGAAGCCTCTGGAGGCCGCCGCTTACATCGAGGCGGCGGCGACCAGACGGGCATCGTAGGAGCCCGCGATACCCTGCGGCGCCAGGATCCAGGCCGTCGGATCCGCGAACAGAGCGCGCAGAAGCTTGTTGTTCAGGGCATGGCCGCAGCGGGTGCCGCGGAAATGGGCCATCAGCGGAGCGCCCGCCAGAGAAAGATCGCCCAGCGCGTCGAGCAGCTTGTGACGGACGAATTCATTGTCGTAGCGCAGGCCGTCTTCGTTCAGAACGCCGTTGCCGTCCCCCGAAATCACCACCGCATTGTCCAGCGAACCGCCACGGCCCAGGCCGGCGGCACGCATCGCCTCGACTTCCTGCTCGAAGCCGAAGGTCCGCGCACGGCTGATCTCGGCCTTGAACGCGGCCGGCTCGACGCACAGCGTGGTCTGTTGATGGCCGATGGCGGAGGCGGCGAAATCGATGTCGACCGACAGCACATAATCATCGGCCGGGCACAGGGTGGCGATCTTGTCGCCCTCGATCACGGTGACGCGCTTCAGAATCTTGATGACTTGGCGGGGAGCGGCCTGCTCCACCATTCCGGCGCATTCGACCAGGAAGACGAAGGGAGCGGCGCTGCCGTCCATGACGGGAACTTCCTCGCCGTCGATATCGATCAGGGCATTGTCGACACCCATGCCGGCCAGGGCCGACATCAGATGTTCGATGGTCTTCACGGAGACGCCGTCCTCATTGCTGATGCAGGTGTTGAGACGGGTGTCGGTGACGTTCGACCACAAGGCCGGAATGACGTTGTTCTTGCCGGTCACGTCGACGCGGCGGAAGCGGATACCGCTGCCGGCTTCGGCCGGACGCAGGGTCAGCGAAGTTTTCGTGCCGGAATGGAGCCCGACGCCCGTACAAGAAATGCTGCTCTTGAGAGTATGCTGACGGGCGACCGCGAGAAGCGGGCGCAGGCGCTCGAGCGAAACCGCCTCGGAGGCGCTTTCGAAGCTGGACGCGTGGTCAGACATAACGGCGGACTCGAACATAACCGGACTACTTCGGACTGTTTTTTCACGCCGTACTTCTAACAGTGCCCGAGTCCAGCCTCAAATCAATCATTGTTACGGTTTATTGCAGGTGCTAAGAGCCCGAAAAGATCTTTCTTTTCAGGCTCTTAACCGTATTACTCTACGATTTCGGTTTGGGCGAAGAAAAACGCGATTTCATTGTTCGCGTTCTCGAGGCTGTCCGAACCATGCACCGAGTTGGCTTCGACCGACTCGGCGAAATCCTTGCGGATGGTGCCCGGAGCGGCATTGGCCGGGTTGGTGGCGCCCATGATCTCGCGGTTCTTGGCGACGGCGCCTTCGCCCTGCAGGACCTGGACCACGACCGGGCCGGAGGTCATGAAGGCGCACAGATCGCCGAAGAAGGAGCGATCGGCATGGACTGCATAGAAGCCCTTGGCCTGGGCGGCCGTCAGCAGCAGGCGCTTCTGACCGACGATCTTCAGGCCCTGCTCCTCGAACCGCGCATTGATCTTGCCGGTCAGGTTGCGGCGGGTCGCGTCGGGTTTGATGATCGACAGAGTGCGCTCAATAGCCATGTTCAATTCCTTGTGGTTGATTTCTGAAGGCCCGGCCCCATTCGCGGGTTCCGGCCCTGCCCCTCATTCAAGTTCGCGGGTTTATATCGATTCCTCTGTCGCGTTGCAACGGACAGGTTTGACAAGCGTTGAAGAGGGCTTTATCAGCCCTGCATGCTCACGATCAGCAACCTCATCTACCGCATCGGCGGACGCGTCCTTTTCGACAATGCCGGCGTGCAGATCGCGGCCAATCAGCGCATCGGGCTGGTCGGGCGCAACGGCACCGGCAAATCCACCCTGTTCAAGCTGATCAAGGGCGATCTTTCGCCCGACAGCGGCGCGATCAATATCTCGCCCCGCACCAAGCTGGGCGATGTGGCGCAGGAAACCCCGGACGGCCCCGACAGCCTGATCGATACCGTGCTGGCCTATGACAAGGAGCGCGCGGCGCTTCTGGCCGACGCCGAGACCAGCGAGGACGGCCATCATCTGGCCGAAGTGCATGAGCGGCTGAATACCATCGACGCGCACACCGCCCCGGCCCGCGCTGCCGCCATTCTGTCGGGTCTCGGCTTCGACGCCGAGGCCCAGGAGCGGCCGGTCTCGTCCTTTTCCGGCGGCTGGCGCATGCGCGTGGCCCTGGCCGGCGCTTTGTTCGCCCGCCCCGATCTGCTGCTGCTCGACGAGCCGACCAACCATCTCGATCTCGAAGCGACCCTTTGGCTTGAAAATTACCTGGCCGGCTATGAAGGCACGCTGATCGTCATCAGCCATGACCGCGATCTTCTGAACAATGTGGTCGATCGCATCGTCCATATCGATCAGGGCAAGCTGGTGGCTTACGGCGGCAATTACGACCGCTTCGAACAGACCCGGCGCGAACAGATGGAGCTGCAGGGCAAGGCCGCCGTCAAGCAGGCGGCCCAGCGCGCCCATCTGCAGAGCTTCGTCGACCGCTTCCGCGCCAAGGCCTCCAAAGCCGCGCAGGCGCAGAGCCGCATCAAGATGCTGGAAAAGCTGGGACCGCCGATCAGCGTGATCGAGGATCAGCCGGTCAGCTTCGATTTCCCCAATCCGGACGAGTTGCCGCCGCCGGTGATCTCGGTCGATCACGGCCAGGCCGGTTATGCCCCCGGCAAGCCGGTATTGAAGGGTTTGCATTTCCGTATCGACATGGATGACCGGATTGCGCTGCTGGGTGCCAACGGCAACGGCAAATCGACCCTCGCCAAGGTGCTGGCGGGGCGTCTCGCCTTGCAGACCGGCGACACGTTCCGCTCACCCAAGCTGAAGATCGGCTATTTCGCTCAGCATCAGACCGATGAGCTGAAGATGAACGAGACGCCCTTTCAGCATATGCAGGCCCTGATGAAGGACGCCCCGCCCAGCAAGGTCCGCGCCCAGCTCGGCCGCTTCGCCTTTTCCCAGGACCGGGCCGACGTCAAGGTCGGCAGCCTGTCGGGCGGCGAGAAGGCGCGGCTGCTGTTCGCGCTGATGAGCCGGGACGCGCCGCATCTGATGATTCTCGACGAACCGACCAACCATCTCGACATCGACAGCCGCGAAGCGCTGGTCGCCGCGCTGAACGCCTATGAGGGGGCGGTCGTTTTGATCAGCCATGATCCGCGCCTGATCGAACTGACCGCCGACCGGCTGTGGCTGGTGGCGGACGGCAAGGTCACCGATTTCGACGGCGACATGGCCGCCTACAAGGCGCTGCTGTTGAACAGCGCCGCCAACGCCCGCCGCACCAACCGCTCCGAAGCCAAGAAGGGCAAGGAGGAGCGCAAGGCCGCCGCCGATCAGCGCGCCCAGCTGGCGCCGCTGCGCAAGAAGGCGGAAGAGGCCGAAAAGCTGGTGACCAGACTCAGCGCGCAAAAAGCCAAGCTGGAGGCCGAACTGGCCGATCCGAAGCTCTATAGCGGCCCGGCCGAGGCCGTGACCAAGGTCAAGAAGACCCTGGCCGAGGTGGAGCGCGATCTGGGGGCTGCGGAAGAAACCTGGCTGGCCACGCAGGAAGCGCTGGAAGCCGCCGGCGCCTAACCGCCACCCCGCAGAAACTCGCGGTAGTGGCGCGGCGACATGCCGAGATTGTCGTGACAGAAACGCCGCAGGCTGCGGTCGTCGGACAGGCCGAGCCGCGCCGCGATCTCCTCCACCCGGCTGTCGGTGGTCAGCAGGCCTTGCAGCTCCGACCGCCGGATCTCGGCGGCCAGGCGGCGAAAACTCGTGCCCTCCTCGGTCAGGCGCCGTCGCAAGGTCGGGACGCTGAGACGCAATTCCGCCGCGACCTCCGCTTGCGAGTAGGGCGATGACGCCAATATCTGCCGCACACGCTGCGCCGTGGCGGCCCGCCCCGCCGGCGGCTCGGCGCTCTCCTGCAGCAGATCCATGAAACTTTCGAATTCCTGACTGCCCCACGCGCCATATTTCTGCGGCAGGATCGGCGCGCGCATATCCTCACGGCCATAGAGGATCGTCACGCCGTCGCCGCGGCGCACCCGCGCCGAGGGCAATGAATCGAGCAGCGTGCCGCGCATCTTCTGCAGGCAGGCCGCTCCGCGCACCAATACCGGATCGAGACGCCGCCCCGTCATCCAGCGCAGGGCGCAATGGGTCACCAGCGCGAAACATTCGGCATAGATCTCGGCCTGCATGTCGCTGCGGTCGGCCGGCCGCACGGTGAGATGCACGGCATCGCGGCTGCGCCCGAGAATGATCCGGCATTCGCGCCGGATCAGTTTGGCCGCCGCGGCAAAACGCTCGAGCGCTTCGTTCAGCGTATCGGCTTCCTTGGCGGCGGTGAACAGCACCGACAGGCTGCCGCGCGGCACCGGCTGAGCCGCGATGCCATGGCTCTCATCGTCGCTGGCCTGGATATTCTCCGCGCAGAGACGCCAGAAATCCGACAGCCCCAGCGTCAGACCGGTCAACCCGGCGCGCGCCAGCAACCGCTCGGCGGCGGCCTCTCCGACCAGCGTGGTGAAATAAGCGATGTCGACGCTTGATGCGCCCTTTTCCATGTCGCTCCCCCCTCATCCCCGCGCCACTGTCGAACCGGGCGAACGATCTTGTCAATGAGCGAATTTATCCGGTTTTGATTTCACGCTCCCGTCCTGGCGGCGGGACAAGCCCCTTCCTAAAGTGGCAAAAAAGACATCTGGGGAAGGAAATCATCATGCGCTATCGCGCTTATCTCATGGCCGGGACGGTCGCTCTCGGGCTGCTGCCCACGGCGGGCCGGGCGGCGGACACGGCGAATTCGGACGATCAGATCGAATCGGTGGTGGTGACGGCGCAGCGCCGCTCAACCACGATCAAGGATACGCCGGCGGCGGTGTCGAGCTATGGCGGCGATGCCCTGAAGGAGCTTCAGATCAACGATCTGTCCGATCTCGCCTCGATCACGCCGGGCGTGCAGTTCGGCGACGTGCTGACCAACGCCAAGATCACCATCCGCGGCATTGGCAACGGCAATTCCAGCGCCGGCGCCGATCCCGGCGTCGCGGTGCATTATGACGGCGTCTATCTGTCGCAGACGGGGCTGGCCACCAGCACCTTCCTCGATATGGACCGTGTCGAGGTGACCCGTGGACCGCAGGGGACCTTGTTCGGCCGCAACGCCACCGGCGGCGCCGTCAATCTGATCCCCCACCAGCCCACCGCCGATTTCGAGGGGGAAGTCGGAGTCTCGGGCGGGCTCGATCCGGCGGCGACGCGCGTGGACGGCTTCGTCAGCGGCAAGCTCACCGAGAATGGCGCGCTGCAGGGCCGTCTGGCGGCGCAATACAGCTATAATGAGGGCTTCACCCGCAACAACGACCCGGCCGGTCCGTCGCGCCTCGACGGCACCAACAATTACGCCATCCGCGGCCAGCTGAAATGGCAGGCCGCCGACGATCTCACATTCCGGCTGATGCTGGACGACCAGAAATCCTATACGCACGGCCCGGCTTATTTCTTCCTGGGCACGCCCGATCCCAGCGAAGTGCTGCCGGCGCCGCTGCAGGGCGTCGATCTCGGCTCGGTTTCCGACCGGTCGCTGAATGCCAGCCACGGCACCAGCGATCTCGAATTCCACGGTGCCAGCCTGTTCGCCGACTGGGCGGTCGGCGGCGGCATGCTCAAAGCGACGCTCGCCATCGATTCGACCCGGCAATATCTCGACATGGACGGCGACAGCTCGGCGGTCGATTTCACCAGCACCTATTACGACCAGCAGGCCACCCAGCGCTTTGCCGAGCTGATCTATACGGGCAACGCGCTCGGGCGCGTCGATTACGTGCTGGGTGCCAATTATTTCAACGAGGATCTCGACCAGACCGTCACCGTGCCGATCGCCGGCATTCCGATCCCGGTGATCCTGTTCGGCAATCTGACCACCCATTCCTATGCCGCCTTCGGCCATGCCGAGGTCAAGATCACCGACGCCTTCAGCCTGTTCGGCGGCCTTCGCTACTCCGACGACCGCAAGCGCCTGCAGGAAGCCAACGACTTCGTCGGCGCTCTGACGCAATCGCACAGCTGGTCGAAAATCACCTATGAAGTGGGCGCCAGCGAGAAACTCGACGACAATCAGACGGCTTACATCAAATACGCGACCGGCTATAAGAGCGGCGGCTTCCAGTCGGGCAATCTGCAGCCGCCCTTCAACCCTGAAACCAATGGCAGCGTCGAGATAGGCCTGAAAGGCAGCTATTTCGACGGAAGGCTGCAATCGAACCTCGCCGCCTTCCACATGAATTACGACAATCTGCAGGTCAATCAGGTCATCGGCGTCAGCGCTCAGGTGACCAATGCGGCCCGGGCCACCGTCGACGGGCTCGAGGCGGAATTCCGCGCCCGCCTGACCCATGATCTGCGGTTCGGCCTGGCGGGATCGGCGCTCAATGCGCGATTCGACCAGTTCCTGACCGCCGATTCGGCGCGCCCGTCTCTCGGCACCTTAGATCTCAAAGGCAATCTGCTGCCCAACGCGCCGAGATTTACCGTCAGCCCCTCGCTGCATTATCAGCTGCCGCTCGACATGCCGGGATCGGTGACGGCGGATGCGGCCTATGACTGGAAGTCGCGAACCTATTACAGCGAATTCAATCTCGGGGTGGCGTCGCAGCCGGCCGTCGGCATTCTCAAGCTCGACCTCAATTATCTCAGCGAGGACGGCGCCTGGTCGGCGGGTCTTTATGCCCACAATCTCACCGATGAGCGGGTTTATGGCAATGTGCTGGTCGTCTCGGCGCTGCTGGGGTCGCTGGCGCTCGGCGAATTGGATCCGGGCCGGGAAATCGGCCTGACGCTGCGCCGGCGCTTCTGAGATGATCGAGATGGTCTTCTCTCATCTGAGCGCTTTGGTCGCCCGCATCGGCGCGGCGGCGGATCCCGTGGCGCAGATGCGGCACGAATTGACGGATTACGGCCGCGGCAACCAGGGCGCGGGTCTCGCTCACTGTGGCGTCCGCCCCGCCAAAGTCGGCACCTTGCAGGCGGAGTGGCTTATCCCCGCCGCCGGACGTCAGGATCGCCGCCTGGTGTTCCTGCATGGCGGCGGCTGGATGGGCGGCTCGGCGGAAGGCTATCGGGCGCTGACCGCCGAAATCGCCTGGCAGACACGATGTCCTGTGCTGGCGGTCAATTACCGCCTGGCGCCGGAATATCCCTTCCCGGCGGGGTTTCAGGATGCGCTGATGGCTTTGTCCTGGGCCGAACGATACGGCCCGGCGGGAGGAGAGCTCCCCGCCGATATCGCGCTGATCGGGGATTCGGCCGGCGCCAATCTTGCCGCGGCGGCGGTCGCCGAGCGCATCAAGCAGGGCAAGGCGCCGCCGGCGAGACTGGCGCTGCTGTCACCCATGCTCGATATGCGCGAGCCGGGACGCCCCGTCGCGGGGGTCCGCGATCAGGTGGTCAATGGCGATGTACTGGCCGGGGTATTGGCCGCCTATCAGGGCGACCCGCATGATCCACGGGTCTCGCCGGCCGCCATGGGCGAGAGGATCGCGGCGTCTTTCCCGCCCACCCTGATCCAGGTGAGCGCGCTGGAACATTTACGCGATCAGGCGCTGGCCTTCGCCGAGATGCTGTGGCTGGCCGGCGCCCCGTGCCGACTCGGGGTATGGCCGGACATGCCGCATGTCTGGCAGTTCTTCATGACCGATCTGCCGGAGGCCCGCCAGGCCCTGCAGGACCTGGCGGAATTCCTCAACGCTTGAGGATCTTGGCGATCCTGGAGGTGCGCAACTGGGCCGGATCGGGCAGATCCGAGCCCAGCAGCGGCCGCAGATACTCGATGAAAGCCGGGGTCACGTCATTGCCGGCCGCATTGATGAATTCGTCCGGCATGACGCGCGTCTTGGCCGCCACCGTGGTCAGCGGCATCAGCTGATAATCGACGGCATAATTGCCGATCCGCTTGATCGTGACCGTGCCGTCCTTGTCGCCCCACATCGCGAATTGCACCGCCCGCTCGCCGACTTCGCGCGCCTCGCGCTGATCGACGTCCGAGACGCAGCCGGCGAAAGAACGCTGCAGATAGCCCAGCGTGTCGCCGCGCACGCGCTTGATGCCGAGCTTGGTCTTGATCTCCTCGGTCAGCAGGTCGGCCAGGGCCCCGGTGCCGGACAGCTGGACATTGCCATGCGCATCCTTCTCGACCGTGTCGGCCAGCTTGGTCGCGATGGCCTCGCCGCTCTCGTCATGGATGCCTTCGGAGACGGCGATGACGACGCGGCCATATTTCTCGTTCGCCGCTTTGACGTCGGCGAGGAAAGAGTCGAGCTTGAAGGTGCGCTCCGGCAGATAGACCAGATGCGGACCGTCGCCCGGCAATTTCCGGCCATACGCGGCGGCAGCGGTGAGAAAGCCGGCATGGCGGCCCATGATGACGCCGAGATAGACGCCGGGCAGCGAGCGATTGTCGAGATTGGCACCGATGAAGGCCTGGCTGACGAAGCGCGCCGCCGAGGGGAAGCCCGGCGTGTGGTCGTTCTCGACCAGATCATTGTCGATGGTCTTCGGGATATGGACGCAGCGCATCGGATAATTCTGCGCCTGGGCCTCTTCCGAGACGATGCGGACGGTGTCCGAGCTGTCATTGCCGCCGATATAGAAGAAATAGGAGATGCCGTGCGCCTTCAGGCTCTCGAACATCTTCTTGCAATAGTCGCGGTCGGGCTTGTCGCGGGTCGAGCCGAGCGCCGAGGACGGGGTCTTGGCCACCTGTTCGAGGTTGTGCACCGTCTCCTGCGTCAGATCGAGGAAGTCCTCACCCACGATGCCGCGCACGCCATGCAGCGCGCCATAGATCTTCTCGACCTGGGCATATTTGCGCGCTTCCAGCACGACGCCGACCAAGGACTGGTTGATCACCGCCGTCGGACCGCCGCCCTGGGCGACCAGAACCTTACCCTTGAGCATCTTGTTCTCCCTTGTTGTTGCGTGCCTTTTCCGTCCAGCCGCCGCGCTCGGTCTGCTGGTAATAGATCAATTCATGGCCCGCGGCGTTCCACTCTTTCCAGTAAGCGCGCGCTTGAGCCACCGCTGCCTCGTCCTGTCCGTCGAACAGGTTCAGGCAGCGGGTGAAGCTGGACAGACGCTGCGAGGTGACGCCGTCGGTCAGCACCAGCAGATCGGCCTGATTCGGATTCTCATCCTCGTCGGTGAGGAAGATCGGCTGCTGCGCCGCCGTCGCGTCCCGCCCCGCGCCATGCGGCAGGAAAGACGCCGCATCGAAGGTCCAAAGATGCGCGTCGAGATGGCTGACGCGTTCGCGCGACCCCGCCATCAGCACGACGCGATGGCCGGCGGAGAGAGACTTTTCCAGAAGGACAGGCAGGGCCTGCTCCAGCGGCGCGGTCAGCAGGTGATAGAAATTGATCCGGGTCATGACAGCACCCGGTCGAGCAGCCGCACGCCAAACCCGGTCGGGCCTTCCGCCGCCAGCGGACCGTCCTCGTCGGCCTCGGACATGCCGGCGATGTCGAGATGCGCCCAGGGAATGGTCTTGGGCACGAAATGCTGCAGGAACCGCGCGGCATGGATATGGTCCGGCCCGCGCTCCCAGCTGCAATTTTTGAGATCGGCGATGTCGCTCTTGATGGCATCGTCGTAAAGATCGGTCAGCGGCAGGCGCCACAGCTTCTCGTCCTCCGCCTCGCCGGCGGCGAAGAGCTGGCCGGCCAGCCTGTCGTCGGCGCAGAACAGGCCGGCGCGCTGATAGCCCAGCGCGATTTCGACGGCACCGGTCAGAGTGGCGAGATCGATGATCTTGGTCGGCGAGAATTTGCCGGCGGTATAAGCCAAAGCGTCGGCCAGGACCAGGCGCCCTTCGGCGTCGGTATCGATGATTTCGACCGTTATGCCGCCATAGCCTTTGATCACGTCGCCCGGCCGGGTGGCCCCGCCCGAGACCGCATTCTCGGCGATCGCCACCACCCCCACCACATTGACCGGGGCCTTCCTCGCCGCCAGCGCCATCATCGCGCCGGCGACGGCGGCGCCGCCGCCCATGTCGCCTTTCATCAGCTCCATATATTTGGCCGGCTTGATGTCGATGCCGCCGGTATCGAAGGTGATGCCCTTGCCGACCAGAGCGGCAGGCTTGTCCTTCTTGCCCGCGCCCTGCCAGCGCAGCACGGCGAGAGCGGGCTTGAAGACGCTGCCCCGCCCCACCGCCTGCAGCAGATTGAGCCCGGCCTTTTTCGGATCGATGACCTCGAAACTGATGCCCGGGATGTTGCCCAGCGCCTCGACGAAGGCCGGCGGCGTCAGCACGTTGCCGGGCGCCACCACCAGATCGCGGGCGAAATGAACGGCGCGGCCAACGATGTCCAGCCGCTCGAAAGCGGCCCGCGCGGCATCCGGCGCATCGCAGAGCAGAGTGATTTCTTCGAGGTTCCAGACATCTTCCTCTTCCGGCGTCCGGCGATATTTCGCTGGAGTCCGCCAGGAGCGCAGGCGGATGCCGTAAGCGACCTCCGCGGTCTGCTCGGGCGAGAGATCCAGGCCGACGGCGAGATGAACGATACCCTGCTGCGCCAGCTCGGCGAACAGATTGCCGCCGATCCGCCGCAGCACCGAATTATCCAGCTCGGACCGATTGCCGATGCCGACCAGAATCCGCCAGCCTTTGTCGGTAAGGATCGGCAGAACCTCTTCCGGCTCCGGCTTAAAATTATTCTGGTCGAGCCGCGCCAGCAAAGACTCCGCCTCGGCCGACGGCGCGGCGAGAGCCCGGGCCGAAACCGGCCCGGGCGGCGAGGCGAATTTGATTTTCACTTTTCGTAATTGTCGGAGACCAAACGGTCCAGCAGGCGCACGCCGAACGCGGTGGCACCCTTCGGCGTGACCGGCCCGTCCTTCTTCGACCAGGTGACGCCGGCGATGTCGAGATGGGCCCATTTGACGCCGTTGACGAAGCGCTTCAAGAACATCGCCGCCGTGATCGAGCCGCCCTCGCGGCCGCCCACATTCATCATGTCGGCGATCTCGGACTTGATCTGCTTGTC
>FTDB01002548.1_pt1 | contig 21217 bp, 18 predicted proteins | sample 1639741 | NCBI WGS metagenome assembly FTDB01 (sample SAMEA3914869, study PRJEB12502) | metagenome | biome: forest; material: soil | place: USA | collected 2012-03-12 | depth 0.1 m | reverse complement strand
TAGAAATGATCTGCTGGGTCTTTTGCAGCTGGGTCGAGGTGGAGTTCAGGTTTTGCAGGGCGATCATAGCCCCGCTGTTGGTATTGACGCTTTGCATCGTTGGTTTTCCTTCATTTTCGGAAATCCCGGCGACATTTTGTCTGCCGGTCGGCGTTTTGCCTGCACGGTTGACTGCAAGAAAAAGGCCACACGTTTCGAAGTGGGCATTTTTTGCAATCCGTTGTTTTTATTTAGATTAAACCCTCCTTCATTATGTTTTTAGGCGGCAATTCCTGCCGGGCCGGAAGCCGGTCGCGGCAGATTTTGCCGGGTCGGCAGAAATTGCCGGAACGTACCTGCGGTAAAGAGACACTCAATCGGCGATTTATCCACAGGGGGAAACGGGGGCCTGCCCGCGGCAAGCCGGCACGCGCGCACGGCGTGCGAAAAAAAAAGCGCCAGGGCCTTCGCCCCGGCGCATATGGATTACTTGAACAGGCTGAGCGCCACCTGGGGCGCCTGGTTGGCGATCGACAGGGCCTGCACGCCGAGCTGTTGCTTGGTTTGCAGCGCCTGCAGTTTCGCGCTTTCCTGAGCCATGTCGGCGTCGACGAGGTTGCCGATACCCGACTGGATGGAATCCTGCAGTTTGCCAATAAAGGTCATGTGGTTCGAAACGGCCTTCGACGACGTCCCCAGCTTGGCCAGGGCCGCCGACACGTTGTTGATCGACGTGTCGAGCGTGGTCAGCAGGTTCGCAGCATCGGACGCCGTGGAGAACGACGCCGCACTGCTGACCATGACGATCCCGTTGCCCAGGCTCATGTTCTCGGCCATCACGGTCAGGCGCGACGAGCCTTGCGCATTGGCGAGGGCCTCAAGATCGGTCATCGAGCCATCCAGCAGGTTGATGCCGTTGAACGACGCGTTCGAAATGGTCTTGGTGATCTGGTCACGCAAGGCCTGGAAATCGGTGTTCAGCGCATCGCGGCTGGTGGTGTCGAGCGAAGTATCCGAAGCGGCGAGCGCCTTCTCCTTCATTTGCGTGAGCATGTCCGTGATGCTGTCCCCCGCCGACATCGCCACGTCCACGGAAGACGAGGCGCGGTTCAGCGAATCCTTCACGGCATCGAGCGAAGCGACCGTCGCGCGCTGGCTTTGAGCAATGGCGTACGTGGCGCCATCGTCCTTCGCGCTACCGACTTTAAGCCCGGTGCTGATGATCTGTTGGGTTTGCGTTAGGCTGGTGCTCGTTGCTGTGAGATTTTGCAGCGCGACCATCGCGCCCGTGTTGGTGTTTACCGAGAGAGACATCGGCAGATCCTTCCATTCTGGTCGGGTTGAAACGGCATTATGCCATTCGGCCATTTTGGCCTGCATTAACCATTGCAAGCCGGAGGCCACCGCGTGCAGTGCGAAAAATTATCTTATTTCGCTGATTCAAAAGGGAAGTTTTAAGTTGCCCCGGGGCGAATCGAAAAGCCCCCTTGGTCAATGCCGGAAAAGCTTGCCCGGTCCGGCGGGCAAAAATTGACGGGTCGTTCACCATAGTGGCCGCGCGCAGCGCCTTCGGCCGGCCAAGGTCGAAACGCAAATGGACACCAATGCACACGAATGGATTACCCCTTATTCGCGTGCATTGGTGTTCATTTGCGTTTCAATCCCACGCGCGCCGAACATTGCCGATTTGTCATTCGACAATGCGACGAAAGCGGCGCAGCTTTTGATCACGCATCCGTGATAATTGCGTGATCAAGCGGTGAACATCATGACAAAAACCAAGTGGATCGCCCTGGCCCTGCCGGCGCTCATCGTCCTGTCGGCGTGCAGCAAACCCGCCCCGCCGCCGGGTTCCGGACCGCCCGCGCCCCAAACGGACAAGGCCGCGGACAGCGCCGCCGACCGTGCCGTGTCGGTGCCGCAACTGGCCTATGACGACACCTACGGCTTCACCGCGCCGGGCGCCGGCCCGGATGCCCTGCTGAAAGCCGATCAGACGGCTTGTGACGCGGCCGGCGTCGCGCAGTGCCAGACGGTGTCGCTGACCGATAATGGCGACGCGGCGGCCGGCTACAGCGAAAAGACCCTGGAGCTGCGCGTCACGCCCGGCTGGCTGAAGGCATGGCAGGGCGGCCTGGAGACACGTCTGGCACAGATGCACGCCCGCATCCGGCAACAGACCGTGTCGAGCGAGGACCTGAGCCTGCAGGTCCTCGACACCGAGGCTCACCTGAAGAACAAGGAAGCGTTGCGCGACCGCCTGCGCGACATCGTGCGTACGCACGAAGGCCGGCTGTCCGACATCGTCGACGTCGAAACCCAGCTGTCGCAGGTCCAGGCCGACATCGACGCCACGCAATCGAGCCTGGCCACGATGCGCAAGCGCATCGCTACCGTGCACCTGGTCCTGGCCTACCGCAGCGACATGGCCCCGGCGGCCGACGTCTTCGCCCCGGTGACCGGCGCGGTGAGGTCGAGCCTGGGCGTCGCCATGCAGGTCACGGCGGCGCTGATCGGCCTGCTGGCCGGCGCGGTGCCGCTGGCAATCGTCGGCCTGCCCCTGGCCTGGTACCTGCGGCGCGGCGCCCGGCGGCGCAAGCCGCCTGCTCCGGATATCACGGCTTGATGCCGTAACCGGCCCAGGTTTCGTCGATCTTGTCGTAGCCCTTGCGCGCGGCGGCGAGATCGGCCTGGCCTTCGCGCGTCATCCCCTTGCGCAGCTTGGCGATGCCGCGTCCGTAGAGCGAGTCCGCCCGCGTCGGCGCCAGGGCCAGCGCGGCGTCGTAATCGGCAATCGCCTGGTCGAAATGGCCCAGCCGCAATTCGACGAAACCGTGGCTGTCCATGAAGTTGGAGGCCTTCGGCGCCAGCTTGAGCGCGGCGTCGCAGGCCGCCAGCGCCTTGTCGAGCTCGAAATCGTGCGTCGCGCGATACCAGCAACTGTCGTTGAGATATTCGCTGTTGTCCGGATGGTCGGCCACCAGCCGGTCGATATCGGCCACGCCCAGCGCGGTCTTGCCCTGGGCGAAATAGACGTTCATGCGCAGCAGGTAGCCGAGCGCCGCCTTGGGGTCCAGGGTCACGGCACGGTCGGCGTCGGCCTGCGCCTTGTCATAGGCCTTGTCAGCCAGGAACAGGCGGGCGCGTACGCGGTAGGATATCGCCAGGTCCGGCGACAGCTTGATCGCCTGGTCGAGGTCGTCGAAAGCCGCCTTGCGGTCATCGGCCGTCCGGGCCTGGGCGCGCAGGGCATAGGTTTCGGCTGCCGGAGACAGGGCAATGACCTTGTCGTACTGCGCGACCGCGTCCGCCTGCGACGCCCGGCAGGCATCGGCGGACAGGCCCGCGCAGTTCAGGTCGGCCGAAGCCAGCAGCCGGTACAGCTCGGCATTGCCGGGATTGGCCTCGATCGCCTTGCGCATCACGGCCTTTGCATCGTCCGGCTTCCCGTCGCCGATCGCCAGGTCGCTCAGCACCCGCACGGCCGGGACGTAGCCGGGATCGATGTCCAGCCCGGCCTGGGCGTCGGCGCGCGCCTTGTCCTTGTCGCCGCGGAGCGCATGCATCCGGGCGCGACCGGCCAGGGCCAGGGTATCGTTGGCATAGATGGCCAGCGCCTTGCTGTACCCATCCATGGCCTCGTCCCTCTTGCCGGCGGTTTCGGCGACGGCGGCGATCATGTCCCAGGCCTGCCACAGGGTCGGATCGCTTTTCAGCGCCTGCTGGAGGTCGGCCATGGCCGCCGCGTCGGCCCGGCGCAGGGCGAAAAGCTGGCCGCGGCCCAGCAGGGCGCGCGCATTGGTCGGGTCCAGTTGCAGCGCCTGGCCGTACCGGCCGAGCGCCTGATCGTCCTTGCCCTGCTGCCGCAGGCCGGCGGCTTCGTTGACCAGGTCGCCGGGCGAGCGGCTGGTATTGCCGGCCAGCTTGGCATCGTCGGTCGTGCCCGACTTGTAGCCTTCGGGCGCCACCAGGGTCACCGGCTTGTTGAACATGGCCGTCAGCACCGGCCGCGCCGCATCGTTTTCGGCAGCGGTGATTTCCGGCACCAGGGACCGCTTCGAAATATCGATATGCAGCGCACCGCCGCGGATCGCCATCGTTCGCCTGAACACCGCGCCGCCCATGGTCTTGTCGACCGCGTCGCCGTCGAGGGCGAAGCCCTGGCCGCCCTTGGGCAGGGTGACGTCCATCCGCTCGTGGTAATAGACCGGATACTGGATCATGTAGGGCGCGTCGCCGTGCAGGCCGCCCGGCGCGCGCCGGTTGTCGACGCCCCATCCGATCTGGGTGCCGGTATCGAAACGCCACGTCCGGGTCGCGCCGTCCCACGCCCAGTTCATGGCGGCGGCGCCATCGGCGCTCAGCCGCTCGATGCCGGTGGCGCGGTCGAAACTGGCCGCCACCTTGTGCACGGTCAGCCAGCTATAGGCCTTGGTCCAGTAATCGCGCAGCGCCTTGTCGCGGACATCGCCGGTCAGGGCGTCCAGCCCCTGGTGCATGCCGATCGCCTCGTCGCCGCGGAAGACGATCTCGAAATGCGCCTTGGCCAGCACGCCCAGGCCCGCTGAGGCGTCGAGCGATACGATCACCTCCTGCGACGGCTGGTCCAGCGGCGCGGGCTTCAGCGCTTCCAGGGCCCCGCCCGCCACCCGGACCGGCAGGGCAAAGCCGAAGTTCGGCACCACCAGGCTGTCGAGGTCGCGGTCCTCGAGCCGCGTGCCGTCGAGCCAGTAGACCTTGCCGCCGATCTCGGCGCGGACCATGACGTGGTCGAACCATTCCAGCATCGGCAGATGCCGGTCCAGGCCGTCGCCGCGGCCCGTGCTGATCAGCGCCGGCTCGGCCTTGATGTCCAGTTCGTGCAACAGGGCCAGCAGCAAGGCCGTCTTGCCCTTGCAGTCGCCGAAGCGCCGCGCCCAGGTGGTGTCGGCGTCGGCGGGCGTATATCCGCCCAGGTTCATGCCGAGGAACAGGTAGCGCACCTGATCCTCGACCAGGTGCAGCGCCATGGCCGCCCGGACCTTGGGATCGGCGCTGGCAGCGCGGATCTTCGCCGCCTCGGCCTTCAGCGGCGAGTCCGGCGCCAGAGTCGCGGCCTTGACGTACAACGGCGCCAGCAGGCCCGACACCTCGTCCCAGCCGGTGAACTGGCTGAACTCGACCTGGCCCAGGGCGCCAAATCGCGCCGGCGCGTCGACAGGCGCGTCGGGCCGCGCGACATGGCTGAGATCCAGGGTGAAGTCGCCGCCCGCGGCCGACTTGGTGACCCTGCCCGCCGGCAGGTCGTCGCTTTCGGCCCAGCGGATGGTCTTGCCGTCCGCCCACGTCGCCCGCACCAGGGTGTGGCCAACCGGCTGGCTGCCGGTGGCGCCGGCCACGCTTTCGGAATGCCCCTTCAGCACCGGATCCAGGTGGCGGACGGTCATGGCATAGATCAGCGTGTCGCCGACCTGCAGCCCCTCGGGCTGGATCACGGCGGTCAGCGCCCCGTCCAGCATTGAGCGTTCCAGGTTGGTTTCGCGGCGCAGGATGGTGAAGCTGGCGGTCTTCAGCACGTCGATCACCTGATCGCCGCGGATGATCTGCACCTTGTGGATGGTGACGGTGTCGGTGTCGGGGTTCCACACGGCGACCGGCTGAAGGTCCTGCAGCCCGGCCGGCGTCTGCACGTGGATGCCGTATTCGCTGTATTCGGAGTCGCCGTCGGCGGCGAAATGCACCTGATCGCTGTAAAGCACGGCCTGGACCGGCGCATCGCTCAGCGTGTTGTCCAGCGTGCCCGAGGCCACGGGCTTCACCCAGGCTTCGGGCGGACCGTAGGTCAGCTTGTCCGCCGCGTGCGCCGCGGCCGCCCAGCCGGCAGCCAGAGCCACGACCGCCGCCGAACGCACAAGGTGCGCGGCCCTGCCTTTACGCAAATACATCTATGCCCCCCGCATGGCGTGAACCGGGCGATCGCCCCGATCGCGCCCGTAAACCCTACGGCGCACGGTTGCAAATGACAAGACCGGACACCCGCCCGGCGCGTGCCTGTAAACGGAAAGCTTAGCCGACCGAGTGGCGGATCATCGGCTGCGCACCGGGGGAAACATCGGTTTCGCTGTCGGCGCCGCTGGGCGCCAAGCCCTGCATGATGATCTTGTTGATGTCGATCAGCGGCCCGATCTCTTCCTGGTTCCGCATGACGGCCGAGGTGTGCTTGTTGACCCAGAGCGACAGCGAGATGATGTTGGCGCGGATCATTTCGGGCAGGCCGTTACCGTCTACCGAGCAGTCCGCCGCCAGCACCGACCACATGCGCCGGTTCCAGTCCAGCGCATCCATGCGCTCGACGATCTGGGTGCGGTCGAGCTTTTCCGCATCCAGCAGGGCGCGTGTCACCTGCGCGAACAGGCGGTACTCGGTCTGGCGCGGATTCTCCGTGCGCTGCGCGGTATTCTGATACGCCTTGAAGGACATGCCCCGAAGGTTCCTCTTTAAAGCCTCGCGCCGGGACGTGAAGACCACGTCCGGAACACGATCACAAACAAAATCCCGCAGCGCAGGGCGTTCGACCGAACGCCGCCCGCTCCGGGACGAATTACGCGGACCGACCCAGACGTTCGTCTTCGTAGTCGATCAGTTTTCGGCAGCCCATCAGCGCCTTGTAGTATTCGCGCCCCATGATGCCCTTGGAGATGGCGACGCATTCGACCAGCACCGAGGTGTTGGAGATCACGCTCATGAACTCGGTCATGCGGCGCAGGAATTCGTCGTAATATTTGTCCGCCCCGCCCTCGTCCAGGTACATCATCATCACCGGGAAATAGACGTGGCGCGCCGGCGACGTGACGTCCTCGGCCTGCATGATGTCTTTTTCGCGCAGCACCGACGCCTTGTTCTGCAGCACCAGCGAACAGCGGCGATCGCCGTTCTGCACCACGGCGCCGTTGAGGACAAAGCGTTCCCCGGGCTTCAAAGACAGTTTCAAAGGCATTGTTTTTCCTTCACATCTGCCGGGATCATGGCGGACGCGATCGGTCCGTCATAACCCCGGGGCGGTTAACACCAGGTTTTCGCGCCCGGCGTCACCGGTGATAAAGTGAAGCCGCGCCGCATTAACCATTACTATTTCTTTAGGGACTATTAAACGAATCCCTGCTTAACAGGTTGGCACGAATGCCCCGCGTTGAGCTAGTCATGCCCGCTAAACAACCCGCCCCCAAAGCCGCCAAACCACCGCTCGCGCCCTATCTCCGGGCGCCGGAAGACGCACCCGCGCTCGCCGCCACGCCCTTCCAGCCGGTGCACGTCGCCAATCCGGCGGCCCAGCTCATGTCCGGCATCCTGGGCGACGCCGGCTCCAGCGAGGCGCTGCGGCAACTGCTCGACGTCACCGAGCACATCAAGCGCCGCGACACGGTGGTCCTGCTGCGCGAGGCGCTGGAAAAGTTCCGCGCGGGCGACTGGGCGGGCGGCGGCGACAGCGCGCTGAAGGCACTGCACGTCGACGAAAAGAGCGGCGAGGCCTGGCACATACTGGCCGTCGCGCGCGACAAGTGCAACGATTTCCCTACCGCCCTGACCTGCTACGAGACGGCGCTGAAGCTGATGCCGGAAAACCCGGCCATCGCCAACGACCTGGGCCGCCTCGCCTACAAGCTGGCCATGTACGACATGGCGGAAAAGTTCTTCCGCTTCTTCCTCAACAAGTGCCCGGGCCACGTCGAGGCGATCAACAACCTGGCCTCCACCCTGCGCGAGGACAACCGGCTGGACGAGGCCGTCGACCTGCTGAAGGCGGCGATCACCGACAACCAGACCGATCCGCAGTTGTGGAACGCGCTGGGCACCGTGATCAACGCCAAGGGCGACATCGCCACGTCGGCCATCTTCTACCAGGAGGCCCTGCGCTTCGATCCGCAGCACGTCCACGCCCGCTACAATCTCGGCAATGCCCGCGCGGTGCTGGGCGAACCCGAACAGGCGCTGCAGGACCTGATGACGGCGCTGCCGATCTTCACCGATCCGATGAACATCCAGACCTGCAAGCTGTCGATCGCCTTCTGCTACCTGCTGATGGGCGACTACAAGAACGGCTGGGCGTGGTACGCGGCGCGCAGCAAGGAAAACACGGCCGAGGCGATGACCTACCTCATCCCGCGGCCGCGCTGGACGAAGGACGAGCCGCTGGCCGGCAAGACCCTGTTCGTCTCGGCCGAGCAGGGCCTGGGCGACGAGATCCTGTTCGCCACCATCCTGCCCGACCTGCAGCGCGAGTTGGGCCCAGATGGCAGCCTTACCATCGGCGTCGAGCCGCGCCTGGTACCGCTGTTCCAGAAGGGCTTTCCCGACGCCACAGTGGTGCGCCACCACACCACCAAGCACAACAACATGCCGGTGCGGCTGTTCCCCGACATCACCGACTGGAACGGCTATGACGCCTGGGCAGTCATGGGGGACCTCCTGGGCCGCTATCGTCCCGACGAAGCGTCCTTCCCGGCCGAGAACGTCTTCTTCCGCCCCGACCCCGAACGCATCGCCTACTGGAAGGCCCTCCTGAACGGGGTCAACAGCAAGCCCAAGATCGGCATCCTGTGGAAGTCGCTGATCAAGCACTCGCGCCGCGACCGCTACTACTCGCCGTTCGAGCAGTGGGCGGACCTGCTGCGCACGCCGGGCGTCCAGTTCGTCAACCTGCAGTACGGCGACACCGAGGCCGAACTGGCCGAGGCCCGGGCCATGGGGCTCGATATCTGGACCCCGCCGGGCATCGACCTGAAGATGGACCTCGACGACCTGTCGGCCCTGTGCGTCGCCATGGACTGCATCATCTGCCCGTCCAACGCCACCTCGAACATCGCCGGCGCCGCCGGCGCGCGGGTGTGGATGATCAGCCCGGAAGGGTCGTGGAACTCGCTGGGGACGCGCCGCTATCCGTGGTACCCGAATACGCGCGTCTTCTTCTCGCCCAGCCTGATCGACTGGTCCGAAGTGATGGGCGACATCAAGACGGCGCTGATCGAGGACTATGTCCAGCCGGCCCAGCCGGACCTGAACCTTGCCTGATACGGCGTCACAGCGGGCCCTGGCCTGCGAGGCGGCCGGCGATCTTCCCGGCGCGCTCGACGCCTGGCAGGCGGCCCTGGCGGCCGAGCCGGCGTCGCTGGAAATCGTCGCCCGCCTCGCCGACCTCGCCTTCCGCCTGGCCCTGTTCGACCTGGCCGAGAAGTTCTACGCCCACCTGATCACCCACGGCGTGCGCGGCACCGAGGTCATCGCGGCCTACGCCGCCACCCTGCGCGAACAGGGCCGCCACGCCGACGCCATCGACCTGCTGAAATCGGTCCTGGCGGCCTCGCCCGAAGAGGCCGGACTGTGGGACGCGCTGGGCGCGGCCGTGGCCGACACCGGCGACGCCGAAACGGCGCTGGTCTTCTTCAACGAGGCGCTACGGCTGCGGCCGGACCATCTGCGCGCGCGCTTTCACCGCGGCTGCGCCCTGATCGACCTGGGCCAGACGCGCGCCGCCCTCGACGACACCACCGTCTGCGCCCGAGCCTTCGCCGATATCGGCAACCGCCGCTCGGCCGAACTGACCTCGGCCCACGCCGCCCTGGCGCTGGGCGACATCGCCGACGGCTGGCGGTGGTACGAGGGCCGGCACAAGCGCGGCACGCCCCAGGAGGTGCGCTACGACATCCCCCTGCCCCGTCATTCAGGCCCGCCGTCAGGGCGACTGTTCCTCAGCGCCGAACAGGGCCTGGGTGACGAAGTTCTCTATGCTTCCCTTATTCCGGAAATCATGAAGTCCGTGACGCATCTCGGCATCGGCGTCGAGCCGCGCCTGGTGTCGCTGTTCCGACGCAGCTTCCCCACGGCAAGCGTCGTCGCCCATCGGACACAGACGATCGACGGCCGGCCCGTCCGATCGTTCGAAGCTTGCGATTGGCAAGCGTTCAACAGCTGGGCGTTGATGGGCGATTTCCTGGCCGGACTGCGCCCCACCCTGGACCGTTTTCCGGCCGAGAACGTCTTCCTGACGCCCGATCCGGCGCGCGTCGCTCACTGGCAAAAAACGCTTGCATTCAACAAGCCAAAAGTCGGCATTCTCTGGAAAAGCCTGAAGTCGACGGCGCTGCGCGACCGCTACTTCTCGCCGTTCGCCCAGTGGCGCGAGGTGCTGTCGCTGCCGGGCCTCCAGTTCATCAACCTGCAATACGGCGATACCGCCGACGAGATGGCCCAGGCGCGGGCCGAGGGCTTCGACATCGTCACGCCCGACGGCATCGACCTGAAGCAGGACCTCGACGACCTGGCGGCGCTGTGCCGCGCCTGCGACGTGGTGATCGGCCCATCGAACGCCACGACCAATATCGCCGCCGCCAGCGGCGCCGATGTCTGGCTGCTGACCCCGCCGCGCACCTGGCTGCGGCTGGCGGCTGAAAATTACCCCTGGTACCCGAAGGCGCGCATCTTCGCCCCACCGACGCTCGGCGACTGGGCCCCGGCCATGGCCGACATCCGGGCGGCGCTCGAACGGCTTTGAACCGCGTCGCAGCGCACGGATCAAAAATGATCACACCGGCCGATCCGCCGGCATGGTATGATCCAACGTTCCGCACCGGAAACAACCGCGAATCGCCTTTAAGGCGATTAAAGCCAGCCATGTCCGGCCACCGCTAGCGGATCGCCCGTCAACGGACGGAACGACCGGCCGCGCACAGGGCATGATGCTACCGGCCGCCACCCTGGCCAAGGTCGCATTAAAATATTATTTTACATACATTTTTTGAATACCCGCATACCGCCTCGGAATCGATCGCGAAACGGCGACTCGCCTACTGGATGATTATTGCGTTGACAGCGCTCGCAAAGGGTGAACTATGCCGCTCAACCATAAATGTTTTACTCGGGGGTTGGCATGGCGACGTCTTACACACTCAAGCGTCTCAGCGATGTGGTGCGCCGCACGGCGCCGGTGTGGTACATCCACGACGACGAGTTCTATCAGCCCTCCTCGATCGACTGGTTCCTCGACCGCGCCACCATGGTCGCCAAGACCGGCGAACGGGTGAAACTGTCGGACGGGCCGGGCAAGCCGGAGAGCCGCCTCAAGACGATCGACCAGTGGCCGTCCACCGTCGATGACGCCGACTACTGGCTGGAAGTGGCCGACGCCGACCTGGCCGGCGACTACACCACGGCCCGCAGCTATGTCAGCATCCGCCGGGTCAAGGACGGCTTCCTCGATATTTCCCACTGGTTCTGGTACCCGGGCAATGGCTGCGGCACCGCCCGCGTGCGCACCCTGGCCTTCGACACCACCATCGCCACCGAGGAAGCCGTCGCGCTGACCACCCTGGGCTTCCACGTCAGCGACTGGGAAAAGGTCACGGTCCGCGTCACCGACGACGACGCCAATGCGATCAGCGAGATCTATTTCGCCCAGCACGCCGGCGGCCACTGGCTGAAGCCCGATCAGGTCGAGTTCGATGCCTCCGGCTCCTTTGCCGCCCACGCATCGAAGAACGGCCACGCCAGCTATCCCAGCGTCGGCGAGAACTACACCTCGCACATCAAGACGGCGCCCAACGGCGTGTGGGCCAAGCTGACCCCGGCGGCGCTGGAGATCTGGCTGCGCAACGACACCATGAAGGGCAAGCGCAGCATCGACTGCAAGGTCCACCATGAGATCGTGCATATCCACGAGACGATCGCCCTGGCACCGGACCCGTCGGATGCCAGCACCGATTTCAGCGCCGTGCCGTTCTTCGGCCGCGTGACCGTCACAGCCGGCCAGCCCCCGGTGATGCAGGAGCCGACCTGGCTGCAATACCCCTATCGCTGGGGACCGGAGACCGAGCAGAAGATCAGCCACGAGGTGGTGTTCGAGGCGCTGAAGATGGCGATCGGGCCGCTGATGATCTACGGCGTGCTGACGGTCGGCATGATGCTGCCGATCCTGGGCTCGGTCGCGGGCCTGCTGGTGCCGACCTTCGTCAAGATGGAAAACGAGAACGGCAAGCCCGGCCCCAAGGTCAAGTTCACCTCCGGCGGCGTGGTCGACGAGGAGAGCGGGCCCGAGCCCGACAACCTGTTCACCGACGCGGTCAATGACGGCGTCTCGTCCATGGTCGACTGGGTGGAAAACGCCGGCAAGGACGTCGCCAGCTGGACCGTCAACGCCGCCGACGATACCGCCGACTGGATCAAGGACACCGGCAATGCCGGCATCGACTGGACGGTCGGCGCCGCCGACGACACCGCGTCGTGGTTCAAGGGGGCGGCCAACGACGTCGCCGACTGGACCACCGGAGCGGCCAATTCGGTGGCCGACGCCGCCGACGATGCTGCCAACTGGACGAAGGGCGCGGCCAACACGGTCGCCGACAAGCTCGATCCGCGCAACTGGTAAGCGAATAACCTAAATCACACCCAGGAGGGGACCATGGCTGCCATTATCACCGACGGCGAAATTTCCGCCGAGCGTTTCCTGCGCGCGCTTCAGACCAAGGCGCCCGCCAATGTCCGCGATCCTTTCATAGCCATGATCGCGCGCAGCGACTGGCAGGGCTTCGTCAACGGCACGGCCGCCCTGGTCAAGTCGATGAAGCTGTCGCCGTTCACCGCGCCGGAAATCGCCGAGGTCGGCGTGCTGTCGCAAGCCCAGCAGGACATCTACGTCTTCATCGGCGCCATCGCCGATCCGCGCGCCGCCGCGGTGAAGTCCAAGGTCGACGGCCTGCTGGCCTGGGGGGCGTGGGACAGCGTCGCCCGGCTGGCGGCCAGCATCCCCAACGCGCCGTTCAGCTTTACCGCCGCCGACGTCAAGCGCGTCTTCGACCCGTCGGGCACCCTGCCCGAAATGACCTTCGGCCAGGCCCAGGCCAAGACCTTCCTCAACACCATCGCCACCGATCCGAACGCGGCGGCGATCAATGCCCAGATCAGCAAGCTGGCCGAATGGGGCGGCTGGGAAACCATCGCCGCCCTGGTCAGCAGCCACCCCAATATTCCGTTCAAGTTCACCGCCGACGACGTGCGCGCGGTCGCCGATCCGGCCAAGGCCGTCACCGCGCGGGCGCCGGACGTGATCGCCAAAATGCAGGACGTGTGGAGCTTCTATTCCGGCCTGCAGACGGCCAGCACCGGCGACGCCAATGTCGCCAGCTTCTTCAATGACATCCAGGCGCGCGTCCAGCACGGCTGCTGGAAGTCGATCGCCGACACGGTCAACGGCAACGACAAGATCCCGTTCAAGAATTTCGAGATCCCGATCCTCCAGGCGGTGCTCGACCCGACGGGCAAGTACGGCAATGACGACGCCTGCTCGGCCCTGGCGCCGCCCGAGGCGCCGACCTGGACCAAACCCATCGTGTGGACGGTGACGGCCGGCCTGACCGCCTATAACTGGACCCTTGGCGCCGCCGACGACGTCAAGGACTGGACGACGGGCGCGGCGGGCAGCGTGGCCGACTGGACCGAGGGCGCGGCCGGCAGCGTCGCCGACTGGACCAGCGGCGCGACGATGGATGCCGTCGACTGGACCTCCGGCGCGGCCTCCGACGCCGGCGGCTGGATCAAGGGTGCGGCCAACAGCACCGGCGACTGGGTCAGCGGTGCCGCCGGCAGCACGGCCGACTGGACCAAGGGGGCGGCCAATACGGTCGGGGACTGGGCCAAGGACGCGGGCAGTTCGATCTCCCACGCCTTCAATCCGTCGAGCTGGTAGGCGCGATGCTGGCACGGCCGTATCCAGCCCTTCCGGTGAGTGATTCCATGGGTGACGTGGTCCGTCCTTTGCGGCGGCACCTGTCCCCGGACCTTGTCGCGCCACCGGCCTTCGACTGGATTTGCGCGCTCTGCGACCGGTTTCCCCCCGGCAGCGGCCTTATCCTGGAACGGCGGCTGGACGACGATGCCGCTACGGTGGATCTCAGCCTGCGTTTCGACATGGTGGAGATCCGGGCGGGTAAGGCGTCGTCCGGGCCCGCCCATACGGCCGGCGAGCGTTTGCGCCAGATGGTGACCGGCGGGGAATGGCCGGACGGCGGCCTGGCCTGGCTGGAATTCGACCATGCGGCGGGCCCGGCCGGCACGCCCTCGGTGTTCGTCAGCCTGGCCGATCCCGGCGGCCGGACGGAGGCCATCGTGCGCGCCGCCGAAATCCTGGGCGCGCGACCGCTCGGCGCGGCGGTAGCCAGACGGTTGCGTCAGGTGCTGCGCACCCTGCCCGCCTCCCCCACGCCGCTGCAGATCGGCCTGATGCTGGGGCGGCCGAACCCTGCGTTGCGTATCTGCGCCGCCATGCGCCGCGACGAAATACCCAGCGCGCTCGATGGCCTCGGCCTGGCGCATCGCTGGCCGGCCATAGCCGATTGCCTGGCGCAGCCCGGCCTGGCTGACGCCGCACCGCTGCGGCTGGACCTCGATGTCCGCGAAGATCTCGGGCCGGTCCTGGGCGTGGAGATCGCGCCGGATAGTGCTGCCGGCTGGTCGCGCCATCTGCACGCCCTTGCTGCCCTGGGCCTGTGCCGCTCATCGGAAATCGCCGGGCTCGAAGCGTGGCCGGGCCACGACGGGCGTCTTCACGGCCTGCGGGTGGAGGACACGTCGCTGCGCCCGCCGGCCGACGCCGCGGCGCACGCCCTTCAGGTGCGCACGCTCAACCATTCGAAACTGGTCTTCGCCCCCGGCCGGCCGGTGCGCGCCAAGATCTATCTGTATGCCGGGTTCGTGTGGCCCCGCGGCGTAACCCGCTTTTCTGGAGTATCGAGATGTCCGGCCTGATCAATTTCATCAATTCGCTGAAATCGACCCTCATCGCCGCCGTCGGCGCCGTGATCTGCATCGGGCTTTTGGTGGTGTGCGCCAACCTCTTCTTCAAGCTGGGCAGCGCGACGCACAAGCTGGCGCAGACGACGGCCAAGCTGGAGCAGGCGCAGCGCGACCTGGCGACCAGCCAGGGCAATGTCGCGACACTGAACGGCGCGGTCGACAGGGCCAACCAGGCGCTGGTCGAGCTGAAGCGCATCGATGACGAAAAACTGGCCGCCACCCAGAAGGCGACGGACGACGCGGTGCGCCGCGGCAATCTCAAGGTCGCCGAACTGGAAAAGATCATCGACCGCAAACGTCCGCCCAATGTCAGCGATACGGACGCGGTCAACAGCCTGATCGACGATGTCGTCGATGCGGAGACGAAGCCATGACACCGAAGCTGCTCCTCGCCGCCGCCCTGCTCTGCGGCCTGACCGCGTGCCAGACCTGCCCGGTGCCGGTGCCGAAGATCATCACCAAGACCGTGAATATCCCGGTGCCGGTGCCGTGCCAGCCGATCCTGCCGCCGCCGCCGGCCTATGTCGATACGCCCGAGGCGCTGAGGGCGACGACGGACCTCTACGACCGGGTGAAGCTGCTGCTGCTGGGCCGCGCCCAGCGCCAGGCGCGCGAGACGGTGCTGAATACCGCGCTGACGCAATGCGCCGCACCGATCGCCCCGCCTGTGCCCGAGCCCGTTCCCGCACCAGCCGCAACGGATGCGCACTGATCAGGCGCGCAGGCCGACGGCCGGTGGAAAAGCACCATCCGGCGCCGGTTGCGGCAAGGGCGCGTAATGGTCGAACGCCATCGACCCTTCGCCCATTCCGGCGGTGAGACGGCGCAGACGGTCGTCGTAGCCGAACAGTTCCACCAGCGGCACAAGCGCCGTGACGACCGCGCGGCCACCGCCCCGCGCCCGCGTCGACATCCGGCCGCGGTGCCCGGCCAGATCGTCCAGCACCGCGGTGGCGGCGGCTTCCGGAACGTCGAGGTCGAGCCTCATCACCGGCTCCATCAGGACCGGCGCCCCCTCGTCGCGCAGATGCCGGAACGCCTGGACGGCCGCCATGGTAAAGGCCGTGACCACCGAAGCGCTTCCGGGGGAAATCCCTTCCGGCAAGACTCCAGAGAAGGCGCCGTCGACCAGGGTCGCCCGGATATCGATCGCCGGAAAGCCCGCCAGAATGCCGACCGCGGTCGCGCCCTCGACACCGGCCGCCACGGCGGACGCCCAATCGGCGAGGACGGCGGGCGCCTGAGCCACGAAGACGAGACCGGATCGCGGCGGCCCGGGTTCGAAGCGCAACCGGACGCGGGCGCCTTGGAATCTGGCGCGGACGTCCACGGCACGCGTGATCGTTTCACGATAGGCCACCAGAGGTTCGCCGACGCGCAGAGCCAGGCCATGATCGGTGACCAGGCGATCGAGCGCCCGCGTCAGCGACGGCTCGTCCGACGCGCACAACAGGGCCAGGCCGGACTCCCGGTCGGTGGCGACGGAAACAGCCGCATCCGCCGCCGCGACCTGCGCCAGCGCGGCATCCAGCCTCGGCCGGTCGGCGGCGGCCTCCGGCTCAACGGCTATCTCGATCAACGGCCACATCGCAGCCCCCGCATTTACGCCAGCAACTTACCGCAGCGGCGAGGCGCGATCAAATCCTCAGGCTAGTGCGCCATGTATAGGTTCAGCGACGTGTTCTGCAGCAGGTGCTGCGTCGTGCCGCCGAAGGCGAACTCGCGGATGCGCGAGCGGCCGAAGGCGCCGGCGACCATATAGTCGGCGCCGTGGCGCCCGCAGGTTTCGATCAACTGCTGGCAGATGTCGCCCTTGGGCAGGCGCTCATAGGCGACCTCGATGCCGTGCGCCGCATAATAGGCGCCCAGCCGCTCCAGGTCCGGGGCGCGGTCGCCGAGCGGCGCGCCGGCTATGATCACCTTCTGCGCCTGTTTCAGCAGCGGCACGGCGCGGCGCGCGGCGCGTGACGACGGCTCCTTGCCATCCCAGGCGACGACGGCGATGCCCGCCGGGTCGAAGGCGGTGCGCGCGATGAACACGCCGCAGCGTTCCTCCATCAGGACCTGCGTGAAGGCTTCGGACAGCAGGCCGCGGCCCCTGGCGGCTTCGTCGCCGAACACCACCAGGTCCGACAGCCGCGCCTCGACCGCCAAGTCCTGCCACACCGGCGAGTTCAGGACGGTGAAGGCGCTGTTCGGGTAGTTGAGCGCGGCGAACTGCGCCACGGCGCGGCGTTCGCCTTCCTCGCCGGCGCTGCGCACGCTGTCCAGCGTCGCCATCTGCACCGTGCCCATAAAGCCCTCGCCCAGCCACGGCGACAGTTCGGCCGGATCGGGCGGCGCGAACACCACGTTCAGGTCGGCATCGAACAACTCGGCCAGGCGCGCCGCCCAGTCCAGCACCGGCGCGTCGTCGGTCGCGCCCGCCACCGGCACCGTCATCCGGGCCCAGGCGCCGCGCGTCGTCGCCGCGGCCTTTTTCCTGCCCTCGCGGGTTCGTTCGTCCAGAGCCATCGCCGCCTCCCTTTCCTGTGCATGGAACCGCTTTTAGCCGTCGCCAAAGCCGCCCCGATATGACTAAAATATACCCCGTTTTTCGTAAAATCCCGATGTGACATTGTGGCTCATTCGACCCTGCCCTCTTCCCGTTCGCGCACCAAACGCCCCGCAAAGGATACCGCGCCGCGGGCGTGGCAGCGCATGCTGTCCGGCCGACGGCTCGACCTGCTCGACCCGGCCGCCATCGACATCGAAATCGACGACATCGCGCTGGGCCTGGCGCGGGTGGCGCGATGGAACGGCCAGACGCGCGGCGACCATGGCTTTTCCGTCGCCCAGCACTCGCTGATCGTCGAGGATATCTGCGCCTATATCCAGCCGGACCTAGCCATCGCCTACCGGCTGATGGCGCTGCTGCACGACGCGCCGGAATACGTCATCGGCGACATGATCTCGCCGTTCAAGGCGGCGCTGGGCCTCGACTACAAGCGCTTCGAAAGCCATCTGGAACACGCGATCCATATCCGCTTCGGCCTGCCCGCCGTGATGCCCGCGCCGGTCAAGGTGCTGATCAAGCAGGCCGACCATGCCTGCGCCTATTTCGAAGCGACGCAACTGGCCGGGTTTTCCGACGACGAGGCGCGCACCTATTTCGGCGAACCGCCGGCGGGCTACGTCCTCGACATCACGCCGCTGCCGGCCAAGGACGCCTGCACGGCCTTCGTCGTCCGCTTCGACGACCTGATCCGCCTGTTATGAGCTTAGCCATCGAACTGTCGGCCGTCGTGGTCACGGTGAAGGAGGGCACGGCCATGGTGCTGTGCCGGCCTGGTGGGGACGATGCGCCCTACGCCCTGCCGTCGGGGCCGTTCGCGCCCGGCCGGCACCGCACCTTCGACCTGGCGCTGCGCGCCTTCGTCCACGACCAGACCGGGTTCGATATCGGCTATGTCGAGCAACTGTACAGTTTCGGCGACGCGGCGCGCGGCGAGACGATCTCCGTCGGCTACCTGGCGCTGACGCCGTCGGCCGATTTCGAGACGCGGTCGCACGCGGTGTGGGTGCCGTTCGACCGCTTCTTCCCGTGGGAGGATTTCCTGCACGACGAAAGCAACGTCGCCGTCCGGGCGCTGCGGCCGGCGCTCGAAAACTGGGCCACCGGACCCGACGCGGCCTTGCGGCGGCGGCGCATCGAGACCCTGTTCCCGCTGGCCTTCGACCACTGGAACGAAGAGCGCGTGCTCGACCGCTATGAACTGCTTTACGACGCCGGCCTGGTCGGCGAAGCCGGCGCCACGGCGGAAAGCGATGTCGCGGGCGTCGCCATGGCGCTGGACCACCGCCGCATCGTCGCCACCGGCCTGGCGCGGCTGCGCGGCAAGCTGAAATACCGGCCGGTGATTTTCGAACTGATGCCGGAGAAGTTCACCCTGCTGGAATTGCAGCGCTCGCTGGAGGCCCTGACGGGCCTGCGCCTGCACAAGCAGAACTTCCGCCGCGCTCTGGAGCGCACGCGCTTCGTCGAGCCGCTGGGCGAAATGCGCGAGGATACCGGCGGGCGGCCGGCGGCGCTCTACCGCTACGACCGCGACCAGTTCCGCTTCTCGCCATCATTGGGTTTAAGCCTGCCGCGGGCATAAGCTTTTTGAACCACGAACCACACGAAAAGCACGAACGTTCGCGTTATCCTTCGTTCGCGCTTTTCGTGTGGTTCGTGGTTAAACCTAAACCTTGTCCGCCAGCCGGACGGCCTGGGCCATCCAGTTTTCGCGTGAGATACGACCGGGCGCTTCGACGCGTGACGACAGCCACGCGACGTGTTCCGGCGTCCAGCCCGCCACCTGCCAGAAGTGGTAGATGCCCAGTTCGTTCAGCGAGCGCTGCGCCGTATCGGTAATGCCGGAAATCAACGTCAGGTCATCGGGCGAACCCTTCGGCGCATCGAGCCGCACCGGCGCCAGGCCGCTGCCTGCCTGATGCACCGCCGCCTCGACGCTTTCGGGCGTCATGGCCGCCAGGCTGGAGACGCGGGTCTGCAGGCCCGTGGTGCCGTCGCGGATGATGGTGACGTTGGATGCCGCCATCTCATAGCGCGGCTGTGCCGGCGCCGGGACATAGGCCGGGCGCGGAGCGGGCTGGGGTGCCGGTTGCGGCGCAGGCGTCTCCGCCTTGAACGGAATGACGACGCCGGTGGTGAAGGTCTCGGCCGCATCGAGCAGCGGTTCGCGCGTCGGGCGTTCGAAGGCCGAGGCATGGCTGACGGCGCGGGCCGCCAGCATCCAGCCCAGCGCCGAGCCGACAACGAAGGCCGCGACCATCAGGCCGAGCGAAATCAGGATCAGGTCGTTCATCGCCTGGCTCCCGAACGGGAAGCGCCTTGGCGGGCGGCAACCGTGGCGCGGCGCGCGGCAAAACCCGTCACCAGGCCCAGCCCGGCGGCAGCCACCAGCAGCCAGCGCAGTTCGACGATCAGATGCACCATACCCTTACCCCCTACTCGGCACGAACGGAAATCGCGACGCGCTGGTTCAGCAGCCGGCCCTGCGGCGTCGCATTGTCGGCCACCGGCGACGCGGCGCCGTAACCTTCGGCGTCGACCCGCGACGAGGCCAGCCCGCGCTTGATCAGCGCATCGGCCGCCGCCTGGGCGCGCGTCTTCGAAATGATCTGCTTGGCGGTCGGGTCGCCGACATTGTCGGTATAGCCGGCCACGGTGATCTTCAGGTTTTGCGGGCAGGTCTCGATGGCGCGATAGGCGTCGTCGAGCACCGCCGCGGCGCCGGGCGCCAGTTGGTAGGTGCCGGGTACGAAGTCGACGCGGCGCGATGCGACGGCGCGGTTGACCTCGTCCTGGCAGGCCCTGGCCTCGCCGGACAGGGACACGGTGTCGGACGCCAGGCGGGCGCTGTCGCCGGCGACCGGCGGCGTGCCGGCGGACGACGAGGCGATGGTGGTGGCCTTCTCGCCGCTGACTTCGGGCGGTACGGGCGCCGCTTCGCTGGACGCCGAGGCCGGCCAGGCTGGCACCTGGGCCAGGGTCGTCGCCACGGCGACAGGCGCCGGGACCGGCGCATTGATCGCCACCTCGGTGACCACGCCGTTGACGAATTGCCCGCCCGGCAGGCCGGCGTCATGATTGACCGCGTCATGCATGTCGAGGATGGCGGCCCGCGCCTGGGCCAGGTGCGGCGTGGCTTCCGGGCTGTCGGTGATGGCGGCCAGAGTCACGCTCTGGCCCGACACGGTCGCCTTGACGTCGCTGAGCCCATTGGCCTTCAGCGTGGCATCGACGCGCGCCTGCACGCCGTGTTCGATTTTCGGCAGCGTCAGGTACAGCCCGCCGGCGCACAACAGCGCCAGACTGCACAGACCCGATAACCATACCCCCTTAGGCTTCACCGGACACCCCTCAGTACCGCAAGACTTTATTAACCTAGGTGTATCCCGGCGGCGCGGGATGCGCAACGGGGGGCGGCAAAATGTTATGAGACAAATGCTTGGGTGTGGCGGGAATGCAAAAGGGCGTCCCGCATGACGGGACGCCCCTCAATGATTGAGTTGGCGAAAGCAAGAAACCCCACCACCACATCTCACCGCTACGCGGCTCGTGCGGTCCCCCTCCCCAATCAAGTTGGGGAGGAATAATAAGATGGCTCTTTCTCATACCTCCCCAACTTGATTGGGGAGGGGGACCGCGCGCCTTCTTCAGGCGCGTGGTGGTGGGGTTTCTTACTTCATCCTATTCCGCGCTGCCGATCGCCGCCTGGGCCGCGGCCAGGCGGGCGACGGGCACGCGGTAGGGCGAGCACGAGACGTAGGCCAGGCCGATCTTGTGGCAGAAGGCGATCGACGCTGGGTCGCCGCCGTGTTCGCCGCAGATGCCCATCTTCATGTCCGGACGCTGCGCATTGCCCTTTTC
>FTDB01001892.1_pt1 | contig 21423 bp, 13 predicted proteins | sample 1639741 | NCBI WGS metagenome assembly FTDB01 (sample SAMEA3914869, study PRJEB12502) | metagenome | biome: forest; material: soil | place: USA | collected 2012-03-12 | depth 0.1 m | reverse complement strand
TCGGACAATGAGGACCTGAACCGCGCGCCCGAAGTCATCGCCTTCTCGGTCGCCGATACCGGCATCGGCATCGCCGCCGACAAGCAGATGATCATCTTCGAGGCCTTCCAGCAGGCCGACGGCTCGACCTCGCGCAAGTATGGCGGCACCGGCCTGGGCCTGGCCATCTCGCGCGAGCTGGCGCGGCTGCTGGGCGGGGAAATCCGCCTGCAATCCGTGCCGGGCCGCGGCTCGACCTTTACCCTGTACCTGCCGGCGACCTACGCCCAGCGTTCGCGCAAGCTGACCGAGGCCCTGCGCAGCGAGTTCGGGCGCAACGACATCCCGTCGATGCAGCGCCTGGCCCTGCCGGCGGCGGCGCCCGCCGACGAGGCGTCGTCGTTCATCCCCAAGTCGCTGGCCAACGAGGTCGGCGACGACCGCGCCTTCGTCCAGCCGGGCGACCACATCATGCTGATCGTTGAGAACGACCTGGGCTTCGCTCGCTTCCTGCTCGACGTGGCGCGCACCAACGGCTTCAAGGGGCTGGTCACCTCGCTGGGGGCCTCGGCCCTGGCCATGACCAAGGACTACAAGCCCGACTGCATCCTGCTCGACATCCACCTGCCCGACATGCAGGGCTGGCGCGTCATGGAGCGGCTGAAGAACGACATGTCGACGCGGCATATCCCGATCTGCATCATCTCGACCGACGAATCGCGCGACCGGGCCCTGACGTCGGGCGCCCACACCTTTGTCGCCAAGCCGATCCAGAACCACGAGGTGCTGGACCAACTGATGAAGGGGCTGTCGGCCTATATCGCCCGCCCGTCGCGCAGCGTGATGGTCATCGAGCCCGACGCCGGACGCCGCGACGACATCACCGGGCCGCTGAAGCGCGAAGGCATCGACGTGGTCTCGGTGGCGACCGGCGCCGCCGCGCTGAAGCGCCTGCACAAGGGCGCGGTCGACAGCATCCTGTTCAGTGCCACCGCCGCCGACGTCGTCGCCGACCTGGTCCGCCAGGCGGAAAAGGACGAGGTCATCACCGGGCGCACGCCGGTCATCCTGTACGGCGACGCCGCCGTCGAAACCGCCGATACCCGGCGCCTGGCCTCGGTCTATCCGGTCAGCCAGGTGCAGTCGGCCGACCGCCTGCTCGACGTGCTGACCCTGCACCTGCACCGCCGCGTCGAAAGCCTCAGCGACGCCACGCGCACGGCCCTGTTCGACCTGCACCAGTCGAACAAGCTGCTGGTCGGCAAGAAGGTGCTGATCGTCGACGACGACGCCCGCAACATCTTCGCCCTGACCTCCGTGCTGGAAGAGCACGAGATGAACATCCTCTCGGCCGACAACGGGCGCGAGGCCATCAACATCCTGATGGACGATCCCGACATCGACATCGTGCTGATGGACATCATGATGCCCGAGATGGACGGGATGGAGACGATCCAGGAGATCCGCAAGGTGTCGCGGCTGAAGAACCTGCCGATCGTCGCCGTCACCGCCAAGGCGATGAAGGGCGACCGCGAGAAGTGCATCGAGGCCGGAGCCTGGGACTACCTGTCAAAGCCGGTCGATTCCGAGCAGATGATCTCGGTGCTGCGCGCGTGGTTGCACCGCTGATGGGGCATATAGCGCCACTTTCGGGTATCCCCCAGCCGGAGCAGATTTTGCTGGTCGACGACCGGCCGGCCAACCTCCTTGTCTACACCACCATCCTCGAGGAACTGGGGCAGCGGCTGATCACCGCCACCTCGGGCGAGGAGGCGCTGAAGCTGGTGCTGAAGAACGACTTCGCCGTCATCCTGCTCGACGTCAACATGCCGACGATGAACGGCTTCGAGACGGCGTCGCTGATCCGCAAGCGCAAGAAGTCGGCGGCGACGCCGATCATCTTCCTGACCGCCTTCACCGACGAGATGAACATCATCCAGGGCTACGAGTCCGGCGCCGTCGACTTCATGCCGACGCCGGTGGTGCCCGAGGTGCTGAAGGCCAAGATCCGCGTCTTCATCGAGCTGTCGCAGATGCGGCGCCAGGCGGCGATGCAGGCCGAGGAACGCGTGCGGCGCGAGGCGGCGGAGGCGGCGGCGCGGCATTCGGCCTTCCTGGCGCGGGCCTCCGAAGCGCTGGCGCGGGCGCAGAACCGCGACGAGTTCATGGGCGTGCTGGCGCACCTGCCGGTGCCCGACCTGGCCGATGCCGGCCTGGTCTGGTTCCGCGGCGAAGGCCAGCCGGCGCGCATCGAATGGGTCGATGCCGACGGCCGCATGGTGCCGGGGCCGGCGACGCTCGACCGGCTGGAGCCCCACGTCGCGCGCGCCATGGCCGAGGCGCGGCCGCTGTTGTTTTCCGACATGGTCGGCGGGGCGATGGCCTATGCCCAGATCCTGCCGCTGATCGTCCAGGGCGCCGCCCAGGGCGTGCTGGTGCTGGGCACGCGCGAGCCGCGCGTGGCGGTCAATCCGCTGGCGCTCGACTTCGTCGGCCGCGCCTCGGGCGCGCTGGAAACCGTCATGCTGATGGAGCAGATCCGCGAAGCGGACCGCCGCAAGGACGAATTCCTCGGCATGCTGGCCCACGAATTGCGCAATCCGCTGGGCCCCATCTACAACTGCCTGCAATTGCAGAAGCTGCTGCCGCCGGGCGATGCGCGGGTGGGCGCGATCCGCGAGACGCTCGACCGCCAGGTCAAGCATATGAGCCGGCTGATCGACGACCTACTCGACGCCACGCGCCTGGCTCACGGCAAGATCCTGCTGCGCACCGAACGCAGCGACCTGGTCAGCATCGTGCGCCAGACGGTCGAGGACTATCGCAGCATCATCGACGCCGGCGGTATCAAGCTGATGCTCGACCTGCCCGACGCGCCGGTGTGGATCGACGGCGATCCGACGCGCCTGCTTCAGGTGGTCGGCAACCTGCTGCACAATGCTCACAAGTTCAGCAATGCCCACGGCCTGATTCGCGTCACGGTCGCCGTCGAGGCCGGGATGGCGCGCATCAGCGTCGCCGACAGCGGTATTGGCATCGAGCCCGCTATGCTGGGCCACGTCTTCGATGTCTTCCGCCAGGCCGATCAGGGGCTCGACCGCTCGCGCGGCGGGCTGGGCCTGGGCCTGGCCTTGGTCAAGGGGCTGGTGCAGCTGCACATGGGCACGGTCGAGGCGCTGAGCGAGGGGCATAACAAGGGCGCGGAGTTCCGCATCCGGCTGCCGCTGGCCATGGCCGGCGAGGCGGGGGCGACCGATGGCGGCGAGGTGACGGCGCCGGCCGCGCCGCTGCGCATCCTGCTGATCGAGGACAATGTCGACGCCGCCGAGAGCGCTGGCCTGCTGCTGCGCCACGAAGGCCACGAGGTTGAGACGGCCTTCGACGCCGAAACCGGCCTGGTCGCGGCGCGTCGTTTCGGCCCGGACGTCATCCTGTGTGATATCGGCCTGCCGGGCATGGACGGCTATCAGATCATCCGCAAGATCCGCGAGGATGCCGAGCTTAAGCCGATCTACGTCGTCGCCCTGACCGGCTATGGTCGCGAGGCCGACCGCAATCAGGCCATGGCGTCAGGCTTCGACCTGCACCTGACCAAGCCGATCGACTGGCCGACCCTGACGGCGACGCTGGGCCGCGCCAATCCGCGGCCCGCGCGGAAGCCGGCTGTGGTGGCGTAGGGGAATAGGAAAGCAAGACGCCCCACCACCACCGGCCTTTTGGGACTTGGCATCGAATGCGCCGGCCGGCGGTCCCCCTCCCCAGACAAGCTGGGGAGGAATGAAGAAAAGCGGCTTGTTATCATACCTCCCCACCTCTGGTGGGGAGGGGGACCGCGAGCCGACACGACCGGCCGCATCCGTAAGAAAGGCTCGGGGTGGTGGGGTTTCTTTCTGACCTTCCGTAAAAGAACATCGTTCTGATTTAACCAAACGCTTGCGATTCTATCGTAAGGAGAGGGCGAAACACGGAGCCGCCCATGCCCGCCTGCGTCCTGTACGGAGACCTCAGCACCTATGGCCACGTCACCCTGGCTTTGGGCCGGGGCGGGGGCGTGCCCGAACGCTACGACCGCTTCGCCTGCGACGACCTGGACCAGCTCGGCGACAGCCTGGCGACCTTCCTGCGCCGCGAGGACGCGGCCGATCTCGACGCCGCCGCCTTTTCAGCGACCGGTTGGGAACAGGCGAACGGCCTGTCCATGCCCAATCACCGCTTCGCGATCTCGCGTCCGTGGCTGAAGGACGTGCTGCGCATCAAGCGGCTGCACCTGGTCAATGACTGCGTCGCCATGGCGATGGCGGTGGATTACGCGGCGCCGGGCGATCTCGTCGAAATCCATGCGGGCACGCCGGACGACCAGGCGGCGAAGGCGCTGATCGCCGCCGGCATGGGTCTCGGCACCGCCGCCATCCTACCGGAGGAATGCCGCCGCAGCGTCGTCCTGCCGTGCGAGGGCGGCCACAGCGCGCTGGCCGTGGCCGGCGACGAAGAGATCGAACTGGCCCGGCGGCTGCGCGGCCGCTTCGACTACCTGTCGCGCGAAAGCGTCATCTCGCACCATGGCCTGGCCGCGCTCTACGCCGCGCTGGGTGACCTGCACGGCGCGCCGGCGACCGGCGCCGACGCGGCGGAGATCGTCGCCCGGGCCCGCGCCGGCGAGGCCCAGGCCGTCCGCACGATCGCCATCCTCAGCCGGTGGCTGGCGGCCATGGCCTCGGACATCGCGCTGATGTTCGGGGCGCGCGGCGGCGTCTACCTGTCGGGCACGCTGCTGGAACAGATCGGCGGGCTGATCGACCGCGAGGCCTTTTCGGCGCGCTACGCCGACAAGGGCCGCCTCAGCGACTATGTGTCGAACGTGCCGGTGTTTCATTTCACCCTGGCCGAGCAGATGATCCGCGGCCTGAGCACCCTGTTCGAATACGATTACCACTAGAGCGCAATCCGATAGGGTGGAAACCACTTTTGGCTACGCCGAACTTCGTTTCGGATAAATTGCGCGACCAGGCAAAGATTTAGATCGTTATGATGCTTCTACCTAACATCATAACGATCTAAGTCTCTTTTTAAATCCTACAAATGGCGGTATGCCTGTCCTATCCGATGATCGCGGTCAACGCGGCGAAGGAGGAGGAAGGGCCATGGCGAATGAAGGTCGGGCGCAATCTTCGCAGCGCGGCGCCGCGCTGGAACAGCTGTACACCAAGTACCGCAAGGCCTTGCGCCAGTACTTCCTCAAACGCGTCGGCAATGCCGCCGAGGCCGACGACCTGACCCACGACCTTCTGGTGCGCGTGGCCCAGCGCATCGAGCGCGAGCCGATCGACAATCCCGAAGCCTTCTTGTTTACCGCCGCCGCCAACCTGCTGCGCGACCGCGGCCGGCACCAGCAGATCGTCAACCGCTATCTCGCCGAGGCGCCGGCCCACGCAGAAAATTTTGAGGCATTGTCGCCCGAGCGCGTTTTAGTTAGTAAGCAATCGCTGGACCGGCTTTTGCAGGCGCTCAAGGAACTGGACCCGCGGGCGCGCGACGTTTTCATTCTGCACAGGCTGGAAGGCATGAAGTACGCGGATATTGCCAGGCTGTTCGGGTTGTCGGTGTCCTCGATCGAAAAGGACATCATGCGGGCTCTGGTGCATCTTGCGAAACATGCCGAGCCCAGGGACTGACGCTTGGCCGATTTAGTATCACATGACGAGGTGTTGGAGACCGCTGCCGCGTGGTGGCAGCGGCTGCGCGGCCATGAGCCTTACGACACCGCCGCGTTCGAGGCCTGGCTGAACGCCGATCCCGCCCATGCCGAGGCGCTGGAGCAGATCAAGGCGGCGTGGCACAGTTTCGACGACTACCAGACCTCGCCCGAACTGCTGGCCCTGCGCACCAATGCCCTCAACCGTGTCTATCGTTCCGGCCAGCGCCGCTGGGGCGCAATCGACCGCCGCGCCCTGATCGCCGCCTGCGCCGCCGGTGTTGCGGCGGCGGTCGCCGTGCCGATGGCGCTGCTTTGGCGCGGGCGTGAGCGCCGCCTGTTCACCACGGGCATCGGCGAGCAGCGGACCCTGACCCTGTCCGACAGCTCGCGCGTCACGCTGGATGCCAATTCGCAGCTTGGGGTCAGCTTCGACCGCGACCTGCGCCTGATCGACCTGGTACGCGGCCGCGCGCATTTCGAGGTCGCCAAGGATCCGTCACGGCCGTTCAAGGTCCACGCGCTCGACAGTATTGTTACCGCTATCGGCACGGCCTTTACCGTCGAGCTGCGCGAAAAGAAGGTGTCGGTGACCCTGTTCGAAGGGCGCATCACCCTGGCTGACGGCACGCGGCCGCAGGTCGTCGACGATGTCCAGCCGCTGGAGCAGGTGACCATCCCCGACGTCGCCGCCCGGCCCGTGGTCGCCCAGGTCGATCCGCACCGCGCCCTGGCCTGGCGCGACGGCAAGCTGTTCTTCGACGACGAACCGCTGGGCGAGGCGGCAGCGCGCATGAACGACTATTCCGACACCAAGATCACGGTCGACGGCCCGGCCGCCAACCTGCGCGTCTCCGGCATGTTCATCGCCGGCCAGACCGGCGCCTTCGTCGAGGCGCTGCAAGCCTATTACCCGGTGCGCGCCAGCTACAGCAATTCGGGTGTGACGATAAGGTCGCGGTCATAAGGCTGCGTGTATCGGGCGGTTGAGGGATTTCGCCGCGCATCCGTCATTAGAGTCATCCGCCGTCCTTCGACCCTGACGGCGGGCATAAAAATACGGTCGGGGAAACGGAATGGAGCGACGGAGTCAGGGGTTACGCCTGTGGCTGACGACGGGCGTGTGCGCCGCTGCCGCATGGCTGGCGGCCGGTTTCGCCTGCGCGCAAGGTTCCCTGCATAACTTCGACATCCCGGCCGAGGACCTGGGCACCGCGCTCAACGCCTTCGGCGCCGTCTCCAATACCCAGGTGCTGTACGACGCCGGCCTGGTCCGCGCCCGGACCGGCCATGCCGTGCACGGCAGCTATAGCGCAGCCGACGCCATGAAGCTCCTGCTGGCCGACAGCGGCCTGACCTGGCGTACGACCGACAGCGGCGTCATGCTGATTTCGGCGGCCAAGCCCGCCCCGCCGCCGCCCGCGCCGGTGACACCGGTTACCGTGGCCGCGCCCCCGGCGCCCTTGCCACGGGTCGACGACGAAACCACGGTCATCGTCATTTCCAGCTACCGCACCTCGCTGCAAAGCGCGCTGGGGCTGAAGAAACGCAGCACGGGCATTGTCGACGCCATCGTCGCCGAGGATATCGCCAAGTTCCCCGACGCCAACCTGGCCGAGGCGATCCAGCGCATCCCGGGCGTCACCCTGACGCGCGCCGACGGCGGTGAGGGGCGCCAGATCACGGTGCGCGGCCTGCAAGGGTCTTTCACCCGCGTGCGCATCGACGGCATCGAAGGCACGACGGCAACCGGCGCCTCGGACATCCAGGGTTCGACCAATCGCGGCCGCGCCTTCGACTTCTCCGTCTTCGCCTCCGAACTGTTCAAGGCGATCGAGGTGCGCAAGACCTCCTCGGCCGATATCGAGGACGGGTCGCTGGGCGCCACGGTCGACCTGCGCACGGCGCGCCCGTTCGACAGCCCCGGTTTTCACTATGCCGCCTCCGCCCAGTCGATGCGCAACGACCTGGAAGGCGGCGTACATCCACGCTTCGCGGCCCTGGTCTCGAACACTTGGGAAGCGCCTTTTGGGGGCCGTTTCGGCGCCCTGGCGTCGCTGGCGTGGTCCAAACGCACCGTCGAGGAAGAAGGCTACGAGGCCGTCGACGTGCTGCCGGCGGGCGGACAGGACGGGGGGTTCTGTTCACCTGCCGGCTTTGGGGCGCCGAACCCGGCCGTCAATCCGGCCAAGGGGACGGACGCGCTGAACTGCGCCGCGGGCATTCCGCGGACCTCGGATCCCGCGGCCTACAACACGGTGTTTTCACGTTACGACGCCTGGGCGCCGACGACGCCGGGATCGGGGGCGTTCGCGCCGCGCCTGCCGCGTTATCGCCGCTCGCTGACCGATTACGAGCGCCTGGGCGCGACACTGGCCCTGCAATGGCGGCCGTCGGCGGCGACGACGCTGAACCTCGACCTGATGTACGGCAAGTTCCGCAATACGCGTTACGACAACTACCTGGAAATGATCTCCAACGGCCGCAACCTGGCGGCCGCCGGCAAGCCCTATTCGTCGATCACCGCCGCCGAATTCGCACCCGACGGCACCTGGGTCTATGGCCGGCTGAACGGCGCCGACCTGCGCTCGGAAGGCCTGCGCGACAAGTACGTCACCACCTACAAGCAGTGGGTGCTGTCCGGCCACCACGACGTCGGCGACCGGCTGCGCGTCGACGTGCTGCTGGGCGCCAACGACTCGCTGCTCAACGAACCGGAGCGCACGACGGTCGATATCGACGTGCCCAATGTCAGCGGCTTTTCCTGGGACTTCCGCCGCAACAGCAATGTGCCGTGGCTGACCTACGGCGTCGACGTCACCAATCCCGCGACCTTCGCCCTCGACAGCGGTTTCGCCCCGGACGGCACCATCCACGGCACCTGGCTGGGCCGCAGCCTGATCACCGAAACGAAGCTGAAGACGGCGGAGATCGACGCGGTCTACGACTTCGGTTCGCATGTCTCGCTGAAGGGCGGGCTGGAGGCGCGCGACAACGACTGGTGGAACCTGGAATACGCGCCGGCCGGGGCGCCGGTGACGCTGCCGGCCGGGGTAAGCCTGGCCGACGTGACCCGCCGGATCACCGGCTTCGGCACGGGGTTGGACAATGTCTCGACCTCATCCTGGGTCGCCATAGATCTCGACAAGCTGCTGAAGGTCTACAATATCGACTGCGGTTGCAGCGACGTGCCGGGCGCCCAGCCGGCCAGCATTCCGCCGCCGCGCGACGTCCACGAACGCATCAAGGCCGCCTATCTGCTGGGCCAGTTCAACTGGCAGGCCGGCGACGTCGGCGTCCGCGGTGACGCCGGCGTGCGTTATGTCCGCACCGATGTCACGGCGTCCGGCGCGGCTGCGTCGGGCAATACCTATATCCCGGTCAGCGTGCCGTCCCATTACAACGACATCCTGCCGTCGCTGAATGTGGCGCTCAGCCTGCCGCGCAATGTCGTGCTCAGGCTTTCTGTGGCGCGGGTGTTGTCGCGGCCGGAATATGTGCAACTGGCGCCTTCCCTGGTCATCAACACCACGGTGCAGACGCTGAACATCGGCAATCCCAGCCTGGCGCCGATCCGCGCCGATACGGTCGACCTGCAGGGCGAATGGTATTTCGCCCGCGATTCCCTGCTGTCGCTGGGCCTGTTTCACAAGCGCATCGGCAGCTTCGTGCAGAACTTCTCGGCGCTGCTGCCCTACAATACCCTGGGCCTGCCGGACGCGCTGCTGACCAATAACGGCGCCTGCACGCTGAACGGCGGGGTCAATCCATGCCTGTCGACGCCGACCTCCGCCTTCAATGTCACGCGCGCCATGAATACGCGCGGCGGCCCGATCGACGGCGTCGAGCTGAGCTACCAGCAGCCGTTCAGCTTCCTGCCCGGCGCGTGGAAGAACCTGGGCGTTCTGGCCAACCTGACGCACATCACCTCGTCGGTGGAATATATCACCGCGCTCGACAATCCTACGACGCCGGCGGACGAGGGGCGGTCGGTGCGCGGCGATTTCCCCGGCCTGTCGCGCGACGCGGTCAACCTGATCCTCTATTACGAGGACCGGCAATTCGGCGGGCGCGTATCGATGTCGTACAAGTCGCGCGCCATCAATACGGCGCTGGGCGACGTCCAGGGCGCCGACTTCACCTATACCGATCCGGCGACCTATCTCGACGCCAGCTTCACCTGGCACGTCGACCGCCATCTCAACCTGACGCTGGAGGGCAGCAATCTCAGCGACCAGCCCGTGCGCTACGGCAAGGATACCGGCCGCGACGACACCCTGCTCTATGTCCATTCCGGCCGTACGGTGACGATGGGATTGAGTTACAAGTTTTAGTTGATTAAATTGCAATTACAGGTCACTGTGGGTGGGTTCTTCGTTTTGAATCCCCCTGAAGCCTTGCGCCGGCCCCGGTCCCCCTGGGCCGGCTTTTTTTTGGCTTCAGTGCCGCCCTTCCTTTTGCGCCCCGGCTGGCCTGCGGGGCGGACGAAGGCGCATGCGGCTGCGAGTGTGTTAAAATTTTTTTACAAATGCCTTGAGGGAACCGCACGCCTCGCCGTCGAACCTTGTGAACCGCCTGAATGACCGTCGGGCGTTCCGGGAGAGAAAAAACGGTCAGAGGAAACATCATGACACACCCCCAATGCCGCATGAAGGCGTGGCTGATGGCCGGCGTCGCCGTCGCGTGCCTGGCCGCGCCGCTCATGGCCGCCGCCCAGAATACCCAAACCGTCCAGTCGGGCCCCACCGGCGCCCCGCCCGCCGCGCAGGCCCCGGCCGCCAGTGCCGATTCCACCGTCGTCGTCGTCACCGGCTTTCGCAGCTCGCTGAAGAGCGCGCTGAACCTCAAGAAGAACAGCGCCGGCACGGTCGACGCCATCATGTCCGAAGACATCGCCAAGTTCCCGGACAGCAACCTGGCCGAGTCGATGCAGCGCATCCCCGGCGTCACCCTGTCGCGCGGCGACGGCGGCGAAGGCCGCAACATCTCCGTGCGCGGCCTGGGGCCGACGTTCACGCGCGTGCGCATCAACGGGCTGGAAGGCTCGTCGCAGACCGGCTCGTCCGACATCTACGGCGCCGGCAATAACGGCCGCAGCTTCGACTTCAACGTCTTCCCGACGGAAATCTTCTCGGCCCTGGCGGCGCGCAAGACGCCCTCGGCCGATGTCGAGGAAGGTTCGCTGGGCGCCACCGTCGACCTGAAGGCGCCGCATCCGTTCGACTATCGCGCCGACAGCGTGCTGTCCTTCACCGCGCGCGGCGTCTATAACGAGGTCAGCAAGCAGACCGATCCGCGCGTCTCGCTGCTGTTCTCCAAGAAGTTCGGTGACGGCAAGTGGGGCATCCTCGGCTCCTACAGCTATTCGCATCGTAATATCCGCGAAGTCGGCTATTCGTCCGTCGACATCCTGTCGGCCGGCCTGGGCGGCAACGGTCTGGGCAGCGGCGCCACGGTCCAGCCCTTCTGTACGCCGATCGGCTACACGCCGGTCTCGCCGTCGCCCGTGACCTACGCGTCGAAGGGGGCGGATGCCAACAACTGCGCCACCGGCGATCCGCGCACCGGTGATCTTTCGACCTACAACGCCATCATGGCCATGCGCAGCGCCGCGGCGCCCAATACGCCGGCATCCGGCGCCTTCTTCCCGCGCATCCCGCGTTACGTCAACTCGACCCAGGACGAGACGCGCCAGGGCGGCAACCTGACCCTGCAATGGCGTCCCGACAGCGCGACCGACATCTCGCTGGACCTGCTCTATTCGAAGTACCAGGACGAACGCGACGACAACTATATCGAACCGGTCTCGTTTGCGCGGAACATCAACAACAACGGCCAGCCGATGGTCTCGGTCAAGTCGGCGACCTTCAGCAGCAACGGCTCGCTGCTGTCGGGCGTGTTCGACGGCGTCGACGTGCGCTCGGAAGGGCTGGTCGATCAGTTCACCTCGAAGTTCGCCCAGGCCAACCTGAACTTCATGCACCGCTTCAACGACCGGTTCATGGTGTCGGGCGTCATCGGCGCCAACCAGTCGAACTGGGACGGTCCGATGCGTCTGCAGACCTTCATGGACGCCATCGACACCAAGAACTTCTCGATCGATTTCGGCGGCGATTCCAAAAAGACGCCGGTCATCAAGTTCGGCTTCGACGTCAACAATCCGGCGAACTTCAGCTACGCGCCGGCCGCGGCCAATGGCGACGTGCTGGGCGGCTTCTCGGTCCAGGGCAAGCCGCAGTTCAACGTTACGATGAACAAGACCGCCAACCTCGACTTCCGCTGGGACGCCACGCCCGACTTCGCTCTCAAGTTCGGCGGCCAGTACAAGGTCAACGACTTCAATTCCCACAGCCTGAACCTGCTGCCGTCCGAGGTCGCGGTGCAGGCCCTGCCGGCGGGCGTGACCCTGGCCAGCCTGACGACGCACATCACCGGTCTCGACGACCTGTGGGGCCACGGCGCGCCGGCCAGCTGGGTGTCGATCGATTCCGCCAAGTGGCGCGCCGCCACGGGCTTCGACAATCTGAAGTACTGCGGCGTCGAATGCGGCGCGGCCAAGACGCAGCTGAAGGAAACCATCACCGGCGCCTATGTCATGGGCGACTTCCACTACGATCACCTGCTGCCCATCCCGGTGCGCGGCGATGTCGGCATGCGCTACGTCCACACCGACGAAGTCGCCGTCGGCTACCTGCCGGTCCCGGCGGCGGCCGGCGCGACCTATCCGACGGTCGGCCAGCGCAAGGAAGTCGATCGTGACTACGCCGACTGGCTGCCCTCGGCCAATGTGGTGTTCGAGTTCACGCCGAACGTGCTGTTCCGCGTCTCGGCCGCCAAGGTGATGGCGCGTCCGGACCTCACGGCCCTGACCCCGTCGGCCAGCGTCACCGCCACGACGCGCAACATCACCATCTCCAACCCGGATCTCGATCCGATCCGCGCCAACACCATTGATGCCTCGCTGGAATGGTATTTCAAGCCGGGCTCCCTGCTGTCGGCGGGCCTGTTCTACAAGGACATCAAGTCCTTCATCCAGCGCGTCAACAGCCAGGAAGTCTACAACACGGTCGGATTGCCCGACGCGATCCTGAACAACACCAACTCGGCGCCGACCGACATCTTCACCGTCGGCCGTCTCGTCAACACGCCGGGCGGGCCGTTGAAGGGCATCGAGCTGAACTATCAGGGCGATCTCGACTTCCTGCCGGGCCGCTGGAAGAACCTCGGCGTGCTGGCCAACTATACCCACGTCACGTCGCAGATCACCTACGACCTGGCCACCGCCAACGGCGTGCCGACGGTCACCACGATCGCCGACCTGACTGGCCTGTCGCGCGACTCGGCCAGCGGCACGATCTACTACGAAGACAAGGACCTGAGCGTTCGCTTCACCGGCACCTATCGCGGCAAGTATATCCGCGGCATCCCGGCCAGCTCGGGCAGCGACCTGCAAGGCAATGACGACACCTTCTATCTCGATGGCTCGTTGTCCTTCAATCTCAACAAGAACCTGAAGCTGATCCTCGAAGGCCAGAACCTGACCGACGAGAAGAACCGCCTGTACATCGACAGCACCCGCCAGGACACGCTGTTCGAGACCCGTATCGGCCGGACCTTCACCTTCGGCTTCACCTACAAGTACTGAATTCCGCAGGCTTCGTGGCCGCCGCCGACCTTCGGCGGCCACGGGCCCGGGATATCTCCCCGACCGGAATTCTTCGTCCTCCGGTCCACTTGAGCCGTTCCGGTCGCCTCGCCGGAGCGGCTCTTTTTTCGCTCAGGCGCCGCGAGGCGCCTCGCACGGGCTCGGGCGCGCGGTCGCACCTGCCGAACGCAAGGGCGTTCGAAGGCTCATGGAGGGAATTGAATTTGGGACTTCCTTATGCGTCCAGCCGATGCATGCGCATGGATCAGCGCCAGGGCGATATCGATGTAGACTGACGTCACAGGCCGTCCTGGGGCGTGTTGATATTGGCGAAGGCGGCATCATCGCCGGCCGGCAGGACGACAGGTGCGGTGTCGGCGATAAAGCGCATGACCTTCAGCCCGTCGGGCGCGGCGATCACTGCGGCGGCGAGGCGGGATTGCAACCGCGTCGCCCAGCGCGCGCACAGCGGATAATCGCGGCTGCCCGAGAAATAGACGACGTCGGCGTCGGGCGCGGTCATCAACCGCGCCACCATGTCGCCGGGCAGTGACGGCATGTCGCACGGCGCGGTGACGACGAAGGCTTCGCCACGATCGCCGGCCCAGGTGAGGGCGCTCAGCACCCCGCTCAGCGGCCCGCGTCCGGCGGTGGCCGCGGCGTCGAAGATCAGGGGCAGACCAAGACGGCGCAGGCCTTCGGCATGGGCCGGGTCGGCGTTGATGGCCAGCGGCGCGGCCTGGGGCGCCAGGCGCGTAATCACCGTCTCGATCAGGGTCGCGCCCCGCCAGGGGAATAGCGGCTTGTTGCCGCCCATGCGCGTGCCTTTTCCACCCGCCAGGATGACCGTCGCCGTCACGCCCGAAGCGCTTCTGCCGTGGCGTTGTCGGCGGCCATAGGGGCGGCTTGGATATGGGCGGGGGTGTGCGACGACATGCAGGGTAACGTCTGGTCTCCGGTCAGGAAGGTGACAGAGCGCGCGTCGCCCCGGTGGTCAAGGGAAATTCGAACTGCGCCGCTGCGGCCGTTGCTCAGGCCACGTGTCGAAGCGTTCGGGGGGATTTTCAATTTATTAGCATTGACTAATGTATTGGTCCGATCTAATTCATTAGTCATGACTGATGCAATCTCCATCGAAGCCGTTTTTCGCGCCCTGGCCGATCCGACGCGCCGCGCCGTCTACGAACGGCTGGCCCGGGCCGAGGAGATCACCGTCGTCGACCTGACGCGCGACAGCGGCGTCACCCAGGGCGCGGTGTCGCAGCACCTGAAGGCGCTGAAGCAGGCCGGGCTGGTCAGCGAACGGCCCGAGGGGCGCAGGGTGTGGTATCGCGCCCGGCCCGGCGGGCTGGAACCGCTATTCGACTGGATGCAGCACTACGACCTCTTCTGGCGCGACCGCTTCGACGGCCTGCGCGCCCTGCTCAAGGACATCGACACATGACCGCCATCGACCTGCAAACCGACCGCCAGATCGTCATCGACGAGGTGCTGCCGCACGACGCCGGGATCGTCTGGAAGGCCCTGACCGACGGCGCGCTGATGGCCCGCTGGATGATGGCGCCCGCCGGGTTCGCGCCGGTCGTCGGCATCGACTTCACCTTCCAGACTAGGGCGGCCGGCGCCTGGGACGGCATCATCCGCTGCCGGGTTCTGGAGGTCGAGGCCAACCGGCGGATCGCCTATGCCTGGCAGGGCGGCGACGAAGCCAATGACGGCTACGGCTCCAAACTCGACACCATCGTCACCTTCACGCTGACGCCGGTCGATGGCGGAACGCGCCTGCAACTGGTCCATTCGGGTTTCGTCCTGCCGAAAAACGCGGTGGCGCGGCAGAACATGGGCGAGGGCTGGCCCAAGGTTATCGCCCGTCTCGGCGAGGCCATCGCCGGCGAGGCCTGAGGGCAGCGATCTAGCCAGGCGCGCGAGTGTCATCGGACTGTGACAGACAAGGTGTTAGCCTCTCTCGACGAGGAGGCGACCATGCGCAGAATGGCGGCAGGATGGATCGCGGGGCTGGCCTTGATATCGACACCCATGATATCGGCGCCATGTCTCGCCCAGGACCAGGACTTTATCTCGGCGCGCCAGGTCGTGGACGACCTGCATAGCCCGGACGCGCCGGCGCAGAAGATCGGCAAGGCGACGATCGTGCTGACCTGGCAGGCCTTCATGACGGCCGAGGCGGCGCTGATTGCCCGGAAGGCGGATATGCTGTTCTGCCCGGCGCCGGACGCCCAGGTCAGCGACCAGCAACTGGCCGACGGCGTCGAAACGATGATCGGCGCGGACACCCGGCTGAGCGACATGCCGGTGTCGACGGCCATGCTGCTCTACCTTGAAAAGCAATATCCGTGTACGGACGATGCCAAGAAAAAGCTGCAGGCGGGCGGTTAAGCATCACGCAACGCCTGGATCGCCTGGACATAGTCCGGCTTGCCGAAGACGGCCGTGCCGGCGACGATGACGTCGGCGCCGGCCTCGACACAGGGGCGGACATGCGCCGCGTCCTGCCCGCCGTCGACCTCGATATGCGGCGTGAGGCCGCGCTCACGGCAACGCGCGCGCAGCGCGGCGATCTTGGGCAGGGTCTCGGGCAGGAACGCCTGGCCGCCGAAGCCCGGATTGACCGTCATCACCAGGACGATATCGACCAGGTGCAGCACGGGCTCGATCCACTCGACGGGCGTCGCCGGGTCGATGACCACGCCCGGCAGGACGCCCAACTCGCGCACCGCCGACAGGACGCGGTGCAGGTGGACGGTCGAGCCCGGCTCGGCCTGGACCAGCAGGTGGTCGGCGCCGGCGTCGCGATAGGATTCGAGCACGCGCTCGGGTTCGATGATCATCAGGTGGACGTTGAGCGGCTTGTCGGTGCTGCGGCGGATGGCGCGAACGACCGGCGGGCCGAAGGAGATCTCCGGCACGAAACGTCCGTCCATGATGTCGACGTGAATCCAGTCGGCGCCGGCGCGGTCGACGGCGCGCACCTCTTCGCCCAGCCGGGTGAAGTCGCAGGCCAGGACCGAGGGCGCGACAAGCATTACTGCGGAATCTCGACGTGGCCGCCGAAGCCGAATCGCATGGCCGACAACAGCTTGTCGCCAAAGGTCGAATCGACCCGCGAGCGATAACGGGCATAGAGCGCCGCCGACAGCACATTGGCCGGCACGGCTTCTTCCATCGCCGCCTCGATGGTCCAGTGGCCTTCGCCGGAATCGGCGACGTGGCCGGAATAGTGGTCGAGCTTTTCGTCCTTAGCCAGGGCAATGGCCGACAGGTCGAGCAGCCACGACGAGATGACGCTGCCGCGGCGCCACACCTCGGCGATGTCGGCCAGGTTGAGGTCGAAGCGTTCCTCCGCCGGCAGCTTGTCCGACGCCTTGCCCTTGAGGATGTCGAAGCCCTCGGCATAGGCCTGCATCAGGCCGTATTCGATGCCGTTATGCACCATCTTGACGAAGTGGCCGGCGCCCGGCGGGCCGGCATGGATATAGCCGCGTTCGGCGCGGTCGTCGGTCGAGGTGCGGCCGTCGGTGCGCACGATAGTGCCGAAGCCCGGGGCCAGGGTGGCGAAGATCGGGTCCAGGCGCTGCATGACGTCCGCGTCGCCGCCGATCATCATGCAGTAGCCGCGCTCCAGGCCCCACACACCGCCGGAGGTGCCGACATCGACATAGTGGATGCCGCGCGGCTTCAGCGCGGCGGCGCGGCGGACATCGTCCTTGTAGAAGCTGTTGCCGCCGTCGATCAGGACGTCGCCGGGCCGGGCCAGTCCGGCCAGCGTCTCGACGGTCGCTTCCGTCGGCTGGCCGGCCGGCAGCATGATCCAGACGATGGCCGGCGCGTCGAGGCGCTTATAGAGGTCTTCCAGGCTGGACGCGCCTTCCGCTCCGGCGCCGGCCAGGTCCTTCACCGCATCGGGGTTCTGATCGAAGACGACAACCGAATGCCCGCCCTGCATCAGGCGGCGCGCGATATTGCCACCCATGCGCCCCAGTCCGATCAGTCCCAGTTTCATGCGGTTTTTCCTTTGCTTTTGGCCTTGTCTTCGACGGCGCCCAGCAGGGTGTCGAAGGATTCGGAGAACAGTTTCACGCCGTCGGTGACCAGGTCACGGGTGACGCCGTCGAGGTCGAGGCCCAGCTTTTCGGCCCTGGCCAGGATGTCGCGGGCACCGGTGACGTCCTGCGTCAGGGCAGGGGCGACGACGCCATGGTCGCGGAAGGCGTCCATGGTCTTCTGCGGCATGGTATTGACGGTGTCGGGCCCGACCAGGCTGTCGATATACAGCACGTCGGAATAGGCCGGGTTCTTGGTGCCGGTCGACGCCCACAGCAGGCGTTGCGGCTGGGCGCCCTTGGCGGCCAGCGCCTTCCAGCGGTCCGACGCGATCAGGTCCTGGTACCAGGCGTAGGCGGCCTTGGCATTGGCGATGGCGACCTTGCCGCTCAGCGTTTTGGCCTCGTCGGTGCCGATGGCCTCGATCTTCTTGTCGATCACCGTATCGATGCGGCTGACGAAGAACGACGCCACGCTGGCGATCTTCGAGACGTCCTGGCCCTTGGCGACGCGGGCTTCCAGGCCGGCGACATAGGCCTCCGCCACGGCCTGATAGGCCTTGATCGAGAAGAGCAGGGTGACATTGATATTCAGCCCGTCGGCGATCAACTGGCGAATGGCCGGCGTGCCGGCGTCGGTGCCCGGCACCTTGATCATCAGGTTCGGCCGGGCGACGGCCTTCCACAGGCGGCGCGCCTCGTCGATCGTGCCCTGGGTGTCGTTGGCCAGGTAGGGCGAGACCTCCAGGCTGACATAGCCGTCGCGGGCGTTCAGTCGGTCATAGACCGGACGCAGCATATCCGCCGCGGTCTGGATGTCCTGTACGGCCAGGTGTTCATAGATGTCGATGGGTTTGGCGTCCGGATTTTGCGCCAGGAAGGCCTGGAATTCGCTGTCATAGGCGTCGCCGTGGCCCATGGCCTTTTCGAAGATGGTCGGGTTGGAGGTGACGCCGCCCAGCGAGTCGTCGTCGATCAGCTTCTGGAAACCGCCGCCCTTGAGGAAGCTGCGGTCGAGGAAGTCGAGCCACACGCTTTGCCCGGCCTGCGTCAGTGCTTTCAACGGATGGGTCATGTCGCTTCCCTCGATCCCGGCCAGCACCTTGCGGGCCACGCCGCAGACGTGATCGACGGTAAAGCCGAACCTGGCCTGCAGCTTCGATATGGGGGCCGAGGCGCCGAATGTCGACATGGTCACGGTCGCGCCGTCCATGCCGACATAACGATCCCAGCCCAGCGACGCGGCCTGTTCGATCGCGACGCGGGCCCGCACGGCGCGCGGCAGGACGCTGTCGCGATAGGCCGCGTCCTGCTGCTCGAACACCGCCCAGGACGGCATCGACACGACGCGGACCTTGCGGCCTTCGGTGGCCAGCTTTTCGGCCGCGGCGACGGCCAGCGAGACCTCGGAGCCCGTGGCCATCAGGATTAGGTCGGGTTGGCCCTCATCCTGCGTCAGCACATAGGCGCCACGCGCCGTGCCCGAGGCGGCGGTGTACCTGGTGCGGTCGAGCGTCGGCAGGGCCTGGCGCGACAGGATCAGGGCGGACGGCCGGTTGCTTTGCGACAGCGCCATGCGCCACGCCTCGGCGGTTTCGTTGGCGTCGCCCGGGCGGATCAGGTTGAGGCCGGGGATGGCGCGCAGCGCGGCCAGGTGCTCGACCGGCTGGTGCGTCGGGCCGTCCTCGCCGACCCCGATCGAGTCGTGGCTGAAGACGAAAACGACCGGCAGCTCCATGATCGAGGCCAGGCGGATCGGTGGCCGCATATAGTCGCTGAATACCAGGAAGGTGGCGGTGAAGGGGCGCAGGTAACAAAGCGCCATGCCGTTGGCGATGGCGCCCATGGCGTGTTCGCGCACGCCGAAATGCATATTGCGCCCGCCGGGCGTGGCGGCTTCCAGATCCTGTTCGCCCTCCGCGGTCAGTTTTGTCTTGGTCGATGGCGACAGGTCGGCCGCGCCGCCGAGCAGGCCCTGCACCTTGGCGGCGATGGCGTTCAGCACCTTGCCAGAGGCGTCGCGCGAGGCGATCCCCTTGGCGTCGGCCTCGAACGTTGGCAGGTCCCGATCCCAGCCGTCGGGCAGATGGCCGCCGCGCAATTGCGTCAGTTCATGCGCCAGGTCGGGGAAGGTCTCCGCGTAGTGGCCGAATGTCTTGTCCCAGGCCTCGCTCAGCGGATGGGCGCGGTCCGACATAACGCCGTGCAGATGGTCGAGCACGCCGTCGGGGACCAGGAATTGCGCGTCCTCGGGCCAGCCATAGACCTTCTTCGTCGCCTTGATGACGTCGGCGCCCATGGCGTCGCTGTGCGCCTTGGCCGTGCCAGCGATCGGCGAGCCGTAGCCGATGACGGACTTCAGCACGATCAGGGTGGGGGCGGCGTCATTGGCCTGGAAGGCCTCGATGGCGCGGGCGAAGGCCTCGGTGTCGTTGGCGTCGTCGAGGTGGATGACGCGCCAGCCATAGCCTTCGAAACGCTTGCCTACGTCCTCGCTGAAGGCCAGCGGCGTGCCGCCTTCGATGGTGATGCTGTTGCTGTCGTAGATCCAGCACAGGTTCGACAGTTTCTGGTGGCCGGCGACCGAGGCGGCTTCGGAAGCGACCCCCTCCATCATGTCGCCGTCGCTGCAGAAGACATAGACATTGTAATCGAACAGGGCGGCGTCCGGCTTGTTGAAGTGCGTGCCCAGCCAGCGGCCGGCCATGGCCATGCCGACCGAATTGCCGCAGCCCTGGCCCAACGGGCCGGTGGTGGTTTCTACGCCGGTGGTCAGGCGGTATTCCGGGTGGCCGGGCGTCTTCGAATCGAGCTGGCGGAAGTTTTTGATGTCGTCGAGGCTGACGGCGGGTTGGCCGGTCGGCTGGCCGTCGGCGTCGATCTCCTTGACGCCCGCCATGTGCAGCAGGCTGTACAGCAGCATCGAGGCGTGGCCGCACGACAGGACGAAGCGGTCGCGATTGGGCCAGTCGGGCCGGTCGGGATCGTAGCGCAGGAAGCGCGACCACAGGGTATAGGCCGCCGGCGCCAGGGCCATCGGCGTGCCGGGATGGCCGGACTTGGCCTTTTCGACTGCGTCCATAGCCAGGGTGCGGATGGTGTTGATGCTCAGCGTGTCGAGCGCCGCGCCCGTGTCGCCCACCGGCTTGGGGGTATCCGCATGTGCCATGGCCGTCCGCCTCCTGATACGTTCTAACGCCGCTCGCTTATCCCGCCCGCCGCATAAGAAAACCATAGCAAAAAGGCAGGATGACGGTAGCCGGCTACGATTTTACCCGGGCTGCCGGCTTGGCGCTTGATTCCGGTCCGGGATCAATGTTAGGCTTAATTGTCTGAGTATTAATGAGCGCCACGATGCGCCGGACTCGGGTGACAGGAAACGCATCGGGGGCACGCGCGTGAGCGACCTTATTATCCGCCATGTCAGCAAGACGTTTGGCCAGACGCCGGTGCTGGACGATATTTCGCTGAGCATCAGCAGCGACGAATTCGTCGCCTTCCTGGGGCCGTCGGGGTGCGGCAAGACGACGCTTCTGCGCATCATCGCCGGGCTGGAAACGCTGGATGCAGGTGAGATCCATCTGGGCGGGCGGCGCATCGACCAGATGGCGCCGGGCGGGCGCGGCGTCGCCCTGGTGTTTCAGAACTACGCGCTTTATCCGCACATGACGGTCGCCGACAACATGGCGTTCGGGCTGAAGAACATCGGCATGGCGCGGGGTGATATCGACGCGCGCATTGCCGAGGCGGCGCGCATCCTGGAGCTTGAGCCGTACCTTCAGCGCAAGCCCGGTGAGTTGTCGGGCGGCCAGAAGCAGCGCGTCGCCATCGGCCGCGCCATCGTCAAGAACCCCGACCTGTTCCTGTTCGACGAGCCCTTGTCGAACCTCGACGCGGCCTTGCGCATGCGCACGCGGCTGGAATTGGCGCAACTGCGCCGGCGGCTGAAGGCGACGATGATCCTGGTCACCCACGACCAGGTCGAGGCCATGACCCTGGCCGACCGCATCGTCGTCATGAAGGACCGCAAGGTGCAGCAGGTCGGC
>FTDB01000506.1_pt1 | contig 21549 bp, 15 predicted proteins | sample 1639741 | NCBI WGS metagenome assembly FTDB01 (sample SAMEA3914869, study PRJEB12502) | metagenome | biome: forest; material: soil | place: USA | collected 2012-03-12 | depth 0.1 m | reverse complement strand
CTGAACATCGGCGAAAACTCGGTCCACGGTTCGGACTCGGACGAAAACGCGGCGATCGAAATCGCCCAGTTCTTCACCGAAGACCAGATCGTCGGCTAACGCTGTCGCGTTTCGGGGTGTGGGGCCCGCGGCCCCACGTCTTCGTTATCAATAAAAAAGCCTCGTCCTCTTGGACGGGGCTTTTTTATTGCATTGCGGAGGTTTGTCCCGGTTTCGCGGCTCAGGCCGTGAAGCGATTGTCGCCGCTTACCGGGTCGAAAAATGCCGCTGGGGCGGGCTTTTTTGTTGGCTGAATCGCAAGGAAGGCCCCCACCACATTCGCCGAACATTTTTGACACCACGGCCAAAGGCCTTGACCGGCCCGGGTTCGACTGAAATGGTCAACGGATTAATTCCGGGGAATGGGAATGATCCGACGGCAGCTACTGGCGGGACTGGCGATGGCGGTGATGCTTGGCGCCTGCGCACCGAAGCCCGAGCCCGGCCCGAAGGGCGAACTGGCCTGGGCCTATCCGGCGGGCACGACGACCGCCTGGGTGCCGCCCGCCGGCGACGGCCCCTTCATCGTGCCGGGCAGCCGGCAGAGCTTCACCAAGGCGCAGGTTGATGACGACCAGAACCCCGTCGACTGGTTCCCGGGCGAGCACCCGGCGGCGCCGGCCATCGTCGCTCATGGTGCAGGCGGCGTCACGCCGTGCGCCGAATGCCACGGCTATGACGGCAGCGGCTCGCCGAACACGCCCGGCCTGAATGGCCTGTCGGCGGACTATATCGTCGAGCAGATCGGCGCCTTCCGCCGCGGCGACCGCCTCTCGGCCCAGGCGGACCGTCCGGCCACCAAGGAAATGATCGCCATCGCGCGGAAGGTCTCCGACGCCGACCTGCGCCAGGCGGCGGCCTATTTCGCCGGCCTGCCGCACGCGGCGCACCGCCGTGTGGTCGAAGCGGACGCAGTGCCGGTGACCACCGCCGACAAGTACGGTTGGCTGGACGTGGCGCCGGGCGGTGGCAGGGAACCGATCGGCAACCGGGTCATTGAGGTGATGGACGACCCGCCGCACGCCTTCCTGGACGACCATGACTCCCCCATGACCGACTATGTACCGGTGGGCGCCATTGCCCGCGGTCAAGCCCTGGTGGCAAGTGGCGGACCCGGCGGACAGCCGTGCGCCATGTGCCACGGCACCGACCTGAGAGGGCTCGGCAACGCGCCGGCCCTGGCCGGGCGGTCGCCGCCCTACCTGGCGCGTAACCTGTGGGACATCAAGACCGGGACGCGCAAGGGACCGGCGGTGGCGCTGATGCAGGCGCCGGCCAGGGACCTGACACCGTCGCAGATCGTCGACATCACCGCCTATCTGGCGTCGCGCAAGCCGTAGCAGCCTTCTTACTTCCTCTCCAATTCCTGCAACAGCGCCGGCGCATGATAGACCTTGTCGAGCGCCACGGTGATCGCCGCCGTCGACGCCACGACCGTGCGATTGACCGCGCCATCATAGGCGAAGTCACCGCCGATCGAATGGATATTGCCGTCGAAGGCCGCGCCGATCACCTCGCCCCGGGCATTGACCACCGGCGAGCCGGAATTGCCACCGGTGATGTCGTTGGTCGTGACGTAGTCGTAGACGGTGTCGCCGTCGAACCGGCCCTGGGCCGCCGCGAAGTGGGGCGCCAGGTCGAACGGCGCCTGGCCCGTCGCCCGGTCGTACAGCCCCTTCATGTAGGTGAAGGGCGCAACCGTCGTACCGTTATAGGTCCAGCCGGCGACCTTGCCGTAGGACAGGCGCAGCGTAAACGTCGCGTCGGGATAGATCGAGGTGCCATAGACGGCGAACTGCGCCCGGGCGATCTTTTCCGAGGCGATGCGCGTCGGCCCCGTCACCCTGGCCTCGTACTCGGCGCGCAGCCGGCGCGCTTCGACGTCGATCTTCAGCGCGTACTGGATCATCGGGTCGTCCGACGCCTGCACCGCCTTCAGCCCGCCATCCCACAGGGCCTGGCGCACCTTGGGGTCGTCGAGGCGCGTGCCGTTCACCAGCCGCGCCGCCAGGCCTTCCGGGCTTTCCTTGCCCAGCAGCACCTGCGTTAACGGCGCGTCGACCGTCAAATATTCCCGCGCCTTTGACAGGCGTTGTTCCAGGATCATCTGGTCCTGCGGCTTGTAGACCGGCGGGATCGACGCCAGTTCGTCCTTCAGCGAGGGCAGGCGCGAGTCGGCATATTCGGGCAGGCGCTGGGCCGACGGCTTGTCGCGGTCGATGGCGGCGCGCACGATCTGGCGCGCGACGTAGAACAGGTCGGACGCGTTCAGCGCGGTTTCGGCGAAATAGTAGGGATAGTAGAGGGCGCGATAGTCGGTCTGGATCTTCGCCAGGTCGCCCCACGGATCGCCGATCGACGGTTTCAGGGCGGTGGGCAGGCGGGCCTTCAACTGCGCCTCGGCGCGCGCCTTGGCCGCGATCAGCGCCGGATCGGTCAGCGCCAGTTGCTGGCCATAATAGACCTTGAAGCCGTTTTCCAGGCTGAACAGGAAGTCCTTGGAATTGCGGCGGTTGTCCTCGCTCTCCTCGGCGAAGCGCAGCGTGCGGCCGCGCAGTTCCGACAGGGTGGCCAACCGGAAGGGCAGCACGACGTCGTGCAGGGTCTGCAACTGCGCCGCGGTCATCAGGCGCTGGGTCGTGCCGGGATTGCCGGCGACGAAGGTCGGCTCGCCCGCCGCCGGCGCCTTCGTCTGCCACGTCAGGTGGTCGGGCGTGGCGACCGGCTTGCCGTCCTCGTAAAGGCGCAGGAACGAGCAATCGAGCGCATAACGCGGGAAGTTGAAATTGTCCGGGTCGCCGCCGAAGAAGGCCGCCTGGAACTCCGGCGCGAAGACCAGCCGCACGTCGCTGTAGCGGCGGGACTTGTACAGCTTGTACTGGCCGCCCTGGTACAGCGACACGACCTCGCAGTGCCATTTGACGTCGTCGCCGCAGGCCGCCTTTTCCAGTTCGGTCTCCTTGCCGTTCAACGCCTTGAGGAAGGCGTCGCCGGTCAGGCCGGCGGAGGCTGATTTGACCTCCCGGGTGACGTCGCTGATATTGGTGACGATGTCGGCGGTCAGGCCGGGGCAGGCCTTTTCCTCCGGCCGCGTCGCCGCCAGGAAGCCGGTGGTCAGGGTGTCGTGGTCGGCGGTGGTCAGGCCCTGTTCGCACGGTATGACGCAGTGGTGGTTGCTGAGCACCAGCCCGTCGCCCGAGACCAGCGAGGCCGAGCAGCCGACGGAGAGCCGGACGGCGGCGTGTTGCAGGTGGTCGAGCCAGGCCTGGTCGAGGTGGAGGCCGTAGGCGGTGTTGACCTTGGCCAGGGGGAAGTTGTCGAAGGTCCACATGCCTTCGTCGGCACGGGCCGCGTGCGTCAGGCCGAGGGTCAAGGCGGTAGTCCAGGCGAGGGCGGTCTTCAGGTGGCGCATCGGCGGTCTCCCAAACAGGACTTTGCCGCGACCGTACCCCTTTTTGCGGTGCGCGCAACCGTCAACGGCGCGCGCGGTAGCCATTGCCCGTGCAAGCGTCGCGAGAGAGCGATCGGGGTGTAACCTGAATTGCGTGCGACATTTCCTCACAAAACGCTGATATTATTGCAAATACAATCGATTTCATTCAATCCGAGGCTGTCGCATTTTACCGCCGGCTAACGGTTTTGCTCTACTTTCGAGGGTCTCTCTGGGCAGGTAGAAACCTGTCGCGTCGGTGAGTTCGCCCCACTCAACGTCACAGGTCTTTATGAAACGAGTCCACCACTATGCCGTCCTGGACGGCATGCGCGGGATCGCGGCCATTGTTGTCGGCTGTTTTCATTGCGCCAGTCTTTTCGACCTGCCCGCCGTCAAGCACATGGAGCTGGCGGTCGGCTTCTTCTTCTGCCTCAGCGGTTTTCTCCTGGCGCACGCCTATGATGCGCGCCTGCGCGACGGCCTGGCCTTCGACCGGTTCATGCGCCTGCGCCTGATCCGGCTGCACCCCATGGTCCTGGCCGGCGTCGCGCTGGGCCTGGCCGTCACCGCCTGGGGGTGCGCCACCGGCGGCGGCGCCTTCCTGGGCCGCGCCTATTCGACCGGCGACCTGATCACCGGCTCGCTGCTGCTGCTGATCCTGCTGCCGGCCGGACTGGTGCTGAAGCAGATGCTCTATTTCATCGACAGCCCGCTGTGGTCGCTGTTCTTCGAATATGTCGCCAGCGCGGCCTATGCGCTGACCGGCGGACGCGGCGTCCGCGCCCGGACGGCCTGGCTCATTTTCGCGGCGCTCGTCGTCGTCCTGCTGCCGTTCGCCGTCGCCTTCGGCGGCGTGACGTCGCTGGGCCTCGGCAATGCGGTGATGTTCGCCGGCGGCTTCGCGCGCCTGGCGGTGCCCTTCTTTGCCGGCATCATGCTGCGGCGCTTCAACGTCGCCGAGCGTCTGCCGGCGTGCCGCGATATCGCCGTCATGGCGGGGCTTCTGGCCTTCCTGCTGTATCCGGGCTTCGGCGATGCGTGGCAGTACGACGTGCTGGGCGCGGCGCTGGTCTGCCCGCTGCTCGTCGCCCTGGGCGCGCGCGCCGGGGGCACCGCGGTGCTGCAGCCCCTGTGGCGGCACATGGGCGCCGTGTCCTATCCGTTCTACGTGCTGCACATGCCGGTGATGAAGGCGGCGCGCCACCTGACCGAGGTCGTCTACCCGCACAGCGTGCCGACATGGCTGGCCATGGCGGGCAGCTTTGCCGTCGCCCTCCTGCTGGCGGAAGGGGCGCTGTACGTCTACGACCGGCCCGTCCGGGCGTGGCTGATGGCCCGGTTCGACGGCGAACGCCGGACGCGGACCGCGACTGGTCTCGCGCCGGAACTGTCTTAACGGCTTGCCGAAACGGCCGGTGACAGGCATGGTCCCGCTACCATCCAAGGGGGAGGGACCCATGATCCGGAAACTGTCACTGGCCGTCGCGGCGGCCTGCCTGTTCGCGCCCGTGGCGGTGCTGGCCCAGGCGGCGCCCGCGCCGGAAACGGACACCAAGACGCAGACCATCCTGTCGCATATGCCGAAGCAGATCGTCGACTGCCAGGTCCACGACGCGGCGCGCGAGGGCGCCGACGCCCGGCTGACCCAGGCGGCGATGGCGCTGCTCACCAAGCATGACGTGGCGGCCCTTGTCCGCAAGCTGCCGGATTACCAGGCCGCCGCGGCGCACGCGCCGGACAGGCCGTCGCTGCCGGAAAAGTGCGGCACCAAGCTGATCCTCTTCAGCGACGACATGATGGACATGCTGCTGGCCAGCGCCCTGACCGGCAAGCCGGAGACGGGGATTTCGTCGGTCGAGCAGCGCGCGCCGCTGCCCTATGCGCGGCTCGATTTCGTCATCGGCTGGACCTGGTTCGAACAGAAGGCGCTCGACAAGGCCGCCGGCTGGTACGAGCGCGGCCTGAGCAACGACCCGCGCGACGTGCTGCTGGCCTCGGAATACGCCAACACCCTGGCGCTGCTTGGCCGGTCGGCCGAGGCGCTGAGCTTTGCCGACACATTCCTGGCCGAGAATGACGACCTGCCCGAACACGCCAAGGCGCAGATGCTGCGCCGCCGCGGCTATGCGCTGGGCGAACTGGGTCGTCACGATGAAGCGATCGCCGCCTATCAGGACTCGCTGAAGCTCGATCCGGACAGCGATGTCGCGAAGAAGGATATCGCCTGGAATCAGTCGAAACTGGGGGCGCATTGACCACGTCTCATACCTCCCAGACAAGCCGGGGAGGTATGATTTACTTTTCGCCCAGCACCTGACGCACCGCTGCCGGATAGAGCTTGTGCTCCTCGGCCAGCACGCGGGCAGCCAGGGCGTCGGCCGTATCGCCCGCCAGGACCGGCACGCGCGCCTGGGCGATGATCTCGCCTTCGTCGACGCCGCTCGACACCCAGTGCACGGTGGCGCCATGTTCGGACGCGCCGGCCTCGATGGCGCGTTCATGGGTGTGCAGCCCCTTGAACTCGGGCAGCAGGGCCGGGTGGATGTTGATCATCCTGCCCGCCCACTTGTCGACCAGGAACGGCGTCAGCACGCGCAGGTAGCCGGCCAGGCAGATGAACTCGACGCCCTCGGCCTCAAGGGCCGCGTCGATGGCGCGTTCGTGGGCTTCGCGGTCCTTGCCGAACGGCCTGTGGTCGATGCCGACGGTCTTGAGGCCGCGTTCGGCCGCCCAGGCCAGGCCCGCGGCGTTCGGATCGTTGGAGACGACCAGCACGAATTCGGCCGGAAAGTCGGTTGCCTGGGCCGCCTCGACCAGCGCCATCATGTTCGAACCGCGCCCGGAGATGAAGATGGCGGTGCGGGTTTTGGCAGACATTGGCGTTCCTTCTCCTCCCCATTTTGTTAAAATGGGGAGGTGGCAGACGGGGCGTTTACGTCCCGGATGACGGAGGGGTCACTTACCGTCCGCAAGTGACCCCTCCGTCATCTGCGGCCTGAAGGCCTGGATGCCACCTCCCCATTTTAACAAAATGGGGAGGAGAGACTTCAGCCCGTTCTTATCTTATTGCGCCGCGACCAACTGCCCGCAAACGAAGGCGTCTTCGCCGGCATTCAGCAGCGCCGCCAGAACGGCGTCGACATTGCGCGGCGACACGTACAGCACGAAGCCGATGCCGCAGTTGAAGGTGCGCAGCATCTCGTGCTTTTCGATGCCGCCGGCCGCCATCAGCCAGGCAAACACCGGCGGGAATTCCCAGGCGTCGAAGTCGAACTTCGCCGTCAGCCCGTCGCGCACCGCGCGGTCGGGATTCTCGATCAGCCCGCCGCCGGTGATGTGGGCGCCGCCCTTGATCAGGCCGGCCTTCATCAGCGGTAGCACCGTCTTGATGTAGATCTTCGTCGGTTCCAGCAGGGCCTGGGCCAGCGACTGGTCCTTGGCGAAGGGCGCTTCCGACGCCCAGGTCAGGCCCGAGACCTCGACCACCTTGCGGATCAGGCTATAGCCGTTGGAGTGCGGGCCCGAGGAGGCCAGGCCGATGATGACGTCGCCTTCACGCTGGTCGTCGAGGCGCGGCAGCACCTTGTTGCGGTCGACGGCGCCGACCGAAAAACCGGCCAGGTCGTAATCGTCATTGCCGTACATGCCGGGCATTTCGGCGGTCTCGCCGCCGACCAGGGCGCAGCCGGCGCGGCGGCAGCCCTCGGCGATGCCGGCGACGACGCGGCGGGCGGTGTCGACCTCGAGCTTCGACGTCGCATAATAGTCGAGGAACATCAGCGGCTCGGCGCCCTGGGCCAGAAGGTCGTTGACGCACATGGCGACCAGGTCGATGCCGACCGTGTCGTGGCGATGGGTTTCGATGGCGATCTTCAGCTTGGTGCCGACGCCGTCGGTGGTGGTGACGATCAACGGATCGTCGTAACCGGCGGCCTTCAGGTCGAACAGGGCGCCGAAGCCACCCAGGCTGGCTTCCGCGCCCGGTCGGCGCGTCGACTTGGCCAGCGGCTTGATGGCGTCGACCAGGGCCTCGCCGGCGTCGATATCGACGCCCGACTGTGCGTAGGTGAGGCCATTTTTCCCTTGCGACATGAAAAGACGATTCCGTAATTTTTGAGGTTTGGAGCGATGCGCGGGCCTGCTATAGCTACAAACCGCCGCCGGAAAAAGACCCGGCAGCGCATATTTGCGTCCGGCGAGCTGTCCGACCTCTTCGAAAGGGCCGGACAGCTCGCCGGACGAAGGTACCACTGCCGCCGCGGGACGTGCGTCTCGCGAGCGCTTCGTTTGCGAATGAGAGCCAATGACTCCGATTACCAAGACGGCGGACCTGATCGCCTTCGTCGACCGCATCAAAGCCGCGCCGTTCATGACGGTCGACACCGAATTCATGCGCGAAACCACTTACTGGCCAAAGCTTTGCCTGATCCAGGCGGCGACGCTGGACCACGCCGCGATCATCGATCCGCTGTCGAAGGACCTGGATCTTGCGCCCTTCCTCGACCTGCTGGCCGACGAGAAGATCCTCAAGGTGTTCCACGCCTGCCGCCAGGACATGGAGATCTTCGTCAACCTGGGTTGCATGCCCAAGCCGGTGTTCGACACCCAGGTCGCGGCCATGGCCGCCGGCTATGGCGACCAGGTCGCCTATGATTCGCTGGTCCGCCAGAAGCTGAAGATCGACATCGACAAGGGCTCGCGCTTCACCGACTGGGCGCGCCGCCCGCTGTCGGAGCAGCAGTTGCAATACGCGCTGGGCGACGTCACCCACCTGGCGCGCGTCTACGTCAAGCTGCACGACCGCCTGGCGAAGCAGGGCCGCCTGGAATGGGTGGCGCAGGAAATGATCCTGCTGACCGACCCGGCCATGTACACCACCAGCCCCGAGGATGCCTGGCGCCGGCTGAAGCCGCGCAAGGCCTCGGCCAAGTACATGGCGGTCTTCGCCGCCGTCGCCGAATGGCGTGAGCGCACGGCCCAGGAGCGCGACATGCCGCGCGGCCGCATCCTCAAGGACGAGGGCATCGACGAGATCGCCACCCAGACGCCGACCGACGCTTCGGCCTTCGACCAGCTGCGTTCGACCTCGAAGGGCTTCGGCGCCTCGAAGTTCGGCCAGGAACTGGCCGATATCATCGTCAAGGTGCTGAAGAACCCCGAGCAGTATGCGCCCAAGCACGAGCGTCCGGCGCCGGTGGTCCAGGTGCCGGCCTCGGTGGTCGAACTGCTCAAGGTGCTGCTGCGCATCCGCTGCGAGGAGGAGGGCGTGGCGCCCAAGCTGATCGCCACGGTCGCCGACCTGGAAAAGATCGCGCTCGACGACAAGGCCAGTGTGCCGGCGCTGCAAGGGTGGCGGCGCAAGGTGTTCGGTGACGATGCTATCCGCCTGAAGAAGGGCGAACTGGCCCTGGTGCTGAACGGCACGCGCGTCGAGGTGGTTGAATTAGATTAGCCGGCCGCCGCCGTTTTCCCCTATCCAGAGGTGTTTGGCTCTGTTAACCTTTTTGCCGAGGTTTTCAGGTGAGAGGGGGAATCGATGGGGGAAGTCATTCAACTGCGCAAGCCGGCGGTCGCGGTCACGGGCCCGATCGTCAAGGTCGCTTTGGTCATGTTCGTGCTGACCCAGGCGGCGGCTTTCGCCTATGGCTGCTTCTTTGCGGTCTTCGCCCTGCCGCAGCTGACCGGCATCCTCCAGGCTGCCCATATCGACGGGGCGATGACGCTGGAAACGCAGCTCCTGCAACTGACCTTCGCGCCCCTGGCCTATGCCCTGCTGACGGCGATTTCGCCGCTGGTCGGCTGGTGGGTCTATTCGCGCGTCGAGACCGGTGGCCAGGCCAAGGTGATGTGGGGCGCGGCGACGCTGTACGCCGTGGGCTCGATCGCGTTCGGGCTGGGGCTGTCCGGCGCCATGGTGGCCAATCCGCTGGCCCTGGTGCTGGGCCTGGCGATCATGGTGGTCTATTCGGTGTTCTTCATGGGCCTGGGCTTCATCCCGGCGCAGATCTTCAAGGCGAAGCTGTAGAGAAGTGATGTTCTCATGCCTTCCCGGCAAAGCCGGGGAGGCATGAGAACATTGCCTTTAATCGATCACGATATTCAGCTGCAACTTCATATGGTTGGCCAGGGCCCGGGCGCGGCGGCGCGTCTGTTCGCCCAGCAGCAGATCTTCCCAGCCGGTATTGGCGCCCAGGGTCAGCTGATGGTGCTCCTGGCGGATATGGGCGTGGCTCAACAGGGTCGACGACTTGGCCGACAGGTCGCAGCCCAGCCGCATCAACAGGCCCAGCCGCGTCGCCATCTGCAACTGCTCGTCGCCCAGGATGCGCGACACCAGGACCGGCTCCTTGTTGTAGGCGTCGCCGGAATAGCGCGTATAGATGGTGGCGGCCAGGAAGACGCGCTCGCGGTGGTTCTGGCCGGGGATGGGCGCGCGCAGCACCTGGTCGCAGGCCAGGTCGGCGCGGTGGTCGGGGTGCAGCCGCGCCCCGATGTCCGACAGCTTGGCCGCGGCGCGGATCAGCCGCTCATCCGGCCGGTCGGCGTTCGAGGCGCGGTAGAAGTCGAGCGCCCAGTTGGCCAGGGCAAAACCCAGATGATCGTTGATGCCGAGGCGCGCGCCCAGCGCGGCGCAGCCGGCGATCAGCGGGTCTTCGGTCTTGAGTTTGGCGTCCAGAGCCTCGAACAAGAGGCCCTCGCGCAGGCCGAAGGCCGAGAAGCACAGGGTCTCGAACTGCAAGGTCTCGATCAGGCCCTGCAGGACGAGCGCGGCATAGGAGATGTTTTCCAGCCGCCGCTTGGTGACGCCCGGCACCTTTTCCAGCGACGACAAGGATTGCGAGGCGACGAAGCGGGCGATGCCCAGGGCTTCGCGCGCCGGCATCTCGAATTGCTGGATGACTTCCAGCGGATAGAACTGCTTCTGCATCCAGATCAGGGCCAGGTTGCGCCAGGCGCCGCCGACGGCGTGGAACGACTTGTTGCTGAAGCGGCCCTTGCAGGGTTCCAGTTCGCGGCGGATGATCTCAGACACGCGCTCGGGCTCCAGCGCCTTGGGGGCGCCCAGCGCGAACGGGCCGAGCGGCAGGGTGATGCCGGAACCGGCGGCCAGGTCGAACAGTTCCAGGCTGGACCCGCCCAGGTCGCCGACCACACCCGCGGCGTCGAGATGGCCGCAGCGCACGCCCTGGGCCGAATAGAAGGCTTCCTCGGCGCCGGCCAGCACGCGCACGACGAAGCCCGTCTGGCGGCGGACCTCTTCGACGAAGGCCGGACCGTCCTCGGCTTCGCGCACCGCGGCGGTGGCCACGACGTGCAGCCGGTCGAGCTCATAGGATTCGAGGATGGCCTTGAAGCGGCGCAGCGCAATCTGCGTCTCGCGCCAGCCGCCCTTGTGCAGCACGCCGGTCGTCTTCAGGTCGCGGCCGAGGCCCGCCAGCACCTTTTCGTTGAATACCGGCCAGATCGACCGCCCCTCGATGCGGTAGATCACCAGGCGTACCGAGTTCGAGCCGATATCGATGACAGCGGTGGTGGTGTTCAAAGGGGACACTCCGGCGGCGTCCCTCCACATAAGGGTGGCCGGTCGGTTGCGCAACACGATTCGGCAGCCGTACCTTCATACCTCGCCGAACGCGCCGGCGAGGTATGAACGGGACTAGGCCTGCGCCTTGCGCGGGCCGATATGGTCGAAGGCGCGCGGCAGGTCCTTGACGCTGCGGCCGCGGCCGGACAGCGACGGGTTGGTCATGAAGTAGTCGTGCGCCGAGAACGGCTTGTCCAGCTTGGACGTATCCAGCCGGCTATAGGTGCCGTCGGTCGACAGCAGCCAGCTCTGGGCCTCGTCGTTGAGGTTGGCGACCATGATCTGGTCCAGCACCTGACGGTGCACGGTCGGGTTCTCGACGGGGATCAGCACCTCGACGCGGCGGTCGAGATTGCGCTCCATCCAGTCGGCCGACGAGATGTAGACCCGCGCGTGCTCGGACGGCATGGTGTGGCCGTTGGCGAAGCAGACGATGCGCGAGTGTTCCAGGAAACGGCCGACAATCGATTTGACGCGGATATTGTCGGATACGCCCGGCACACCCGGGCGCAGGCAGCAGATGCCGCGGATGACCAGGTCGATCTGCACTCCGGCCTGCGAGGCCAGGTACAGCTTCTTGATGATCATCGGATCGACCAGGGCGTTGAGCTTGGCCCAGATCTGCGCCGGCTTGCCCGCCTGGGCGTTGAGGATTTCCTGGTCGATCAGGTGCAGCAGGCCGCGCTTCAAGGTCACCGGCGAGAAGTAGAGCTTTTCCGTCATGTCGGGACGGGCATAGCCGGTGATGAAGTTGAAGACGCGCATGGCGTCGCGGCCCAGCTCGGCGCCGGCGGTGAACAGCGACAGGTCGGTATATATCTTGGCGGTGATCGGGTGGTAGTTGCCGGTGCCGAAGTGGCAGTAGGTGCGCAGGGTCTCGCCTTCGCGGCGGACGACGACGCTGAGCTTGGCGTGGGTCTTGTACTCGACGAAGCCGTAGACGACGTGAACGCCGGCGCGTTCCATGGCGCGCGCCCAGCGCAGGTTGGCCTCTTCGTCGAAGCGCGCCTTGATCTCGACCAGGGCGGTGACGTTCTTGCCGTTCTCGGCCGCCTCGATCAGGGCGGCGACGATCGGGCTGTCCTTGGAGGTACGGTACAGCGTCTGCTTGATGGCGATGACATTGGGGTCGCGCGCCGCCTGGCGCAGGAATTGGACGACCACGTCGAAGCTTTCGAACGGGTGGTGGACCAGGAAGTCCTTTTCGCGAATGGCGGTGAACATGTCGCCGCCGTTGTCGCGCACGCGTTCCGGGAAGCGCGGCTCGTAGGACTTGAACTTCAGGTCGTTGCGGCCCGACGGGATCAGTTGCGACAGCGCCGCCATGCCCAGGATGCCGCCGATCTGGTGGGCGTCCTCCGGCTTGGCGTGCAGTTGTTCCTGGATGAAGGCCGACAGGTCCGCCGGCATCGAGGCGTCGATTTCGACGCGCACGACCGATCCCAGGCGGCGCTGCTTGATCGCCGCCTCGAACTCGCGGACCAGGTCTTCGGCCTCTTCCTCGATTTCGATGTCCGAGTCGCGCAGGATGCGGAACAGGCCCTGCGAGACGATCTCGAAGCCCGGGAACAGGCGGTGCAGGCACAGCGAGACGAAGTTTTCCAGGCTGATGAACTTGCGCTTGGGCGCGGCGGCGGTGCCGGTGCGGCGCGTCGACTGGATCTCCCAGAAGCGCTGCACGCCGGTCGGGATCGGCACCAGGGCGTGCATGGTCTTGTTGTCCTTGCGGCGCAACAGCTTCAGCGCGATGGAGAAGCCCATGTTCGGCAGGAACGGGAAGGGGTGGGCCGGGTCGATGGCCAGCGGCGTCAGTACCGGGAACAGCTGGTTGTCGAACTGCTCCTCCAGCCAGGCGCGGTCGGTCTTGGTCATCGTCTTGAGGTCGACCAGGTTGATGCCGGCGTCCTCAAGCTCGTCGTGCAGCTTGGACCAGATGACCTGCTGCTTGGTCATCAGCTGGCTGGCGACGCGGTTGACGGCGTCCAGCTGTTCGGCCGGGGTGTGGCCGTCCTGGCTGAGCACGCGCACGCCCTCGGTCACCTGGCCCTTCAGGCCGGCGACGCGGACGGTGTAGAATTCGTCGAGATTGTTGGCCGAAATCGACAGGAAGCGCAGCCGTTCCAGCAACGGATGGCGCGGGTTTTCGGCTTCCTCGATGACGCGCTGGTTGAAGGCCAGCCACGACAGTTCGCGGTTGATGTACAGGGCGCCGCCCAGCGGCGCGTCGCTGTCGAGGTCGATGACCACCTTTTCGGGCTCGGGCGCCGGCTCGGTCATTTCGGCATGGGCGACCGCCAGGGCGACCTGGGTGTCGGCTTCCGCCGGAGCAGGCACGGCGGACGCCGCGGCCGGAGAGGTGGGGTTGGGCGCCAGGCTGGTATCGGAGGTCATGGTCGTCTCGCTTCCGGGGTCAATCTCCGGAATTTTCAGGAACATCAAAGTCCTGTTGGCCGGGTTTGGCAAACGGTAAATCAGGGTCGCGCTCAAAATAGTCACGCGCCAGGGCCCGGTTGAAGGCCCGTCCGCCGGCATAGTATTCAAGCTCTGTGACGGTTTTCTGAACCGCGCCGACACTGCGGTCGATGCGCATCATCAAAAAGTCGATGGCGTCGGGCGAGGGCGAGATGGCGCGCCGGGCGAACAGGCGCATCAGGATGTCGCGCAGCAGGTCCTCGTCCGGCTCGGGCACGGTGACGACGCGCATGGCGTTGAGCCGCGAGGCCAGGTCCGGCACCACGATCGTCCAGGCCAGGGGCGGGGTCCGCGTCAGCAGCAGCAGCGGATGACCCGTGCGCGTGGCGTGGTTGTGCAGGTGGAACAAAACCGGCTGCGACGCGGCCTCGGCGTCGTCGACGACGTAGGGCCGGTCCTCGATCGCGCCGGGATCGAGGGTTTGCGTATCTTCGGCCGTCAGGAAGATCCCGCCGGTCTCCTGCGCGAAGATGTGGCCGATATGGGTCTTGCCGCTGCCCTCGGCGCCCAGCAACATCAGGTGCGGCGCGATCCAGGCCTGCGGCTTCAGCACGACGTCGAGCACGGCGTTCAGCGCGGCGTCGGCGACGAAATAGTCGCGCGACCAGCGGTCCGTGGCATCGAGGTCGAGGGGCAGTTGCTGACTCATGCCCCGAGTCTAGGTTGCGTCGCGGGATATGACAATGTGAGGACGCGACGTGGGTGTGGATGGGCTGGGGATTGTCGCGCGGGGCAATTGTTTCTTGGCCGGGGGTGTTTTCGGCGGGGCGGGGCCTGGGGGGCACGATAGTGGGGCGTACTGCCAATGGTGGCCAGTTTGTCTGTTAACGATTGAAAAGACATAGGCTTTGCCGAAAAAACCTTGCATTCGTTCAGTGAAAAGTGCACGTAACGGTTGCTTCGGGGGATTAATCATGAAAATCGTTGCCTATGCCGCCAGCCTGGCCGGCCTCGTCCTGTTGTCGGCCTGCGGCGGGTCGTCTTCACCACCTGCGCCCACAATTAGTTTTGCCTTGTCATCGAGCAGCGGCAGCGCCTCGGTGACGGAGGGGACGACAGCGACGACCCAAACCGTGACTGGCGCGAGCGCGACCACCGGCAATTTCACAACACCGGTCGTGGCCGACGTATCCTATGACAAGACCGTTTATTCGTCCGTGACGGCGGTGGCCGGGGCGACGCCGGGAAGTTATGTCCTGACGCTCACCACCTTGCCGGATCTCGGCGGCGGCGACTATGCCAGCCCGGTAACCGCACGCCTGTGCCAGGAAGCGGCCTGCACCCATGTCTATGCGGGAACGTCGGTGACCTATAACTTCACTCTGACGGTCAAGTTGCACGACTGGGTAACCTTTCAGCGCGACGCGGGCCACACCGGTTATGTGCACGCCACCCTCGATCCGTCGAAGTTCGCCAAGGCCTGGGAATTCACCAATCCCGACGGCAACTACAACAGCCCCGTGATCAGCGGCAACGGCGCGGCCTTCTTCGGGTCGGATTTCTACAAGGTCTACAGCCTGAACGAGGCGACGGGCGCCGTAAACTGGGCGAAGGACATCTATGTCAGCGACAAGTTCGCGCGCGCCGGGGCGCCGGCCTACGCCAATGGCTCGGTCTATGTGCCGACGCTCGATTTTTCAGGAACCTATGGCGCCGGGAAAATCCTGGCCATGGACGCCGTGACAGGAACGATCGGCGCGAAATCGCCGTTTATCTCGCAGGCCTCCGGCGCATACTTCAACAGTCCGGTGGTGCAGGGCGGCGATCTGTTCTTCACGGATGGCTATTTCGGCGACACCAATTACCGCTACGCCTTGCCGGCGGGAACGCAGACCTGGGTCACAGCCAATACGCCCGGGGTCAGCAGTGACCAGCAAAGCCCGGCGGTCGACGACAAATACGTCTATTATTACAACTATTTCTCGGTTTCGATCTTCAACCGGGCGGACGGCATACTGTACGCCCAGGTCGGCGATCCGGTGACTTACACCACGGGGGCCAGCGGCTACATGGCGCCGGTGATCACACCGGCGGGCCATGTCGTGGTTGGCGGTAACCAGTCTCAGGCGCACGTGCTGATGGCCATCGATCCGGCGACGAAGTCGGTCGTCTGGCGGTCGAAGGCCGTCTACACCTTGCAGCCGGTCACGGCGAAGGGTGTCATCTATGTCGCCCGCAGTTATCCCGACGTCATCGACGCGGTCAGCGACACCGACGGCAGTGTGTTGTGGTCGTGGGCCATGCCGTCGACGGACACCAAGCTGATCGAGAACCCGGTCGTCTGCGACAACCTGCTTTTCGTCAGCACCGACAAGACGGTCTATGCCATCGACCTGACGACTCATCAGACCGTATGGACCTACGCCGCGCACGGCCGGCTGAGCCTGTCGGCGGGGTATATCCTGTACATCTCGGCTCAGGATTACGGCGTCGCCGGCAAGATCACCGCGATCAAGCTGCGTTAAGCCGCGAGGTTCGGCGGCAGCGGGGCAAATGCCCGCTTTCCGCCGGGCGCGGCTGTGGGCGGCAACGGCAAAATCCCTTGACAACCTGGGCGCAACATGCGCCCTACGGCCGCTTAATTTGACCAAGATTCCGGGCTCTTTCCCATGCACGTTTACCGCTCCCACACCTGCGGCCAGCTTCGCGCCAGCGATGCCGGCCAGGACGTCCGCCTGTCGGGCTGGATCCATCGCAAGCGCGACCACGGGGGGCTTCTGTTCATCGACCTGCGCGACCATTACGGCCTGACGCAACTGGTGTTCAATCCGTCGAGCCCCGGATTTGCCAAGGTCGAGCGCCTGCGCGCCGAAAGCGTCATCTGCGTCAATGGCAATGTCGTCAAGCGCGACGCCGACGTCGTAAACGCGACCCTGCCGACCGGCGAGATCGAGGTCGTCGTGGCCGATGTCGAGGTGCTGTCGGAAGCCGCCGAGCTGCCGCTGCCGGTGTTCGGCGAGCCGGACTATCCCGAAGAAATCCGCCTGAAGAACCGCTTCCTCGACCTGCGCCGCGAGACGCTGCACAAGAACATCGTCCTGCGCTCCAAGGTCATCCAGTCGATCCGCAACCGCATGGTCGACCAGGGTTTCCTGGAATACCAGACGCCGATCCTGACGGCGTCGTCGCCGGAAGGGGCGCGCGACTTCCTGGTGCCGTCGCGCCTGCACCCGGGCAAGTTCTACGCGCTGCCGCAGGCGCCGCAGCAGTTCAAGCAACTGCTGATGGTGTCGGGCTTCGACCGTTATTTCCAGATCGCGCCGTGCTTCCGCGACGAGGACCTGCGCGCCGACCGCTCGCTGGAATTCTACCAGCTCGACGTCGAGATGAGCTTCGTCACCCAGGAAGACGTGTTCGCGGCCATCGAGCCCTTGATGCACGGCCTGTTCACCGAGTTCGGCGACGGTAAGCGGGTGTCGAGCTATCCCTTCGTGCGCATTCCCTACAAGGAATCGATTGCCAAGTATGGCTCGGACAAGCCGGACCTGCGCAACCCGATCGAGATGCAGGACGTCTCCGGGCATTTCCGCGGCGGCGGCTTCGGCCTGTTCGCGAAGATCCTGGAAACCCCGGCCAATGCCGTGTGGGCCGTGCCGGCGCCCAAGGGCGGTTCGCGCGCCTTTTGCGACCGCATGAATTCGTGGGCGCAGGGCGAGGGTCAGCCGGGTCTGGGCTACATCTTCTGGTCGGAGGACCAGGGCGCGTGGGGCGGCCCGATCGCCAAGAACCTGGGCCAGGAACCGACAACCGCGCTAATGACGGCGTTGGGCTTGGGGCAGGGCGACGCGGCCTTCTTCGTCGCCGGCGACCCGAAGGTCTTCTACAAGTTCGCCGGTCTCGCGCGCACCAAGGTGGGCACCGACCTGAACCTGGTCGACGACGACCAGTTCAAGTTCTGCTGGATCGTCGACTTCCCGATGTTCGAGTGGAACGAGGACGAGAAGAAGGTCGACTTCTCGCACAACCCGTTCTCGATGCCGCAGGGTGAGATGGACGCCTTGCTGAACAAGGATCCGCTGGATATCCTGGCCTATCAGTACGACATCGTGTGCAACGGCTACGAGCTGTGCTCGGGGGCGATCCGGAACCACAAGCAGGACATCATGCTGAAGGCGTTCGAGATCGCCGGCTATGACGCCTCGGTGGTCGAGAGCCAGTTCGGCGGCATGCTGAACGCCTTCCGTTACGGCGCGCCGCCGCACGGCGGTCTGGCGCCGGGCATCGACCGCATCGTCATGCTGCTGGCCGGGCAGATCGCCATCCGCGAGGTCATCGCCTTCCCGCTGAACCAGCAGGGCCAGGACGTGATGATGAGCGCGCCGTCGGAGCCGCTGGACAAGCAGTTGAAAGAACTGCACATCCGGACGAGTTTGCCGATCAAGGTCTAACGCCGTCGCGTTTCGGGGTGTGGGGTCCGTGACACCACAAACCTTGTTTCTTCAATAAAAAACCTCCCTGAAAAGGGAGGTTTTTTATTGAAGAGGGAAGACTTGGGGCCGCAGGCCCCAAACCCCGTACCCCTACAGCGTTAGCGCTGCTCGCACACCGGAATGCGCAGACCGTGCGGCAGTTCGGTGGCGTGGTCGCCGCAGGTGCGGTCGAGCTGGCGCTGGGTCAGGCCCACGGCCGTCGACATTTCCGCGCCCGAGAAGTTGACGCCGTCCAGCGTCGCGCCGCGGAAATTGGCGTGCTCCAGGTAGGCGCCGACGAAGTTGGCATTGGTCAGGTTGGCGCCGGCGAAGTTGACGTGGCCGAACAGGGCGGCCGAGCCGTTGATATCGCGCAGGTCACCGCCGGCGAAGGTCGTGCCGTTGAAGATGCCCAGGCCCATATCCGACTGGCGCAGGCGCGCCCCGGCGAAGTTCTTGCCCTTGAGCTGGCGGTTGTTGAAGTCCGCCTGGAACAGGTTGCAGCGCGGGCACGACGCGCCGTTCTGCGACCGCTCGACCTGCTCGGCGTTCTGCGCATGGGCGCCCGTCGCGCCAAACGCCAGAACCATAGCTGCCAAAACGATACGTTTCATATCCGGACACCTTCGCTGAATTCCAGGCCGATCAAGCAAGTCGCAGGCCAATCAAGTCAATCCCCACCACTTCTTCGCCTCGTCCGCCGGCCGGCGCGTCAGAGGCCAAGCCCTGAATGGCCGGTGGTGGTGGGGTTTCTTACTTTTCTTACTTCCTACTCATCCTCATCCACCGCACCCACGCCGCCTTCGGTGCGGCGACGCGCGCCGAACGGCACGACCACCAGGTTGTTGGTCGAGGTGCCGCGCGCGAAGCCCTTGGAGATCAGCTGCGACGCCGGCATGGCCTCCTCGGGCGCGCTGTCGCCGGCGCCCAGTCCGTCGGCGTTCAGCGCGTCGGGATCGGCATTGCTCAGATCGTTGCGGTCAAGATACGAGATCGCCAGTTCGCGGAAGATGTAGTCGAGGATCGAGGTCGCCGACTTGACGCGGTCATTGCCGCTGACCGGGCCCGCGGGCTCGAAGCGCGTGAAGACGTAGGCGTCGACGAATTCATCCAGCGGCACGCCGTATTGCAGCCCGATCGAGATGGCGATGGCGAAATTGTTCATCAGGGACCGGAAGGCCGCACCTTCCTTGTGCATGTCGATGAAGATCTCACCCAGGCTGCCGTCCTCGTATTCGCCGGTGTGGATATAGACCTTGTGGCCGCCGACCCCGGCCTTTTGAATATAGCCCTTGCGCCGGTCGGGCAGCTTGGTGCGCACGCGGTCGCGCTCGATGACCTTTTCGATGATCCGCGCGCCATGGCCCATGGCCGCCAGCGGCGCGGCCTCACGCATGGGCGCGGGCTCCGGCCGCTTCGGCGCCTCGTCCACCTCCGGGATGTCGAGCGCGAAGCCCGCCGGCGGTTCCGGCCGCGTCACGGAGACGGCGCGCAGGCCCGCGCCGGCGGCCAGCGACATCAGCTTGACCGCCTCGACCACGCCCTGGTCCCAGCCGATGGTGAAGGGGGCGGTGGCGGGCGCGTCGGTAAAGGCCTCGATCGCCTGGCGCATCAGCAGTTGCGCCTTCAGCGACGGCGGCGCCAGCAGCCGCCAGGCATTGGCGTCGATCTCGTGCAGCGCGTCCAGCGAACCATGGCCGAAGATATGGGCCTCGGCCTCGTCGATCTGCTCGGGCGTGAAGCCCATGATGGCCAGTAGGTCCAGTTCCGGCGCGGCCAGCTCGGCCTCGTCCAGGCCCCAGATGTCGCGGATGAAGTTGACGTCCAGCGTATGCCGCGACACCACCTCGCGCAGCGACTGCGCGAAGGGCAGGGTTTCTTCCAGGCGATGCAGCTCGAAATCGGTCAGCCCCCTGGCCTTCAGCGAGGTCGTATTGACGTGCGGGCTGTGCGTCAGTTCGCGATGGCCCAGCAGGTAGGTGCGCACGGCGCCCCAGTCGGCCTGGACCGCCTGCAATCCCCGCACGACGCTGCCTTTCAGCGTCGGCACCAGGATGCCGTCGTCGCTTTCGATGAAGGCGCGCAGGTCGGCCATGAAGCGGTCGCCGACGGTGACACCCAGGCGCAGGGCCAGTTCCGGGTCCTCGAACAGCGCCGTCGACTGGGCGTTGCGCAGGCCGGTCTTCTTGGCCAGCTTGAGCGCGTTCTGGATCAGCTCCAGGGCGTGCCCCTTGAGTTCGGTGTGGCCCTTCAGCGCCGTGATCTGGTACAGCCGTCCGCTCAGCCGGTCGACGGCCTGGGCGCGGTCGAAACCGGTCGATTCCAGATTGCTGGAATCGTGAGAGCCGAGGCGCCCGGCCAGTTGCGCCGAGGCATTGACCGCGGCGGCTTCCATCAGTGCGAACAGGTGTGCGGCATAGTCGGCCGTCGCCGGATCGTTCAGCCCGATGCCGGCGGCCATCAGCGCTTCGGCGACGCCGCCCAGGGTCAGGGCGACGGGGCGCAGGGCATTGCGGCGCAGCGCGTCCTCGGCCGTCGCCGAGAAGCCGATGGCGGCCTCGATATCCAGCGCGCAGGCCCACAGGGTGACGCAGTCGATGAAGCCTTCGACGTCGAAACCGTCCGCGGTGAAGAAGGCCTCGGCATTGATGGCGGCGCGGGCGGCAAAGCCCTGGGCCTCGACGGCCTCGGCGTCGGTCGGGTCGAACACCAGGTGCACGTTGCCGGCCTCGATCGCCGTCTCGGCCGCCAGGACCAGGAAAGGATCGCCGGCGGCGACGCGGTCGCGTTCGGCGATGACGGCGCGCGGCCGCGTGATATGCGGCTCGGGGGACTGGGCGGTCGACCAGTCGACGGGGCTTTCGCTGTCCGACAACTGGATCTGCCGCGCGATCATGGCGTCCGACGCGCCCAGGCGGCGGGCGCGGGCGGCGGCGCGGGCCAGGGCGGCATTGTGTTTCAGGCTGGCGCGATAATCGCCCTCGGCGCGGTGAATCGCGCTGGCGATCTCGTTCAGCGCGACGGCCAGCTGACGCTGCGCCGCATCGCCCAGCAAACGCGTGCGGGCATCGAGCAGGGTGCGCGTCAGGGCCTGGCGGCCGCTGTGGTCGTCGAGATAGAGCGGCGCGGTTTCGGCCAGGGGCGGCACGACGTCGCCGGCGGTGGGATGAATGCGCGATCCGGCGGGCAGGGCCATGGCGGGAGCGGCCAGGCCGGCCAGCATGGTGGCTTCCAGTGATTCCGAAAAACTGGAAGCGTCGGCGGGCGTGGTGAAATGACCGAGGCGCAGGCCCCATTGCGACAGGCGGTGCGTATAGTCGGCGATGGCGCCGCCGAAGGCGTCGCTGTCGGCGTCGCCGTCGCGCATCCAGGTCCCCGACGGCAGGCTGCCCGACAGGGAGGCGCGCGAATCGCCCCAGTCGAGCCACGCTTCGCAGCGCGCTGACGTCATGTCGCGCGGGCAGATGACCTCGGTAAAGGTCCCGGCGCGTTCGATGACACGCGATTCGAGATCGCCGACGACGCTGAGCCGCTGCAAGGCGCGGGACATGAAGGTCATGCTGAATTATCCAGACGCACGAAAAACCGGTTAAGCTGTAGCGTTTCGGACG
>FTDB01000863.1_pt1 | contig 21661 bp, 18 predicted proteins | sample 1639741 | NCBI WGS metagenome assembly FTDB01 (sample SAMEA3914869, study PRJEB12502) | metagenome | biome: forest; material: soil | place: USA | collected 2012-03-12 | depth 0.1 m | reverse complement strand
GGCGATGATCCTGACCAAGGGCGACCAGATGGTGCTGACGCCGACCTACTATGCCTACAAGCTCTACGTGCCGTTCCAGGACGCGACCGAAATCCCGCTGGACGTCACGGCGCCGACCTTCACCCAGGGCGACAAGACCCTGCCGGCGTTCAATGCTTCCGCCGCCAAGGGCAAGGATGGCAAGACCTGGATCGCCATCGCCAATATGGACCCGGACGACGAAGTCGACCTGTCGGTCGATCTCGGCGCGCTGAAGGCCAAGGCCGTGTCGGGCCAGGTGCTGACCGCGCCGAAGATGGACGCGCTGAACGACTTCGGCAAGGCGCCGGCCGTCGCCCCGGTGGTCTTCAAAGGCGCCAAACTGGCCGGTGGCAAGCTTGTGCTCAACGTACCGGCCAAGTCGGTGGTTGTCGTCGCCGTCGAATAGACCTATCGGAGGCGCATGGCTAAAACCGCTCCAAAACCGAACCGTGTCCTCGCCCTGACCAAGGGCGAGGACAATGTCTTTTCCGGCCAGTGGCCCGACCGCACGCTGCCGCGCGTCACGCGTGCCGAAGTCTGGGCCTATGAGGTCGCCGAACCGAAAGCCGACGTTCTGGTTTGCGGCGGGGGCGGCTATGTCGCCCTGGTCACCGACCGCGAGGGCATCGAGGTGGCCAAGTGGCTGAACCGCCAGGGTTATAATGCCTATGTGCTGGTCCACCGGTTCCCGGGCGCCGACGGCCACCCGAAGGACATTGCGCTGCGCGACGGCGTGGCGGCCATCGAAGCGATCCGCAGCCAACGGCCTATGGTCCTGTTCGGCCTGTCGTCGGGCGGGCACCTGGCCGGGACCCTGGCGTGCCAGGGCGGCGTCGATGCGGCGGGCGTGGTCATTGCCTATGCGCCGATCAACGCCAATCACAAGGATTACAAGGCGCCGGCCGGCAAGCCCGACTATCCGCCGGCGGAGAAGCAGGCCTTCTATAATGACTGGCCGATCGGCATCGCCGGCGAGCCGCACGGCGTGCCGAAATGTCCGGTATTTCTCGCCTATGCCCTGACCGACGCCATCGTGCCGGTCGAACATGCGTTGAATTTCATCAGGACGGCGCGCGACCTGGGCCTCGATCTCGACGCCCATATCTACGGCCAGGCGCCGCACGGTTTCGCCCTGCGCGACAAGTCAGGCACGCACGCCGGCTGGCCGAAGCTGGCGGCGGAATGGATCGCCGCGAAGCTGGCAGCGCGGTAGCTTACTGAAGCGATGAAGGATGAACGAATTCCGGCCGCACCTGCGGCCGGCAAGCGCAACCGCGCGCCGCCGCTCATGCGGCGAGCCTCGCGGCGCCTGAGCGCCAAAAAAGAGCGGCGGGTTCTGCACGAACGCCGCCGCTTCAGTAAAAGTTCCCCCGGGGAGAGGGAACGTCCGCAACTTAAGGAAAGACTCGGAGGATACGCCGGAGGCGTTCTCACGCCTGGCCAGAAGAGGTCTATCCGGCCAGGTGGTCAGACGATATAGCGATTGTTTCACGCCTGCAATGCAAAATTGTCAGGCAATCTGCCTGGATCGGCATAATTTGAAGCGAAGCTCCGTTTCGATCTAAGCCCTTGCCGGATCACGCAATTTATCCGCAAAGCGGTATCCATTGCGCTTTAATTCACCGGCACCAGGATCAGCGACAGCCTCTGGCCTGCGGTCAGCATGCCCGACTGGATCAGGATTTTCGAATCGTCGGGCTTGAAGCTGGGGTGGGCGTGGTCGGGCTTCATCAGGTGGCCGGTGGTCAGCCGCGTCATGGCGTGGGTCGTGCGGTCGATCAGCCAGACATTGCCGTCGAAGTCGTCGCCGGCGGCGTACTTGCCGTCATAGGTGACGCCGTTGTGCCAGAAGCTGTTGGGCTCGTTGCGTGGCGTGGTCACGGGCGCGGGCATCGGGATCGGCACCTGGCCCAGGTTTTCCATGGTGCCGTCGCGCAGGCTGACGACCATGATGCCGCTGGGCCGCTGGCGCAGCTTTGCGGTGTGGCCCATCAGGTTGAAGATGATGTGATCGGCGTCGGCGAACTGTTCGTGCGTCACCCAGTCGTCCGGGCCTTCGTTATAGACCGGGCGGTTGCCGGTGCCGTCGGCGTTGACAATCCACATGCGGAAGTCGGCGTCGCCGCCGGTTTCGTGGCAGTACAGGACTTCGCCCGGCTTGAACGGATTGGCTTGCAGGTGGCCGACGGTGAAGGTCGTGTGCACGATGACGCGCGTCGCGCCGGTGGCCAGGTCGAGCGCCATGACGCCGCCGGGCGCGTCGACGACGCGGACGTTCTTGACGCCCGAGGCATTGGCGGAGACCGGGGCCGGTGGGGGCGGCGGCGCGTCGCGGAAGCCGAAATAGGCGGTCTTGCCGTCGGCATCGAGGGTGAAGCCGCCCGACAGGATGAAGGTGGCGGGCAGGGTGGCGACGGTGCGCTCATAACCCTTGGGCGAGACGTGGCCGGCCATGGCGTCGGCAAGCAGCGGCGTCAGCTCGATGCGGTTGAGGCTCAGCCGGCCGTCGGCGCCCTTCTTCAGGTAATAGACCGCGTTGGCGCGGCGCGACACCATGATGCTGGTCAGGTAGGTGCCCGGCCCGTCGGTCAGCTGTACGATGTCGCCGGTGGCCTCGTCGATCGAGAAGACCTGAGGATTGCCGTCCGGCGAGCGGTTGCTTGACCGGAAGATGATGTGCTTGCCGTCGAAGGCCCATTGCTGGTCCGTCTGGTACATCTTGGCGTCGTGGAAGGTGCCGTTGGTCAGCAGGGTCAGCGGCCGGCCGGTGACCTTGTCCGGGACGATGCGCATCTCGGACGGATAGTGTTTGCCGACCTCGGCCGCTGCCGGCGTGGTGGCCAGAAGGGCAAGGGCGGTGAGAAGGGCGGAGCGCATGATGGCCTTTGAGCGTTGTTGATTGTTTTCAATCATTCAACGATCAAAAGGGAGACTCCCTGTCGCGGCACGGTGAAATTAAGGTCGGCCGCGCCCTTGGCGACAGGCACGGGCTGGGGCCAGGCCTGCGGCGCCATGGCGGAGGCGGCTTCCAGGACCTGGTACTGCTTTTCGTTGGGCGACTGCGGCGAACCCATCTGCTGCCAGGCCGTGAAGGCATTGCCGTGGCCCGAGTCGACGCGCCATTGCGCCACCGTAACCGCCTTGCCGGTCAGCCCGGTGAGGTGCAGTTTGACATTGGCCACCGGCCCGGAGACGTCGTCATCGTGATAGTGCCAGACCAGGATGGCCAGTTTGTGATCGGTCGTCTTCGTCGCCAGCACGCCGACATCGGCCGCGCCCGCGACACCATTGGCCTCGATGGCGTCGAGCGGCACTTCTGCGTCCGACGTGGCCGCGACCTCGTCGGTCCCCAGCTTGGCGAACAGGCGGAAGACGTTCATCACCGGCAGGTCGATGCCGTTGGTCGACAACTGACGATAGCCGGCGAACCACGGCTGGTCCTCGAACTCGAAGGCCCAGGTCAGGGCGCCGTCCAGGTTGACGCCGCGCTTGTCGGCCAGCGCCCACAGACGCGGATAGGTTGCCGCCGTATAGGAGGCATAGAGCGTGCCGTTGCGATAGGCATTGGCCGGGCCGGGGCAGGCGGCGCAGCCTTCGGGATCGTTCTCGCCGATGACGATGGGCTTGGCCTTCAGTTCGGGTACGGCGGCGACCTTCATGAAGCCGGAATCGGCGGTCTTCAGCTGCGCGGCGATGCCCATGCGGACATGACCATCCACATATTTCGGGCTGCCCTTGGCGTGGAAGGACAGGAAGTCGGTCGGCGTGCCGGTGCCGCCCGTCGCCGCGTTCGATCCGTGCACGACGTGTTGCAGGAACTCGTCCATGAAGGCGCCGCCGGAACCGGCGAAATCGGCGCCGCCGACGCGGGCTTCGGGCAGGGCGCGGCGGATGCCGGCCACCGCATAGTCGTGCAGCTTGAAGAACTCATCGTGCGTGCCGCGCCAGTAGGACGGGCCGTTGGGCTCGTTCCACACCTCGAAATACCATTTCAGCACCTCGGCGCGGCCGTAGCGCTCGATATTGTGCTTCGTCCACTGGTAGGCCAGTTCTTCCCACTTGGCATAGTCCTTGGGCGGGGCGTTCCACGCGCCTTCGATCAGGTTGTAGGCAAAGCCCGGCCGCCAGTTGTGCTGATATTGTTCGGTGGCCGGCGCGCTCGACAGGGCTTGTGGCATGAAGCCCAGCTGCAGGTAGGGATGGACGCCGCGCTGGATATAGGTGTCGATGATATGGTCGGTGATGGTGAAGTCGTAGACGGGCTTACCGTCCTTGTCTTCGGTATAGATATTGGTCGAGCCCCACTTGAAGGCGGCGGTACCGTCGCCGGTGTTCAGCAGGTTGTGGGTGCGAAAATAGACGTCGCCGGGCTTCAGCTCGCCCAGGTGTGCCATCAGCTTGCGGCCGTCCTTCATGGTGGCGTAGTTGGGCTCGTCGGCGCCGAAGAAACGCCAGATCGGGGGCAGGTGGCCGGTGGTCTTCGCCGCGTCGACGGTCATGTTGACGGTGAGCGGAGTGGCGCTGCCATCCGTGCGCTCCTGAGCGGAGGCCGCGGTCGCCATGGCCAAGACGGCCACGCCTGCCGCCCAGATATACTTTGCCATCTCCGCCTCCCGATTGTCTGACAATTTTGAGGCGGACTGTATCCGACAATCGCCGGGGGGCAAGCGGATTCTGGCTAGTAACCGTTTTTGATGACGGCGCGGGTGGCCTTCAGGCGGTCGTCCTCGCTGAGCACATGTTCGGCGTCGGGATCGAGCGTGGCCTCGTCGGTGCCTTCGGGCGGAAACGCGTCGGGCGCGTTGGCGTCCTGCAGGTTTTCGGCGTCCCTGGCGATATCGACGGCGGTTTTATCCATGGCAGTCTCCTTTGCCGCGATCGTAATACGACAAGGGTAAGGGGGCGATGCGATCGTTTGTGGGGCGTCAGCCCCCACCACCGCATCTCACGGCTTCGCCGCTCGTGCGGTCCCCCCTCCCCATTCACATCAGGATGTTCCAACCGTCAGCGCCGCTCATGGGGAGGTATGATTTAGACACGTATTGCCTCATACCTCCCCGTGAGCGGCACAAATGTTTGCTACGGTATGATGCGAACGGGGAGGGGGACCGCACGAGGAGCTTGCGACGAGATGCGGTGGTGGGGGCATTCGATCCACGAACGGTCTAGGCGTACCCCAGCCGCTCCAGCAGCCGATCGAGAAACGCCACCTGCGCCGGGATCATCTTCTCCCGAGCAGCCTCCAGATCGAACCATGCGGCGCGGTCGATTTCTGGGAAGCTCCGCATCTGCCCGGACCGCGGCGGCCATTCCATCTCGAAGCGGTTGCTGACCAGTCGCGTGACGTCGAAGGCGGCCTCGGCGGCAAAGGCGGTGACGTGCTTGCCGCCGGCCTGCTTCACCTCGCCCAAGGATATCAAGTCACCATCGAACACCAGTCCGGTCTCTTCGGCCAGTTCGCGCCGGGCGGCCACCTCGGGCGCCTCCGGTGGTTCATATTCGCCCTTGGGAATAGTCCAGGCGCCGGCGTCCTTCTTCGCCCAGAACGGGCCGCCCGGATGAACCAGCAGCACGCGCAGCGCGTTGTCGCTCCGGTCGAACAGAAGGATACCCGCGCTCACCTTGGCCATGCCCTGGCTTATATCACAGATCAGGCGACCGCGGCGCGGTGTCCGCGTTTCAGGGCAAAGGTCGCGCCGCTGCTGCGCGCCCAGACCTGGGTGAATTCGGCGCCCAGCAGGAAGACCTGGCTGGAATAGTAGATCCATACCAGGAGCACGATCAGCGACCCGGCCGCGCCATAGGTCGAACTGAGCGCGCTGCGGCCGAGATAAAGGCCGATCAGGGTCTTGCCGATGGAGAACAAAAGCGCGGTGAAGGCCGCGCCGGCCCAGACGTCGCGCCAGCGGATATGGACGTCGGGCAGCACCTTGAAGATCATGGCGAACAAAAGCGTGGTGACCAGGAACGAGATCACCGTATTGCCGGCGCTTAGCGCCAGGGCGGGCAGGGTGCCGCCGAACATCGCCGTGACCGCCGCGACGGCCGCCGACACCACCAGCGAGAACAACAGCAGCAGGCAGATGCCCAGGATCATGCCGAACGACAACAGGCGTTTGTTGACGAAACCCATGAGGTTCGACGCCTCCTTTGGCACGTTCCACACGGCGTTCATTGCCGCCTGCAACTGCGCGAAGAAGCCGCTGGCCGAGACCAGCAGGGTGACGATGCCGACGGCCGTGGCGGCCAGGCTTTTGCCCGTGCTTGACGAATGTTCCAGGATGTCGCCGACGGCGCGCGCCCCGTCCGTGCCGACCAGGTGCTGCACCTGTTGCAGCAGGTAGCCGCGAGCGTGGTCGTTGCCGAAAGCCAGGCCGCTGACCGAAATGACGATGAGCAGCAGCGGCCCGATCGACAGGATGGCGTAGAAGGCCAGCGCCGCGCCCAGCCGCGCCGCCTGGTCGTCGTTCCACTCGCGCCAGGTCTCCCGCGCCAGGCGGACGACGATCAGCGGCATATGGCGCAGGGAGAGCGGGGGCATGGCGGGATCCGGCAAAGACGATCGATCATAACCCTGCCGGGCGTAAGGACGTACGCGGGAGCCGGCGGCGCCGCGGTTCAATTTCGGTAAGGAGGGTTCGATAAGGAGGGCGGCGATTTTATTTTCCGCCGGCCGCGCCCCAGCGAAACTTTACCGGACATGACGCTAGCTTCCGTCAACCCTTTGCAGGAGGCTGACATGCGCTATTCACGGTTGGGACGCACGGATATCGAGGTCTCGCGCGCCGGGCTCGGCACCATGATCTTCGGCGAGCAGGTCAAGGAAGCGGACGCCCATGCCCTGATGGACTATGCGCTGGACCAGGGCGTCAACCTGTTCGACACAGCCGAGCTCTACGCCATCCCGACGAAGCCGGAAACCGCCGGCGCCACCGAGACCATCATCGGCAACTGGTTCAAAAAGACCGGCAACCGCGACAAGGTCGTGCTGGCGTCCAAGGTGATGGGGCGCGACGAGAAGCGCACCTGGCTGCGTACCCCGCCGCAGACCCTGCGCCTGACGCGCGAGCAGATCGACTTCGCGGTGGAGGGGTCTCTGCGCCGGCTGCAGACCGACCGCATCGACCTGTACCAGCTGCATTTTCCCGACCGCAAGTTCAAGGCGCTGAACTTTAACGTCCATCCCGATCTCGATGCCGACTACGTGCCGTTCGAGGACATCATCGAAAGCCTGGAACGCCATATCGAAAAGGGCAATATCCGCCACTGGGGCGTCAGTAACGAAACCTCGTGGGGGCTGATGCGCTACGTCGCCGAGGCCGACAAGACCGGCCGGCCGCGTCCGGTGTCGATCCAGAACAACTATTCGCTGCTGGATCGCGACTTCGAATACGGCCTGGTCGAGGACGCGCTGCGCGAAAACGTCGGCCTGCTGGCCTTTTCGCCGCTGGCGACCGGCGTGTTGACCGGCAAGTACCTGAACGGCGCCAAGCCGGAAGGGGCGCGCCAGACCCTGTTCGGCGACGACAATTCGCTGCACCGGCCGGGCCAGGAGGAGGCGGTGCGCGCCTATCGCGACCTGGCGCTGAAGAGCGGGTTGCGGCCGGAGAGCCTGGCCCTGAAGTTCGTCGACATGCGGCCGTTCGTCACCTCGGTCCTGGTCGGGGCGCGGACGCTGGACCAGCTCAAGATCGATCTCGCGGCCTTCGATCTCACCTGGACCGATGAGCTGGAAAAGGCGGTGCACGAGGTCTACCGTCACCACCGCATGGTCACGGCGCGGGAACTGGAAAAGGCGGAGTAGGCCTAAACCCGCAGATGGCCGTCGACGCAAGTGACGCAGGCGCCACCGACCTTGACGCCGCCATCGGCGGTGACCTCGATCCGCACTTCGCCGTCGCGGCCGACGCATCGTCCCTGGCGGGCGACATAGGCCGTCCCTTCTGACGGGATCAGGCCGCGCCGGGCGCGATAGACGGCGACGCTGCCATTGCCGCTGCCGCACACCGGATCTTCCTCGATGCCGTCGGACGGGGCAAACGAGCGCACCTCGATGTCGTGACCCTCTCCCGCCTTTGGCCCGAAGACCGTCAGGCCGGTGGCGCCGAGTCTGCGTTCCAGTGCCGCCAGGCGGACGTAATCGGGCTTGAGACCCACGACCGCGGCGGCGTCCGGCAACTGGGCGATGATCCAGGTCGGGCCGACATCGACCGTCGCCGGGCGGCCCTGCCGCGTCACCGGACAATCAAGGATGGCTTCCAGTTCACGGATATCGTCGCCGGACAGGTCGGCCATCGTCGCCGGCGGCAGGGTCAGCGTATAGACGCCGTCGCTGAGGTCGATGCGCACCAGCCCGACCGCGCATTGCTGGATCAACGGCGTCTTGCCGGCGGGCACCCGCCCGGCCTCGACGATGGCGTGGGCGCTGCCCAGCGTCGGATGGCCGGCGAAAGGCAGCTCACTTCCGGGCGTGAAAATACGCAGGTGATAGTCGGCGTCCGGCTCGGTCGCCGGCAGGACGAAGGTCGTCTCCGACAGGTTGGTCCAGCGGGCGATGGCCTGCATCTCTTCGGTCGTCAGGCCCTGGCCGTCCAGGATGACGGCGACCGGATTGCCGAGGAAGGGGCGGGCGCTGAAGGCGTCTACGACTTTGTAAGGTCTCACGTCCGGCCTCCTACGGGATCAGGATGGTGGTGCCGGTCGTATGCCGGCCTTCCAGCGCCTCGTGGGCGGCGCGCGCTTCGCTGAGCGGAAAGCGCTGGTTGACGGCGATTTTCAGCACGCCTGAAGCGATCAGGCCGAACAGCTCTTCCGCCGCCTTCAGCAGGGTCTCGCGATCGGCCATGTAGGCGAACAGGGACGGCCGGGTGGCGAACAGCGAGCCCTTCTGGTTCAGGATGTTGAGGTCGACCGGCGGCACCGGGCCCGACGACTGCCCAAACAGGGCGAACAGGCCCAACGGTTTCAGCACGTCGAGCGAGGCCGGAAACGTATCCTTGCCCACCGAATCGTAGACGACCTCGACCTTGCGGCCCTCCGTGATCTTCAGCACGCGGGCGACGAAGTCCTCGGTGCGGTAGTTGATGACGTGGTCGTAGCCGTGCCTGAGCGCCAGTTCGATCTTTTCCGGCGAGCCGGCCGTACCGATCACCGTGGCGCCCAGGTGTTTGGCCCACTGGCCGGCGATCAGGCCGACGCCACCGGCCGCGGCGTGGATCAGGATCTCATGGCCGGGCTCGACCTTGAACGTCCGCCGCAGCAGGTATTGCGCCGTCAGGCCCTTCAACAGGACGGCCGCCGCGACCTCGTCGCTGACGCCGTCGGGCACGGGGACCAGCTTGGCGGCCGGGACCAGGCGTTCCTGTACGTAGGTGCCGGGGCCGTGGATATAGGCGACACGGTCGCCCGGCTTGACATCGCTGACGCCGTCGCCGACGGCATCGACGACGCCTGCGGCTTCGTTGCCGGGGATGAACGGCAGCTGCGTCTTGTACAGGCCGGTGCGGAAATAGGTGTCGATGAAGTTGACCCCTATGGCGGTATGACGCACGCGGGCCTCGCCCGGACCGGGCTGGCCGACGGTGACGTCCTCGACCTTCATCACCTCGGGCCCGCCGGTTTCATGCACGCGGATCGCCGTCACCATGGTCTGTCCCCTTTTGCGGAATGCTTTGAGCCGTCAGGTAAGGCGGTTAACCGCGATAGGCAAGCCCATGCCGGATCTCGCCAGCTATCTTTATGATTTTCTTATAAAATCCCGATGCGATTTAATCGCTTTCCCGGCGGGCGTTTGTTATCGATAAGGACTGCTTTGTGTTTCCTCAAACGCCAGTAAAAGCCATGAACGGCCCATTCAGCGAGGACACCGCCGAAGTGCGGGCCTATCTCGCCGCCATCGTCAACTCATCCGACGATGTCATCGTCAGCAAGAATCTCGACGGTGTCATCACCTCCTGGAACCGGGCGGCGGAAAAACTGTTCGGCTATTCGCCCGACGAGGCGATCGGCAAGCATATCGGGCTGATCATTCCGCCCGAAAAGATGGAAGAGGAATACGAGATCCTCGACAAGGTGCGTTCGGGCCAGCCGATCGACCATTTCGAAACCATCCGCCGCACGCGCGATGGCCGCTTGGTCGACGTGTCGCTGACCGTGTCGCCGATCCGCGATGTTAGCGGCAAGGTCATCGGCATCTCGAAGGTGGCGCGCGACATTTCCGACCGCAAGAAGACCGAGCAGTTGCTGGCCCAGGCCAGCCGCCGGCGCGACGAATTCCTGGCCAACATGTCGCACGAACTGCGCACGCCGATGAACGCCATCATCGGGCTGTCGCACATCCTGTCCCTGTCCGACGTACTGCGGCCCAAGGAGCAGCAGTGCGTCGCCATGCTGCGGCAAAGCGCCGACGGCCTGCTGACCCTGATCAACGACCTGCTCGACTTCTCCAAGATCGACCAGGGCGTCATCGATATCGAAAGCGTCGAGTTCGACCTGGCCGAGGTCGTTGCCAATGTCAGCAAGCTGATGGCGGTGCGGGCGCGTGAAAAGGGTTTCGACGTGCGTCTCGACTACGATCCGGCCGCCGGCGATTTCTACGTCGGCGACGCGTTTCGCGTGCAGCAGGTGCTGAACAACCTGATCGGTAATGCCGTCAAGTTCACCGATCATGGCGGCGTGACCGTCACCGTGCGCGCGGGCGACAACCGCGTCTGGCAGGGGGTGGTGATCGAGGTGACGGACACCGGCATCGGCATCGCGCCGGAAAAGCTCGACCTGATCTTCGAGAAGTTCACCCAGGCCGATAGTTCGATGACGCGCAAGTACGGTGGTTCGGGCCTGGGTCTGTCGATCTGCCGGGCGCTGGTCGAACGCATGGACGGCACGGTGACGGCGACCAGCACCCTGGGCCTGGGATCGACCTTCACCGTGCGCCTGCCGCTGGTGCGCGGCCAGCGCAATGCCGGCGACGTGTCGCACGCGGCGCCGGAACGCGCCCGGGGCGGCGTGCTGATCGTCGACGATTACGAACCCAATGTGCTGGTCGTCTCCAGCCTGCTCGACCAGATGGGCATCGGCCACGACGTCGCCCACAGCGGCATGGAAGCGCTGCGCAAGGCGACCGCGACCGAATTCCAGGTCATCCTGATGGACGTGCAGATGCCCGGCATGGACGGCTACGAATGCACGCGCCGCATCCGCGAGCTGGAACAGGAAAAGAGCCTGGACCACGTGCCGATCATCGCCATGACCGCCCATGTGCGCGCCGTCGATCGCAGCGCCTGCCTGGAGGCCGGCATGACCGACTTCATCGCCAAGCCGTTCGTCCCGTCCGACCTGGCGCGTTTCCTGCGCGGCGTGATGCCGGCCGGCGGGCCGGTGCGGGCGCCGGCGCCGAATTTCATCACCGTCTGAGGCGGCCGCCGCGCCGGTCGCAGGGTATCCCTTCCGTCGGCGGACGATTTGGCCTAAAACTCCGCGACTTCAGGCTCCGGAGCTTCGACATGACCGGTCTCTACCCGCCGATCGCGCCCTATGAAACCGGCCACCTGACGGTGTCGGAGGATCCGCCGCACCGCATCTATTATGAGCTTTACGGCAATCCGGACGGCGAGCCGATGCTGTTCGTGCATGGCGGGCCGGGTGCGGCGGCCGGGCCGGCGGTGGCGCGCTTCTTCGACCCGCAACGCTTTCGCATCGTCAACTTCCACCAGCGCGGCTGCGGCCGCAGCGAGCCTTTCCTGTCGGTCGAGGCCAATACGACGCGCGACCTGATCGGCGATATCGTCAAGCTGCGCGGGCATCTCAACATCGACGGCCCGATGCACGTCTTCGGCGGATCGTGGGGCAGCTTCCTGTCGGTGATGTACGCCCTGTCCCATCCCGAAACCGTCGCCTCGCTGATCCTGCGCGGCATCTTCCTGGGGCGGGCCGTCGACATCTACGTTTCGTACCAGCGCGACGCCCAGGTGATGCGCGGCCAGTACCGTGGCGGCGGCCAGTTCTTTCCCGAGGCGTGGGAGGCCTTTGTCGGCTTCATCCCGGACGCGGAACGCGGCGACCTGTTCACCGCCTATTACGACCGCATTCAGACGCCGGGCCCGCAGCGCCTGGCGGCGGCGCGAGCCTGGTATGGCTGGGAGGACACCATCCTGCGCTTGCGGCCGATGACGGCCGAGCAGGCGGCGGTCAACCAGGCGACGCCCGACGACATCCTGGCCGAGGCGGTGATGGAGACGCATTACTTTCGCCATAATTGCTTCCTGGGCGATTTCGGCGGTGACGGCTATGTGCTGGATGTCGATGCGATCGCCCATATCCCGGTGACGGTGGTGCAGGGGCTCTACGACCAGTGCACGCCGCGCTACATGGCCGACGAACTGGTCGGCGCGCTCGATGCGGCGCGGGCGAAGATCGGGATGGAGCCGGTCGACTACGTGCTGACGGTGTCGGGGCATCTGGCGTTCGACGAGGAAAACCCGGAAGCGCTGGCCGCGGCGGTGCGCAAGCTGGCACCGATCGGTTGAAGCAAGAAACCCCACCACCCCGCGCCTGAAGAAGGCGCGCGGTCCCCCTCCCCAGCAAAGCTGGGGAGGTATGAGAAAAGGCGTTCGAATATCATGCCTCCCCAGCTTGCTGGGGAGGGGGACCGCCGGCCAGCACTGTCGAGGCCACGTCCTGAATGGCCGGTGGTGGTGGGGTTTCTTGCTTCCTTAAAACCGCAAAAACAGATTCTTGAACCACAGCGGTCCCGCGCGGGTGCCTTCGCGCCAGTCCGCCGCATCCTCGGCCGTCTCGTCGGGACGGTAGCCCCACGGATTGAACAGCTTGACCTTGCCCGACTTGAAAGCGGCGAGGTTGCGGGTAACCAGGGTCAGGCCGTGCACCTGGGCGGTCGCCGCCATCAGGGCGTCGCGCGAATTGGCGATCGCCACCTGGCCGCGCCGCTTCGCCACGGCGGCGTCGACCGGCAGGATGCGGCCGTCGAAGGCGGCGGGGACGTGGCTGTCGAGCCAGGTGCGCAGGCCTTCGCCGGCTTGTTTGTCGCGGCGTTCCGCCTGGGCGATGCCGGCTTCGAGCTCCAGAAGGCTGAGCACGGAGACGAACAGGTTCTGCCGCGCCACGCCGCCGGCCCAGCCGATCAGGCCAGGATCGGTCTGGCCCGTCTTGGCCTTGCGCAGCTCGGCGATGATCGGCGTGTCGAGCAGGTACATTACAAGGTTTCCTTGCGATCCCAGCCGCCGCCCGAGCGGGCGGCGTCCAGGTCGATTTCGACGGTGTCGGGCATGGCCAGCAGGTCGATGATCGATTCGGTCTGGCCGCTCATCTGGCGAAAGGTGTCGAAGCTGAGCAGGACGTGGGTGGGTTTGCCGCGGTCGGTGATGAAAACCGGTTCAAGGCGCGCAGCGCGCTTGGCGGCGCCGACATCCTGGTTGAATTCGCGGCTGCTGAAGGCGCGCATCTGGACCTACATTGCTACAAAAACGACGGTGTATATGTAGCAACATTACTACCTTGTGACGCTTTGGCAACAGGCTTTCGGCGATTAAAGTAAACGAATTGAAAAAATCGGACGGCCCTTTGACGGCGCTGTCATTTCCATGGTGACAATCGATCATGGCCGGCAAAAAATCGGCCGAAGAAATTACGGGGAACAGGATATCATGACATCCGACATTCTATCGAGCGCGATTTCGACGGCGGCGAATATCCTGTCGCCCCACGGCCCGCCCGCCGCAGCCGTCACGGCGGCGGCCAAGACCTATGCGCCCGGCGACTTCAGCGTGCACTTCTTCCTGCAACTGGCCGTCATCCTGCTGGCCTGCCGCGTCGTCGGCTGGCTGGGCAAGACGCTGCTGGCCCAGCCGCAGGTCGTCGGGGAAATGATCGCCGGCGTCGTGCTCGGGCCGTCGCTGCTGGGCCTGGTCTTCCCGGATTTCACCGCGGCCCTGTTCCCGCCCCAGACCAAGAACGTGCTCTATGTCGGCGCCCAGTTCGGCGTCGGGCTGTACATGTTCATGGTCGGCACCAGCTTCCAGGCCGGCCATTTCAAGTCGAAGGCGAAAAGCGCGTTCGCCGTGTCGCTGTCGGGCATCGTCGCACCCTTCCTGATCGCCGTGGCCATCACGCCCTTCCTGCTGACCGTGCCCGGCCTGTTCGCCAAGGGCATCTCGCAGGCCAACGCCACCCTGTTCCTGGGCGCCTGCATCGCCCTGACCGCCTTCCCGATGCTGGCGCGGATCATCAAGGAAACGGGCCTGTCGAACTCGTCGCTGGGCACCTTGTCGCTGACCGCCGGCGCTTTCGACGACGCCGCGTCCTGGTGCGTGCTGGCCGTGGTCTTGGCGACCTTCGGCGCCGGTCCGGGCGTCGCCGTGCTGGCCATCGGCGGCGGCCTGCTGTTCGCCCTGTTCGTCATCTTCGTCGGCCGCCCGTTGCTTAAACCGCTGGGCCGCATGGTGGAGCGCCGGGGCGAGATGAGCCTGACCATGCTGGCGGTCGTGCTGATGCTGTTCTGCATGGCGGCCTTTGTCATGGACGCCGTCGGCATCCACGCCATCTTCGGCGGCTTCATCCTGGGCACGGCCATGCCGCGCGGCAAGTTTGTCGACGAGCTGAAGAAGAAGGTCGAGCCGATCGCCGTCGTCCTGCTGCTGCCGATGTTCTTCACCTATTCGGGCCTGAACACGCGCATGGACATGGTCAATTCGCCGCAACTGCTGCTGATCGCCGGCGGCATCCTGGTGGCCTCGATCGTCGCCAAGGGCGTCGCCTGCTACGCCGCGGCCCGACTGTGTGGCGAGGATAACCGCACGGCGCTGGGCATCGGCGCCCTGATGAACTCGCGCGGCCTGATGGAACTGATCATCATCAATATCGGCCTGCAGAAGGGCATCATCGGGCCGACCCTGTTCTCGATGCTGGTGCTGATGGCCATTGTCACGACCGTCATGGCCTCGCCTTTGTTCGAAGCCGTCTATGGCCGCAAGGCGCGGGCCAGCGGTGAGCTGGGCGCGCTCGGCGACGTATCGCCCGCCGAATAAGGACCGTCCAACTGCCCCTGCCGGTGACGGCTGAGTGCCGCCACCGGCCTTCTTTTGGGGTTAGCTCACGTCGGTTCCGGCGGTTTCGACTTCCCGCCGGCCCAGGGGAATGTCCCGCCCGGCCTGGTGAAGGACCGCACGTGTGACGCGGCCGTCCGCCTGAACGATGAAGGTGATCTGGGCGGCGGTGATCGTCCAGAAAAAGGTCTGCTCGGTTTCGGCGAAAACTTCGTACCTTTCCTGCCCCGACATCTGGACAAACAGGCGATCGCCTTCGGCGGTGACCGTCATGCGCTTGCCGGCGACCAGGTCGTACTGGCCGGCATAGATTTGCAGGACCGCCGCCGGGACCTTGATCGCCGTCCGCGGACGCGCCTCGGCCTCGGCCTTGTGCTCGACGGGCGCGCCGATCCGTCGCGCCTCCGCTTCGGAGACCCGCGGCACGCGCCGCGCATGGCCGTTTTGGTGCAGGACCATCGTGGTCGCCTCGCCGTCCGTCAGCTCGAACGAAAGCTGGGCGTGCACACGCCTGGAGAACAGCTTGGTCTCGCTTTCCGGATGGAATTCGCTGGCCGGTTGGCCGGCGACGCGCGCATACATCCGTCCGTCGACGCGGCTGACTTCGATCGGCGGGCCGACCGGCGTGGAGTAAAAGCCGACAAGGCGTTCCAGGTCCGCGCCGGCCACCGCGACCTCCGTCCGGTCTTGCGCCTGTTCGGCCAACAGGACATGGAAAGCGGCCTCGGCCGCCCTGGCCGCGTGCGCATCGACGGGCGTCAGCCGGGTGGTCCCGCGCTCGGAGGTGATCTCCAGCCCGGAAACCCGGCCGTCGGGACCGGCTTCGAAGCGATAGGTCGTCGTCAGGCCGGGCAAGGAGAAAACGCCGCTGTCCTGTTCCGTCAGTTCGAGCTTTGGGCCGCCGGTGGTCTGGATCGACAGGCGCCCGCCCGCCTGGGTCACCGCGACCGCCGCATTGGCCAGGTGAATCGGGTCGAACAGGTAGAAGCCGGCGAAGCGGTCCAGCGGGCTATCGTGCGGCGCTGGCGCCTTGTCTACCGACGCCTTCAGTTGGCGCCAGCTGGCAAAGCCATATTCGCGGGCGACCAGGCGCTGCGCGTCGGCCAGCCTGGCCGACGGGTCGGTGTGTTTGATGAGCTTGTGCCGCTGCTTGGCCTCATTCCTGAGGTGTTCAAGGCTGGGGCGAGCGGGGAGGGGGCGCGATGCGCTCCGGGAATCTGAAGACATGACCGTCCTTCCGATAGCGCCCGGTGTCCGCGAGACGGGCAGGAAGTCAGGTTGGAAGCGTCGATTGACGAAAGTGGGCTGAGCCCTTTACGCGGACCGTGGGCCTCTCGAAGGCCTGATTGCCTATACAGCAAACGACGAAATGAGACAATGCGAGGCAAGATTACATTTCGGTAAGCGCGCGGTCCCGGATCAGGCCGGCGCCTTTATCCCTTCGCGGAAGCCGCCCTCGTAGATCTGCTGCAGCAGCACGCGATGCGGCGGCAGGTCAAGCGTGGCGCGTTCGCCGAAATTGCGGATGCGGGCGAAGATCCTGTCCGCCTGCTCGACATTGGGATAGTGGTCGCGCGCCGGCGTCAGGTCGGTGCGGAAACCCATGCCGTACAGGATGTACTGGTAGTTGAAGAAGGCAAACGACTCCAGGTCCAGGATGAAGTCGTAGCGGCCGGGCGGGCGGAACTTCCATTGTTCCAGCAGGTCGCGCAGCCGTTCGGGGATGGTCGCCGGGCGCGTATTGTCCTTCCAGAACGGCTCGGTGCGCTGGCTGAGCGCATAGTGCAGCTTGAGGAAGGTGATGATGTTGTCGTAGCGCCGCACGATCAGGTCGTTGAAGCGCGAGGCGCCGGCGTCGACCGGCCCGTTGTGCGGGAAAAGTTCGGCGATCATGCTGACGGCCACCTCGATCAGCACCACGCCGGTCGATTCCAGCGGTTCCAGGAAGCCGCCCGACAGGCCGACGGCGACGCAGTTCTTCACCCACTGCCGTTCACGATAGCCCGGCTCGAAGGGGATCAGGCGCGTCTTCAGCTCGGCCTTGCCGACATAGGAGCGGAGCACGCTTTCGGCCTTGTCGTCGCTGGTGTGGTCGCTGGAATAGACATAGCCGATGCCGCGCGCGCCGTTCAGGCCAATGTCCCAGGTCCAGCCGGCATCGTGCGCCGTGGCGACCGTATAACTTTCGATCGGCGCGTCGGGCGTATCGTACGGCACCTTGCAGGCGACGGCGCGGTCGGTGAACAGCACGTTGCGCACGGACTTGAACGGGATCTTCAGGGCCTGGCCGATCAGTTCGGCGCGGAAGCCGGAACAGTCGATATACAGGTCGGCGCGCAGTTCTCCCTGCGCATCGGTGACGATGTGGTCGATGGCGCCGTTGACGTCCAGCGCGACGCGTTCCAGCCGGCCCGTCAGGTGGCGCACGCCCAGTTCGCGGGCGCGGTCGGCCAGCACCTCGGCCAGGCGCGCCGCGTCGAAGTGATAGGCATAGTTCAGCGGGCCGGAGAAGTCGCCCTCGTGCGGCCGCTTGGGGGCGCGCCGGGCCTCGGCGACGCGCTTCTGGAAGGTCATGGCCTGGGCGAAGGGCAGGCGGGTGGCTTCGTCCTGCAGCAGCCAGTAGGGCACGAGGCCGGCGCCTTCGGTGTAGAAGGGCGCTTCGAACGGATGAAAATAGTGCTCGTGCGATCCGTTGACGGGCGTCTTCACCCAGTCATTGAAGCGGATGCCCTGCTTGAAGGTGGCGGTGGTGCGGCGCATGAACTGCGCCTCGTCGATACCGAGGAATTTGAGCGTGTTGCGGATGGTCGGGAAGGTGCCTTCGCCGACGCCGACGATGCCGATCTCGGGGCTTTCGACCAGGGCGATGTCGATATGGCTGTGTTCGCCGATTTCGAGATACCGCGCCAGGTAGGCGGCCGACAGCCACCCGGCCGTGCCCCCGCCGACGATCAGTATGGTGCGTTTGGCGCTCATGACGCTTTGTACGTCAATCTAGTCGAGATGAATATCCTTTTGCTGCGTCTCGGAGCGACCGTCGCGCACCTTCAGCCGCGAGAAGACGAAGGTCGAGATCACGGTGAAGACGCCCAGCATGAGGAAGGATTCGTGCAGGCCGTGCAGCATCGGGATGCGGTTCTCCGAATTACCGACGGGCAGGAAGAAGACGGTCATCAGGCCGGCGGCGGCGACGCCGAACGACACCGACAATTGCTGCATGGCCGAGGCGATGGTCGAGGCGCCGCTGGCCTTGGCGGGCGGGATGTCGGCATAGGCCAGGGTGTTCATGCTGGTATATTGCAGCGAGGTCAGGGCGCCGTAGACCAGGGCCTGGATGACGATCAGCCAGATGGGAGTCTGCGGGCCGATGGTGGCGAACAGCACCACCCAGACGCCGACGATCAGGGTGTTGAGGATCAGGATGGTGCGATAGCCGACGCGCGCCAGCAGCCGCGGCAGGAAGGCCTTGGTGGTCATCGAGCCGATGGCCTGGGGCATGATCAGCAGGCCCGACTGCACCGGCGTCAGGCCCAGGCCGACCTGGTAGAGCAGGGGCAGCAGGAAGGGCACGCCGCCGATGCCCAGTCGCGTGACGAAGGAGCCTATGGCCGAGATCGAGAAGGTGCGCGTGCGGAACAGGTGCAGATTGAGCAGCGGGTATTTGACACGCAGCGCATGCGCGCCGTAGCCGAAGATCAGCACGCCCGACAGGGCCAGCAGGCCGGCGATCTCGATGGGCCGCAGCAGGTGCTCGCCGAAGATTTCCAGCACGTAGGACAGCAGCGCTATGCCCGAGCCGAACAGGATCAGGCCGGTGATGTCGAGCGGCTTTTTCGATTTCTCGCGATAGTCGGGCAGGTTGAGATAGACCAGCACCAAGCCGATCAGGCCGATGGGGATGTTGAGGAAGAAGATCACCCGCCAGTGCAGGTAGTCGACGATCAACCCGCCGGCAAGCGGCCCCAGCATGGGCGCGATCAGGGTCGGGATGGAAACGAAGCTCATCGCCCGCACCAGCTCCGACTTGGGGAAGGTGCGCACCAGGGTCAGCCGCCCGACGGGCACCATCATCGCGCCGCCGAAGCCTTGCAGCACGCGGAACAGCACCAGCAGGTGGATATTGCTGGTCAGGCCGCACAGCAGTGAGCCCAGCGTGAACAGGCCGATGGCCGAGGCGAAGACGCGCCGCGTGCCGAAGCGGTCGGCCATCCAGCCGGAGATCGGGATGAAGACGGCCAGCGACAGGGTATAGCTCGACAGCACCGACTTCATGCTGAGCGGCGTGACGCCCAGCGCCTTGGCGATCGCCGGCACGCCGGTGTTCAGGATGGTGGTGTCGAGCGATTCCATGAAGAAGGCGACGGCGACCAGCCAGGGCAGCAGTGCCTTGTTGGCCATGGGCGCGGCCGTGGCCACGACCTTGGCGCCGTCCGGCGTCTTGGGCACCGGTGCGGATTTGGCAGCTTTCGCTTTTACGGGGGGCGTACTGTCGGGCGGCAAGGCGGAACTCCTGGGTGTTGCTTCGACCCTTGGAGCTAAATAATCAAGTAAGAATCCCCTCCACCACGAGCCATTCTTACTGAACCGACCAGTTGTGTTGGCTCGCGGTCCCCCTCCCCGGCAAAGCCGGGGAGGAATGATCGGCGAGCACCTTTTCTCATACCTCCCCGGCTTTGCCGGGGAGGGGGACCGCCGGCCGGCGCTATAGAAGCCAAGCCTTGAATGGCCGGTGGTGGAGGGGATTCTGGCTTACTTCAACGTCCCCAGATAAGCCACGAGCGCAGCGCGCTTGGCCGCATCCTTCAACCCGCCGAACGGCATGGTCGTGCCGGGCACCGCGGTCTTGGGCGCGGCAATGAAAGCATCGAGCTTCTCCGGCGTCCATTTGCCGGCGGTCTTCATGGCGGCGGAATATTTGAAGCCGGGCGCGGTGCCGGCGTCGCGGCCGACCACGCCGGACAGCGAGGGGCCGATGCCGTTCTTGCCCGGAACGTCCGAATGGCACACCGCGCAGGTGGCGAAGGCGCTCTTGCCCTTCATAAGGTCGGCGGCCGCGGTCTGGGAGGGGGCGGTCTGGGCGGCGGCGCCCTGGGCCATGAGCGTGGCCGCGACGGCGAACGAAACGACAAGGCGCATGACACTCTCCGGATGATGATTGCCTGACAATACCGGGTTTTGTCGCGCTGTCACCCGGATTTGCGGGGCGGCGTCTCATGCCCGCCGATTTCGCCGAAGAAGACCGCCCAAAAAAGGCTGGCATGAATAGGTATGCAGTGCGTTGACAGGTATGCGTCCCGCGGCCGAATATTGCGCAAAATATGAGATACACGGGAAGGATGGGATGATGTTCAACAGCACAAGGATGCGCGCCTGGCTGCCCCGGATGGCTTCCATGGCGGCCTCGCTGCTGGCCCTGGCCGCGGGCGCCGCCCAGGCCCGGCCGATGGACCGCTTCGTCCTCGACCAAGGCGGCATCCGGCTGGAGATCAGCGCGCCGCGCGCCGACATCGTCCGCATCCGTGCGGGCCGGAACGCGCTGCCCGAGGACGCGTCGTGGGCGGTTTCATCGGACGTTCGCGGCAGGCATGTGCCGCTCGACGTGACCGAAGCCAACGGCATGGCCGACATCTCGACTGGCGCGGTCCACGTCAAGCTCGATGAACAGACCCTGGCCGTTACGGTCACCGATGCCTCTGGCCGCGTCGTGCTGGCCGACGCGCCGGGCGAATCCCTCCGCTTCGAAAACGGTGGTTTTAAAATCCGCAAGGCCATGCCGGTCGAGGAACACTTCTTCGGCCTGGGCGACAAGGCCGGCCCGCTCGATCGCCGCAACGCCGCCTTTCAGCTGTGGAACACCGACAATTTCGGCTTCGGCGTGTCGACCGACCCGCTCTATAAGGCCATCCCCTTCGTCATGGGCGCCGACGAAAGCGGCCACGCCTACGGCCTGTTCCTCGACAACACCTGGCGCACCTGGTTCGACTTCGGCCAGACCGAACGCAACAATTTCACCCTGGGCTCAGAAGGCGGCCCGGTCGACTATTACGTCATGGCCGGCCCCGACCCCAAGGCGGTCGAGGGACAATACGCCTACCTGACCGGGACCGCACCGCTGGCCCCCCTTTGGACGTTGGGCTTCCAGCAGTCGCACTGGAGCTACATGACGCAGCAGGAGGCGCAGGGCATCGCCGACCGCCTGCGCGCCGACAAGGTGCCGGCCGATGCCCTTTATCTCGACATCGACTATCAGGACCGCAACCGGCCGTTCACGCTCAACAAAGAGGCCTATCCGGACCTGCCGGGCCTGGTGTCGCACCTGAAGGCGGAAGGCATGCACCTGGTGCTGATCACCGACCTGCATATCGCCTACGCGCCCAACGAAAACTATGCGGCCTATGACAACGGCACCAAGCAGAACCTGTGGGTACGCAAGGCCGACGGCTCGACCTATGTCGCGCCGGTGTGGCCGGGCGACGCCGTCTTCCCGGACTTCAGCCGGCCGAAGGCGCGCGACTACTGGGGCTCGCTCTATGCCGGCTACGTCAAGGCCGGCGTCGGCGGCTACTGGAACGACATGGACG
>FTDB01001662.1_pt1 | contig 21761 bp, 22 predicted proteins | sample 1639741 | NCBI WGS metagenome assembly FTDB01 (sample SAMEA3914869, study PRJEB12502) | metagenome | biome: forest; material: soil | place: USA | collected 2012-03-12 | depth 0.1 m | reverse complement strand
CACATAGGTAAGGTCGATCACCCCATTCTCGCTGGGCGTCCCCACCGCGACGATCACCCCGTCGCTGCCGGCCAGCGCCGCCTCGAGATCGGCGGTCGCGCTGAAACGTCCGGCCGCCAGGCATTCCGTCAGTAACGCCGGCAGCCCTCGCTCGTGAATATGCGGCACCCCGCGCGCCAGCGTCGCCACGATCTCGGGATTGCGGTCGACGCAGATGACGGTATGTCCCTTGGCGGCGAGACAGACGCCGGAGACCAGCCCGACATATCCGGTGCCGATGACGGTGACGCGCATGATCAGGCGGCCCCGGTCTCGATCAGGAACTGCAGATAGCGCTCGACGCCCTCCTCTACCGAAACCTGCGGATCATAGCCCAGCACGCTGCGCGCCTTGGCGATATCGGGGCAGCGGCGCTGCGGATTGTGCGCCAGATAAGCCGGGTCCTCGCTGGTCTCGAAGCGGACCTGACCCCGATAGCCGACCAGCTTGCCCCCCGCCGCCTGAAACAGGTCGGCCAGATTGCGGATGGTCAATTCGGGCTTCTCCATGCCGATATTGAAGGCATCGAAGCGGCCATGCAGCAGGCAGAGCAGATAGCCGGCCACCGCGTCGGCGATATAGCAGAAGGTGCGGGTCGGGGCGCCGTTGGAAAAGAGCACGATGTCGCGCTTCTCAAGCACGCAGGAGGCGAGATCGGCCGGCAATCTCTTATCGCCCAGACGCATGCCGGGGCCGTAATTGTTGAAGGGCCGCGCCACGGTGATCGGCATTCCCTTGGTTTCCGCGAAGATCTGGCAGAGCGTTTCGCCGAACCGCTTGGATTCGTCATAGCAGGCGCGCGGGCCGACGCAGGAAACATTGCCGCGATAGGTTTCGGGGGTGGGAATGAAAGCCGGATCGGGGTCGCCATAGATCTCGCTGCTGGAAAAGAACAGCAGCCCCTTCAGCGCCTTGCTGTCCTGGTAGAAATCGAGCAGATGACGCAAGCCCCAGATGTTGGAGTCGATGGTCTCCAGCGGATAGAGGCGATAGAAGGTCGGAGAGGCGACGGACGCCATATGGATGACGAAAGTGGCGTTCTCGGCCCCGGCCACCGCAGCAAGCGAATCGCGGGCGATGTCGAAGCGCTGCAGGGAAATCAGGTCCGGATGGCGCGTCGCCAGCGTTTCCAGCCAAACGGGCTTGTCGAACATGAAAGTGTCGAGGCCGATGATCCGCTTGATCCCGAAGCGCTCCGCGCGCTCGGCGAAATAATGGACGAAATGATGACCGAGAAAGCCGGCGCAGCCGGTCAGCAGGATGGTCGCGCCCTCAAAAGCGGCGGTCTTGCCGCCCAAGGCCCGGTCGATGATTTCGAGATCGGCGTGGACAATGCTCATTCTGCTTCCTTTGTCTCGGCGAGGTCATAGAAGACCGCGCGATATTTGGTGAGAGGCGGCGCGCTGCCGGGCGCGGCGACATGGATCTCGACCGGGCCGTTGGTGAACGCCCAGGGGTTTTCCTCGAGCATGCGAAAGCCGATGCGGTCCATGTCGGCCACGGTGATCGATTGCATGGAATGGCTCGAATGGGTCGACAGATTGAGGCAGCCTTCCTTTTTCACGCGCTCCTCGAGCGGCACGAAGTCGCGCTCGATGCCCGCGCCGAGATAGCGCAGACAGCACAACCAAGGGCCTTCGACCAGCTGGCCGCCGCGATAGACCGGCGCGTTGAACAGCTTGTTGTACATATGATTGACGCCATAGACCTGCTGCAGGTGATAGCCATAGATCAAGGCATGCACGCCGCTGCCGAGAAAGACGAATTTGGCGTCGAAGGCGGCCAGCCGTCCGTAAGGGCTGAGCGCGCCGAAAGCGGCCTTGCCGACATTGTCGAGAATGGCCGAGGCGTTCTTACCGATGCCCCCTACCGACAGCAAAGGGTGCAGCGAGCGGATCGCCTCCGGCTGCACTCGAAGGAATTCGGAGAAGGCGCTGATCTCGGACGGCGTTTCCTCATGGATGTAGGGCGTCCCGTGACGGCCATAGCCATTGGAGGTGGTGGGGATCAGCACCGTGCCGTTCGGCCCGAGCCGGTCGAGCAGCGAGTCGAGCAGGAAGCGGCACCAATCCCGCTCCCGGCTGCGCATGGCCTCGCGCGTGAGCGGCACCTGGATTTTCGGCAGCGGTACCCGCGCCAGATCGGTGCCGAGAAAGAGGGTCTCGCCTTTCTCCACCTTGAGGTCGTCGAGGATCAGATTCAGTTGGGCGCGGGCTTCTGCGACGGTCATTCGGCGACAATCCGGAAAAGGGCAAGATGCTCGTCCAGCAAGACCCCTTCAAGTCCCAGCAGGGCCGGCGCCTCGGGCAAGCCGGACGGCAGAGCCTCGGCGAGGAATTTGCGCAGGGGCTCGTTGCGGTCGGTCGGCTCATAGCGCAGAGCGAGAGCCCGGCCCAAATTATCGGACAGCCAGGCCAGGAAGGCATATTCGACCTTGCGCTCCAGCACACGGCAGGACATCACCAGCGATTCGACCGCTCCGTCGGGACCGATCAGGCAGGACAGAATCTCGCCATGGCCGCCGGTGCGATCGGACAGTGTCGCCGTCCATAGGGCACCGCCCCGCTCGAGGAGATCGGCGACCTCCTCGTCCTGCCAGCGCCGGCCATTGAGATTGAATTGGTTGGTCTTGTTGATCAGTTGCACGGCGCGCGCACGGTCACCTTTGCCGCGATCATGCAGCCGGAGTTCCATATCGAGCGAGCGCAGAAAACCCGTCACGTCGCCGCCGGCCAGATCGCTCGGCACCATGCCTTCGAGGCGGCGTCGATAAAGTTCGGTACGCTGCTTGTCCTCCTCGGTGATGCCGGTCCGGGCGAAATAACCCTGGATCTCGTCGAGCAGCGAGGCCAAGCCTTCGTCGGACGCCGGAAAGGCGACACAGGCCACGCCGGGCAGCGCCGCCGATACTTCGGCCAGCTCGATCGGGTTGTCGTCGACGAAAACGAAGGAATCGAGCCCCAGGCTCAATTGGGTGGCGATTTCGCGAATCTGGGCCGATTTCGCATTGTAGCTGGCCATCACGGTGACCAGATCGTCGAGCCGGAGCAGCATCTGGCCCTGGCGGAACGGCGCCTTGGCGTCGCGGCGGTCATTGCGGGTCACGGCGGCCAGCAGCACCCCTTCGCTCTTCAGCTTGCGCAGATAGCTCTGATAGATGAAATGCCGGAATCCCGGGCCCTCGGGCCGATAGGCGACACCCTCTGGCCCGTCTTCGCCGACGACACCGTGCCACATCACATTGTCAAGATCCGAGATCAGCACCTTGCGCGGCACTTCGGGCGGCGCGATCAAGGCGGCGACGATCCGTCCCGCCGCCTCGCCCTGACGGGCACCGGCGATCGGCGTGCCGGAGGCGAGATAGCCGCCCATGGCGAAAAATTCCGCCGGCAGAATTTCGGCCCCGGCGCGGCGCGCCAGCGCTTCGAGCCCATCCGCCAGCAACGCGGCCTGCTGCGCCGACGGCCAGAGGGGCGGCAGCGGTGCCGGGATATAGAAGCTATGGCGGCATCGGGCCACCACTTGTGCGGTGACGCGTTCGGCTTCGGCCAGCAGCGCTTCCACGGGCGGCGCGGCTTCCGGCAAGCCGGAACGCCAATCGCAGATGCCGGCCAGATCCCAGGGCAACAGCAGCGCGGCGACGGAATCACCTTCCTTGGCCGGCTGATGCAGGAATTGCTGCAGCGTCCCGAAGGGCAAGGTCGCTATTTTCGCGTCGAGTCCGCGTGTCGCGGCCTGGGCTCGCAGGTAAAAGACCAGCTGCTCATTGGTGCCCGACATGGCCAGGGTGAAGGCCAGCTTCCGGCCTTCCTTGAAGTCGGCCAACGCTTTCTTGGCGGCGAGAAAATTCACGGCAATGCTCCGCCGGTCAGGCTGATGGTCGCCCCCGACATCAGGAAGCTGCCATTCTCCAGCATCCACAGAATTTGGCCCGCCGCATCCTCGGCATCGGGCAGGCGGCCGGCCGGGACGCGGTCGGACTGCATCTGCCGCTGCGCCGCGCTCATCGCCTTGTTCATGCCGGAATCGATCACGTCGAACACCGCCGCCGCGCAGCGACGACCCTTGATGCCGAGTTCAAGCGCGAGGATCTGGGCCAAGGTCGGCACCATCGATTTGGCCAGGCTGTAGAGCGGCGTCCGGAATCCATGCCGGCCCGGTTTCGCGAAGGCAGACCCGACCAGCACCAGCAAAGAATCGGGCTTGCCGAAATCGGCGAGCCAGCGCGCCAGCTCCAGCATTTCGGCCAGCGGAGCGGCGATCTGGTGATCGACCGCGGCGCGGGGATCGGGCTGCTTCAGAAGACGCACATTGTCGGGCATCGGCCAAGCGGCATGGACGATGCCGTCGAGCGGCCGCCCGCCGAGAGCGGTCAGCAGCGCCTCGCGATCGCCCGCCGGAACCAACCCGTCGCCGCCCGAGCGCGACATGCCAAGGCCGCGCGGACCGAGACGCCGCAGCAACGCCCCGCCCAGGCCGCCGGTGGCGCCGGTGACCAGCACGACCCCGTCGCCTTCCTGGCGGACGGAGGCGGCGGGCCCGGCGCTGGCGGCGCGGCGTTCCGCATGGGTGCCGAACTCGTAGGATGCCTGGACATATTGACGGCCGCTGCCCTGATCGGTGACCGACATTTCGACGGTGCCGGCCTGCAGCGTCCCGCTCTTCAGCGTGCCGGTGATCTTGAGCTTCGCCGGCGGCAGAATGGGGGCCACGAAGCGCAGCCGGATGCCATGCAGCAGACAATCCTTGCCGGGCAGGAACATCCCGGCCATGCGCGAGACCAATCCCGCTGAAAAGGCGCCATGCAGCACCTGCCGGCCATGCTCGGTGCCGCGGGCGTAATCGGCATCGGTATGCAGGGGATTCCAGTCGCCGCTGAGGCGGGCGAAGGATTGGATGTCGTCGAGTTCGACCGCGACGTCGAAGGAGGCGGTTGTCGCCTCGCTCATCTCACAGACCCTTTTCGCTCAGCAGCAGCTCGATTCCGGCGAAAGAGGTCATGCGTTCGCTGTCGGCGCTGTCCAGGGTGATGCCGAATTCGCTCTCGATGGCAGCGACCAGCGAGACATGAGCCAGCGAATCCCATTTCTCCAATTCCGCGCTGCGCCAATTGTAAAAATCGGCCCGGCCCAGCGCCTCCGCATGCTCGCCCTCGTCCAGTTCCATGACGACGGCAAAGATCTCCCGAAGTTTGGCCAGATTGTTCGCTTGCACGGTCGGTAAATCCCCTGTTCGGCCGGTTTATACGCGGCAAATGTTAACGATCAGCCAACGTGACGATGCCGGCCATGCTCGAATAGAGGCGAATCGTCTCGTCATTGATCTCGATTCCATAACGGCTTTCCAACGCCGTGATCACGGCGGCGTGGCCGAAGCTGTCCCATTGCGGATGTTCGCCCAACCGGCTGTCGGCGGTAAGGGTGGCGACGTCGCATTCGAGAGCGGCGGCAACCAGGGCATAAACGTCCGTCGAGGTCATGGCGGTGTCGGTCCTGTGGAGCGATGGCCGGCGATCAAGGCGTTGAGATCGACCTTGTCGTTGGCGTTGCGGGGAAAGGCCGGCACCGCGACATAGCGGACCGGAACGGCATAGGGTTCGACCAGCGTTTCCAGACGCTTGCGTAGCGCGTCCTCGGCCGGAACAACGTCGTCGGGAATTTCCAGGAAGGCGGTCAGCACGCCGTCCACCAGCGCCGATTGGGCCGCGGCGAAACCGCACTGCCGAAGCGCGCCGTTGACTTCGTCGAGATCGATCCGATAGCCGTTGATCTTCACCTGAAAATCGCGGCGCGATTTGAAATAGACCTGACCGTCCCGCCGCTCGCCCCAATCTCCGGTGCGATAGGCCAATTGCCGGCGGCCGTCCAGATCGATCTGGCAGAAGGCTTGCTCGGTCGCCGTCGGATTGCCCCAATAGCCGCGCGCCAGTTGCGGCCCGGTGATTACGATCTCGCCTTCGTCCGGCGTGTCGCCCTCGACCAGATGCAGCCCCATGCCGGGAATTGCGTCGCCGATCGCCACCGTCGCCCGCGTCGCGGCGCGATAATCCGCTTCGGTCAGGCGGATCAGCGTCATCGAAACGGTCGCTTCGGTCGGGCCATAAGTGTTATGCACCAGAAGCTCGGGCCGCGCGGCGAAGATCGCTTCAAGATGCTGCGGCAGCAGCGCCTCGCCGCAGAAGGTCATCAAACGCAGCGACGCGAGGTGAGACGGCGTAACCTGACGGGCGCGCCGCATCAGATCCACCACGCTGGGCACGGAATTCCAGATGGTCAGCTTGTGGCGGACGATCGCCTGTGCCGGCATCAGCTTGTCGGCCGCCCCTGTCAGCGGATAGAGGGTCGCGCCGCCGCACAGCGCGCCATAGATGTCCAGCACGCTGAGGTCGAAGGCGATATTGGGCTGCTGCGACCAGCGGTCGGACGGGCTCACCTGCATTGCCTCCAGGGCCCAGGCGACATAATGATCCAGTCCGGCGCGGGACAAGGCGACGCCCTTGGGCTGTCCGGTCGAGCCCGAGGTGAAGATGACATAGATCAGGTCATGGGCCGGACGCGGCGCCTCCAGCGTTTCCTCCGGGAGGGCGGCGACGTCGATGACAGGAACGTCGGTCTCCAGCATCGCCGCGCTCTGCGCCGTGCCGATCACGATATCGGGAGCGAATTGCTGACGGATCGATCGCTGCTTGACCAGCGGCGCCTCGATATTCATCGGCACATAATAGCCGCCGCCCATGGCGGTGCCGAACATCGCCGCATAAGCGTCCGCGCCTTGCGGCAGATGGACCAGCACCCTGGGATGCTCGCCGGCCCGGGCCACGGCGGCAGCCATCCGCGCCGCGCGCTGGACGAACTGCCGGTAGGTCAGGGACCGCTCGGCCTCGACGACCGCAAGGTGGTCGGGCTGCGCTTCGGCGAGCGCCAACAGCCGCTCGACGACGTCAGCCATCTGCGTTCGGTCGGTTGGCGAGGAAGGCATAAGGATCGTCCTGCAGCAGAGCAAGGCCCGCTTCGTGGAGGGACGCCAGGTCGACCTTGTAGCTGTTGCCCATCGGGCAAGCCAGGCGCTGAACCATCCCCATCTCCATCAAACGCTGCCCAACGGCGTCGAAATCGATCTCGACCGTGCCCGCGCGGCGGCCATAATAGCGGCAGCGGATCTGTTCGATCTCGCCATCCTCATTGACCCGCAGGCGCGCAAGGTCCGTCCAGACGCGGTACGGTACCCCTGCAATTGCTTCCAAATGGTGAAGATAGGTCGCGCCTTCATTGAAGCGGCAGCCCAACAGAACCAGCTGGAATCCTTCGCGATGGAGGATTTCGAAATCCGACCCCTTGCCCAGCGAGACCGTGCCGTCCGTTTCGCGCATCAGCGGCGCCAAGGGTCCGATCGCGGAATGGCTGTGGATCGGGCAGAGGCTGCGGACCGCCCCGGGCAATTGCCGCACATAATCGCCCAGCGCCCCCGTCGTCGGCGCCGGAGTCCGGGCCGGATCATAAGGGATCGCGGACTGATCGCCGAACACATAGGTCGGCACCACCAGCGTTCCCGCCGCGCCCAGCACTTCGGCCAGGGCGCGGTAGGCTGTTTCGACTCCTCCCACGATGCGGCCGAAGGACAGCAGACGGCTATGCACCGCGACGCGATCCCCCTGTTTCAGGCCGAGCGCGCGCAGATGGTCGACGAGGTGCTGATGATTCGTTTCTGGAAAGGGCATGACCTGTCGGATAGAACTTGCTGTGCCATCCTTTGTAATGCCGGGTGGCGGGAAATCAAGGCCGGAAGAAGCGGAGGTCCGACGTGGTCGCCAGTCACAGCGAAGAAGGCAGGGCGATGCATGACTTCGCCCGCCGCCTTTTCCCGATCTGCCGCAGCCTGACCGGGCCGGGTGTGCGCGAGACGCTGGCGCGGATCAAGGATCATCTGCCTGAGATGATCCTGCACGAAGTGCCGTCCGGCACGCAGGCCTTCGACTGGACCGTTCCCGACGAATGGACCATCCGCTCGGCGCGGCTGATCGGACCCGACGGCGAAACCATTGTCGATTTCGCCGATCACAACCTGCATGTGGTCGGCTATTCGGAACCGGTCGACCGCGCTCTGCCGCTCGCAGAACTGCAGCAGCATCTGCATTCCCTGCCGGACCAGCCTGATGCCATTCCCTATGTCACCTCTTATTACGCGAGGCGCTGGGGTTTTTGCCTGACGCACCGGCAGCGCGAGGCGCTGAAGCCCGGGATCTATCGCGCCGTCATCGATTCGACCCTGGCGCCCGGCAGCCTGACCTATGGCGAGGTGATCCTGCCCGGGGAGACCGATCGCGAGCTCTTCCTGTCCACCTATATCTGCCATCCATCGATGGCCAACAATGAACTGTCCGGGCCGATGGTCGCCACCTGGCTCGGCAAATGGCTGCGCGAAACCAGGCGCCGCCATACCGTGCGCATGGTGTTCATCCCCGAGACGATCGGCTCGATCACCTATCTCAGCCGCAATCTCGACGCGATGAAATCGCGCATCGTGGCCGGCTTCAACATCACCTGCGTCGGCGATGAGCGGGCTTATTCCTATCTGCCCAGCCGCGCCGGAGGCACCCTGGCCGACCGCGCCGCGCTGGCCGCGCTGGCCGAACTGGCGCCGGATTTCGTGCGCTACAGCTTTCTCGATCGGGGCAGCGACGAGCGGCAATATTGCGCGCCCGGCGTGGATCTGCCGGTCTGCTCGGTGATGCGGACCCGCTATGGGGACTATCCCGAATATCATACGTCGCTCGACGATCTGAGCCTGGTGACCCCGGCCGGACTGCAGGGCACTTATGACGTGCTGAAGCGGGCCATCGAGTTGATCGAGGCCAATCGAACCTATCGGGTCGGCGTGCTGGGCGAGCCGCAATTGGGCAAGCGCGGGCTGTATTCGACCTTGAGCACCAAATCGCAAGCGGCCGACACCCGTGCCCTGAAAAATTTCCTCGCCTATGCCGATGGGAGCCGCGACCTGCTGTCCCTGGCCGAAACGATCGGCGAGTCCCCGGCCGATTGCGCACGGATCGCGCAAACCCTCGCCACCCATGGGCTGGTGACGGCGCTCGACTGAGTCTCAGGCGCCGCCCTTGGCAAGGAAAGCCTTGTCCTCGATCAGCGATTTCTTGAGGCCCGCATCCCGGTCATGGCCGGCATTGATCGCCGCCAGCACGGGATCCGCCTCGACGATCGCCAGCGGCACCCGATAGTCATAGGCGGCGGAACCCGCCGGCAGCCGGGCGAACAGCGCGCGCAGGAAGTCCAGATCGTCGGGCGTATCGAGCGTCCAGCGATGCAACACCTGGGCGCCGCCGGGCCCGTCCAGCACCGCCCGCTTCATCTCGGAATGATTGCGCAAAAAGGGCGTCACATGCTCGCGCTCGGAGGGAAGCCGCGCCTCGTGGGCGGCGCGCTCCAGGCAGGCGAAGCGAAACGCCTCGCAATCCAGCCCATGCGGCCAGGACGGCGGCAGATTGTTGCAGGCATAGTCGGCGCCGCCCTCGGTCACCAGGCGCAGCACGCGGCCCGCGATGACGGGGTCGATCAACGGGCAGTCGCTGGTGACCCGCATGACGACGTCGCGGCCCAAGATCTTGCCGGCTTGATAATAGCGGTCGAGCACGTCGAGTTCGGACCCGCGCGTTACAACGGCGCCGCACCGCTCAGCCTCCTCGGCGACCGGATCGCTGGCCGGTTCGTCCGGCACCGCGCAGCAGACCACATCCACGCCTTCGATGGCGGCGCAGCGCTCGATGACATGACGCAGCACGGTCACGCCGGCGAGATCTTTCAGCACCTTGCCGGGAAGCCGGGTGGAACCGAACCGGGCCTGGATGATGACGGCGGAATTGGGCAAGCTGATGATCCCCCTGACGAAACGCCGGTCAGAAAAGCATGGCGGGGGTTGAAAAAGCGTTAGTCCTGTGGAACGAAGAAGCGATGAGCGTTCTGATCGTCGGTGGAGACAGCCTGATCGGCCGTAGCGTCGCGGAGACATTGCGCCGCCGCGACGTCGGATGCCTGGCCAGCACGCGCCGGCCGGAACAGGCCGGGCCTCAGCGCCCGCTCATCGATCTCTCCCGTCCGAGCGTCGATTGGACGCCGCCGGCCGGAATCCGGGCCGCCCTTTTATGCGCGGCGAGGCCATCGCAGCAAGATTGCGCTGATCACCCCGATGAGACTCGAGCCGTCAATGTCGAGGCGGTTCTTGCGTTGGGGGTGAACCTGTCGCGGGCCGGCATTTTCACGATCTTCCTGTCCACCAGCCTCGTCTTCGACGGAAAACAGCCGCGGATGCCCGCCAATGCGCCTTATCGACCCATCGGCGCCTATGGCATGCAGAAGGTCGAGGCCGAACAGGGACTGCAGGCTATGTTCCCCACCGACCGGCTCGCCATCGTCCGGCTGGGCAAGGTGCTCGATCCCGGCGCCGCTCTCCTGCGTGACTGGCGCACGGCGCTGTCGGAGAGCCGCCGTATCGAACCCTTCGACGACATCGCCATCGCCCCTCTGTCGCCTTCTTTCACCGCCGACGCGCTGAGCCGGATCCTGCTGGCGGGGAAAGGCGGAGTGTTTCAGCTTTCGTCGCGGGACGAGATCACCTATGCCGAGGCAGCGCGGATTCTTGCCCGCCGCTGGGGCTACGACCCGGCTCTGGTGGCGCCGCGGCACGGCCGCGATGCCATCCCTGCCTTGCGCGATGCCCCGCTTCACGCCAGTCTGGACGGAGCGGCGGCGGATTTGCTGGGTATTGAGCAGCCCGACGCGGCGACCATGATGAGCGAGACAGTATGACCCACACGCCCTGCCATCTCTGCGCCGGCACCTTAAGCCCGATCGAAGGATATGAGGCGCTGGGCCGCGTTACATCTGACTGCCGACCATGGCCGGCAGGGGGAAGTCTGGCTGTCTGCGACTCTTGCGGAACGGTGCAGAAGCCGACCGATTTGGCCTGGCAAGGCGAGATCGGCGAGATCTATGCCAGCTACGCCATCTACAGCCAGTCAGGCGGCAAGGAGCAGAAGGTCTTCAGCGGCGGCGCCGGATTTTCACGGTCGGCCGTCCTGCTCGACCAGGCGGCGGCGGCCCTTCCCGTGAAGTCCTCGGGCCGACTGCTCGATGTCGGCTGCGGCAATGGCGAATTGCTGGCCAATGCGGCCCAACGGCTGCCGGGCTGGCGTCTGTCGGGGACCGAACTCTCGGACCGTCACCGCGCTTCCATCGAAGCGATTCCCGGCGTCGAAGGCTTCCATACCGGACCCGATTCGCTCGATGACGCGCCCGGCCCCTTTGATGCGGTGACCCTGGTCCATTGCCTGGAACATGTGCCCGGTCCGGTTGCGATGCTGGCCGTCTTGCGCGAAAAACTCGCCGCCGATGGCAGGCTGGTGATCGAGGTACCGCATTTTCGCAGCAATCCCTTCGATCTGCTGATCGCCGATCATTGTACGCATTTTTCCGCTGCGGCGCTGCGACGGGTCGCCGAACAAGCCGGCTTCGCGCTCGACATGCTGCGCACCGACCTCATTCCCAAGGAACTGACCCTGATCGCCCATGCCGGGGCGACGCCTCCATCGCCGCTGCCGAAAGATGACGGTGAGTCCGCCCGCCGCGCTGTGGCATGGCTGGCCGGCGTTTTGGATCAGGCGCGTGCGCTCGCCGCCCAAGGACCCTTCGGCCTGTTCGGCACAGCCATCGCCGGCCAGTGGCTGTTCGGATGCCTGCCCGACGCCGTGTCCTTCTTCGTCGATGAAGACCCCGATCGCATCGGGCGTGAGGCGATGGGACGGCCTGTTCTCGGCCCCGACCAGGTTCCCCCCGGGGCGCGCATCTTCGTGCCGCTGGCACCCCAGGTGGCGGCGGCCCTGTGCCGGCGACTCGGTCCCGCCTATATCGAACCGCTCGCCTTTCCCGAGATCACTCCGGCCTGACCGCCATCACATGCCAATTGGCGGTGCGCTGCGGTTCGGGGAGCACCGCGTCTCTTTGCTTATGCTCCAGCAATTCGATGCGGAAACCGGCCTCCTCGATCAGGCTGCGCAGATGCGCCTCGTCGGAGAAATGCACCGCGCCGACACCGGCGAACTGCCGGATCGGAAGGTCGCGGCGGGTATGATCATCGACCCGTGTGCCGCTCTGCGACGCTTCATGGGCCGAGGAGAACCAGTCGATGCCGATATAACGCCCGCCCGGCCGCAAGCGGTCGAAGATCAGTCCGAGCCCGCGGCGGATCGCGTCCGTGCTGTTGTGGGTCAGCGAACTGCGATCGACGATCGCGTCGAACGGCCCCTCGCCGGGCAGAGCGAGCGTGAAGTCGCCGGCCGAGATGCTGTGCGCCAAGGCGGGATATCTGCGCTGCAGCCGCGCGACCACCGACTCGCTCCCCTCGACGGCCCAATAATCCGCCTTCAGACTGAGGAACAGAGGGATGTTCGCTCCGGCCCCGCAGCCGATTTCAAGAATGCGTGTGAAGCCGTCGCGCGGATGGGCGTGGCGCATCACCAGGGAGACGAGATCGGACCAGGGCCAGATGCTGTCATGCTGAGAGGCTTCGTAAATCGCCTCCCACTCGTTCGAAAACCCGTCGACCGCCATCTTTCACCTTCCGTTACCGTGAGCCCCGGCTAGAGTGCGCACAGCGTAAACGCTTTATCAATCCAATCGCCCTATAGCTTAGGCTGGCCAAGCATCCTATCGAGGGAAGTTTAATCAATGAAAATTCTCGTCACCGGCGCCTGCGGCTATAAAGGCACCGTTCTTGTCCCGAAATTGCTGGCCGCCGGTCATCAGATTACCGCCCTCGATACCCAATGGTTCGGAAATTTCCTCGAGCCGCATCCAGCCCTCACCGTGATTCAGGGCGATGTGCGCGAGGTCGAGAAGATCGATCTTACCGGCGTCGAGGCGATCATCCATCTGGCCTCGGTCGCCAATGATCCCTGCAGCGATCTCGATCCCAAGCTCACATGGGAAATCAGCGCGCTGGCGACCATGCAGCTGGCCGACAAGGCCGTCGCGCACGGCATCAAGCAGTTCATCTATGCCTCCTCGGGCAGCGTCTACGGCATCAAGGACGAAGAGCAGGTCACCGAGGATCTCTCGCTGTTCCCGCTGACCGCCTACAACAAGGCGAAGATGGTGGCCGAACGCGTGCTGCTGTCCTATGCCGACAAGATGGCGATCCAGATCGTCCGCCCCGCCACCGTATGCGGCTATTCGCCGCGCATGCGCCTCGACGTCTCGGTCAACATGCTGACGATGCAGGCCGCCAACAATCACCGCATCACCGTGTTCGGCGGAACGCAGGTGCGCCCCAACATCCATATCCAGGACATCACCGACGTCTATCTGCATCTGCTCGACAAGCCCGAGCTGCAGGGCATCTATAATGCCGGCTTCGAGAATATCTCGATTCTGTCGATCGCCGAGCGCGTGCGCGACCGCGTCCAGGCCGAGATCGTGGTGAGCGAATCCAACGATCCGCGTTCCTACCGTCTCAATTCCGACAAGCTGCTGGCCACCGGCTTCACGCCGAAAAAGACGGTCTCCGACGCCATCGACGAGATCATCAAGCTGCATAGCGACGGCACGCTGAAGAATGAAGAACGCTTCCACAATCTGAAATGGATGCAGCGCGAGGTGGTCAAATGAGCTTCGCCACCCCGACCGACCGGTTCAAGGACTACGCCAAGCGCCTCACGGCGGCGATGGAATCGACCGATTGGAGCAAGGTCGAGGAACTCGGCCAGGCCCTGCTGGGCTGCTTGGAAAATCGCCGCCAGGTCTTCATCTGCGGCAATGGCGGCAGCGCCGGCAACGCGCTGCATATCGTCAACGATTTCTTCTATGGCGTGACCAAGAAGCGCGGCCCGGGCCTGCGCGTCCAGGCCCTGCCGGCCAATGTCTCGCTGCTGACTTGCCTCGCCAATGACGAAGGGTATGAGTCGATCTATTCGCTGCAGCTGGAGACGCTGGCGGAAAAAGGCGACGTGCTGATCGTCCTGTCGGGCAGCGGCAATTCGCCCAATATTCTGGCGGCCCTGGACTCCGCCAGGAAGATCGGAGTCAAAAGCTTCGCCATACTCGGCTATACCGGCGGCAAGGCCAAAGCGATGGCCGATTGCGCGCTGCATTATGCCGTCGACGACATGCAGATCGCGGAAGACACCCAACTGATCGTCGGCCATATGCTGATGCAATGGCTCTATGCCGAAGGTTCAAAGACCAAATGAAGGTCGTCGTCATCGGCAGCAATTCCTTCTCGGGCACCACCTACGCCGATTACTGCCTCGAGCAGGGCGCCGAGGTCATCGGCATGAGCCGGTCGGCCGAGCCGCACGAGGCCTTCCTGCCGCATCGCTGGGGCGACAAGCAGTCGGCGTTCCGCTTCTATCCCTACGATCTCAACCATCATCTCGACGAGATCATGGCGCTGATCGAAAAAGAGCGCCCGGCCTATGTCGTCAATTTCGCCGCCCAGAGCATGGTCGGGCAAAGCTGGCAGTTCCCCGAGCATTGGTTCCAGACCAATGTCGTCTCGACGGTGAAGCTGCATAACAAGCTGCGCCAATGCGACTGGCTCGACCGCTATGTCCATGTCACCACGCCGGAAGTCTATGGCAGCACCGAAGGCAAGATCGACGAGACCACGCGCTTCAATCCGAGCACGCCTTACGCGGTGTCGCGCGCTGCCGCCGACATGAGCCTCAAGACCTTCTTCGACGCCTATCAATTCCCGGTGGTCTTCACCCGCGCCGCCAATGTCTATGGTCCGGGTCAGCCGCTCTATCGCATCATTCCGCGCACCATCTTCTTCATCCGCACCGGCCGTAAGCTCGGCCTGCAGGGCGGCGGGCTGTCGATGCGCTCCTTCATCCATATGCGCGACGTGTCCGACGCCACCTGGCGGATCATGAAAGACGGCAAGCCGGGCGAGACCTATCATATCTCGACCGACCGCTTCATTTCGATCCGCGGGCTGGTCGAGCTGATCTGCGCCAAGATGGGGGCCGATTTCGACGCTTCCGTCGAGATCACCCCGGACCGGCTGGGAAAGGATTCGCTTTACGCGCTCGACAGCACCAAACTGCGCGAGACTTTGGGCTGGCAGGACCGGATCAGCCTCGAGGACGGCCTCGACGAATGCATCGCCTGGATCGAACGCTTCCTCGACGATCTGAAGACCCAGCCCGCCGATTATATTCATAAGCCGTGATGACGATGCCCGCCAATCTCGACCAGCTCGATCTCCAGGCCCGCACCTTGCGGGCGCGCCTGATCGCCAATTCGCACAAGACCGGCACGCCGCATCTCGGCTCCTGCCTGTCCTGCGCCGATATCCTGACGGCGCTTTATTTTCATGTCCTGAAGATCGATCCCAAGGCGCCGCACGATCCCGAGCGCGACCGCTTCCTGCTCAGCAAAGGCCACGCCGCGCCGGCGTTGTTCCAGATCCTCGCCATGAAGGGCTTCTATCCCGAGGAATGGCTCGATCACTATGGCGAGGATGGCAGCGTTTTCGCCGAACATCCGCCGATCCCGGAGAAACTGGCCGGCATCGAAGCGGCCACCGGCTCGCTCGGCCATGGGCTGCCGATGGGCCTCGGCATGGCCTTGTCGGCCCGCATCCTGGGCCGCAAGCATCGCGTCTATGCGCTGCTGGGCGACGGTGAATGCAATGAAGGGTCGGTCTGGGAAGCGGCCTTGTTCGCGCCCGCCCAAGGGCTCGACAGCGTCACCGTGATCGTCGACTACAATAAATGGCAGGCGACGGGCCGCAGCAACGAGATAACCGCGCTGGGTCCGCTGGTCGATAAATGGCGGGCTTTCGGCTGGGATGCCGTCGAGGTCGATGGCCACGATCTGGCCGCCCTGGTCGCCGCCCTGACTCCACCCGAGACAAGCACCGGCCGCCCGCGCGCGATCATCGCCCACACCGTCAAGGGCCGTGGCGTCTCCTTCATGGAAGACGACAACAACTGGCATTACCGCATTCCCAAAGCCGATGAAGTCGCGGCCGCCTGGGCCGAATTGAGGATCACGGCATGAGAAACGCCTTCGCCCAGGAGATCACCCGCCTCGGCGCCGAGGATCAGCGCGTCGTCCTGCTGTCCGGCGACATCGGCAACAAGCTGTTCGACGATTTCAAGGATGCCTGCCCCGGCCGCTTCTTCAATTGCGGCATCTCGGAAGCCAATATGATGGGCATGGCCGCCGGCATGGCGATGAACGGGCTGCGGCCGGTCATCTACACCATCACGCCCTTCACCACGACACGCTGCTTCGAGCAGATCCGTGTCGATGTCTGCTATCACCACGCCCCGGTCATGATCGTCGGCACCGGGTCGGGCCTCTCTTATGCCGAGCTGGGCGCCACTCATCATTCCTGCGAGGACATGGCGATCCTGCGCACTTTGCCCGGCATGACGGTGTTCGCGCCCTGCGATTCGACCGAGCTGCGCCTCGGCATGAAGGCCGCGCTGCAGGCCGAGGGTCCGGTCTATATGCGCATCGGCAAGAAGGGCGAGCCGAAGATCCATCCGGCTTTGTCCGAGCTCGAACTGGGCCGTGCCATCACCGTGCGCGAAGGCTCCGACATCTGCCTGGTCAATGCCGGCACCGTGATGCCTGAAACCTTGGGCGCCGCCGACAAACTGGCCGAGCAAGGCCTTTCCGTGCGCGTCGAGAGTTTCCACACGGTCAAGCCGCTCGATCGCGAACGGCTCGAGGAAATCTTCGGCAGCGTCCGCCTGGTCGCTTCGGTCGAGGAACATAGCCGCATCGGCGGCCTGGGCGGAGCCGTCGCCGAATGGTTGGCGCCCCGCCGCGTATCCGGATCGGCCCGTTTCCTCAGCCTCGGCGTCGATGATGTGTTCATGCATGACGTCGGAACTCAGGATTATGCCCGGACGATCTTCGGACTGAAGGCCGACAGCATCGCCGAGAGCGTCCACCGCGCCTGGCTCGAAGGCAATTCGGCCGGATGAAAGTCGGGCTGGACTTCGACAACACCATTGTCCGCTATGATTCCCTCTTCCACAAAGTCGCGCTGGAAAGCGGGTTGATCGCCGCCGATATTCCGGTCAACAAGCTGGCGGTGCGCGATCATCTGCGCCGGATCGGCCGCGAGGATGACTGGACCGAGATGCAGGGCACCGTCTATGGCGGCCGCATGGAGGAGGCCGAGATGTTTCCCGGCGTCCTCGACTTCCTGCGCTGGGCGAAAGAGGAGGACGGCGTCTGCGTCTTCATCATCAGCCACAAGACCCGCCATCCCTTCCGCGGCGTCCAGCATGATCTGCATGCGGCGGCGCGCGGCTGGGTGGAGCGCTGGCTCGAGGAAACCATTCCCTCCGACCAGATCTTTTTCGAGCTCACCAAGGAAGAGAAGCTGGCCCGCATCGGCGCTTGCGGCTGCGACCTGTTTCTCGACGATCTGCCGGAAATCCTTACCGCGCCCGGCTTTCCCGCCGCCACCGATCGCCTGCTGTTCGACCCCGAAGGGCATCACAAAACCGCCGAGGGATTGACCATCATCGGCAACTGGACCGATTTCCGCGAGCATGTCGCCGAGCGATGCAGGACGAGAAGCTGACCGATGCGATCGCCGCGCTATGGCGCGAGCGATTCGGCGACGCCGAAGGCTTGACCCTGACCGCTTGCGCGGCGGGCGGCAATAACCGCGTCTATCGCGCCGAGGCCGGCGGACACGTCGCCGCGGCCAAGGTCTATTTCGCCGATTCGAAGGACGGGCGCGATCGGCTGGATGCCGAATGGCGCTTTCTCTGCTATGCCGCCGACAGGTCCATCGCCGCCGTGCCGCGTCCGCTGGCTCGCGACGCCGCGTCGCGCATAGCACTCCATGAATTCTGTCCGGGTACCCGGCCGACGACGGTCGATGAAACTGCCGTCGATGCCGCCATCGCCCTGTTTCGCGCCCTCAACGCCGACCGTTCCCGCGCCGATCTGCCGAACGCGGCCGAGGCCTGCTTCAGTCCGGCCGCGCATCGGGCCGTGATCGATGGCCGGCTGACCAGGCTGCGCGCTGTGGAGGATGCGGCGGCGCGACGATTGTTGGCCGAGATGGAAAGCTTCTGGCGGGACTATCGCCGGCATTTCGACTCAGACGTCGAGAGTCCGACGAATGCGCGCTGCATCTCGCCTTCCGATTTCGGCTTTCACAACGCGCTGGCGTCAGCGGACGGCAGCCTCAGATTCATCGATTTCGAATATGCCGGCTGGGACGATCCGGTGAAGATGGTCTGCGATTTCTTCCTGCAGCCGGCCCTGCCCGTCGATCCCGTCCATCGTGACCGTTTCTTTAACACGACCCTTGGCGATTGGCCGGACGCCGATCGTCTGGCAGAAAGGGCAAAGGCGATGCATCCGATGTTCGCGCTCAAATGGTGCTGCATCATGCTGAACCCCTTCCTGCCCGATCTGGCGGCGCGCGCGCGCTTCGCCGATCCCGGACAGGAGGATCTCAAGACCCGGCGACTCGCCGCCGCCACCGCCGCTTTCCATCATCTGAAGGACTAGATCATGGCCTATGTCGATTTTCTCTCCGCCATCCACAAAAGCACCAAGCGGGACTATCTGGCCCGGGTCAATGATCCCGACTATCCGAAGGCCAAGGCGGCGGCATTGGCCAAGCAGTGGGATTTCGACTATTGGGACGGCGATCGCCGTATCTGCTATGGCGGCTATCGCTATGACGGCCGCTGGGCCAAGGTGGCGCGTGCCATGATCGACCATTATGGGCTGAAGGCGGGGGACAAGATCCTCGATGTCGGCTGCGGCAAGGCTTTCCTGCTCTATGACTTCACCAAGGAATTGCCGGGCGTCGACATTCGCGGCATCGATATCTCGGCCTATGGCATCGATCACGCCGATCCCGCGATCAAGGACCGCCTGACCGTCGGCAAGGCCGACAAGCTGCCTTATGCGGACGGGGAATTCGACCTCGTCTTCTCGATCAACACGATGCACAACCTGCCCTGCTATGAGCTCGACAAGGCTCTGCGCGAAATGCAGCGGGTCGGCAAGAAGCATAAATATATCTGCGTCGAGTCCTATCGGAATGAGGAAGAAAAGGCCAATCTGCTTTACTGGCAGGTGACCTGCGAAGCCTTCAATTCACCCGAGGAATGGCAGTGGTGGTTCGACAATACGGGCTATGACGGTGATCATTCGTTCATTTATTTCGAATAGGATCGCCGGATGACTCTTCCCTCGACCATGCAGGCGGCCATCCTGGTCGAACAGCGCCAGCCTCTCGTCATCGCCGAGATCGAACTGCCGAAGACCCTCGAGGTCGGCCAGGTGCTGGTGCGCGTGCGCTATAGCGGCATCTGCGGCTCGCAGATCGGCGAGATCGATGGCGTCAAAGGCCCCGACCGTTTCCTGCCGCATCTGCTCGGCCATGAAGGCTCGGGCACCGTGGAGGCCGTCGGGCCGGGCGTCAAACATGTCAAGCCGGGCGACAAGGTCGTGCTGCATTGGCGGAAGGGCGAAGGCATCGAAGCCGCTCCGCCCGCCTATCACTGGGACGGCCGCAAGGTCAATGCCGGCTGGGTCACCTCCTTCAATGAATGGGCCATCGTCGCGGAGAACCGCGTCACCGCTTTGCCGGCCGACGCCGATCTCGACGTCGCCGCCCTGCTCGGCTGCGCGGTGACCACCGGCTTCGGCGTGGTCACCAACAATGCCAAGGTCACCATCGGCGAATCGGCCGTGGTGTTCGGCGCCGGCGGCGTCGGGCTCAATATCGTCCAGGCCGCGGCGATGTCCTCGGCCTATCCGGTCGTCGCGGTCGATCTGTTCGACAATCGGCTGGAACTGGCGCGCAGCATGGGCGCCACCCACACCATCAATGCCCGCACCGAGGATGCCCCGGCCCGTCTGGCCGAGCTGTTCCCGCAAGGCGTGGACGTCTTCATCGACAATACCGGCAAGCCCGAGATCATCCAGCTCGGCTATACGATCACCAAGCCCACCGGGCGCACCATTCTGGTCGGCGTGCCGAAGAAGGGGGCGAATATCGACATCTATTCGCTGCCGCTGCATTTCGGCAAGGTTCTGACCGGCTCCCAGGGCGGCGAGGCAATTCCTCAGCGCGACATTCCGCGCTACGAAGCTTTGTTTCGCCATGGAAGGCTGCTGCTGCGCGAACTGATCACCAAGCGCTATGCCCTGTCGGAGGTCAACCAGGCCATCGCCGCCATGCGCGACGGCAGCCTGGCCGGCCGTTGCCTGATCGAGATGTGAGATGAAGGACGACGCGCAGTCCGATGCCTGGTTGGAGGAGGCCCTCAAGGAGATCGAGGCGCTGAAACCGCTCGGAACGGCGGTCGTCTTCGTCTCGGGCAATTTCAACATCATCCATCCCGGCCATCTGCGTCTGCTCAATTTCGCCGCCGAATGCGGCGACATCCTGGTCGTCGGCGTCAATGCCGACGATATGGGCGTGCCGCTGCTGCCCCAACATCTGAGGCTGGAAGGGGTACAGTCGATCGGTGTCGTCGATTACGCCTTCACCCTGCCGGTGCGCCCCGAGATCTTCATCGAACGCTTGAAGCCCTGGGTGGTCGTCAAGGGCAAGGAGCACGAAGAAGCCTTCAACCGGGAACAGGCCGCCGTCGAGTCTTATGGCGGCAAGCTGCTGTTCTGCTCGGGCGAAAGCCGTTTCTCCTCCTTCGATCTGGTCAATCAGGAACTGCAGGGCGGTTCCTATTCGCCGATCGTCAAGCCGGCCGACTATCCGCGCCGCCATGGCTTCAACGATTCCGATCTGATCCCTGTGCTGCGACGCTTCGCCGATCTCGAAATCGCCGTGATCGGGGACCTCATCGTCGATGAATATGTCACCTGCGACGCGCTCGGCATGTCCCAGGAGGACCCGACCCTGGTGGTGCGCCCCGTCAAGACCGACCGCTTCGTCGGCGGCGCCGGCATCGTCGCGGCGCACGCCAGCGGACTCAAGGCCAAGGTTCATTATTTCGGCATTACGGGGCGCGACGAGATCGCCCGCTACGCCGCCAAGACGTTGAAGAAATTCAAGGTCGACGCCCATCTGCTCGAAGACCGCAGCCGCCCTACGACGCTGAAGCAGCGCTTCCGTGCCGGCGACAAGACCATGCTGCGGGTCAGCCATCTGCGCCAGCATGACATCAGCGCCGAATTGGCCAATTCCCTGTTCGAGCAGGTCGAGGCTGTGTTGGACAAGGTCGATCTGCTGATCTTCTCCGATTTCAATTACGGCGTCCTGCCCCAGGCGCTGGTCGACCGCTTGATCGCCGCCTGCCATGAGCATGGCGTGATGATGGTGGCCGACAGCCAGGCCTCCTCGCAGATCAGCGATGTCTCGCGCTTCAAGGGCATGCGCCTCCTGACCCCGACCGAACGCGAGGCGCGTCTCGCCGTGCACGACACTCAATCGGGTCTGGTGGTGCTGGCCGAAAAGCTGGAAAAGGCGGCGCTGGCCGAGCATGTTCTGCTGACGCTGGGGGCCGAGGGCGTGCTGATCCATGCGCCAAAGCCCGGCGAAGCGGTCATCACCGACCAGCTCGGCGCCTTCAATCGCGCCCCCAAAGATGTTTCCGGCGCGGGCGATTCGCTGCTGACCTGTACGGCCATGGCGCTGGCGGTCGGCGCCGATATCTGGCGGGCCGCCTATCTCGGCGCGGTGGCCGCCGCCTGCCAGGT
>FTDB01000125.1_pt1 | contig 21919 bp, 10 predicted proteins | sample 1639741 | NCBI WGS metagenome assembly FTDB01 (sample SAMEA3914869, study PRJEB12502) | metagenome | biome: forest; material: soil | place: USA | collected 2012-03-12 | depth 0.1 m | reverse complement strand
GACCGCAAACAACAAATGTCGTACATGCACAGTATCTCAACCGTGCGCCAGAACACCGCCGCCTGCGTTTCTCTTTCCAGATAAACAATGTCAAAGACCTACCCCACGGCTGGCCGAAACCGGCCGCGGCAACAACTTATTCCCAGTCGTTGTAAGGAGGCGCGTATGTAGTGTGTGCGCCGAACCGTGTCAACCGACTTTTTCCTCTTTTTTACAAATTCGACTTGAGAGCCGATATCGCAAAACGAAGGCGACAACAGGACGAAGATCATCTTTTGACGGATGATCCCACGCACTACGCCGGAATCAGAAGAAGCGTTTTTAATCTCTTTTTAACAAACCGGCAAGCGCAAACTGCGGAGGTTATCCCCAATTCCGCGAACCGATCCACAAGGGACCTCGACAGCGAGGGGCGGCTTCTACGGGCTGGCGCGCAGAGTCGCAAGCCCTAAAAAGCAGGTGCGGCAAAAAAGTTATTTTTGATGCAAAAATTCGCCTTCAACCGGCAGCAATATAGGCCTTGAGCGAATGGGCTTCGTGCTCGGCCTGGGCGATCCGCGCCTTGACCAGGTCACCTATGGAAACGATGCCCACCAGGCGCGCACCTTCCATGACCGGCAGGTGACGGATGCGGCGGTCGGTCATGACCTCCAGCATCGAATCGACCGTTTCGCCAGGATTGGCCGAGACGACGTCCTTGGTCATGACCTTCGCCACCGCCATGCCCAGCGCGTCCGGCCCGTCGATCGCGATGGCGCGAATAATATCGCGCTCCGATATGATGCCGACGACCTTGCCGCCCTTGTCGGCGACGATGAAGGCGCCGACCCGGCGCGTATGCAGCAGAGCCGCCACGGCCGACAGCGTATCTTCGGGCGTGACCTTGAAGACCTGGGTTCCCTTGGCATTGAGCAGTTGATTGATCAGCACGGGCGCATCCTCCCACCGGATTTGTTATCTCGCGAACGCCGAGCCCTGAGCCTCCCCCTGCGCGTGTAAATTTGCAATAAGTGAGACGTGGTTAACGGCGTCAACTTGTCGTGAGGGTGCGGCGCATCAAGGTTTCGCGCCAAACGCCGACACGCCCCACAAGCGAGTCGCGACGAAACGCCATGTGTCTGATTACGGGACAGGCGTTGCGCCATTTTCGGTCACCAGGCGATTTTACTGAGGACCGCGAAGCCACCGCCCTGCCCGGCCTAACCCCTGAAAAAATCTTAAAAAAAGGGAATTTGCGGCAAATATATACGCATTTTTAGAGGTTATGGCCGACATTGGCACCCGATTTGCTGGCCACATTTGCGTCTGCCGCCCTTCCGGCGCGGACATCCGGAGCGTCTCATGTCGTTAACCAGACCCGTCGCCCTCGCGGTCATCGCCGGCCTCGCCGCCGCCTCGACGGCGCAGGCCCAGACCATGACCACCAGCGCCGCCGACTTTGAAACCGGCTACGGCATCGCCCGCAACGAAATGCAGAATCCCATCGATCCGTCGACGCGCGACGCCAACGGCAACCGCGTCCTGGTCGACGGCATGATGGTCACCGGCACCGACAACAGCGTCTACGCCGCCGCCCAGACCTACGGCGCCGGCGACGTCTTTTCCGGCGCGGGCGCGCTGGGCGGCGCCACCGCCGTCGGCAACTATCTCAACGTGGTGGTCAACGGTAACTACAACACCGTCATCATCCACTCGACCCAAACCAACAACGGCGACGTCACCGCCACGGCCAACGGCACCACAGCGCATGGCACGACGGGCACGTCCTCGACCGATCAATCCCTTAACGGACAGGTTAATCTCAATGGCTTCTAAGTTGCACACGACAGCGCCGAAAGGTTTCAAGCGCCTGGCGCTTCTCGCCGGCACCGCGGCCATGACCGTTGCCCTGACCGGCTGCATGACCACGCCGGGCGTATCCTCGGAAGGCCTGTACAAGACGCCGATCGGCGCCGCCCCTGTCACGGCCAACGCGACGCCCTATTCCGACGCGCTGGTCTGCCTCGGCTCCTATGCCCGCGCCCATCGCCTGGCCAGCCCGCGCCTCGCCGTCGGCCGCATCTCGGACTATACCGGTAAAGTGTCGCTGGAAGGCGGCCGCGAAATCACCCAAGGCGCGTCCCTCATGGCGATGACCGCCCTGGCCAAGGCCGGCGCCCGCCAGGTCGAGCGCTTCGACACCTCGGTCGGCGAACTGGAGCTGAAATACGCCAATAACAAGCTGATCACCGACGCCCCCGTCGCCAACCCGAACCAGCCGGCCGATTACCGCAAGATCATGGCCGGCGAAGTGGCTGGCTCCGACTTCTTCATCGTCGGCGGCATCACCGAACTGAACTACAACATCCAGTCGGCCGGCGTCGATGCCTATGCCGGCGAAGTCAAGGACGATGGCGTCAAGGGCCTCTATTCCGGCCGCACCATGGTGATGAACGTGGCGCTCGACCTGCGCCTCGTCGACACCCGCACGCTGGAAGTGGTCGACGTGATCTCGTACCAGAAGCAGATCGTCGGCAAGGAAGTGAAGGCCGGCGTCTTCGACATCCTCAACAACAACATCTTCGATATTTCGGGCGGCCAGGGCGCGCTCGAGCCCATGCAGTTGGCGGTGCGCGCCATGATCGAACGCGCCACGCTCGAATTCATGGCCAATCTCTACGGCGTTTCGGGTCCGGAAATCTGCCTCGACCCGCGCAACGACTTCCTTGAAAATCCGACCCTGGGCGCCACGGGCGGCCTGACCCCCGCCTACGACAACCTGGAGACCAACAATGCTGGTACGCGCGCCGACCCCAACCGCTGGACGAATGTCGCGAACGCTCCGCAATACCGCGATGACCGCGATCGCGGTCCTGCTCGTGGCGGGTCACGCTACTAGCCAGACCGTCACCCCGGCGCCTGCCGGCGCGTCCGACGTCAGCAACAACCAGGACCAGGGCGGCGATGTCATCTCGACCCAGACCCTGAACGTGATTGAAAACGACGGCCTGACCAGCGCCACCGGCCAGGCGGTCGGCAACAGCCTGCAGGGCGGCAATGAAAGCGTTGACGCTACGCTCAGCAACACCCAGATGGTGCGCGGCACCATCCGTGCCGCCAACTATATCGAGGGCGTCAATACCGGCGCCGAGGATCTGTCCCTGGGTACGCCGGTCTATTCGAGCGCGCAGGCCATCGGCAACTACGCCGCCTCGACCGCCGTCCAGGGCAACCTGGCGGTCACCGGTTCGCAGACCGCCACCGGCGATATCGTGCAGACGATCAACGACGTCCACGCGCCCAACAACGCCATCTATGTCAGCGGCGAAGGCGACTCGACCTCCGAGGTCAACCACACCGCCTTCCAGGTGACGCAAGGCCGGCTGCTGTCGAACTACACCCAGACCTCGGCCACCGACGCGCGCGCCGACGTTTCGGCGACCGTGCACTATTCGCCCTCGCCCAACGCCTATAACGCCAGCGCGACCAACAACTCTTACGCCGCCTACAGCGACGACCAGGGCTCGCAGGAGCATAATGTCGTCCAGTCGGAAACGGGCGACACCATCGCGCGCTCCGAAGTCTATGGCGGCAACATGTGGCTGATGTCGTCGTCCGCCCATGCGGTCGGCAACACTGTCGATCTGCAGAACCAGGGCGGTTCGCTGGTCGTCGACAACAAGCAGACCCAGGCCGGCGCCGTGCAGTCGCAGTCGGTCGTGCAACTCGACCAGTACGGCGAAGCTCACGCCGCGGCGTCCGGCATCGGCAACAACATGACCGCCGGCGACAACGACGTCTATGTCCGCATCGATAACGACCAGTTGTCGACCGGCGGCGTCGATGTCGTCGCCTCGTTCCAGGGCAATGACGGCTACGACGCCGACGTCACCGCCGACGCCGTCGGCAACCAGGCCCTGGCTTACGCCTGCGCCGAGTGCAAGGCCGACTTCGGCGTCAACAGCTCGAACCAGGTCAACGATTCGGACGTCAACGCCACGGCGACGGCCGCGGTGGTCAAGGGCCGCTCGATCGTCACCACGGCGCACGCCACCGGCAACTCGGCCACCTACTACGTCTCCGGCGGCACGCAATAAAGCGCATTTAGCCTGTCGGCTCGAAGGTGTGGGCAGAGACATCGTCAGCCGCGGCGTTCAGGACAAGGATCGTGGAGCCGTTCGTGAACCTGACGAGCGTGTCATTCCCGACCTGACTGAAGGTCGTGGCAGTATTGCCGGTAAAAACCAGTTCAATCCTGTCGCCTTCGGCGGACGAAAAATCCTCGATCGTGTCGTGACCGCTGTCCGCTTCATAGTAGAAGGTGTCGGCCCCCGCCCCGCCCCAAAGCTGATCGTCGCCCAGCGCGCCAAAAATCTGATTGTCGCCTGAGTTGCCGATCAGAATGTCATTGCCCATGTCGCCACCGGCATCGATATCGGCATCCCCCGTCAAAACCAGCTTTTCGACGTGGGCGGGCAGTTGATAGCTGACGCTGGCCCATATGGTATCCGTACCGCCGCTGAACGTCTCGACAATAACATCGCCGCGGGCGGCAATAATGTAAGTGTCATCTCCGTTACCGCCCTTCATGGTGTCCAGGCCGCCGCCGCCATCCAGCACATTACTACCTGCATTGCCGATCAGCACGTTATCGCCGCCGTTGCCGGTCGCCGTAAAATCGCCGGTACCCGTCAGGGTCAGGTTTTCCAGGTTATCGCCAAGCGTATAGCTGAAGCCGGCCTGAATCGTATCCATGCCATCGTCTGGATTTGACGTCTCGACGATCACATCACCCGTGGTCTGGAGCACGTAGGTGTCGTTGCCCGCTCCGCCGATCAATGTATCCATGCCGTCACCGTGAAGCATGTCGGCGCCGGCACCACCACTCAGCGTATCGATGCCGGCACCACCGGTCAGCGTGTCGTCACCGTCGCCGCCGTCGATGTGATTGTCGCCGGCATTTCCCTGAATGATGTTGTTCGACGCATTGCCGGCGCCATCGAGATTGTTCGTTCCGGTTAAGGTCAGGTTTTCGACATTGATTGACAGCGCGTAACTGACGCTCGCCATCACAAGGTCTGTCCCACTGCCTGTAAAGCTGCTTTCCACGACAGTATCGCCGGCATTATCGACGATGTAGGTATCGTTGCCGCCCCCGCCCGACAGGATATCCTCGCCAACGCCGCCGTCGATCAGGTTGTTGCCGGAATTACCGGAGATGACGTTATCGAGCCCGTTACCCGTGCCGCTGATATCGGCATTCCCCAGAAGACTCAGATTTTCGAAAAAGTCGCCCAGCGTGTACGAGGCGCTCGCCAGCACCAGATCGATACCGCCATCGTCAACGCCGGCAATCGTCTGCTCCGAAGCCACATCTCCCGCATTGTCGACGAGATAGGTGTCGTTGCCGGCGCCGCCGAACATATGATCGGTGCCGTCCAGTCCGTTGAGCGTGTTGTCGCCGGCATTGCCGAACAGGCTGTTGTCCAGGGCGTTGCCGGCGCCGCTGATATTGTCCGTTCCGTAGAGCCGCAGGGTTTCGACATTGGCCGCGAGGGTATAGGTGACCGTGGAAATCACCGTATCCGAGCCTTCGCCGGTATTTTCCACCACCTTGTCGCCGGCACTGTCGATAATATAGGTATCGTCGCCCAGGCCGCCCACCATGCGATCCGCGCCCGCACCGCCGCTGAGCACGTTATCACCGGCATTGCCGGTCAGCACATTGTTGAGATCGTTGCCGAAAGCCTTTGTGTCATCTGTGCCGAGCAAGGTGAGATCTTCGAGAAAAGCGCCGAGCTGGAAGGAAATCGTCGAGCGCACCACGTCGCGGCCGCCGTCATCATGCACACCATCATGCGTTTCGACCGCCCGGTCGCCGACATTGTCGATGAAATAGGTGTCGTCGCCGGCCCCGCCCAGCATGCGATCGGCGCCCGCACCGCCGTCGAGGCGGTCGGACCCGCCCATGCCGTCCAGCACATTGTCGCTGGCGTCGCCGTTCAGGGCATTGTTGAGCTCGTTGCCCGTGCCATAAATGCCCGTCGTGACCAGGGTCAGGGTTTCGACATTGGCCGCCAGGGTTGTGCGCAACAGGCTGGAGACGACGGTATCGCTGCCCTCGCCGGCGTTTTCGATAACCAGGTCGTGGCTGTCATTGACATAATAGCGGTCATTGCCGATGCCGCCGGTCATGGTATCGGCGCCCGACCCGCCGTTGAGCGTATCGTCGCCATCCGCACCCTGCAGGATATTGGCGCCCGCCGTGCCAACAATCGTATTACTGAGGCTGTTGCCGATGCCGTAGATGGCGCTGCCGGTCAGGGTCAGGTTCTCGACATTGGCCGTCAGGGTGTAATCGACGCTGGAAATGACCTTGTCTGTACCTTCGCCGGCGTTCTCGAACACCAGGTCGGCGGCGCTGTCGACAAAGTAAGCGTCGTCCCCGGCCAGGCCGTACATGAAATCGCCGCCGACGCCGCCGTTCAGGACATTGTTGCCGGTATTGCCGATCAGCGTGTTGTCGGAAGCATTGCCGGTGGCGTTGATGCCGGCAAAGCCGGTCAGTACCAGCTTTTCGATGCCGTTGCCGAGGTGATACGACACGCTGGCCAGCACGGTGTCCTGGCCGCCGTCGTCGATGCCCGCCACGGTCTGTTCGCTGGCGACGTCTCCGGTGTTGTCGACGACATAGCTATCGTCGCCCGCCCCGCCGTACATCCTGTCGACGCCGGCGCCGCCGTCGAGCGTGTCGTTACCGCCTTCACCATAAAGCGTGTCATTGCCGGCCAGGCCGTCGATCTGATCGGCATCGTTCGTGCCGACAAGAGCCGTCACGCCGGTGTCGTCACTGGCCGTCCCTACGATATGCGCCATGCCTTGCTGCTCCTCTCACACGGTAAAATCCATGCCTGCCGCATTTCCCGGGTTGCGGGCCGTCGATCTGTTGCCGGGTTAATCGGAATCGAAGCTCACCGGCTCGATAACGATGCTGGACCGGACATCGGAGGCGAATGCATTCAGCACAAGGACGGTGTTTCCTTCGCCGAGGTCGACCAGGACATTCGAACCGGATTGCGTGACCGTGACATGGTTATCACCTTGAAATTGGATCTCATCGCCTTGGGCGGAGGAAAAATCCACGATCGTGTCATGGCCATCGCCCTCGCGAAAACGGAAGATATCGGCGCCCGAACCACCAGTCAGCCGGTCATCGCCGGAGCCCCCCGCCATGATATCGTCGCCGGCGCCGCCATCCATCCTGTCCTGGCCGACGTTTCCGGTGAGGGTGTCGTTGCCGTCGCTGCCAAACATCTGGTTGTTGCCGGCGCCGCCATGGATATGGTTGTTGCCTGAATTCCCGTGGATAATATTGCCGAGGTCATTGCCCGTGGCACTGATATTGGCCGTTCCGGTCAGGGTCAGGTTTTCCAGATTGGCTCCCAGCGTATAGGTCACGCTCGACATCACCAGATCGACGCCGCCTGACTTGGTATTCATGATAGTCTCGACGACGACATCGCCGGCATTGTCGACAACATAGGTATCGTTGCCCGCGCCCCCCGTCATGGTGTCGGCGCCGAGGCCGCCATCGAGGAGGTTTTTGCCGATGGTGCCGATAATCGTATTGTCGAGATCGTTGCCTATGCCACGGAAATTGCCCGTACCGGTCAGTGTCAGGTTTTCGATGAAAGCGCCCAGCGCGAAGGAAGAACTCGCATACACGGTATCGATGCCGCCGTCGTCATGGCCGGCGCCCCTCGCCTCCGACACCACGTCCTTGTAGCTGTCGACGATATAGCTGTCGTTGCCGGCACCGCCGAACATGTGGTCGGCACCCGCCCCTCCGGTGAGGATATTGTTGCCCGCGTTACCGATGATCGTATTGTTGAGCCCGTTGCCCGTGGCGGTGAAGTTGCCCGTCCCGCCCAGCTGCAGGTTTTCGACATTGTCCGTCAGGGTATAGCTCAGCTTGGCCAGGACCATGTCCGTGCCCTCGTTGGCATTTTCGATCACCACGTCGCCGATGTTCTCGACGACATAGGTGTCGTTGCCGGCGCCGCCGCTCATGCGGTCGCCGCCCGAGCCGCCGCTGAGGATATTGTTGCCGGCATTGCCGGTCAGCACGTTGGCGAGGTTGTTGCCGAAGCCGTTGATGTTGCCGTTGCCCGTCAGGGTCAGGTCCTCGACAAAGGCCCCAAGCTGGAACGACACGGACGAGCGCACCAGGTCGTGACCGCCGTCATCGTGCCGGTCGTCATGCGTCTCGACGGCCCGGTCGCCGGCATTGTCGACGACATAGGTGTCGTTGCCGGCGCCACCCAGCATGCGATCGGCGCCCGTGCCGCCGTCCAGGGTATCGGCCCCGCCCATGCCTTCCAGCACGTTGGCGCCGGCATTGCCGGTAATGACATTGCCGAGGCCGTTGCCGGTGCCCGAGACTGCCGCCGCGATCAGCGTCAGGTTTTCGACGTTGGCGGCCAGGGTGGTGCGCGTCAGGCTGGATTGCACGGTATCGGTGCCCTCGCCGGCGTTTTCAATAACCGTGTCGTGGCTATCATTGACGTAATAGAGGTCATTGCCGATCCCGCCCGACATGGTGTCGGCGCCCGATCCACCATTGAGCGTGTCGTTGCCGCCGCCGCCCTGCAGGATATTGTCGCCTGCCGTGCCGACGATGACGTTGTCGAGCGCGTTGCCGGTACCGCGGACAGCGTCGCCGGCCAGGGTCAGGTTCTCGACATTGGCCGTCAGGGTGTAATCGACCGACGCCACCACCTTGTCGGTGCCGTCGTCGTTGTTCTCAATGACAAGGTCGCCGGCATTGTCGACGAAATAGGCATCGTCGCCGGCCAGGCCGTACATGATGTCGCCGCCGATGCCGCCGTTCAGCACATTGTTGCCAGCATTGGCGATAATGGTGTTGTCCGAGGCATTGCCGGTGGCGTTGATATTCCCCGAACCGGTGAGAACCAGCTTTTCGATACCTTCGCCGATATGGTATGAAACGCTGGCCTGGACGGTATCGGTAATGCCGCCGTCATCGATGCCCGCGACGGTCTGTTCGCTGGCGACATCCGAGCTATTGTCGACGACATAGGTGTCGTCGCCCGCCCCGCCGTACATCCGATCGACGCCCGTACCGCCGTCGAGTGTGTCGTTACCGCCCTTGCCGTACAAAGTGTCGTTGCCGGCCAGACCCTCGATCTGATCGGCATCGTTCGTGCCGACAAGAGCCGTCACGCCGGTGTCGTCACCGGCCGTCCCTACGATATGCGCCATGCCTTGCTGCTCCTTGCAGGCCATGAATTCATCGGCATGCCGCCGGTCCTGCCAACGGCGGCACGCTGGCGGATACCGCTATTCGAGAACGATGCTCGCCTGCACATCGGCGGCGTGGGCATTCAGCACCAGGATGGTATTGCCGCTACCGAGATCGACGAGGGAATCCAGGCCCGCCTGGGTAACGGTGGCATTGCCGTCCCCGGTGAAATCGAGCTGTATCTTGTCGCCCTCGACGGACGAGAAATCGACGATCGTGTCATGGCCGGTGCCGGCACCGAAGTGGAAGATATCGGCGCCCGCACCGCCGGTCAGGCGGTCGTCGCCGCCGCGGCCGCTGATGAAATTGTTGCCCGCGTTGCCCGTCAGGACATTATTGTCGTCGTTGCCGGATGCGCCGATATTGGCGGAGCCCGTCAGGGTCAGGTTCTCGACATTGGCCGCCAGTCCCCCCACGTTGAAGCTGGACCATATGGTATCCGTACCGCCATTGGCGCTTTCCGTGACTATATCGGATACGTTGGTCAAGATATAGGTATCGTCGCCCAATCCACCCGCCATATTGTCGCGACCGCCGCCGCCGTCGAGCACGTTATTGCCCGAATTACCGATCAAGGTGTTGGTCGCGCTGTTGCCGGTGGCGGTAAAATTGCCGGTGCCCGTGAGGGTCAGGCCCTCGAAATTGGCCGCCAGTGTATAGCTCATCCCGGCCATGACGATGTCAGCGCCTGCGTTGGCGGCCTCCGTGATGGTATCGCCCAGGCTGTCGACCACATAGGTATCATTACCGGCGCCACCCGCCATGATGTCGTCGCCCGCGCCGCCGTCGAGCCAATCGGGGCCCGTTCCGCCGACAAGGGTGTCGACGCCATCGCCGCCATAGACGTGGTTAAAGCCGTTGCCGCTCTCAATATGGTTGTTGCCCGAATTGCCCTGGATAATATTGTCGAGCCCATTGCCGGTGGCGTCGATATTGGCGGTTCCGGTCAGGGTCAGGTTCTCCAGATTGGCCCCAAGCACGTAGGTCACGCCCGACTTGACAAGATCAATCCCGCCATTGCTCAATTCCGTCACCGTATCGCCGGCATTGTCGACAACATAGGTATCGTCGCCCTTGCCGCCCGACATGGCGTCGGCGCCCAGGCCGCCGTCGATGAGGTTATTGCCGGCATTGCCCGCGATCCTGTTGTTGAGGCTGTTGCCCGTACCCTTGATATTGCCGGTGCCGGTCAGGGTCAGGTTTTCGAAGAAAGCGCCAAGCGTAAAGGAAACACTCGCTTGCACCGTATCGATGCCGCCATCGTCATGGCCGGCGACGATCTGCTCCGAGACCACGTCATGGATATTGTCGACGATATAGGTGTCATTACCCGCGCCGCCGGACATGTGATCGGCCCCGATCCCGCCATCGAGGGTATTGTTGCCGGCATTGCCGATGATGACATTATCCAGCCCGTTGCCCGTGGCGCTGAAATTGCCAGAACCGCCCAGCTGCAGGTTTTCGACATTGGCCGTCAGGTTATAGCTCAGCTTGGCCAGGACCATGTCCGTGCCTTCGCCGGCATTTTCAACCACCACGTCATGGATGTTCTCGACGACATAGGTGTCGTTGCCGGCGCCGCCGCTCATGCGGTCGCCGCCCGATCCGCCGCTGAGGATATTGTTGCCGGCATTGCCGGTCAGCACGTTGGCGAGATTGTTGCCGAAACCGTTGATATCGCCTGTCCCAGTCAGGGTCAGGTCCTCGATAAAGGCACCCAGCTGGAAAGACACGGATGACCGCACCAGATCGTGGCCGCCATCATCGTGCCGGTCGTCGTGCGTCTCGACGGCCCGGTCGCCAGCATTGTCGACGATATAGGTGTCGTTGCCGGCGCCGCCCAGCATGCGGTCGGCGCCCGCGCCGCCGTCCAGGCGGTCGGCCCCGCCCAGGCCTTCCAGCGTATTGTCACCGGCATTGCCGGTGATGACGTTGCCCAGGCCGTTGCCGGCGCCCGAGACCGCCGCCGCGATCAGGGTCAGGTTTTCAACATTGGCGGCCAGGGTGGTGCGCGACAGGCTGGACACCACGGTATCGGTGCCCTCGCCGGCGTTTTCAACGACGACGTCATGGCTGTCATTGACGTAATAGAGGTCGTTGCCGGTCCCGCCCGACATGGTGTCGGCGCCCGATCCGCCATTGAGCGTATCGTCGCCGCCACCGCCCTGCAGGATGTTGTCGCCCGCCGTGCCGACAATGACATTGTCGAGCACATTGCCGACGCCATAGACGGCGCCGCCGGCCAGGGTCAGGTTCTCGACATTGGCCGTCAGGGCATAGTCGACGCTGGCGATCACCTTGTCGGTGCCGTCATCGACGTTCTCGATCACCAGATCGGCGGCGCTGTCGACGAAATAGGCGTCGTCGCCGGCCAGGCCGTACATGGTGTCGCCGCCGCCGCCGCCGTTCAGCACATTGTTGCCGATATTGCCGATGATCGTGTTGTCCGACGCATTGCCGGTGGCGTTGATATCCGAAAACCCGGTCAGGACCAGCTTTTCGATGCCTTCGCCGATGTGATAGGACACGCTGGCCAGCACGGTATCGTTGCTGCCGTAGTCCGTGCCGGAGATCAGTTCGCTGGCGACGTCGCCGCTGTTGTCGACGACATAAGTATCGTCGCCAGGCCCGCCATTCATCGTATCGGTGCCCGTGCCGCCGTCGAGGTAATCGTTGCCGCCGCCCCCATACAGGGTATCATTGCCCGCGTCGCCATAAAGCGTAGCGTTACCCAAGCCGTTACTGAGCATATCATCGCCGTCGCCGCCCTTGAGCACGTCATTGCCAGCGAAGCCGATGAGCTGATCATTGCCAGCCAGCCCTTCGATCAGGTCATCCGAGTTTGTCCCCATCAGCGCGGTCGAACCTGTGTCGTCGCCCGACGTGCCTACGATATGCGCCATGTCGTCTCTCCATTGCTGAAGGAGGTCATAGGGTCGCCGGGCCGCTGCACGCCCCCTTCACGCAGCGGCCCTTAAGGCGTTACTTACCAGATCATGTGCAGCAGCACGTCGGCCGCCACGGCGTTGGCGACGATGATGCTGTTGCCGCCGCCAAGATCGACGACCGTGTTCAGACCCGACTGATGGACGATGCCGCTGTCCGCCGTGCCGTGCGTATAGGCCGAAACGTCGATATGGTCGTTCTCGAGGCCCGAGAAGTCCTTGATGATGTCGGCGCCGCTGCCTGCCCCGAAGACGAAGACATCCGAACCGGCCCCGCCGAACAGGTGGTCGTTGCCGGCGCCCCCATCGATGCGATTGTTGCCACTGTTGCCCTGGAGGATGTTGTCGAGTGCGTTGCCGGTCGCGTTGATGTTGCCGGAACCACTGAGCGTCAGGTTCTCGACATTGGCCGACAGGGTGTAGCTGACCGACGACAGGATCTTGTCCGTACCCTCGTTGGCGTTTTCGATGACCACGTCGCCGGTGTTGTCGACGATATAGCCGTCGTCGCCCTTGCCGCCCGCCATGGTGTCGGCGCCGATCTGGCCGTTGAGCACGTTCTTGCCGTCATTGCCGGTAAGGACATTGTTCCACTGGTTGCCGGTGGCGTTGATGTCGCCGGTGCCGGTCAGGGTCAGGTTCTCGACATAGGAAAAGATGTGGTAGGTGACGCCGGCCATGACGAGATCAGTGCCGCCGTCATCGTGCCCGCTCAGTTCCTCCGACACGCGGTCGCCGTCGTTGTCGACGATATAGGTGTCGTTGCCCGCCCCGCCGAACATGTGGTCGATGCCGCTGAGGCCGTCGATCCAGTTGTTGCCCGTATTGCCGACGATGATGTTGTTGAGGGCATTGCCGCTTGCCGTCAGGTCGGCCGTTCCGGTCAGGGTCAGGTTCTCGACATTGCCGGTCAGGGTATAGCTGATGCTGGCCAGCACCTTGTCGGTGCCCTCGTTGGCGTTTTCGATCACCATATCGCCGGCATTATCGACAAGATAGGCATCGTTGCCCTTGCCGCCTGACATCGTGTCCGCGCCGGTGCCGCCATTGAGCACGTTGTTGCCGGTGTTTCCGATCAGAACGTTGTTGAGACCATTGCCGGTGCCATTGATATCCGCCGTTCCCGTCAGGGTCAGATTTTCGATGAAATCCCACAGGTGGAACGAGACCGACGACATGACCAGGTCCTTGCCGCCTTCGTCACTGGCGTCGGACAGGGAGAATTCGCTGGCCGTATCGCGCGCGTTGTCGACGACATAGGTGTCGTTGCCGGCGCCGCCGTACATGTAGTCGATGCCTGTGCCGCCATCGATATAGTCGTTGCCGGCGAAGCCCTTGAGCGTATTGTTGCCGCTGTTGCCGGTCAGGACGTTGTTGAGCGCGTTGCCGCTGCCGGCGATGTTGGCCGTGCCGGTCAGGACCAGATTCTCGAAATTGGCGCCCAGGATATAGGCCTGGACCACGCCGGTATTCGGCGCGACCGAGGTCATGACCGTGTCGATGCCGCCATCGTCCACGCCCGCCGTCGTCTGCTCCGAGATGACGTCGCCGAGGTTGTCGATGACATAGGTGTCGTTGCCGGCGCCGCCATAGAGAATATCCGCGCCCGCGCCGCCATCGAGATAGTCGTTGCCGGCCAGGCCATAGAGATGGTTGGCGGCGCTGTTGCCGGTGATTACATTAGCGAGCGCGTTGCCCGTGCCGTCGATCGCCGCCGTGCCGGTCAGGGTCAGGTCTTCGGTGTCGTTGGCCGTATAGGTGATCGACGACAGGGCCAGGTCATGCCCGCCGGTATCGCTGATGGTGTCGCCGGAATTATCGATGACATAGGTGTCGTCGCCGGCCAGGCCGATCATGTGGTCGGCGCCAGTACCGCCATCGATAAGGTCGTTGCCGGCCGTCCCGACGAACAGGTCATTGCCGCTGCTATCCGATACGGCATCGGCGGAATCGAGCACTGCCTGGTAGACGCCGAAACCGCTGCCGTCCTGGCTGGCGCTCTGCCAGCTGATGACGACGTGACCGTCATCGAGCACCGAAACCGACGGATGAAGCTGGTCGCCCGCCGTCGTGGTGTTGACCAGGGTCTCCGGGCCGACCTTGATGCCAGCCGCGTCGAAGCGCTGGGCATAGATACCGCTGCCGCTGCCGTCACGCAGCGTCATCTGCCAGACGGCGATGAAGCCGCCGTCAGCCGTCGCGGCGAAGCTGGGATCGGAGCTGACATTGTTCGGGGTTTCGATGTGGGTCTGGGCGCCAAGCCTGTTGCCCGCGGCATCGTAGCGCTGCGCCTCGATGGCGGAGCCGCTGCTGAGGGTCCAGTTAATGACATATCCGCCATCGTCGAGCGCGGTAAGGGTCGGCTCACCCTTCTGACTCGTGTTGCCGCCGACATAGTCGGCGAAGGCAAGGACATGGCCGGACGAATCGAGCAGCTTTTCGTGGAGGCTGTATTCGGGCGAACCGTTGCTGTCGTACATCCGATAGGCAACCGCGTAATGGCCATCCTTCAGGATCGCGACGGCCGGATCGGACAAGTTGGCGACCTCCCAGCTGCTTTCGCTGATTTCCTGCGCCGCGCCGGCCGCCGTGCCGGAGGCGTCATAGAACTGGGCGACGATTTCATCGCCATGCTGACCGTTGCCGACATCGATGGTCTGGATCGAGACCACAACGACACCACCGTCCGGGGTGCCGGCGAAAGGATCGCCGTCATACCCCCCGGCGTGGAAGCTCTGGATGGCGATGCTGGCGGGCGATCCCGACAACGTGCCGTTCATGGCGACCTGCTGCACCAGGAGATGGCCGCCGCCGTCGTCCCAGGCGACCGAATAGCCCCCGGTGCTGGTGGCCGTCACAACCGGCGCACGAACGGCGCCCGTGGCGATGGCGGTCTCGCTGCCGACCGGATTGCCGTCGTCGTCGTAACGCTGGGCATAGACGTTCCAGCTTGCGTCGGTGGCGGTACCGTCGCGCCAGACGATGACGTAGCCGTCCTTCAGTTCGACGACGGCGGGATCGAACTGATCACCGGTGGTGGTGGTGTTGACGCGGGTTTCAGCTAAAGGCATCCGGGAGCCCCCCAATTGGAGTTGTTGCAAATTGTTCAACGCAACTATGTGCGGCTTTCGCGGACAAGCGCGAAAAGACGGCGCACGGCGAACACGCCATGCCGTCCATTCGCGTTTATCGGCAGTCGCCGAAATCCACACTCCCCGGTGGTGGAGTGTAAAAGTTTAGCATTATTAACTATGTACAGGAATGACAAATCCGTGAGAGACGCAGACTCGTCCTACCACACGATATGGCGGAGCACGTCCGAGGTGGCGGCATTGGCCACGATAATGGTGTTGCCGCCGCCCATGTCGATCAGCGTGCCGCCGAAATAGACGCTGACCATAGCGGTATCGGCCGTGCCGTGGGTATAGGCCGAAAGGTCGATGCTGTCGTTGTCGGAAACGCTGAAGTCCTTGATGATGTCGGCGCCCGATCCGGCCGAGAACACAAAGGTATCCGCGCCCGCCCCGCCGAACAGATGGTCGCTGCCGGCCCCGCCATCGATGCGGTTGTTGCCGCCATTGCCCTGGAGAGTGTTATCCAGCGTATTGCCAGTCGCGTTGATATTGCCGGCGCCCGACAGGGTCAGGTTCTCGACATTGGCCGACAAGGCATAGCTGACGCTCGACAGGACCTTGTCCGTGCCCTGGTTGGCCTTTTCGATGACCACGTCGCCGGAATTGTCGACGATATAGCCATCGTCGCCCTTGCCACCCGACATCGTATCGGCGCCGGTGCCGCCATTGAGCACGTTCCTGCCGCCGTTGCCGACCAGGACATTATTGAAGGCGTTGCCGGTGGCGTTGATGTTGCCGCTGCCGGTCAGCGTCAGGTTCTCGACATAGGAGAAGAGATGGAAGGTGACCGATGCCATGACGGTATCGGTGCCACCGTCGTCGTGGCCGCTCAGTTCTTCCGAAATCCGGTCGCCGTCGTTGTCGACGACATAGGTGTCGTTGCCGGTGCCGCCGAACATGTGGTCGGCCCCTGCGCCACCGTCGATCCGGTTGTCAGCCGCATCGCCGACGATGATATTGGCCAGGCCGTTGCCGGTCGCATTGACCGCCGTGCCCGTCAAGGTCAGGTTCTCGACATTGGCGCCGAGCGTAAAGTCGGCGTTGGAAATGACCTTGTCCGTGCCTTCATTGGCTTTTTCAGTCACGACAGTTCCGGAATTGTAGACGAAATAGGCGTCATTGCCGGCTCCCCCCTCCAGCAGATCGAGGCCGCCGTTGGCGTGCAGGACGTTCTTGCCGCTGTTGCCGACAAGGGTGACGGCGGTGCTGCCCTGGGCGCCGCCGTTGATGTCGGCCGTGCCGGTCAGGACAAGGGTCTCGATATACGGATCGATATAGAAGGAGATCGACGACATGACCGTGTCATTGCCGCCGGCGTTCCCCCCGAGGTAAGGCGTCCATTCGAGCGCCTTGTCGGCGGCATTGTCGACAACGTAGGTATCGTTGCCGGCGCCGCCATACATCGTATCCGCACCCGCGCCGCCATCGAGATAATCGTTGCCGCTCGTCCCGTTCTGCAGCGCATCCGCACTGTCACGGTAATCGCCGTAAAGGACGTCATTGCCGCCGTCGCCGTAAAGCTGGTCGCCGCCGCCGCCGCCGGATATGGTGTCGTTGCCGCCCAGGGCATGGACGCTGTCGCTGCCGGTGCCATATCTCATATTATCGTCGTTTTCCGACAGCCCTGTCGCCGCAGCATCGAGCTTGGATTGCGTCCAGATGGTTCCGTCGGCAAAAACTACCTGCTGGATTTTGTCCGAAGTGCCGGCGAAATAACGATATACCGTGATGCTGTCGCCGCCGTCGCCGATGTACAGGACAAGGTTGTAATTGGCATCATGCACCAGCTTGACGTCGTCGGGGGTGATGCCGTCTCCAAGCTTTATGTGGGCAGTCGCCTCGGAGCCAAAGTTTTCCTTGATCGTGTCGTGGCCGTCGCCCAGCGCGAACAGATAGGTTACCGTCCCCCTGCCGCCATTGAAGGTATCATCGCCGGCCCCGCCGGATACGATATCATTGTAGCCGCTGGTCGTGATGACGTCGTTGCCGCCGCCGGTGGAAATAATGTTGCCGCCGGTAACATCCACGACTTCGTCATCGCCGTCGCCAAGCGTGATCTTGCCGTTGCTGCTGGCCAGATGAATTTCGGCGCTTTGGAAATTGTCGTACTGGCCGATATTGCTCGTATGCGTAACGCCCCCCGACATGTCCAGAATAGTCCAGTCGAAGCCGTTGGAATAATAGACCAGGCGGTTCGTGCCGGCGCCGCCGTCGACATGCAGGCTGCGCCCTTCGTCGTTCGCAACGCCGTTGACGCGGAGGGTGTCGTCGTCGCCATTCAGCGTCAAATCGACAGCTTCGAACTCCTTGGCCTGGAGTTCGTCGCTGCCGGTGAAAATGTCGAGCTGCAGGGACATCTCGTCCAGGTCGTAGTCAATGACGGCGTCATGAATGTCGGTCGCCGCCGACAGGTCGACCTTGAGCGTGTCGGTTTCGATGTCGATATCGCGCAATTCGGGCCGGTCCTGGTCCGGATCGGGGTTCAGGGTCGTACCGCCGTAGATCAGGTTGTTCGCCCCGTGGAAGCTGCCGACCGTCACCGTGTCGCTGCCGTCGGTGCCGTCGATGAAGTTGTCCTTGCCGCCCCGCAGGGTGACGGTGTCGTCGGCAGGGCTCAGGGTCAGTTGAACGCTTTCCATGCCGGTGACGGTGATGGCGCCGGCGCTGCCCGCCCCGGTATCGCCGTTGAACACCACGTTGTAGCCGGCGCTGTCGTCCCTCAGCGTCCCCAGCCACGTGTCGAAGCCATGGCCGCCGTCGACGCGCCAGGCGCCACCGGCATGATCGACCTCAAAAACATCGTCGCCATCGCCCAGTTGCAGCGTGTAACTGCCGCTGGTGACGGACGCGTTCGTCAGGACGTAGTCGTTATAGGCCGTGGCGATGATCTTCTCGATCGACACCAGTTCGTCGGTGCCCGATCCACCGGTCACCTCGGCGCTCAGGACGTGAGCGCCAGTCGTCCTGTAGACGACGCGGATGCCGGCGGTCGCCGCCGACGCACCGCTGTAGTCGACACTGTCGGTGACGCCGTCGGTTCCCGTGAAGGTGTCGTCACCGGTTGTTGCGATAAAGGTTGTCATGCACTTCCCCCTGCAGCGGAACAGACGGCGGCGCAACCGGCCAACGCCTGTTTCACTCCGTTCCAATCGTCATGTCATCCCCGGAAGGGTTAACCTAGCATCATGCCCGCATTACCGACAGGACATATTTGTGAGGGTTGCAGCGCACGCGGCTCCATCGCCGCAACATTACACATCGGTAACCTTGCGCGATTTCCCTTTATTCCGCCGCAAACATTTGTCAGGGTCCGCGCATTCCACCGGAGCGTGATCATGCTGTTCAACAAACCCGCCGTCCTTGCCTTCGCCGCCCTGGCGCTGACGACCACCGCCCTGACGCCCGTCGCCGTGCTGGCCCAGACGGCTTCGGCCACGGCTTTTGCCCCCCAGGTCGTCGATCCGTCGAAGGGCGTCGATTTCGCGCAAAACCATTCGGATATCCAGGCCGACCCGGCGCCGATCTACGGCAAGCTGCCCAGCGGCATGACCTACATCATCCTGAAGAACGCCACGCCCCCGGGCACGGCCAGCATGCGCCTGCGCATCAACGGCGGCTCGATGAACGAGCACGACGACCAGCAGGGCCTGGCCCACTTCCTCGAACACATGGCCTTCAACGGCTCGAAGAACGTGGCCGAGGGCGACATGATCAAGATCCTGGAGCGCCATGGCCTGGCCTTCGGCCCCGACACCAACGCCCACACCAATTTCGACCAGACCGTCTATGAACTGGACCTGCCCAAGGTCGCCGACGACGACCTCGACACCGGCCTGTTCCTGATGCGCGAAACCGCCGGCAACCTGCTGCTCGACGACGGCGCCATCGATCGCGAGCGCGGCGTCATCCTGGGCGAGGAGCGCGCCAGCGACTCGCCCGGCCTGCATTCCTACATGAAGTGGGCCAACGACGCCTTGCCGGGTCAGGTCTATCCGACGCGCCTGCCGATCGGCAAGGTCGACATCATCAACACCGCCAAGCACGGCCAGTTCGCCGACTTCTACAACAACTTCTACCGCCCCGAGCAGGCGACCCTGATCCTGGTCGGCGACTTTGACCCGGCGGCGATGGAAGCCAAGGTCAAGGCCAGGTTCGGCGACTGGACGCCGGCGGCCGGCGCCATCCGCGTCACCGATTACGGCGCCTACAAGCCCAAGGGCGTGATCGCCGACACCTATACCGAAACCGGCCTGCGCGACGATATCAACGCCACCTGGTTCGCCCCCATCGACACCAACTACCAGAGCGTCGCCAAGGAAACCCAGGACTTCACCGACGACCTGCGCCTGTCCATCCTCAATGAGCGGCTGGAACGCGCCGCCAAGCTGGCCGACACGCCCTTCGTCGCCGCGTCGGTGAGCAACGGCGATATCGACCACAGCGCCCGCATCACCCAGTTCGACGTCACGCCCAAGCCCGGCCAGGACAAGGCGGCCTTTGCCGCCGCCTACACCATCGTGCGCCAGTACGTCGAATTCGGCGCCACCCAGGATGAACTCGACCGCCAGTTGGCCAATAACGAGGCCGACTTCCAGGCCGCCCTGCAGGGCGCCAACACGCGCAACAGCCGCTCGCTGTCGGAAAGCCTGGTCGACAGCATGGACCACAACGAGGTCTTCACCTCGCCCAAGCAGGACGACGACTATTTCGAGGCCCTGAAGCCGACCCTGACGCTCGACGTCATCAACGGCGGCAACAAGGCCCTGTTCGCCGGCGATGGCCCGTTCCTGTGGCATGAGGGTGAAGCTCTCGGCGATCTCGACAAGCAGGCCCTGACCGATACCTATACCTCGGTCCAGGCCGCCCAGGTGACCGCGCCCGAGGCCCACGTCACCAAGCCCTGGCCCTATACCGACTTCGGCGCGGCGCAAAAGCCGGTCAAGCGCGTCGAGGTCAAGGATCTCGGCCTGACCCAGCTGACCTGGGCCAACGGCGTCAAGGCCACCATCAAGACCACCGATTTCAAGGCCGACGAGATCGGCGTCACCGTCCGTTTCGCCGGCGGGCTGGAATCGCTGTCGCCGGCTTCGCATCCGCCGGTCTACCAGGCGTCGCTCTCCAGTCTGATGGAGGGTGGCCTCGGCAAGCTCGACGCCCAGGAAATCAAGGATACGCTGACCGGCAAGATCGTCAGCGCCAACCTCGGCATCGGCGAGGACGCCACCATGCTGTCGGGCGGCACCACCAGGACCGACTTCACCACCCAGATGCAGCTGCTGATGGCCTTCACCACCGACGCGGCCTACCGCGCCGACGCCTTCGAACGCCTGAAGGGCTTCATCCCCGACTATTACGCCCAGCTCGCCTCGTCGCCCAACGGCGTCTTTCAGATGAAGGGCGACGCCCTGCTGCATAACGGCGACCCGCGCTTCGCCATGCCCAGCCAGGCCGACTTCCTCGCCACCAGCAACGACGCTGTCAAGACGCTGGTCGACACCCAGCTGAAAACCGAGCCGGTCGAAATCACCATCGTCGGCGACATCGACGAAGCCACCGCCGAGGCCGAACTCGACAAGACCTTCGCCACGCTGGCCGCCCGCAAGGCCCAGCCGGTCATTCCCGCCGACGCCCTCAAGGTCACCTTCCCGACCGCCGACCTGCACCAGGTGCTGGAACACCAGGGCCGCGCCGACCAGGACGTCAGCTTCATCGCCTGGCCGGGCGCCGACTTCACCTCGGATACCAAGCGTGCCCGCGCCCTGACCATCCTGTCGGAAGTCCTGACCCTGCGCCTCACCGACGTGGTGCGCGAAAAGCTCGGCATCGCCTACAGCCCCTACGCCGGCAATACCTATTCGCAAGTCTTCCCGGGCTACGGCTACCTGTCGGCCTCGGCCGAGGTCAAGCCCGAGAACGACCAGGCCTTCTATGACGCCGTGTCGGGCATCGTCACCGACCTCAAGGCCAACCCGATCAGCGCCGACGAACTGCTGCGGGCGCAGAAGCCTGTGCTCGACAAGATGGACACCGACCTCAAGACCAACACCTACTGGGCCGGCGCCCTGCCCGGCTCGATCAGCGATCCGAAGAAGCTTGACTATATCCGCACGCGCCGCGACCAGTACAAGGCGGTGACCGCCGCCGACATCCAGACGCTGGCCAACACCTATCTCGACATGTCGAAGGCGCTGCGCATCCAGATCAAGCCGGCCGCCGCCAAGCTCGTCCCGGCCACCGGCGCGACCCCGGCTCCGGCGGCATCGGGGCAGTAAGGGAAGCGAGTCGCCCACCACCATGCCCGTGAAGAACGGGCGCGGTCCCCCTCCCCAAAACCTTCGGTTTCAGGGAGGTATAGGCAAAGCGTCCTTTCTTATACCTCCCTGAACGCGTAGCGTTTGGGGGGAGACCGCACGAGTGAGTATTTGCGATAGCAAATGCGCGTGAGATGTGGTGGTGGGGCGTCTTGCTTCCTAACTGCCAGCGCCTTACGTTTCCGCCCACTGCCGCAACAGGTTGTGATAAACCCCGACCAGCGTGGT
>FTDB01000917.1_pt1 | contig 21969 bp, 22 predicted proteins | sample 1639741 | NCBI WGS metagenome assembly FTDB01 (sample SAMEA3914869, study PRJEB12502) | metagenome | biome: forest; material: soil | place: USA | collected 2012-03-12 | depth 0.1 m | reverse complement strand
TGGCCTTCCGCCGGAGGGCTTCAATTACGAGCTGTTCCTCGACGAGGCCGGCCAGAAGATTTCCAAGTCCAAGGGCAACGGGCTGACCATGGAGCAATGGCTGCGTTACGGCGCGCCGGAGAGCCTGGGCTATTACATGTTCCAGTCGCCGAAGTCGGCGAAGAAGCTGTATTTCGACGTCATTCCGCGGGCGACGGACGAGTTCTTCCAGCAACTGGATGCCTTCCCGAAGCAGGAGGAAGCCAAGCAGATCGAGAACCCGGTGTGGTTCGTGCTGCGCGGCGAGACCGCGTCGAAGGCGCCGCCGGTGACCTTCGGACTGATGCTGAACCTGGTGTCGGCGGCCAACGCATCCGACAAGGAGACGCTGTGGGGCTTCCTGAAGGCCTATATCCCGGGCGCCACGCCGGAGACGGAGCCGGTGCTGGATCGCCTGGCGGGCTATGCCCTGAACTATTTCGAGGATTTCGTAAAGCCGACCAAGGCCTTCCGCCTGCCGACCGAGGTCGAGCGCGCGGCGATGGCCGACCTGGTCGAGCGGTTCAAAGCCTTGCCGGTGGGAACGAACGACGCCGAAGTGTTGCAGAACATCGTCTTCGAAGTCGGCAAGACGCATGGCTTCGAGCCGCTGCGGGCGTGGTTCCAGGCGCTGTACGAGGTGCTGCTGGGGCAATCGCAGGGGCCGCGCTTCGGTTCGTTCGTGGCGATCTTCGGGGTTGAGCGGACCGTTGGTTTGATTGAGCAGGCGCTGGCCGGGAGCCTTGTCGCCGCCAGGTAAACGCGGTTATGTATCGGGGTGTGGGGCCCATGGCCCCAAGCCTTCCTTTTTCCTTCTTCGCCACCGCCCCGAAGGGCGATGGCGAAGAAGGAAGATGAAAGATGTGGGGTCACGGACCCCACACCCCAATACATTTCAGCGCTTTACCGGAGATGCCAATGCTACCCGCCATTGCCTTGTCGCTTGCGCTTACCGCCTTACCCCAACCGGCCGCCGTCGATGCCGAAGCCCACGCCATCCTCGCCAGGACCCACGCCAAGGGCCTGGCCATCGCCCTGATCGACCACGGAAACGTTCAATACGTCCAGGCCTACGGCATCCGCGACGCCAAGGGCGACCCGTTGCAGACCGACACCGTCATGTACGGCGCCTCGCTGACCAAGGCGGTTTTCGCCTACACCGTCCTGCAACTGGTCGACCAGGGCAAGCTCAGCCTCGATACGCCGATCGCCGACGATCTCGACAAGCCGCTGCCCGACTACGATCCCGACGCGATCTATAAGGGCAAGTACGGCCACTATCAGGACCTGGCCGGCGACCCGCGCTGGAAGCGGATCACGCCGCGCATGGCGCTGACTCACTCGACCGGCTTCGCCAATTTCGGCTTCCTGGAGCCCGACGAAAAGCTGCATATCCACTTCGATCCCGGCACCAAGTTCAGCTATTCCGGCGACGGGCTGATCCTGCTGCAGTTCGCCATCGAGAACGGCAAAAAGTCCCAGGGCCTGGGCCTCGACCTGGGCGACCTGACCCAGGCCAATTTCACCCGTTTGGGCATGACCCGGACCTCCTTGAAGTGGCGTCCGGACTTCGCGCCCAACCTGGCCGACGGCTGGAACGACAAGGGCGAGGTCCAGGACCACGACGAACGCTCAAAGGTCCGCGTCGCCGGCTCGATGGACACGACCATATCCGACCTGTCGAAGTTCGCCGCCGCTGTGGTTCGCGGCGACGGCCTGTCCACGGCCGCGCATGCCGAAATGATCAAGCGCCAGCTCAAGATCACCACGGCGCACCAGTTCCCGAACTTCGGCCCGGAACTGCCGGCGAACCGGCAGCGTCCGGACCTCTATGCCGGCCTAGGGGTCGTCGTCTTCGACGGCCCGCAGGGCCACGGCTTCTTCAAAGGCGGCCACGACGGCCAGACGGCCAATACCCTGGTCTGCATCGAGGAGAGCCAGCGCTGCGCCCTGATCCTGTCGAACGATGTCCGCGCCGAAACCGGCTTTGCCGACCTGGTCAGGTTCCTGCTGGGCGACACCGGCGTGCCCTATGAGTGGGAATATGGCAATTACGCCGGGAAATCCTGACGCTTCGACCGGCATCGAAGCATGCCCGGGCTGGATGTGCTAAACCCAGGTCATGCAAAACGGACCCGACATATCCCGACTGGCCGCGATGATCGGCGACCCGGCGCGCGCCAACATGCTGAGCGCCCTGATGTCCGGCAAGGCCCTGACCTCGTCGGAACTGGCCGCCGAAGCCGGCGTCACCGCGGCGACGGCGTCCTCGCACCTGGCCAAGCTCCACGACGCCGGCCTGGTCCGCGTGCGGCCGCAGGGCCGCCACCGTTATTGGGCCCTGGCCGACGAAGAGGTGGCGCATCTGCTGGAAAGCCTGATGGGCCTGGCGGCGCGCACCCTGAAACGCGTGCGCACCGGGCCGAAGGACATCCTGATGCGCAAGGCGCGGGTGTGCTACGACCACCTGGCCGGCGATTACGGCGTGCGCCTGTTCGCAAGCCTGGTCGAAAAAGACGTGATTGTCGAAAGGGATGGCGGCATTTTCTTGGGTAACGCCTCAAGCCGGTTCGTGGCCGAGTTCGGTCTCGACCTCAAGCCCGGTCGTCCGGTGTGCCGCGCCTGCCTCGACTGGAGTGAACGGCGCACCCATCTGGCCGGCGGGCTGGGCGCCGCGCTGCTGACGCGGTTCTTCGACCTGGGCTGGGCACGGCGCGATCCCAGGACGCGCGCCGTGCGCTTCACCGCCGACGGCGACCGGCAATTCCTCAGGCTGACGCGCCTGCCGGACGACCTAGTCGTTCAGCCCGGTCAGGAGAAAGTGCGCCTGTAGCGTGGCGATGGGATGGTCGGCCGCGTCCTGCCAGGCCGTGGCCTCGACATTGGCCACCGTGCGGCCGACGCGGTTGACCACGGCGCGGGCGAAGGTATCGACCGGCTTGCCGGAACGCAGATACTGTATCGTCACATTGATCGGCTTGGGGATTTTGGCGAAGTGTTCGCTGTGGGCCAGTTGCGCCATGGCGGCGATTTCCATGAAGGCGCCGATGACGCCGCCATGCAGCGCCGGGATCATCGGATTGCCGATCAGGTGCGGCGCGAACGGCAGGCGCAGCGTCACCTCCGCATCGACATCGAGCTCGACCCCCAGGAACCGCGCAAACGGGTAGGTGGCCAGCACCGAGGCTTCAGGAATCGAGGCTTCAGGCGGCTGGGGCATGCGGCACCTGTGTCGGCGAGGCGATGATGAAGGCGGCCTGGGCCGCGGCGACCGGATCGTCGGGCGTGGTCTCATAGGCGAAGGCGCGCACGAAGCCGATCGACCGCGTCAGCTTGTAGCAGTAGGCGGTGACCAGCAGGTCGAGGTCGGGCCGGGCCGGGCGCATATAGTCGATGCGCAGGTCCAGCGTGGCGATCGGCTTGAATTCGTCGATCTTGTCCCACACCGCCATGCCGCAGCCATTGTCGAGCAGGGCGGTGACCACGCCCGAGGCGATGACGCGCGTCTCGGTGTCGCCGACCAGGTCCGCGCGCCACGGCAGGCGCATGGTAACGCCGTCGGCGCCCGTGCGGTCGAGCGTGGCGCCGATCGCCTTCATGTAAGGCGTGTTGTCGATGATCTGGCTGAACAGGTCGGAAAAGGCCATGGCGCGATCCGTTTGAGACGCCTATGCGTGCCAAGCTTCGCCGCTTTGCGCAAGGGGCGTCAAGGGGTGGCTTGACGTGAGATTCCGAACGGACGAGAAGGTTTGTGGAGGATCGTATGAGGACCAACGCTCGGGAAGACGGAGTTTTTGCCGCTGCATTCGCGTCCATACGGCCAGAATGGCAAGGGTTTGGGCAATATTGCGAGTGGCTTGAAAAAGGGGTGCGAACCCGGGCATTTGCTGAACTCGAAGCCTTCTTGTCTGATGCGTCGGCTTGGCCGTTCGACATGCGGCTGGAATTCGTGCTTTGGGTGCTTAAGCTGGAAAGGGACCCCGCAAACAATCCCCTTTTGTCACACCAACTGCGTATCAAGCTGCTTGTTCCAACGATTCGCGAATTGAATACGCGAGCGCCTGATCGGGCGGAGAGCTATCTTTGGTTGGGATTGCTCAGGCAGGACAATCCTTCGGCCCACCTGGCGCACGCTGTCGAAATCGACCCGACCTGCGAGCCGGCGCACCAGATGCTGAGCCAGTGGATCTGCTGCGATATCAGCTATAATCAGCATGAATTGCCCGCCTTTTACATCCATGATCCGCGCATCGACCTGGAAGACCTCGATCGGGTTGTCGCGCTGTGCACGCCCTACATAAAGCAGCGGTGGGCCGTATCGTGGCGGCGAGAAGCCGCGCGGCAAAGGAAGCGGGTGCATGCATGGCTCAAAGCACATCCCCGGCCCGGAGACTTCGCCGCCCAATGAGAGGGGCTACTCTTGAATTACGGGCGCGCGGATGGCACATTGTCACATTCCATACAAAACGTCCGCTGCCCCTGAGTGTGTGTCATGTCCATCGAGTCCATCCCCGCCGATCGCTCCGCCCTGGTCCTGTTTTCCGGCGGCCAGGATTCCGCGACTTGCCTGGCCTGGGCGCTGGCTAATTTCGACCGCGTCGAAACCGTCGGCTTCGACTACGGCCAGCGTCATGCCATCGAAATGACGACGCGCGAGGTCGTATTGCAGCGCTTCCGCGAGACCTCGGCCCTGGCGCGGGCCAAACTGGGCGAGGACCATGTCTGCGACCTGAAGGGCTTCGGCGCCGTCGCCGAGTCGGCCCTGACGCGCGAGACCGAGATCGTCATGACCGAACGCGGCCTGCCGTCGTCATTCGTGCCGGGCCGCAACCTGGCCTTCTTCGTCTACGCCGCGGCGCTGGCCGACCGGCGCGGCATCGACCACCTGGTCGGCGGCATGTGCGAGACCGACTATTCCGGCTATCCTGACTGCCGCAACGACACCTTGCAGGCCATGCAGACCGTGCTGCGCCTGGGCGTCGAGCGGCCCTATACCATCCACACGCCGCTGATGTACCTCGACAAGGCCCAGACATGGGGCCTGGCGCGCGACCTGGGCGGGGATGTACTGGTCGACCTCATTCTGGAGGACACCCACACCTGCTATAACGGGGTGCGCGCCGAACGTCATGCCTGGGGCTATGGCTGCGGCGACTGTCCGGCGTGCCAGCTGCGCAAGACCGGGTTCGAGCATTTCCTGGAAGTTCCGCAGGATCAGACGGTTAAATAGATTTTTTAAACCACGAACCACACGAAAAACACGAACTTCAAGGCTTTGTTTGCATTTGCGCGAAGCGCCCTGAATTTAATGGCATAATGCGCTTCGCGCGATAGGTCGTGCCGCTTTTTCGGTTCGTGTTTTTCGTGTGGTTCGTGGTTCAATCCTTCACATATGAGCCGTTTGCCGCTAAGGCCACCGCATGTACTCATTCAAGGAAATCTTCCTGACGCTCCAGGGCGAGGGCGGGCAGGCCGGTCGCGTCAATGTCTTCGCGCGCTTCGCCGGCTGCAACCTATGGAGCGGCCGTGAGCAGGACCGCGCCACGGCGGCCTGCGACTTTTGCGACACGGACTTTGTCGGCACGGACGGCGAGGGCGGCGGCAAGTTTGCCACGCCGACCGATGTCGTGGCAGCGCTCGACGCCACCTGGGGCGACATCGCGGCCGCCGACAAGGCCGTGGTGTTCACCGGTGGCGAACCCCTGCTGCAACTCGACCCGGACCTGATCGCCGCGGTCAAGGCTGCGGGCTATTTCATCGCCGTCGAGACCAACGGCACGATCGAAGCACCCACCGGCATCGACTGGATCTGCGTTAGCCCCAAGGCCCAGAACAGGCTGAACCAGACGCGCGGCCAGGAGTTGAAGCTGATCTGGCCGCAGGCCGGCGTCGATCCACAAACCTTCGCCGGTCTGGACTTCGAACGTTTCTATCTCCAGCCCAAGGATCCGCTGGGCCCCGACAAGGCCGATGCCGCCGTTCACACCCAGGCGGTCATCGACTATTGCCTGGCTCACCCGCAATGGCGGATGAGCGTGCAGACGCACAAACTGGTAGGCCTGAAATAATCCTAGGCCGCGTCGAGCAGCACGACCTCGGCGTCTTCGAGTGCCTTGATGCTGAGCGATGCCTCGTCCTTGATCGCCGCGCCGTCGCGGGCGTCCAGTTCGACGCCATTGACCTCGACCTTGCCCTTGGCGACGACGAGGTAGAGATGGCGCGACTGGCCTTCGGGCGCGGTGACCGGGGTATAGGTTTCGGTCTGGTCCTTCAAAAGCGTGGCGCCCAGCAGGCGCGCCGGGGTGTGGATCCTCAGCGCGTCAGCGTCGTTATCGAAACCGGAGGCCAGGGCGACGAACTTGCCAGCGCGGTCGGTCTTGGGGAAGGGCTTGGCGCCCCACGACGGCTGATGGCCACGCTCGGACGGCTGCACCCAGATCTGGAACAGCGTCGTCTGGACGTCCTCGACATTGTATTCGGCGTGGCGGATACCGGTGCCGGCCGACATCACCTGCACGTCGCCGGCTTCGGTACGGCCCTGGTTGCCCAGGCTGTCCTGATGGGTGATGGCGCCTTCGCGGACATAGGTGATGATTTCCATATTGTCGTGCGGGTGCGGCGGAAAGCCCGACTGCGGGGCGATCTCGTCGTCGTTCCACACGCGGATCGAGCCCCAGCCCATCTTGGCCGGGTCGTAATAGCTGGCAAACGAGAAATGGTGTTTGGCGTTCAGCCAGCCATGGTTGGCGCCGCCCAGCCTGGTGAAAGGTCTTTTGTCGATCATGGTCTTACTCCCTTGCGTGTTCGGTGCACGCCGATAGGTTGAATATAAGTGTAACTGTTTTAATTACAATATGCGGTCATTTACCTCTGGCGGCTAGACTCATAGGCGAATCGACTATCCTAGGCGAATCTTTGCGGGAGCCTGCCATGCCGAAACCGATCGTCGCCGACCTGTCGCACTATAGCTGGGCGGGCAATGTCGCGCCCGACTTCGCCAAGGCCCAGGCGTCGGGCACGTTGGGCGTGATCTACAAGGCGTCGGAGGGGCTGACCTGGACCGATCCGACCTATGCCCAGAGCCGCAAGCTGGCGGAAAAGGCCGGACTGCTGTGGGGCGCCTATCATTTCGGCACCAATGCCGATGGCAAGGCCCAGGCCGACGCCTTCCTGAAAGCCGCCAACCCGGCCGAAAACACGATGATCGCGCTCGATTTCGAAAAGAACGCGACGCCGATGACCCTGGCGATCGCGCTGGATTTCCTGCACGAAGTCGAGCACCGGCTGGGCCGCAAACCCAAGCTGTATACCGGCAGCTATATGTACGACCTGTTCGGCAATGCGCCGTGTCCGCAACTGGCGCCTTACAGCCTGTGGTGGGCACGTTACGGCGACGCCGCCCAGGTGCATCCGACGTGGAAGAGCTACTGGCTGTGGCAGTATACCGACGGTCACAACGGGCCGATGCCGCACAGCGTGCCGGGCTTCGGCTTCTGCGACTGCGACCACTTCGACGGCGACAGCATGGCGCTAGTGGCGAGTTGGACGAGTTAGGGAAGATTATTATCCACAGATGCACGCAGATGAGCGCAGATTTCAGGATAAATGGCGACCGTCCTGCCAGATGAAACGCTTGTATTCCAGTCTGGCGCTGCCGAAGTTGATCAGAAGGCCTTTTTCGATTGTCGAGGCTTTCAGATAGTTCATGACCTGCGCAGCTTCAGTGCCCGAAAGTCGGGTTAAGGCTTTCAATTCAATCAAAATACTGTCGAAGCAGATAAGGTCGGCCTTGAACTGGCACGGCAAGGCCGTGCCTTTGTAGATTACACTCAACGGACGTTCGCGTTGAAACGGAATGTGTCTTGAGCGAAGCTCCGCGGCAAAGGCTTCGCTATAGACGTTTTCCAGGAAGCCTGGACCGAGTACATTATGTACCTCCATGGCCGCGCCGATGATCGCATAGGTGTTGCTATCTTCATCCATTCCGTACCCCTGAATGGCTTAAGTCAATTATCCTGAAATCTGCGCTTATCTGCGTGCATCTGTGGATAATAAAGTCTTCAGGCGCTTAATACCAAACCGCGCGGCAGGTTACCTCAGGATTCCCGAGGTCTGTCTCTGGCGTAACGCGGCTTGGATCATCGGCCCGGCCTTATTCGCACATCATCTTGGCGCTGTCGGCCAGAAAGCGGAAATGCGAGAGCCGTATGGGTCCCATGGGACCGGGCCAGGTTTCGTAGGAGGCCTTCCTAAGGGGGCAGGTCGAGGTGTAATGCCATTCGTAGCCGTTCTTGCCGATACGCGACAGTGTGGCGTCCAGCTTCAAGGTGGCCGGCAGGTTGCTTTCCATGTTCATCGCCATGCCGGTCTGGCCCTTGAACTGGCCATAGGTGATGACCATCGTATTCGGCGGCAGGGCGGACATGTCGGTCGCGCCGTCCTTTTGCGGCAGGGCGGGCAGGCTGGTGTTCAGCGGATTGTCGGTCTGCGTCGAACCGGTATCGATCTGCATGGCGAACGTCCCCCGCGTGGCATATTGCGCGACCAGCCGCGGGGCCGACAGGGTGTCGCCGGAGACGGTGAACTGCACCGCCAGGGTTTCGTCCGGATAGATCAGGATGTCGCCTTCGGGCGTGATAATCGGCGAGCGGCCGACCGGCACGTCCATGAAGTGCGTCTTGTCGACGCGCACGACGACGTCGTAACCGCCGGCGCGGCATGACGTCTTGGCGCAGATCGTGTCCACCTGCTTGAGCTGCTCCGGCGTCAGCGGCGCCGTGTGCGTCGAGCTGGCCAGGACCAGGAGTGCGCCGGCGATGACGGGCGTTTGCATGTTCCCCCCTCGGAACGTCTATCCGCCGACAGTATGCACCCCGCCACCGGTTTGTCCACGATGGTGCAGGTAGGCGTCCAGCAGGACGCACGACAGCATGGCTTCGGCCACCGGTACGGCGCGGATGCCGACGCAGGGGTCGTGGCGGCCCTTGGTCATCAGTTCGACTTCGTGGCCCTCGACATCGATCGAGTCGCGCTTGGTCAGGATGGACGAGGTGGGTTTCAGCGCCATGCGCGCCACCACGGTCTGGCCGGTCGAGATGCCGCCAAGAATGCCGCCCGCATGGTTGGACCGGAACAGGGGACCGTCATTACCCATGCGCATTTCGTCGGCATTTTCTTCGCCCGACAGGGTCGCGGCATTGAAGCCTTCGCCGATCTCGACGCCCTTGACGGCATTGATGCTCATCAGGGCCGCGGCGATCTCAGCGTCGAGCTTGGCATAGAGCGGCGCGCCCCAGCCGGCGGGCACGCCCTCGGCCTGGACCTCGACCACGGCGCCGATGCTGGAGCCGGCCTTGCGGATGCCGTCGAGATAGTCTTCCCAGGCGGGGACGCCCGCGGCGTCCGGCGAGAAGAACGGGTTTTGGTCGACCTGATCCCAGTCCCAGTTGGCGCGGTCGACGGTGTGCACGCCCAGTTGCACCAGGGCGCCACGCACCGCGATGTCGGGGAACAGGGTCTTCAGTACCTTCAACGCCACGGCGCCGGCAGCGACGCGCGCCGCGGTTTCGCGCGCGCTGGACCGGCCGCCGCCGCGATAGTCGCGCACGCCGTACTTGGCGAAATAGGTGTAGTCGGCGTGGCCCGGGCGGAACTGGCGGGCGATCTCGCCATAGTCCTTGGAGCGCTGGTCGGTGTTTTCGATCAGGATCGAGATCGGCGTGCCGGTGGTGACGCCTTCGAAGACGCCGCTCAGGATCTTCGCCTCGTCGGCCTCGCGCCGCTGGGTGACGAAGCGCGAGCCGCCGGGCTTGCGCCGGTCCATGGCCCACTGGATATCGTCCTCGCTGAGCGGAACGCCCGGCGGGCAGCCGTCGATGACGCAGCCCAGCGCCGGTCCGTGGCTTTCGCCCCAGGTGGTGACGCGGAAGAGATGACCGAAGGTGTTGTGCGACATGGGATTTTCACGCGAAAGGGTTTGGGCTCGCTTTAGCTGCGTTCAAGTGACGGCGCAAATTTTTTAGTTCGCAAGACTCCGCTTTCATGGCCATATCTGGGCGACTGGTTTCACCCGAAAGCACTGTCATGACATTCCTCGGTAAAATTCCCTTCTGGGTCAAGACGGTGGTGGCCTTCGCCGCCGGCATTGCCGTCGCGCTTTACTGGGGAAAGGACGCCTTGCCGGTGCTGAACCCGATCGGCGACACCTATGTCAAGGCGATCAAGATGCTGGTCGCGCCGCTGGTCTTCTTCACCATCTCGGCCTCCATCGCGCGGTTGGGCCATCAGGACGGCGACCACGAGCAGGGCGCCGGCGGGCGGGCCGTGCGGTTGGCGGTCTATACCCTCTTCTGGTTCATGCTGACCTCGGCCATCGCCGTGTCGGTCGGCCTGGCCATCGGCATCTATTTCGAGCCCGGCCGCGGCATCAACGCCCTGCCGATCGAGCACATCACGCCCAAGGTCATTCCGGGCCCGGTCGACGTCATCACCGGCATCGTGCCGTCGAACGTCTTCAAGGCCTTCGCCGAGGGCCAGGTGCTGAGCATCGTCTTCTTCGCCATCCTGGTTGGCGCGGCCCTGGGCGCGCTCGGGCAAAAGACGAAGGAGCTGTCGCACCTGGTCGAGCAGGGCTCGCAGGTGATGTTCAAGATCACCCGCTGGATGATCCAACTGACGCCGATCGGCGTCTTCGGCCTGATCGGCTCGCTGGTCGCGTCCTATGGCCTGGACAGCCTGAAGCCGCTGATCCCGTACATGGCGCTGGTCTATATGGGCTGCCTGATCGAGCTGCTGGTCGTCTATCCGATCCTGTTGAAGCTGCACGGCCTGCGCGTCACCGGCTTCTACGGCTCGATCTTCACGGCGCAGCAGACGGCTTTTTTCACGGCCTCGTCGCTGGGCACCCTGCCGATCTCGCTGCAGGTGGCCGTCGACCGCCTGAAGCTGCCGAAATCCTATGCCGGTTTCGCCCTCCCGCTGGGCGCCAATATGAAGATGGACGGCTGCGGCGCCATCTATCCGGCGATTTCATCCATCTTCATCGCCAACTATTTCCATATCACACTGACCCCGCAGCACTATGTCATCATCGCCCTGGCCTCGATCCTGGGCTCGCTGGCGACGGCGGGCGTGCCGGGCGTGGCGACGGTGATGCTGACGGTCACCCTGTCGGCGGCGGGCCTGCCCCTGGAAGGTCTGGCCCTGCTGGCGGCGATCGATAGAATACTCGATATGATGCGCACGACGGTCAATGTGACGGGGCAGATCCTGGTGCCGGCTCTGGTGTCGCGCGAGAACGGTCTGCTTGAGAAGGACTCGCCCCTGTTGTCGAAGGTGAAGACCAAGCCGCAGGCTATTGAGGCGGAAGGGTTTTAAGGATTTAAACCACGAACCACACAAAAAGCACGAACTTTGGGGTTGGGTTTGCACTTGCGCGAAGTGCCCTCTATTCAAAACAAAAGACGCGTTGCTCGGTAAGTGGTGCCGCGTTTTCCGTTCGTGTTTTTCGTGTGGTTCGTGGTTTAATCTAAACGGTTGACCAAGCCGTTAGTGATTGCCGCTGCACGCCATGGGCATCGAAATTGGCGGGGTCAAGCCACGCTTCCAGCCGCGCGCGGACGGCTGGCCAGTCCTCGACAATGACCGCGTACCAGCAGGTGTCGCGGCGGCGGCCTTTATAGACGACGGCATTGCGGAAGATGCCTTCGAAGGCGAAGCCCAGCCGCAGCGCCGCCCGGTTCGACGGGATGTTGAGCTGGTCGCACTTCCATTCATAGCGGCGATAGCCGTGGTCGAAGGCGTGCCTCATCATCAGGTACATGGCTTCGGTCGCAAGGGTCGAGCGTTGCAGGTCCGGCGAGAAGGTGACGCCGCCGACCTCGACTGTGCCATTGGCCAGGTCGTAGCGCATGAAGCTGGCGTGGCCGACCGGACGGCCGCCTGACAGGATGACGAAGGTATGAAAACCGCGCGCCTGCTGATAATCCATGATTGACGCGTCGAGCGCCGCCGCGTCTTCGAACGGCCCGAACGGCATATAGGTCCACATGCGGCCGTCATCCTTGGCATAGGCTTCGAACAAGGCCGCCGCGTGTTCCGGCGCATAGGGCGTGAGGCGGCAGGTGCGGCCGACGAGGTCGACGTCGGGCAGGCGCTCGCGCGGCGTCCAGTCCGGCACGGGCTTGCCGACCGGCTGACCGAAGCCGTTCAGGCGGGGATCGAGCGTTGAATCAATGTGTTCATGGGACATGCGCGAGGCATATCACGACGCCCATTTCTGGCGGAAATCACTCAAGGTTTCCGAATAGGCGCGCGGCTTGACCTCGCGCGCTTCCAGCCGGATGTGCAGATGGCCGGCGGCGTGGGTTTCGCTGGCCGGCAGGCCCAGGCCTTTCAGGCACAGGCTGGAGCCGCGCGGGAAGGCGCGGCCGATCTCGATTTCGCGCAGCCCCCACGGCGTGTCGATCGTGGCGCGGCCGCCGGAGAAGAAGACGCGCTCATCGATGGCGGCGGTGGCCCAGATGTCGTCGCCGAACACGCGGCGATTGGCGCCGGCGTCGATGTGGATGGCGAATAGCGGCGGTGCATCGGCATTGCTGTCGCAGGGCAGGGAGCGGCGTTCGCCTTCGCGCAGGCCGGCGGGGACGGTGACGCGCAGCCGCTTGGTCTGGCGTAGCGAGACCAGGGTCTCGGACGCATGGGCGTGTTCCAGGGCCGGCGCCTCGACGAAGACCTCGCCGCCGTGCAGCGCCTGGTGCAGGCTGATCGTCAAGGCGATGGCGGAATCGGTAACAGCTTGCCGTTCAAAGGCTTCGGTTGCCGGCTTGATGTCTTTCATCAGCATGTCGCGCGCCAGGATCAGGCGGCGCAGGATGACGTCGCTGCCGCCGTTGAGGTCGGGATGGGCGTCCCTCAGGCGGGCGCGGAAGGCGTTGCGGATATCGTCGCCCGAGGCATTGACGGCCACGCCGAGTTCGCGGAGCGCGTCGTCCCGATGCTGCAGTTCCAGGCCGCTACGCGCCGGGCTGCGCTCGATTTCGTCACTCATGCCGACAAAGTCCTTCACCAATAGCTTGTGAAGGGTTATGGCGTGGCGATGGTTTGCAAAGTCTTAAACCGGAGCTGATCGCATGTCCAAGGCCCCGCTGATTCCGGCGTCTCCATCCGAGGCGGACTACGAAATGCACGCCGTGCACGACGCGGAAATCGAGGCGGGCGAACCGTTTGCGCTGTTCGGTCAATGGTTGGCGGATGCCAAGGCCAGGGAGCCCAACGACGCTAATGCTATGACGCTGGCCACCGTCGACGATGACGGCCTGCCCGATGCGCGCATGGTGCTGCTGAAGGACTTCGACGCGGCGGGTTTCGTCTTCTATACCAATACCGGCAGCGCCAAGGGTGTCGAGCTGGACGCCAACCCGAAGGCGGCCCTGCTGTTCCATTGGAAGTCGCTGCGCCGCCAGGTGCGTATCCGCGGTACGGTGACGCGGGTCAGCGACGCCGAGGCCGACGCCTATTTCGCCAGCCGGGCGCGCCAGTCGCAGATCGGCGCCTGGGCGTCGGACCAGTCGCGGCCCTTGCCCGACCGCTTCGCCCTGGAAAAGCGCGTTGCCGAGTTCACGGTGAAGTTCGGCCTGGGCAAGGTCGATCGGCCGCCGTTCTGGACCGGTTACCGCGTGGCGCCGCAGGCCCTGGAATTTTGGCGCGACCGGGCATTCCGGCTGCACGACCGGGTGCGCTTCGTCCGCGCCGGCGACGGCTGGGCCCGCTCGAAGCTCTATCCTTAAAGTTATTCCCAGGCGGCCGGATCGGGCCGGTAGAACGGCCGGATGTCGGTGGCCGCCATGCCGGCGCGGTGCGCGGCTTCCAGCCCTTCGTCGCTGTCCTCGAACACGTGGCACAGGGCCGGGGCGACGCCGAGATTGGCCGCGGCCTTGAGGAACAGGTCGGGCGCCGGCTTGCCGGCGGCGACGTCCTCGATGGTGACGACGGTGTCGAACAGGCCGCTCAGGCCGACGGCCTGCAGCGAGGCATCGACCATGCGGCGCTGCGCCGCCGAGGCCACGGCCAGCTTGCGCGTGCCTTGATGTTGGCGGACCAGGTCGTTGGTGAACGGGATCGGCCGGATGACCGCGGCGTGTTCGACGAACAGAGGCGGCGTTCGCGCGGCGATGTCGGTGTCGTCGATGACGGCGTCCGTCTCCGCCGCCAGCGCGGCCAGCAATTGCCGGCGCGACAGGCCCAGCCGCGCGGCGTAGAAGGCGGCGGTGAATTCGACACCGTAGGGGACCAGCGCCGTGCGGAAGGCGCGGAAGTGGGCGGCGAAGGTGTCGGCGAGCGTGCCGTCGCAATCGAAGATCAGGGCTTCGACGTCGGCGGCGACAAAGGGCGGCAAGGGCAGGGACATGCCTTGCTGTGGCGGGAATTGGCCTTGTGCGTCAAGCGATTGCGTGGTTTGCGGGCGCACATATTGTTTCGCCGTGAACTTGTCCGTGAGGGGCTTGCCGCCACCGGCCGGATGCGTTAGCGCTGGACCAGCAAAGGAGTCCGCCGTGTCGCTCAGCCAGGTCCTGTACCACCTCAAGGAAGGCGCCGATCAGGTCATCGAGACCTCGTGCGCCACGGTCGTGCTCAAGGGGGCCAAGGCGTACAAGATCAAGAAAAGCGTCGACTACGGCTTTCTCGACTTCACCTCGGCGGAGAAGCGCCGCGCCGCCCTGCTGCGCGAACTGCGCTACAATCAGCGCATGGCGGCCGACATCTATCTGGGCGTCGAGGACATCGCCGGCGAAAGCGTGCTGGTCATGCGGCGTTTCGACACCGCCGGCGTGCTGGGCGAACAGAGTGTGGCCGATCCCGACTGGACGCCCGACCTGGAGCTGATGCACGACCTGGGCCAGGTGATCGCCCGCTTTCACGCCGGCTCGGAAATCTGCCGCGATACGCAGCACGTCAACAATATCAAATACGTCATTGATTCGAATAAGCGAAACATCGACGTCTTCAGGAAAGAACTGGGCGAAGAGGCGGTCGACGCCTACGACGCCGCCATCCAGGCCCATTACCTGACCGTCGAGGCCGATGTGCTCAAGCGCTTCGACGACGGTCATGTGCGCCACTGCCACGGCGACCTGCATCTTGGCAATATCCTGGTCGAGAACGGCAAGCCGGTGCTGTTCGACTGCATCGAGTTCAACGAGCGCCTCAGCCAGATCGACGTGCTGTACGACCTGGCCTTCCTGCTGATGGACCTGTGGGTGCGCGGCCACCTCGATGCCGCCAACCGCGTGCTCAATGTCTGGCTCGACCAGGCGGCGCGGCTGGAGGACGACGTGCCGGGCGTCTATGCCGGGCTGAGGCTGCTGCCCCTCTATATGAGCGTGCGCGCCGGCGTACGCTGCCACGTCAACGCCAATTACGGCGGCGAGGCGCACTATGCCATGGACAAGGCGAAGATGTACCTGGAGGCGGCGCATCGTTTCCTGGATCTGGCGCCGGCGTCCCTGGCCGCCGTCGGTGGCCTGTCGGGCTCGGGCAAGAGCACGCGGTCGCGGTCCTTGTCGCCGGCCACGGGACGTGCACCGGGCGCGGTCATCCTGCGCAGCGACGAGATCCGCAAGCGGTTGTGGGCCTGCCCGGAGTACGAGGCCCTGCCCAGGGAGGCCTATACGCCCGACGAAAACGCCCGCGTCTATGCGCACATGTTCGAACTGGCGCAACGGACGCTGGGCAGCGGCCAGGCCGTGATCCTGGACGCAACCTTTCGTGAACCGAAATGGCGGCAGCAGGCGGAAGACCTGGCGGCCGGGGCCGGCACGGCGTTCGACGGCCGCTGGCTCGACCTGCCGGCCGAGGTGCGCCGCGCCCGAGTCGAGGCACGGCTGAAGGACGTGTCCGACGCCACCCCGGCCATCGCCGCGGCCCAGGCCGACATTGATACAGCGACGATTTCGTGGCAGATTGAGCGGCCCTGAACGGTCGGCGACAGATGAGGGGCGGGGGAAAATCGGGTTGAAATTTTACCGCGCCATCACGGAAAATTCGCTTTTTTGAGGTATTGGCGTGACGGCATGGCCGGCCGGGATACGGTCGTGCGGTGTTCCGGAATATGAAACGAGACGTGAACCGCCTGGGCGGAACAACGTATTTAAAGACGGGGCGATCTTCAAACATGGCCACAGGACAACAGGCGTGACGGACAAATCGGCAAACACTGACGCGGCGTCCGGCGGGGCGCGCAAGGGTGGCTTGGCTTTCGCGCATCTGGCCCTGATCGTCGCGGTGGTGCCCGTGCTCTTCGTGGTGGGCGCCATGATGGCGACGCACGTCGGCTATCTCGACGTTGATACGGGCTTCCGGTTCCTGACCCTGCGCGTCGGGCCCAAGCTGGCCATGGCCGCGCTGGTGGTATCGGTGCTGTCCCTGCTGATTTCGCTGTTCAAGGATCACGCGCGCTACGGGCTGTGGGCCCTGGCCGCCGTCGTGCTGTCGGGCGGCGTGACCGCCGGCTATTTCGTCTACGAACAGGCGCTGCACAGGTTTCCGCCGATCGCCGACGTCGCCACCGACTGGGACACGCCGCTGACTTTTTCCAACGGGTTGATCAAGGATCGCGGGCCCAAGGCGATGAAGGTCGAGGACATGCCGCGCGTGCCGCGCACCCAGTCGATGGAGTGGGGCGGCAAGACGATCGCCCAGATCAACGCTGTCACCTGTCCGGCCGCCCACGGCCTGCCCGGCAAGCACGTCAGCGAGGACGCCGTGGCGGACATGCTGACCGCCAACCACTATACGGTGTTCGGCCGCGCGCCATGGCGCGTCGAGGCGACCTACCAGGACAATTTCTTCGGCTTCAAATCCGACGTCGTCGTGCGCCTCGATCCCCAGCGTATCGACATCCGCTCGACCGGGCGTGACGACCTGCCCGACCTGGGCGGCAATTGCCGGCGCGTCACGGACCTGATGGCGAAGATCAAGGCCCTGCCGGACAAGGCGCCGGAACCCGATGCGGCACCGGCCTCGGCCGCCGCGGCCAGCGCCCCGCAAAGCGGCGCCGCGCCGGCGCCGGCCGGTGGTGATGGCGGCGGCGACGATTAGGCGCGGGCGCTGGGTCCTGGTCGTGACCGGGTGATGAGCGGGCGTATGCTGTCTTTATTGGGCACGATCCTGCTGGCGGTATCGGGCGCAGCCTTTGCCCAGGCGCCACCGGCCGCGTCACCGCCGCCCATGAGGTGCGAGACGGGGCCGGTCAAACGGACGTTCGGCGGCACGGACTGGATCGTCTACAGTTGCGACGACCAGGCCTCCATGGTGGTCGTATCCGGCGAGGGCAATCCGGCTTCGCCCTTCTATTTCGTCCTTAAGCCTGCGGGTGCCGGCTATACCCTTTCCGGCGAGGGCAATGGCGACAGAACGGCCAGCGACGCGGCCGGTGCCGCTCTGGCCAAAATGAGTCCCGCCGAACTGGCTGCCCTTCTGGCGGCCACCAGGGAGCATCCGCGTTAGGCCGCATCGAGGGGCCGTCCCGGCACGCACTGGCTTAACTCTTGCTTAACCCCGGTCGTACGGCCGGAGGTTGGGCGCATGATCGCGGACATTCTGATTTTTGTCTCAAAACGAGGCCAGCGGTGCGTGGCGGCCCTGCTGCTGATCATGTTGCTGCACTGCGTCATGGCCAGTTGCACGCCCGAGCCGGTGAGCCCCATGGCGGCGCGCGTCGACCTGTCGCGCTGAATGGCGACAGAAATGACATCCCAAAATAATTTTACGGGTTCAATAATCCGGCTGTGTCTTGCAAAAATATTTTGTGGACATAATTGAAAAAGCATCGTTATATGCATCCAGGTTGTGGTTCAAAGGCTTTTTACGCGACGTCGTTTTGCTTTTGAATTCACATTAATATGCTGATTAAAAATAATAAATTATAGAAAAGTTGCAAACTGAAGCTACCCTCGGCAGGGGCTATTGTTACCGGCTTGACATGCGTCGCCGGTAGTTGGGGTTGTGACTTAATTGAAACACGTTTCAATAGAAATCGACGGTTATATGTCGCGCGATTGACGGATTCGCGACATAGCGATTTATTTTCGCCACACGGCATGGTGCGGCAGTGCTTGTGCGCTGCACATGCCGGGTTATTGCCCCGGAGAATACACGTGAAAAAGTTGAACACCCGTTCTGGCCTGCTGGCCACGACGACCTTATGCGGCGCCGTCCTGGCGATCGCCTTGCCGGCGTTCGCGCCCCAGGTCGCCCTGGCTCAGGCCACCGCGGCTCCGGCGGCCACCCAGGACGAGAGCACGGCGAAGAAGGACGCCGCGCCGACGGAAGTCGTCGTCACCGGCTCGATCCTGCGCCGCAAGACCGTGACATCCGACGCCCCGCTGACCGTCATGTCGGCCGATGATCTCGACAAGCGCGGCATCACCACGGTCCAGAGCGCCATTCAGGGCCTCTCGGGCAACGGTTCCGGCGCCCTGCCGAACTCGTTCAGCGCAAATGGCGCCTTCGCCTCGGGCGCCTCGGGCGCGAGCTTGCGCGGCCTGTCGACCGACTCGACCCTGGTCCTGTTCGACGGCCTGCGCGCCGCCTACTATCCGTATGCCGATGACGGTGTGCGCAACTTCGTCGACCTGAACACCATTCCGGACGCCATCGTCGACCACATCGAAGTGCTGCAGGACGGCGCCTCGGCCTCCTACGGCGCCGACGCCATCGCCGGCGTCATCAACGTCATCACCAAGAAGCAGTTCAAGGGCACGGCGATCACCGTCGATGGCGGCACGTCGCAGCACGGCGGCGCCGACAGCAACCACGCTTCGGTCACCTGGGGCACGGGCGACCTGGGCACCGACGGCTGGAATTTCTATATCAGCGGCGAATATCAGCGCGATGATCAGCTGATGAACCGTGACCGCGGCTATCCCTACAACACGGCCGACCTCAGCTCATCCTGCGCCAGCAGCGTCATCGATGGTTCCAAGACCTGCCGCACCAACGCCATCGTCAACGGCCTGCAGTTCGACGACACCTTCCTCGGCGTGTCCTCGACCAGCGGGACGGTCGTGCCTATCGTGGCGCCCTATGACCCCACCACCAAGGCCACGTCCGGCGCCTATCAACTGTTGAACCCGGCGGCGGGCTGCGGCGCGCTGAAGTCGGTGACGCTGACCGCCGCGGAAATCGCGGGCGTCGTCGCCACCGCCAACAAGAACGGCACCGTTCCCAATGTCGCGCCCGGCACGACGCTGTGCCAGCAGGATCTGATCCACGACTACGCCATCATCCAGCCCCTGGACAAGCGCATGTCGCTGTCGGCGCACTTCACCAAGCAGTGGGCGGACGGCACCCAGGCCTGGGTCGAGGGCAATATCTACAAGAACGAAGTGTCGTACAGCGGCGCGCCGGACTATTTCACGCGCGGTACCGCGGCCGGCAACCAGTCGCCGGTCGTCCAGCCGAACCCGCTGGTCCTGCCGGTCTATGTCTGTCCGGAACGCGTGAACTGCACGACCGCGGCCGACCGCAAGCTGAACCCGAACAACCCGTTCGCCTCGCTGGGCGAGCAGGCCAGCATCCTCGGCCGCTTCTCGGATATTCCGTATACGACCGACGACCAGGAAGAAAGCCTGCGCCTGGCCTTCGGCCTGAAGGGCACCGTGTTCAGCAACTGGCACTATAACGTCACCGGCGACCTGATGCAGAACGAACTGACCCAGACGGTCAACGGCGTTCAGAACGTTCAGCACCTGCTCGACGTCATCGCCGACGGCACCTATAACTTTGTCGATCCGTCGCAGAACTCGGCGGCCGTCCGCAGCTACATCGCCCCGACCAGCATCCTGAAGGCCAAGTCGCAACTGGCCGCGATCCAGGGCGACGTGTCCCACGACCTGTGGGAACTGCCGGGTGGCACGACCCAACTCGGCCTGGGCGCTTCGGCGCGTTATGAAAGCGTGAACGACCCGTCGGCCAACCCCGACGCCGTCAACCCCGCCGACCGTTACGCCTCGCTGATCAACGCGTTTGGCACCAAGGGTCAACGGACGGTCCTGTCGGCCTATTACGAACTCGACCTGCCGGTTCTGGAGCAACTCGACATCAATACGTCGGGTCGCGAAGACAGCTATTCGTCGGGCCAGAGCGCGTTCTCGCCGAAGATCGGCTTCAAGTACAAGCCGTTCAAGATGCTGACCTTCCGCGGCACGGCCTCGAAGGGCTTCCGCATCCCGTCGTTCGGCGAAGCGAACTCGTTGCCGACCACCGGCTACCTGCCGAACTCGAAGGCGCCGGCCGACTTCCTGTTGCTGCACAACAATGACGGCTACGGCAGTCCCTACACCTTGGGTGAAACCACGGTCGGCACCAAGGGCCTGAAGCCCGAAAAGTCCACAAACCTGACCGCCGGTGTGGTCTTCGAGCCGAACCGCACGTTCAACTTCACGCTCGACTACTACTTCATCAAGAAGACCGGCGTCATCGCGCCCCTTGATCCCACCGCTGCCGTCGCCGCCTATTTCGCCGGCGCGCCGATCCCGGCCGGTTTCACGGTCATCCCGGGCGTTCCCGACCCCAACCTGCCCAACGCCAAGCCGGTGCCGCTGCTGGTCATTTCCGGCTACGCCAACCAGAACAAGCAGGAAACCTCGGGCTTTGATTTCGGCGCCAGCGGCCGTTTCGCCCTGCCGCACAACATCCGGTACACGTCGAGCTTCAACATGACCTATGTCGAGAAGTTCAACCTCTACCTGCTGGACGGCACGGTCGACAAGTTCGCCGGCACGATCGGTCCGCAAGGTCCGACGTCCGGTTCGGGTACGCCGCGTTACCGCGCCAACTGGCAGAACACGTTCGACTTCAGCGGCCGCGCCACCCTGACCGCGACAGCCTACTACACCAGCGGCTACGCCGTGGAAGCCGAGGACAACGGTGACGTCAACGGCGACTGCCTCGACAGCGGCACCGTCGCCTTCTACCGCGACCAGTCCACACCGGTGCAGTGCCGCGTCAAGGCATTCATCGATGTCGACCTGCACGGCGACTACAAGGTCAATGCTCGCTACACGGTGTTTGCGGACATCCAGAACGCCTTCGACGCCAAGGCGCCGCTGGACGCTGCCACCTACGGCGGCAACAACTACAACCCGGTCTGGGCCAATGCCGGCATCATCGGCCGCTTCTTCAAGGTGGGTGTGAAGGCCAACTTCTAAGCCTTCGCGACCAAAGGAAGGCGGCGTCCGCGCTGCTTTCCGAGCCAAGATCGATCCCGCCGGTTTGCGCCGGCGGGATTTTTTGCGTCTTATGTCTCGGCCCTCCTTACCGCAGGAATCGAAACACAAATGGACACAAATAGACGCGAATGAAGCGGGATGCGGCCGGCCTATTTGCGTCTATTTGTGTCCATTTGTGTTTCACCTTCAAGGTCTTGGCTGACGCCGGTACGGCGCAAAAGAAAAGGCGCCGGTCCGGAGACGGGCGCCCGATCTTCGATTGCTTTGAGGGCCTTACTGCGTCGGCGTTTCCGGGCGGGTCGACGGCTGGTAGGCCGGTGGCGCCATGACGGCGGCGCCCTGTTCACGCAGGCGTTCGTCGGCGACGTTGTTCATTACCGCCTCGGCCTTGGGATCGCTCATCGCCCAGCCGAGGAAGGACAGGGTCTTCAGCCCGGTCAGGCTCATGCGCACGCTTTCGCCGGCGCTGCCGAACATCGAGTGGCTGGCCGGATAGTTGACCAGGCGGACGTCGCCGGTCAGCTTGGCCAGGCTCTTGGCCTCGTCGACGGCGTCGTAGAAGCCGCCCAGGCGGTCGACTAGACGCAGGTTCAGGGCCTGGTCGCCGGTCCACACGCGGCCCTTGGCGATGTCGCGCACCGTGTCTTCGGGGATGTTGCGGCCGGCCGAGACGTGGACGATGAAGCCGTTGTAGATCTGGTCGATCCAGCCGGCCAGGGCG
>FTDB01001993.1_pt1 | contig 21983 bp, 18 predicted proteins | sample 1639741 | NCBI WGS metagenome assembly FTDB01 (sample SAMEA3914869, study PRJEB12502) | metagenome | biome: forest; material: soil | place: USA | collected 2012-03-12 | depth 0.1 m | reverse complement strand
TGGCCGAGCAGTCGCCGCAGCCCTCGCAGACCTTGGCATTGATGAAGATGCGCTCCTTGGTCCTGGGCGCCAGGCCGCGCTTGCGGCGGCGGCGCAGTTCGGTGGCGCACATCTGGTCGTAGATCAGCACCGTCGTGCCCTTGGTCGCCTTCAGTTCGGCCTCGGCGACCTCCAGATTGTCGCGATGATAGAAGCTGACCTTGGCCGGCATGCCCGGCGCGTTGCGCCAGCGGTCGGGCTTGTCCGACACCATGATGATGCGCTTGACGCCTTCGGACGCGACCTGCTTGGCCACGGTGACCGGATGCAGTTCGCCGTCGACGTGCTGGCCGCCGGTCATGGCGACAGCGTCGTTGTACAGGATCTTGTAGGTGATGTTGACGTGGGCGGCGACCGCCTGGCGGATGGCCAGCAGGCCCGAGTGGAAATAGGTGCCGTCGCCCAGGTTGGCGAAGATGTGCGCCTCGTCGGTGAACGGCGACTGGCCGACCCAGGTGACGCCCTCCCCGCCCATATGTGTGCAGATTTCGGAATGCCGCGCCGGCATGAACTGCACCATGTAGTGGCAGCCGATACCGGCCGTGGCGCGCGAGCCTTCGGGCACGGCGGTCGAGGTATTGTGCGGGCACCCGGCGCAATAGAACGGCTTGCGCGCGTGCAGCTGCACGACATTATCCTTGGCCGCCGTGCGGGCACGCAAGTTGTCGGCGATGGCGCGGCGCGCTTCCGTGCGCGCGGCCTCCGGAAGCGCGGCGAACAGGGCCAGAGCGACGTTGACGGTGTCTAGATCGAGCGTATCGCGGACCAGGGGCCGGCCTTCCGCGTCCGCCTTGCCGATCACCACGGGACGGCGGCCGTCGGGCAGGCCGTAGAGGACGGTCTTCAATTGATGTTCGATCAGGTCGCGGCGCTCCTCGACGACCAGGACGGTTTCCAGCCCCTCGGCGAAAGCGCGCGCCGCCACGGGGTCGAGCGGCCACACCAGGCCGACCTTCCACAGGCGCAGGCCCAAATCGGCGGCTTCGGCGTCATCGATCTTCAGCAGGCGCAGGGCGTCGAGGACGTGCAGGAACCCCTTGCCCGAGGTGGCGATGCCAAACCGCGGGCGGGCTGCGTCGCGGACGATGCGGTCGAAATCGTTGGCCCGGACAAAGGCCTGGGCAGCCGGCAGGCGATGGTGGCGATGGCGCAGTTCCTTGGCCTCGGCCAGGTCGTTCAGGCGAATGTTCAACCCGCCATCCGGCAGATCATAATTCGGAATACGCGTGTAATAACGTGCTGTATCGAGCGATGCCGAAGTCGAGGCATCCATCAGATCGGCAATGGTTTTCATGCCGACCCAGCAACCGGAATAGCGCGACAGCTGGATGCCTTTGGCGCCGAATTCGACGACCTCGTCGATGGCCGACGGCGCCAGCACCGGCATTTCGGCGTCAGCAAAGGCGAACTCGGACTGGTTGGGCAGGGTCGAGGACTTGCAGGAATGGTCGTCGCCGGCCAGGGCCAGCACGCCGCCGAGGGCCGAGGTTCCGGCGAAATTGCCGTGCTTGAAGACATCGCCGGTGCGGTCCACGCCCGGTCCTTTGCCGTACCACAGGCCGAACACGCCGTCCCGGGTGTGGCCGTCGAACAGGGGCACGTGCTGCGTCCCCCACACGGCCGTAGCGCCGAGATCCTCGTTGATGCCGCGCTGGACGACGATGTCGTGGGCCTTCAACAGCTTTTCCGCCTGGGCCAGTTGCATGTCGTAGGTGCCGAGCGGCGAGCCGCGGTAACCGGAAATGAAACCCGCCGTGTTTAGCCCGCGCTCGCGGTCGATGCGCCGGATCACCATGGGCAGCCGGACCAGCGCCTGGACGCCGGTCATGAAGGCCCGGCCGGATTCCAGCTCGTACTTGTCCGCGAGTGTGGCCTCTGCGCGCATCGTGTACCCTGTTATTGATTATGATTTCAGATGAGACTACTCCAACCGTCAGGAAAAGGCTTCCGAAGTGCGGGGGTGAAAACCGCGACTTCAGGAAAAATTTCTGCTAAAATGCCAAAATACAGAAAATAACTCTGCTGCAGGGCACAATGCCAGGACATCGCACCAAGGGCGCCTACGATCTCGACGAGATCGACCGCAAGATTCTCCGCCTGCTGCGCGAGAACGGACAACTGACGACGCAGGAGATTTCGGCCCAGGTCGGGCTGTCGGCGACGCCGTGCTGGTCGCGCATCAAGCGGCTGGAAGACGCCGGGGTGATCGCCGGCTATGTCGCCCTGCTTAATCCGGAACGCATCGGCCGGCCGCTGTCGGTCATCGTCGAGGTCAATCTGGAGCAGCACGACGACGACAAGATCGAGGCCTTCTCACGCCACCTGTCTCAACTGCCGGAAGTGACCGACGCCTATCTGACCACCGGGGAATATGACTATGTCATCATCGCCGCGGTCGAGGACACGGAGGACTACGAGGCCTTCCTGCGCAAGCGGCTGCTGAAGTTCCCGGGCATCCGCCACACGCGCTCGACCTTCTGCTTGCGCCGGCTGAAGCGGGATGCGTCTCCGAGTATCTAGGCCTTCGCCACGGTCTCCAGCGCCAGGGCATGCAGCGGCCCGGCCAGCAGATCCGCCAGGGCCTTGTTGACCAGCTGATGCTGGCGCACGCGCGGCAGCCCGTTGAAGGCGTCGGAGACGATGCGCGCGCGATAGTGGTCGCCGTCGCCGGCCAGGTCGGTGATCGTCACCTCGGCGCCCGGAAAGGCCTGTTCGATTCGCGCCTGCAATTCGCTCTGGGCAATGGCCATGGGTTTCAACCTCTCGCAACTCGGATGGCCGAGCCTTTACCAGCCTTGCCGGCGCTTGGCCAATCGCGAAGTGTCACATCCGCCACCGCCTACCGCTCATTGGCCTAGACTTTGCCATTATCGGTTGATAAGCCTCCCCTCCACAGGGAAATATCATATAATATCGGGGGATATCACATGTTGGAGGGGGGAGCGGCTTTCGGCGCCATGCGCCTGTCACGCCGCGCGCGTCTGTATCTGCAAACCGGGCTGTACGCCCTGATGATCGCAGGCCTGGCCGGTACGGCCGGCGCGCAGACCGCGACCGTCCCGGCACCTCCCGCCGCGTCGGACAAGAAAGCCCCGGCCAAGGCTGACGACACGACCCAGGTCACGGTGACGGCGCAGAAACCGCTCAACCGCATCGACCGCCAAGTTTACGACAACACCAAGGATCCCGACAGCCAGACCGGCACCGCCGCCGACGCCCTGAACAAGGTGCCCGGCGTCAATGTCGACCCGGACGGCAGCGTCACGCTGCGCGGCCGCAGCCCGCAGATCCTGATCAACGGCAAGCCGTCGCCGATGATGTCCGGCGATAACCGCGCCGCCGCCCTGCTGGCCATGCCGTCAGGCTCGATCGCCTCGATCGAGGTGATCAACAATCCCGGCGCCCAGTTCGGCAATGACAGCAACGGCGCCGGCATCATCAATATCGTCACCCGGACCACCCTGCCGCCGGGCCATTCGGGATCGGTCACCGCCCAGGCGACCTCGACGGGTGGCGCTTCGGCCACCGTGTTCTTCAACGCCCACGCCGGCAAGTTCAGCTATACCGGCTTTCTCACCGCGCGCGACGACACGCGCGACACCCGTGCGGGCTCGGTGCGGCAGGCGCTGAACGCCAATGGCGATGTAATGCGCGGCACCGAAAGCGCCAGCCGGTCGACGGCTTCGACGCATTATCTCATGAGCAATAACAGCCTGGAATACGACCCCAGCGCCGCCGACAGCCTGACCGCGCAATTCAACTACAGCCGCAACAGCAACCACAATCACAGCCTCAGCGACACCGCCATCTACGATACGGCCGGCGACGCGACCGACCTCTATACCCAGACGGGAATGACCCAATACGCCTCGGACACGCAGACCCTGGAGGGCAGTTGGGACCACGTCGGCAAGAAGCCCGGCGAAACCCTCAAGGTCGACGCCCAGGCATCGCGCACGCTGACCAACACCTATTCGCCGAACCTGTCGCTCTATTCCCTGTCGAGCCTGGCGTCGAACCTGGCCGGCCGGCAATTCGCGCCGCGCGGCAAGACGAAGGCCGACAACGAACGGTTCAGCGTCGATTACACGACGCCCATCGGCAATGATCAACTGAACACCGGCCTGCAAATCATCCGCGACGGCAGTGATTCGCTGAACCAGTCCTTCGGGCCCGATCCGGCGTCGGCCACGACGCTGACCCACAACACCCTGTTCGACAACGCCTTCGTCTATTCCCAGGTCGTCAGCGCCGCCTACATCACCTACCAGAAGCCGTTCGGCATCCACTGGACGGTGCTGGCCGGTCTGCGCGCCGAAAACTTCGAACTGCACGCCGATGCGGTGACGGCGCAGATGACCAACCACGTCGAATACACGACCTATAATCCGAGCCTGTTCGCCACCTATGTCATCTCGGACAAGGCGCGGGTGCGCCTGTCCTATTCGCACCGCCTGCAACGGCCGACGGCCCAGGACTATAACCCGGCCACGATCCTGCTCAGCCAGGACTATATCAGTGTCGGCCGGGCCAACCTGAAGCCGCAGACCACCGATTCCTACGAAACCGGCTACGAATACAGCGACAAGACGACCAGCTGGTCGCTGCGCGGCTATTATACACACGAAGCCGGCATGATCATTTCGGTCAGCAGCTTCGTCGCCGACCCGTTGAACCTCGGCAACCTGGTGATCAGCACGGCGCGGCTCAATGCCGGCACGCGCGACACCACCGGCACGGAGTTCGCCTTCAGCCGCAAGTTCACGCCGCAGTGGTCGCTGAACATGAACGCCAACCTGTCGAACGTCGATTTCCGTACGCCGAACTTCGTCGGCAATCCTTCGGTGACCGGCCTGTCCGGCCGGGTGTCGATGACCTACAAGACCAAGAGCGCCAAGGATTCCGTGCAGGTCGGCTACAACCTGCAACCGCGCCTTCTGACCGGCCAGGGGTATCGCTCCGGCTACGGCATGGCCACGCTCAGCTATAGCCACGACCTGACGCCGAAGGTCGCGGTCGTCCTGGCCGTGAACGACATCCTGCGCACCAGCAAGACCGTTACCCTGACCGACACCCGGACCTATTACGGCAATAATTACCGCAGCAACAATGCGCCAGTCTTCACGCTCAGCCTGAGGACGCGCTTCGGCGGCAGCTTCGTGGCGCCGAAGGTCCTTCCCACCGGCATGACGGTCACCCGCTCGCCCGGATAACGGGCGGCGCCGCGACACGCCTATCGACGATGTGAACGCGCGCCGTTCAGCCCGGACAGGGGCCGGTTATCCGTGCCCGCGGCGAGACGACGAATCTGCCGATGCAGGGTCGAGCGGCAGGGCCCCGGCTCAACCGTTCCGATCTTTAGCCTCCATTTACCATAATAACGACATTATCCGGCTTCCTGCGGGCCGCCTGGCGTCGCCACGCGGCCGACCGCACGCGCGGAGCCCGCACCCTCAAGGAATGCCCATGTCTCGTACCGCTTACAAATCCACCCTTGCCCTGGGCGTCAGCCTGATCGCCGCCTCCATAGCCTTTGCCGCCGATGCCAAGCCCAAAGCCCCCTCGCAGGCCGACCTGAAGGCCCAGATCCTGGCCGAAACCCAGAAGCTGCTCGACGACCAGCGCGCCCAGTTCCAGGCCGACGAAGCGCAGAAGCAGGCGCAGATCGACGCGCTGCAGGCCAAGGTCGACAGCCTGACCGCTCAATTGACGACCGAGCAGACGAAGGTCGCCGCCATCCCGCCCGTGCCAAGCGTGGCGCAGCTGACGCCCCAGGTGGCCGCCGCCCTGCCCAAGCCCGACACTACCGTCAGCGACAAGAAGGGCACCGCCACGATCGCCACCTCGGACGGCGCCTTCAGCGTCGCCATCCATGGCATCATGCAGATGGACGCCGCCAGCTATAGCCAGAGCAAGAGCCTGCCGGCCGCCGTCACTAACCGCGACCTCAATTCCGGCACCAATCTGCGCCGCGCCCGCATCGGCATCAACGGCAAGCTGTTCAGCGATTTCGACTACAACCTGCTGGCCGAATTCGGTGGTTCGGGCGCCGAAGACGCCGGCCGCTTCCAGGAGATCTGGCTGCAATATTCCAAGTTCGACCACGCCAAGTTCCGCATGGGCGCCTATCCGCCGCTGGTCGGCCTCGAAGACGCCGCCTCGACCAATTCGCAACCCTTCCTGGAACGTCCGGCTGCGGCCGAGGTGGCGCGCTCGCTGGCCGCCGGCGACTACCGCATGAGCGCCGGCGTGTTCGGCTATGGCGACCGCTGGCTCTATTCGTTCGCCCTGACCGGCAACACCATCTCGACGCTGAACACCCAGGCGACCGCCTTCACCGCCGCCAATACGGATGAGCAGCTGGGCATCGCCGCCCGCGTCGCCGCCACGCCGTTCCGCGGCTTCGACTGGCTGATCCATGTCGGCGCCAACTATGTCGCGGCGCTCAACCCGGCCGATGCCGGCGCCGCGGCCGCCGTGCGTTATCCGATCCAGCTGCGCGACCGTCCGGAACTGCGCGTGGACGGCACGCGCCTGATCGACACCGGCGCGCTCAACGCCCAGAACGCCTCGGCTTCGGGCCTCGAACTGGCCGGCCAGTACAAGGGCCTGTTCGCCCAGGGCGAAGCCTTCCATTACAAGCTGACGCGCCTCAATCCGGCGGCCGGCGTCACCAATCCGGACTTCGACGGCTGGTACGTCGAAGGCGGCTGGTCGCTGACCGGCGAAGCGCGCAAGTACAATACCCAGACCGCCGCCTTCGACGGCGTCGTGCCGCGCGTCAATTTCGATCCGAAGTCCGGCACCTGGGGCGCGTTCGAACTGGTGGCGCGTTACTCGACGCTCGACCTGAACTACCACCAGGGTGCCACGCTCGCCGCCGACCGTGTGCTGGGCGACCAGCAGGACATCACCTCGCTGGGCCTGGACTGGCAGTTGAACCAGGACGTGCGCTTCGTCCTCGAAGGCCAGGCGGTCAAGATCGACCGGCTGAATACGGCTGGCGCTCAGGCCGGACAGAAGTATAATACCGTGGCCGTACGCAGCCAGTTCAACTTCTAGACCCGAGGGGAAGTCATGAAAGTCGTGAAATTCGCCATCACCGCCGCGGTGCTGGCCCTGGTTTCGGCTGCCCCGGTTCAGGCGGCTGACGTCCAGGTCGCGGTCGCCGCCAACTTCACCGACACCGCCAAGGATATCGCCGCGGCTTTCGAGAAAAAGACCGGCAACCACGTGGTGATGACCTTCGGCTCGTCCGGCGCCTTCGCCAGCCAGATCGAACAGGGCGCGCCGTTCGAGGTCTTCCTCAGCGCCGACGAGGAACGCCCGATCAAGCTGGAAAAGGACGGCTTCGGCATCGCCGGGACGCGCTTCGTCTACGCCTATGGCACGCTGGCCCTGTGGTCGGCGCAGCCGGGCTTCGTCGACGACAAGGGCGCCGTGCTGGCCAAAGGCCAGTTCGAGCACCTGAGCATTGCCGATCCGGCCGCCGCCCCTTATGGGGTCGCCGCCATCGAGACGCTGAAGAAGCTGGGCCTGTACGACAAACTTCAGCCCAAGATCGTCAAGGGCACGTCGATCGCCCAGGCCTATACCTTCGTCAACAGCGGTTCGGCCGAACTGGGCTTCGTCGCCCTATCGCAGGTCTACAAGTTCAAGCGCGGCTCGATCTGGGTCGTGCCGCACGAGGACTATACGGCCATCGATCAGCAGGCCGTGCTGTTGAAGCCCGGCGCCAGCGACGCCGCGGCCAGGGCCTATCTCGACTTCCTGAAATCGCCGGAAGCCGTGGCCATCATCAAGTCCTACGGCTACGAGGTAAGGTAGCTTATGGACTGGGGGGCGATCGATACGGCGGTGCGTGTGACGGTGGCTTTGGCCGCCGTGACCACGCTTGTGCTGCTGGTCGTCGCCACTCCGCTCGCCTGGTGGCTGTCGCGTGGCTCGGGCTTGCTGCGCGACGTCGCCACCGCGCTTTTCGCCCTGCCGATCGTGCTGCCGCCGACCGTGCTCGGCTTCTATCTGCTGGTGGCCCTAGGGCCGCAAAGCCCGTTGATGGCGCTGCTGCATCCCTTCGGCATCCGCACGCTCGATTTCTCGTTCACCGGCCTGGTCATCGGCTCGGTCGTCTATTCCCTGCCCTTCGCCGTCCAGCCGATCCGCAACGCCTTCGAAGCCATCGGCGAGCGGCCGTTCGAGGTTGCCGCGACCCTGCGCGCCGGGCCGTGGGATCGCTTCTGGACCGTGGGCCTGCCCCTGGCGCGCAAGGGTTTCCTGACCGCCGCCGTGCTGGTCTTCGCCCACACGGTCGGCGAGTTCGGCGTGGTGCTGATGATCGGCGGCGCCATTCCCGGCAAGACCGAGGTCGTCGCCGTGCGCATCTACGAACTGGTCGAGCAACTCGACTGGCCCGGCGCGCACAGGCTGGCCGGCGGCTTGCTGGTCTTCGCCTTCGTCGTGCTGCTGGGCCTGCTGGTCATCGATCGGAAATGGACGCGGAGCGCGCGCGCATGACCATCGATATTTCATTGAAAGGTCCGCACCTCGACGCCGCGTTCACCGTGCCGGCTTCGGGTGTCACCGCTGTCTGGGGCCCGTCGGGCGCCGGCAAGACGACGCTTTTGCGCGCCATCGCCGGACTGGTCCGGCTCGACGGCCACGTGCGCATCGGCGACGAAACCTGGCAGGACAGGCGCGTCTTCCGCCCGGTGCACAAGCGCCGCGTCGGCTATGTCTTCCAGGAAGCGTCGCTGCTGCCGCACCTTGGCGTACGCGGCAATCTCGACTATGCCGCGAAACGGGCCGGCGTCGCGGTCGATTTCGACGCCGTGGTGACGCAGCTGAAACTGACGTCCCTGCTCGGGCGATCGGTCGCCAGGCTGTCGGGCGGCGAACGCCAGCGCGTGGCGTTGGGCCGTGCCTTATTGTCGGCACCGAAGCTGCTGCTGATGGATGAGCCGCTGTCCAGCCTCGACGGCGAGGCCAAGGCCGAGATCGTGCCGATCATCGCCGACCTGGCGAAGGCATCGGGCCTGCCGATCCTCTATGTCAGCCATGACGCCTACGAAATCGAACGCCTGGCCGATCGTGTCCTGCGCATCCAGGACGGCAAGGTCACGGCGGAGCCGGAGAAGACGTTTTCGGCGTCGCTCGACGGGATGAGCGAAGCGCAGGTCCGCGCCCTGGCGGAAGCCGCGTTGAAGGCGGGTATCAGGGTTTAGGTAAGCAAGAAACCCCACCACCCCGCGCCTGAAGGAGGCGCGCGGTCCCCCTCCCCACCAAAGGTGGGGAGGCATGATAAACAGACGCCTCTTCTTCATTCCTCCCCAACTTGATTGGGGAGGAGGACCGCCGGCCGGCATATTAGAAGATAAGCCCCAAATGGCCGGTGGTGGTGGGGCTTCTTGCTTTTTTCCTATTTCGGCGCAATCCGCCAGATCTTGCTGCCGGCGTCGTCGGCGACGTACAGCGCCCCGTCAGGACCGACCGCAATGCCCACAGGCCGTCCGGCGACGCTCTTGTCGTCGATGACCAGGCCGGTCATGAAGTCCTCATACTCTCCTGTCGGACGGCCATCCTTCATCACCACGCGCACCACCTTGGAGCCCGTGCGCTGGGCGCGGTTCCATGAGCCGTGCAGGCCGACGAAGACGTCGCCATTATAATCCGCCGGGAAGGCATGGGCCGCACCGGCCGGGGCGTTGTAGAAGCTGAAGCCCAGGGCTGCCGAGTGCGAGACGAACAGCAGATCGGGCGGCGTCACCTTGCCCTTCAGGTCCGGGCGGGCGCCGGCCAGGCGCGGATCTTCGTGGTCGCCGAGGTAGTACCACGGCCAGCCGTAGAAGTGCCCGTCCTCGACATGGCTGAAATAGTCCGGCACCAGGTTGTCGCCCAGATTGTCGCGTTCATTGGTGGTGCAGAAGATCTCGCCACGGCCGCTGAAGCCGAGCGTCACGCAGTTCCGGATGCCGTCCGCCCAGACGTAGCGGTCGGAACCATCCGGCTTGAAACGCAGCACCATGGCGCGGCCGTCTTCCGAGCCCCACGGTTGGCCCAGGCCGTGCGAGCCCACCCAATTGGCGGGCGCCGTCTTGTCCATATTGTCGGCGACGTTCGACGCCGAACCGACCGAGACGAAGATATACTGGCCGTCCGGCGAGACGACGATGTCGCGCGAGGTATGGCCGCCCCCCGTCGCCAGGTTCGGGATGATCTTTTCCCCCGGACCGCGCGCCGTCAGGTCGCCGGCCTGGTACGGGAAGCGCGTCACATAGGTCGTTGACGCGACGTACACCCACTTCGGATTCGTTGCCGGATAGAAGGCGATGCCGAACGGGTCCTGCAGCCCGGTCGCGAAGACCGACTTGATCGTCTTCAGCGTGCCGTGATCGTTCTGATAGATGACGACCTGGCCCTTGCCGCTTTCGGTGACGAACAGGTCGCCATTGGGCGCCACGCGCAATTGCCGCGGATGCTGGGCATCGGTGACATAGGAGGTGACGGCGAAACCGGCCGGCACCTGCGGCGCGGCCTTGTCGGCCTGGACCAGGGACGGACTGTTGCTGGCCGCCGGCGTGGCGTAGGGTGCCGGCAGGGTGGCCAGGTCGACATGGTGGCGCACGCCCGGCGCGTCCTTGCGCCAGTCGAGATTGTCGTCGCCGGTCAAGGTCCCGGCGGCGGAGGCCGAGGCCGAGGCGGCCGGCTCAGGCGTGGCGGGTGTCGCCGGGGTCGGCGCGGTTGCCGCCGCGGCCTTACCCTTCAACGTGCCGAGATAGGCGACAACCGCCTTGCGCGTCTTGGCGTCGGCGATATTGACCGGCATCAGGGTGCCGGGCGCGGCCTTTTGCGGATCGGCCAGGAAGGTCGACAGGGACACGGCGGTCCACGTCTTGCCCTTGGCGCCCTGCCCTTTCAGCGCGTCGGAATAACCGAAGCCAGGCTCGGAGCCGACCTTGCGGCCGACGACGCCGAACAGCGGCGGGCCCTGCATGGCCGCCTTGTTCGGGCTGACGTCATGGCACAGGGCGCAGTTGGTCTTGAAAAAGGCCTGGCCGTCCGAAACCACGTCGGCGTGGCTTTGGGCGGCGGCGAACGCGGTAAGCACACTGACGGCAAGAACGGCTCGATTGACCATGGTCTGTTTCCTTTTCACGCCCTGGAGTCGTATTTCACGGCGGATATAATCAGAGAGACCGGTCCCCGCCTAGCTCTATTTCGGCGATTGTCAGGCAATAAAAATCAATACGGAATGCCGAGCAAGGGCCGCGGGTCGGGACAAATGTGCCGCCAGTAATCGCGCTGGCTGCGGCGGAACACGCCGGGGAAATCGCCGGTCCACTCGCCGATATCGAGAACGATCTGGAAATGCAGGTGCGGCGGCCAGTTGCCGTTGACCTCCGGCGCGCCCAGCGTGGCGATCCTCTGGCCGGCCGAGAAGATGCGGCCCGGGCGCAGGCCATCCAGGCTTTCGCGGCTGAGATGGCCGTACAGGCTGTGAAAGGTGACGCCGCGCGCCACCGTATGTTCCAGGATGATCGTCGGACCGTAGTCATAGGGCGCGGCATTGTCCTGGCAACTGTGCACCATGCCGGCCAGGGGCGCGAACACCTCCGTCGCCGCCGGTGCGGCGATGTCAAGGCCGAGATGGATGGTGCGCGGCTCATCGCCGCCGGTAAAGGCCTCGCCGGCATAGATGGCGCGGTCCTCGTCCCAGCCGCCGGCGCGCAGCGTGCCGGACGGCAGATCGTCCCAGCCCTCTTCGGCCTTGCCCTCGGCGTCCAGCCGCAACAGGCCGACCGTGCCGTGCAGGCCGCGAATGACCTCGGCGCCACGCGGCGCGGCCACCTGCCAGGCGGTGAAGCGCTCGTGACGCCGCGCGGCGTCATCCATATTCATGCGATCACCCTTCGGTCGGCGTCGAGGCGCACGGTCAGGTCAGCATAGCCCGGCATGTCGCGCAGGATATTTTCGGTCAGGCGCTGATAGAACTGGATGAAACGGCCAACCTCTGCGTCGCTCATGGCGCGGCCGCGGCGGCGGCCGGCGGCGATATCGGCGGCCAAGGCGTGTTCCTGCTGGGTCCGCCACTGCCGGACGACCTCGAACCCCGGCGCCGCCAGCAGAATCAGGGCGTCACACCGGAACAGCCCGTCATAATGTTCAGCCAGGGCGTCGTTGACGTAGCGCCGCCAGACACCGCTGGCGTCTTCGTCGCGTTCCAGCGCATTGAGCGGCGCAACCAGATCGACAGGCGCCTGCGGCCGGGCGCCGACGCACCAGCCTTCGAAGATCACCAGCTTCGCGCCCTCGACCAGCGGCCAAGTGCTTTCCGGGGCGCGATCGTCGATCGCCTTATCGAAGCGCGGCAAGGTCACCGGCCGCCCGGCGCGCAGATCGGCCAGCACCGCCTCGCCCAGTGCCACATCGTGCGTCCCCGGCACACCGCGCGTCCTCAGCAACGGATGAACGGTCTCAGCCAGGCGTTCACGCTCGGCCCGCGGCAGGTAAAGGTCATCCAGCGACAGCACGACCGTGTCCGGAAGGCGTGCGGCCAGGGCGGCGCCAACCGTCGACTTGCCCGAACCCTGGGCGCCGCACAGGCCGATGACCAGCGGCGCGGTGGCAGCGGCCAGCCGCTCGCGGACAAGGGCCTCGACCGGCGCCAATGCCTCAGCCGCCAAATCTTCAGGTAACCTCGTCAAGCAGAGGCTCCCCGGCGAAGAAGCGGTCGATATTGGCGACGACGCGCAGGCCCATCTTGGTGCGCGTCTCGACCGTGGCGCTGCCGAGGTGCGGCAGCAGCACGGCGTTTTCCAGCCCCAGCAGGTCCGGATGAACCTTGGGCTCGGCTTCGTAGACGTCCAGGCCCGCCGCGGCGATGACATTGTCGCGCAAGGCCTGGGCCAGTTCGGCTTCATTGACCACGGAGCCGCGCGCCGTGTTGATCAGGATGGCGGTCGGCTTCATCGTCCTTAAGCGTTCGGCATTGATCAGGTGGCGCGTCTCCGCGCCGCCCGGGCAGTGCAGCGACAGAACGTCCGCCGTGCGGATCAGTTCATCGGCGCTGTCGACATAGGTCGCGCCCAGCGGCCCTTCGATTTCGACGTCGACGCGGCGACGGTTATGATAGGCGATCTTCATGCCCAGGGCTGTGTGGGCACGATGCGCCGTCGCCTGGCCGATGCGGCCGAAGCCGATCAGGCCCAGGGTCTTGCCCTGCAGCGACTGTCCCAGCAGGTGGGTCGTGCCCCAGCCCTTCCAGCCACCGGCGCGCAGTTGCCGTTCGCCCTCACCGGCGCGGCGGCTGGCCATCAGCATCAGCAGCAAAGCGATGTCGGCCGTGGCGTCGGTCAGCACATCGGGCGTATTGGACACGCGGATGCCGGCGGCCCTGGCCGCCCTGACGTCGATATGCTCGAAACCGACGCCGAAATTGCCGATCATCTTCACGCGCGCGTCCGGCGTCGCCAGCACCTCGGCGTCCAGCTTGTCGGTCACCGTGCTGGCCAAAGCGTCGTATTCGCGCATCGCGGCAACGAGCGCCGCCCTGTCCAGCGGCCCGGCCTCGTTGACGGTCACGTCGTACCGCTGGCGCAGGTCGTCCTCCGCCGCCTTGGGCCACGGGCGGGTGATCAGGATCTTGGGTCGGGTCATGCGCGCCTCTTGTCGAATTCGCACCGGTTCTGAGCGTGTAACGCGGACGTGTAAAGGCCAAAAGATTGACGCTTCGGGCGTTACCGCCTAGCTCTGACAGACCGCACATATGAAGGAGACGCGCGTGGCCGACGATCTTTTCGATATTCCCCTGCGCCGCATCGACGGCACGACGGCCTCGCTCGGCGACTATCGCGGCGAAGTGCTGCTGGTCGTCAATGTCGCCTCCAAGTGCGGGCTGACGCCGCAATATACGGCGCTGGAAGCACTGTACCGCGCGCACCACGCCGAGGGGCTGGAGGTGCTGGGCTTCCCGGCCAATAATTTCATGGGCCAGGAACCTGGCACCAATGGTGAAATCGCCGAGTTCTGCGCCCTGACCTACGACGTCACCTTCCCGATGTTCGGCAAGATCAGCGTCAAGGGCGCCGACCGTCACCCGCTCTACGACGCCCTGACCGAGGCCAGGCCGGAAGCCACCGGCGATCGCGGGCTGAAACAGAAGCTCATGGGGCTGATCGCCGGCGCCAAGGGCAGCGACATCACCTGGAACTTCGAAAAGTTCCTGATCGGCCGTGACGGCCGGGTGGTCGAGCGCTTCTCCCCCGACACGCCGCCCGACGATCCGGCGCTGGTCGCCGCCGTCGAACGCGAACTCGCGAAAGGCCGGTAGCATGCTGACAATCGCCGTCCTGGTCGGCAGCCTGCGCAAGGAGTCGATCAACGCCATCTATGCCAAGGCGCTGCAGAAACTGGCCGCCGGCCAGTTCGAGTTCCGCTTCGTCGATATGAACCTGCCGCTGTACAACAACGACCTGTGGGAAAACCCGCCGGCCCAGATTCTGGCGCTCAAGGCGGCCATCAAGGGCGCCGACGGCGTGCTGATCGTCACGCCGGAATATAACCGTTCCGTACCCGCCGTGACCAAGAACGCCGTCGACTGGGCGTCGCGTCCCTATGGCGAGAACGCCTGGGCCGGCAAGCCGGTGGCGATCACCGGCGCCTCGCCCGGCAGCCAGGGCACGGCGGTGGCGCAGTCGCAGTTGCGCAGCACCCTGACCATTCTGGGCACGCACGTGCTCAGCGATCCCGAAGTCTATATCAGCTTCAAGCCAGAGGTGTTCGCCGCCGACGGCACCGTGCTCAACGACGGCACGGCCAAGTTCCTGAAGGGCTTCCTCGACAAGTTCGCGACGCTGATCGAAACGGTTCGCCGCTAATTGACGTCCACGGGACAGCGGCGATACATCGCCGCCGCCCGGTCGGTACCATACCGTTTCGTCACCTCGACACGTGTCGGTGACAGGACGCGATATCGCGTCGTCACCGCCGTCGCGGTTGCCGGCGTGCCGTCGCCCAGGGCCGCGCAGGTCTCACGCACCTCATAGGCTTGACCGCGCCGCCTGGCGACGACCGACCGGCATTGCGTGGCATGCGGATAGGCGAAGGCCCCGGCGCGGTAGCTGAACTGGGCCGCGAACGGCGCGTCCGCGCAGGGGGTACCTTCGCGCACGAAGTCTCCTGCCTTCAACGGTAGGGTCGCGGCCGCCGTGCCGCCGGCGGCAAGCGCCAATCCAAGGGTAATGATGCAGGCATACCGGCTCATCGACATCTCCATCTGCGACATGAAACAACAGTGTCGCCGAGGCCGCGAGCCGCTACCAGCGTAAAGCCTGGTCGCTTTTGGCCGCTTTCTTCACCGGCCCGCACGAATCCTGTCAGGGCCCGCACGGCTCGCGGGTGACGGCCCCGGCGTAAACCGAGATCATCCTCATAAAAGTCACCGGGACATTCAATCGCCCGTGAAGCGACGGCCGGGTAGCGAGAAGGTCACTGCTGTGTGCACCGCACAATTGCAAATATATCAAGATTGAAATTATTATTGCAAAATCGCAACACGTACCGTTGCGCAAAAGCAATGCTTCGTATTCAAAGGGAATTTTGGTAAGAAAATACAGCCCGATCGCCTCGGGCGAACATCCGGTTGACCGAGAATCATCATCCTCTGTCGGCCGCCCGGCGGGCTTACGCGCGACCGTCAAACCGTGCCGGACACGCATCAAAAGGCCTTGCTATCTATTACAAGCAAAGCCTTTCGACGTTATCATGACACGCATCACCCCGGTGCGATGGCGCCCGATACTAGGATGCCCCCGCCAATCGAGCCAACCCTCATCGATTTTGAAAATAATTCTCAGGCCTCCCCGCCCCCAGCAAATTAGCCGCGCGGGCGCCCAAATCCGGCTTTCATGCAGGGCAAGGCAGCCTCACCGGGGACGCCTGCCACCAGATGTCGGCTTTATTTCAATATATACAACAGATTAAACGATAACTTAAGAAACTAAACGCCCACCTCCGGGGCGACTGAAATCACCACCATGACGCTAAAAACCCCAGAGATGAGACTATTTCGCCCCCATTCCGGCGGTGGAGATGTGTCTTTTTTGCGACAAGTTTCATCTGAATGCAAAAGAATCTTGTCACATTGTTGACGATCTTGCGATGCCGCGACTTACTGTGTGTGCAACCGCAAGAGCTTCGCCCCAGCACTTGATACGCCTACGCTTATTTGTAACTCGGAGAGCAAGTGTGAAAAAATTCACGTTCCGGTCGGGTCTGCTGGCCACGACCACCATCGGCAGCGCCGTTGTCATTTCGGCCTTCGCCGGCCTGGCCGGTTCCGCCAACGCCCAGTCCACGGACACGGCCGCCAAGGCCAAGAGCGACAGCCCGACGGAAGTCGTCGTTACCGGCTCGATGATCCGGAAGAAGAACGCCAACTCGATCTCGCCGCTGACCGTCCTGTCCGCCGCCGACCTCGACAAGCGCGGCGTCACCACGATTGAAAGCGCCGTCCAGACCCTGGCGGCCAACAACTCGGGCGCCCTGCCCAACTCGTTCACCGCCAACGGCGCCTTCGCCGGCGGTGCTTCGGGCGCCTCGCTGCGCGGTCTGTCGACCTCCTCGACCCTGACCCTGGTCGACGGCATGCGCATGACCTACTACCCGCTGGCCGACGACGGCTCGCGTAACTTCGTCGACATGAACACCATCCCGGCGGCGATCATCGACCACGTTGACGTCCTGCAGGACGGCGCCTCGGCGACCTACGGCGCCGACGCCATCGGCGGCGTTATCAACGTCGTCACCAAGAAGCAGTTCAAGGGCATCGAAGTCCGCGCCGACGCCGGCACGTCCGAACTGGGCGGCGCCGACAAGCAGCACCTGTCGGCCATCTGGGGCCACGGCGACCTGGGCTCGGACGGCTATAACTTCTACGTCAGCGGCGAATATCAGCACGACTCGCAGCTGATGAACCGCGACCGCGGCTATCCGTACAACACTGCCGACGTCTCGGGCCTGTGCTCGAGCACCGACTGGGAAGACGGCAAGTCGCACTGCGGCACCAACGGCGTCGCCAACGGCTTCTCCGCCACCGGCGTCTATACCGGCCTGAGCACCTTCGCGACCACCGCCATCGTCCGTCCGTACGACTCGACGAACACCACGGCGGCCGGCCTGTATCAGAACATCAGCTCGACCCCGACCTGCCAGACGGGCCAGACGGCCCACACCCTGACGGCCGCGGAACTCACGGCTGCCGCCGTCACGACCGTCGCCGCCGGCACCGTGGTCTGCCAGGCCGACGCCTATCAGCTGTACCGCACCATCCTGCCTTCAGACTCGCGCCTCAGCTTCTCGGCGCACGTCACCAAGCGCTTCAGCGACACGACCGAAGGCTGGCTGGAAGGCAACTTCTATCAAAACAAGACCTTCTACACGACGACGCCGGCCAATATCCGCGTTTCGTCGCAGCCGGGTTCGACCTTCGTCGACACCACGATCGCTCTGCCGGTCTGGGTCTGCCCCGAACGCGTCAACTGCTCGACGGCCGCCGACAAGAAGCTGAACCCGAACAATCCGTTCGCTTCGCTGAACGAAGTCGCCCGTATCCTGTACGTCACCGGCGACATCCCCAAGTCGGCTGAAACCGTCTCCAAGACCTACCGCTTCGCCGGTGGTCTGAAGGGCACCTTCGCCGGCGACTGGCGCTACGACGCCGGCTTCACGGCTTCGGGCACCGACCTGACCATCACCCGCAAGGGCTTCCCCTACATCCAGCACCTGCTGGACGTGATCGCCGACGGTACCTACAACTTCATCGACCCGTCGAAGAACACGCAAGCCGTCCGCGATTACGTCGCGCCGGTGTCGATCCAGAAGGCGAGTTCGGCCCTGGCCAACGCTCAGTTCAACGCATCGCACGACCTGTGGGAAATGGCCGGCGGTACGTCCAGCCTCGCCCTGGGCGTGTCCGAACGTTATGAAGGCGTCAACGATCCTTCGGCGAACTCGTTCGCCGGTGGTCCGAACGCCGGTTACCTCGGCATCAACCCGTTCTATTCGAAGGGCCAGCGCACCGTCGCTGCCGCCTCCTTCGAACTGGACCTGCCGGTGTTGAAGCAACTGGATATCGACCTGTCGGGTCGCTACGACGACTACTCCACGAAGAACAGCCACTTCTCGCCGAAGTTCGCCGCCAAGTGGAAGCTCAACGACAAGATCTCGCTGCGCGGCACCTTCTCGAACGGCTTCCGTATTCCTTCGATCGCGGAAAACAATTCGAGCGTGACGGGCTATACCACGGTTAACGCCCCGGCCTCCTTCATCACGGCCCACGGCAACGACACCTATGGCAAGAGCTACTCGCTGGGCACGGTTACCGCCGGTAACCCGAACCTGAAGCCGGAAACGGCGACCAACGAACTGATCGGTCTGGTGTTCACGCCGGACAAGTACTTCAACTTCTCGGTGGACTACTTCCACATCGAAAAGAAGCACGTGATCGCCAAGAGCTCGTCGACTCCGGCTCTGAACGCCTACTACGCCGGCACCGCCATCCCGGCCGGCTACACGGTCGTCGCCGACGTGCCGGATACCCTGTATCCGAACGCTCTGCCGCGCGTCGCCTATGTCTACGTGCCGTTCCTGAACCAGAACAAGCAAGTCGTGTCGGGCCTGGACTTCAACGCCTCGTTCCGCGCGCCGCTGTTCCACGACAAGGTGACCTGGACGTCGCAAGCCGTCGCCACCTATCTGGGCAAGTTCGACCAGTATCAGGCCGACGGTTCGGTTGAACACTTCGCCGGTACGGTCGGTCCTCAGGATCCGACGGCCGGTTCGGGTTCGCCGCGTCTGCGTGGCAACTGGCAGAACACCTTCGACTTCGGCAAGCTGTCGGTCACGACGACCAGCTACTACACCAGCGGCTACTCGGAAACCGCGGCGGACAACGGCGATACGCCGGGCGTCTGCGTGGGTTCCGCCACGGCCTCGATCGCCTGCTACACCAAGTCGTTCCTGTACACCGATGCGCACGCCAGCTACATCGTCAACAAGAGCTACACGGTGTCTCTGGATATCTCGAACGTCTTCGGTGCCAAGGCGCCGCTCGACTCGACCTCCTACGCCGCCCACGAATACAACCCGGTCTGGGCCGGCACGGGCGTCATCGGCCGCTACTGGAAGGTCGGTGTGAAGGCCGACTTCTAAGCCGCGTCAATAACGGTAAACAGATTGAAGGACGGTGGGATATCCCACCGTCCTTTTTCTTTGACCTGACCTTCATAAAACTGTCAGCGGCCTATGGTGTAATGGCGTTATTCTTTAATACCTTTTCCAAGACCGTTACGGCCGCCCTCCTCGGGCGGCTTTTATTTTGGGGCAAAGATTCGCCAGGGGACAGGCCGGACATTCGGTAAAACCGGCGTGGCACTTCGTCTGGCCGAGATGCTTCACCAGGACATGCAATTCGCATAAGGCCTCGGCCGTCCAGGTCTGCAAGGCCGACATGACCAGGTCATAGGCGGCGATGGCCCCCTTCCCCGCCGGCAGAAGGTCCAGACGTCCGAACACACGCAGGATATGCGTGTCCATGACAAAGGCCGCCTGGCCCAGCGTGCTGAAATTGACGGTCGCCGCAGCCACTTTCGGGCCGACGCCCGGCAAGGTCTGCAGCCAGTCGACGACCTGTGACACCGGCCAGTCGCTCAGGAAACCCAGGTCGAAATCCGGATGCAGGCGACCGATATGGTTCAAGGTCGCCAGGACGTTGGGCGCCTTTGCCTCGGAATAGGTCACGTCCGCGATAGCCGCTTCGATGGCCTCGACCGGCGCAGCCGCCATATCGCGCCAGTCCGGATAAAGGCGCACCAGATTGTCGTAGGCGCGCAGGGAAACCTCGTCTCGGGTCCGGTTGCTGATGATCGACTTGACCAGGGCGCCCATCGGACTGCGGCGTGTCGAATAAGCCAGGTCGCCGAAGGCCGCCTTCAGCCGGTCGCGGACCTCGATAATCCGGCCCTCCAGGCCAAAATCGAACAGTTCACCTTGCATGCTTAATATCTAGAACAAAATAAGAACATTGACAATGTCCAAAGGCCTTGCGCGCTTTCACGATCATGCTATGCCAGCCTATGAGCGTTGCTTTTACCAAGGACGGAGATCACGAGGCCGCCGCGGCCAACCTGCCGGACCGGCCGATTTCACCGCATGCCAATCTGGTGACGCCGCAAGGCCTCGCCCAGTTGGAAGCCGCCTTCGCGCTCGCCAAGGCGGCCTATTCCGCGGCCCAGGCAAGCGGCGATGTCAGCGAGGACCGGACGGCCATGGCCCGCGCCACGCGCGATCTGCGTTATTATACGGCGCGCCTGGCTTCGGCCCAGCGTATCGCGCCGGTCGACGCACCGGACAAGGTCGTGTTCGGCTGTACAGTGACGATCGCGCGTGAAGACGGTCGCACGCAAACCTTCCGTATCGTCGGCGAGGACGAAGCCGATCCCCAGGCCGGCAGCATCTCCTACGTCTCGCCGATGGCCCGCGCCCTGCTGGGCAAGGACATCGGCGACGAAGCACAGGTTGCGGGCGCTACGGTCGAGATCACGGCTATTCACTAGGCGACGTGTTTTAGCCAACCAAAAGGCGGCGGCGCCCCAAGCCTCTCCAAGGGGAGCCAAGCGGTCGGCAAGGCCGCAAAACAGTGCAAACTTTTTGCATCAGATAACTCCGTTAGCTAGGCAGGCCACGAGAAGTCGGTTAGGGTGAGGCCTAGTCGAAGGGGGGATCGATGACGCACACATCCATACTGACCGTGCTTGTCCTGGGTGCCGCGATTGCGGCCCCTGCAACGGCTGGCGACCTGAATGATCCGACGCCGGCGCCAGACGGCGTGGTGCACTACAAGGGACGCGCGGAAGGCAACGCAAGAAGCCAGCACGTGATTGCCGCGATGGTGAAGAGTACAGAGTTATATCCGTTCAGCGGCACGATCGACCTGGCGGTTACCTATTCCGGCAACACCTTCACCGGAAACATGGTCACCAATGCCACAAGCTATTACGCACCGACCCAGATCCCGTTTTCCGGAACGCGCAACGGACACGACTGCACGATAACAGCGTCCGAATACGTCTCGTCCACGCTCGTCTGGTGCACCGGCCAACTCTTTGAAGGCCCAGTCGTCATCGGGGACGCCCAGCAGCCGATCGCGAACCTCAAGGTCAGCGCGCCTTCGTATGTTCCGGCCCCACCCGCCCCGCCGCCCTCACAGCCCTTAGATCGCCCGGCGCCGGCAACGCCCCCGCCGCCGTCCGCGTCGCTTGCTCGACCGGCCCCGGCACCTCAAGATGACGGTGTCGATCACGCCGGACTACCCGACCCGGCCGCAACGGGCGTCTCCTCGCCGTGGGCCGACAAGAATCTGAAGTGGGGCACCTTTAGTCCGGACGACGGCCAGCCGGCGAACCGCTGCATTTCAGAAGACCGTCACACGGTTTATGGCACCTATACCTATCGGGATGGCCCCGGTTTGGATGGAAAATCAAACGGCCGCCAGGTCGGCGAGGTATGGGCGTTTTGGAATAAATGTCCGACGAAGACGTCATTTCGCATCCATCTAGCCACCGCATCAGCAACTCTGACGCAGTTTGATTTACTGCCATACGAGGCGGTCTTGCTAAGCTGCCAGTACATCACGGGCACGACCTGGATGAACACCCTGCAGACCTCCCGATATTGCCACATTTACCAGACCGAGATTTCCAGGGCCGTCGCTCGCTGACGCCCTGGTCCTCGGACCTAAAACGCAGAAAAGCCTCCCGAAGGAGGCTTCTAAGCATTTGATGCTGCTGAAGGTTTGGTTGCGGGGGCCAGATTTGAACTGACGACCTTCAGGTTATGAGCCTGACGAGCTACCGGGCTGCTCCACCCCGCGTCACCGAATGTCGCGTCAG
>FTDB01000878.1_pt1 | contig 22065 bp, 19 predicted proteins | sample 1639741 | NCBI WGS metagenome assembly FTDB01 (sample SAMEA3914869, study PRJEB12502) | metagenome | biome: forest; material: soil | place: USA | collected 2012-03-12 | depth 0.1 m | reverse complement strand
TGTCGCGTCGCGCCATCCTCGAAGAAGCCCGCGCCGAACAGCGCACCGAGCTGGTCGGCCAGCTGGCCGAAGGCGAGATCCGCGACGGCGTCGTCAAGAACATCACCGACTACGGCGCCTTCGTCGACCTCGGCGGCATCGACGGCCTGCTGCACGTCACCGACATGTCGTGGAAGCGCGTTTCGCATCCGTCGCAAGTCCTCAACGTCGGCGACGCTGTCCGCGTCCAGATCATCAAGATCAATCCGGACACGCAACGCATCTCGCTCGGCATGAAGCAGTTGCAGTCCGACCCGTGGGAAAACGTCGACGTCAAGTATCCGGTCGGCGGCAAGTTCTCGGGCCGCATCACCAACATCACCGACTACGGCGCCTTCGTCGAGCTGGAATCGGGCGTCGAGGGCCTGGTCCACGTGTCGGAAATGTCGTGGACCAAGAAGAACGTCCATCCGGGCAAGATCGTCTCCACCTCGCAGGAGGTTGAGGTCGTCGTGCTGGAAGTCGACGCCTCGAAGCGCCGCGTTTCGCTGGGCCTCAAGCAGGCGCAGGAAAATCCGTGGGAGCAGTTCGTGCGCCAGCATCCGGTCGGCTCGATCATCGAGGGCGAAGTCAAGAACGCCACCGAATTCGGCCTGTTCGTCGGCTTCGAAAACGACATCGACGGCATGGTCCACCTGTCGGATCTCGACTGGAACGTGCCGGGCGAAGAAGCCATCGCCAAGTACAAGAAGGGCGATGTCGTCAAGACCAAGGTGCTGGATGTCGACGTCGACAAGGAACGCATCTCGCTCGGCATCAAGCAGCTGGGCAGCGATCCGATGACTGGCGACACCTACAAGAAGGGCCAGACCGTCACCGTGACCGTCACCGAAGTCACGTCGGGCGGCATCGAGGTCAAGTTCGGCGAGGACACCGCGCCGATGACGGCCTTCATCCGCAAATCGGACCTCAGCCGCGACCGCAACGAGCAGCGCGTCGAGCGCTACGCCGTCGGCGACCGGATCGACGCCCAGGTGACCAATGTCGACAAGGCGGCCCGCAAGGTCTCCGTGTCGATCAAGGCGCTGGAAATGGCCGATGAAAAGCAGGCCATCGAACAGTACGGCAGCCAGGACTCGGGCGCTTCGCTCGGCGATATCCTGGGCGCCGCCCTGCGCGACAAGGTCAAGGAATAAGGGTCCGAAGGGTCCTTAACCCGGATTCGCGACAGCGCCGGATAGCGTTTAAGCGAATTCGATCAGGATGGAAGAAGCCGGAGCCTGCCAGGGTTCCGGCTTTTTTGTCGCCCGTGTTTTCGTTTGTTAAGCGTCTGGCCTGCGCAAATATTTCCCATCGGTTGAAAAAAATGTGCTTATGGTAGCGCTATCACCATGTTAACCTATGGACAACCCCTTGAACTGGCTTTAATTTTCCGCCATGTTCGTCATCTGATACTGTCTTCGGCTGGGGGAAGGGTCACATGCTCAAATCCGAACTGATTGAACGCCTGGCGTCCGAGTATCCGCACCTGACGCAAAAAGACGTCGAGCGCGCGGTCAACCTGATCCTCGAATCGATGATCGGTACGCTCGAAAAGGGCGGCCGTGTCGAACTTCGGGGCTTCGGCGCACTTAGCGTGCGGTCGCGTCCGGCCCGCGCCGGCCGCAATCCCCGCACCGGCGAGTCGGTCAAGGTGCCGGCCAAGCACGTGCCGTTCTTTAAAAGCGGCAAGGAACTGCGTGAACGGCTCAATCTGTCGGGTGATGACAACGCCGGCTGAGATCGTTTGCATAGGGTAAGGTTCCGCATTAAGCTCACCCGCGACTCACAGCGGCTAGGCAGGGGTTTCACATGAGCATAGTTTCCGAATTCAAGACGTTCCTGATGCGCGGCAATGTCGTCGATCTCGCCGTCGGTGTCGTCATCGGCGGGGCGTTCGGCAAGATCGTGACGTCGCTGGTCGACAACATCATCATGCCGCCGATCGGCTACGTCACCGGCGGCGTCGATTTCTCCAACCTGAAGCTGGTCCTGAAAGCCGCCGACCCGGTCACCAAGGTGGCCGAAGTCGCTATTTCCTACGGCGTTTTCATCAACACCGTCATCCAGTTCCTGATCATCGGCACGGCTATCTTTATTGTCGTCAAGGGCATCAACAAGCTGATGCCGCCGCCGCCAGCCGCCGATCCGTCGCCGCCCGGCCCATCGCAGGAAGAACTGCTGGCGCAGATTCTGGCGGAGCTGAAAGCCCAGAACGCAAAATGACAAAAGGCCGGAGAAACAATCTCCGGCCTTTCCGCTTCGCGACTCCTGGTCGTGCGGCCTTAATCAAACAAAGTCGCCAGGCCTATGATCTCCAGATCGTCCGCCAGGGTGCGGAAAACCGGAATTTCGGCGACATAATCGCTGAGGCGGCCCTTGTCGGTGTAACGGCGGGCAAAGGCTTCCGTATCGACCAGGCCGGCTTCGGCCAACAGGTCCATCAGGTCGCCGGTGAGATAGATGCCGCCGCGCGCGCCCAGGATCAGGCCGACATCCGACGCCATGGCCGCCAGCCAGCCAAGGCACAGGGACACGGCTTCGGCCGAACGAGGATCGCCGATCGAGGCCTTGGCGATGATCTCCCGCGCTTCCGTGGCCACAGGCTCGTCGCCGTCAAGCGTCGCAAGCGCCTGCCAAAGCTCTGCCAGGCCATCGAGCGACAGCACGAATTCACGCGCCACCTGACCATGCTTCCGGCGCAGCACCCGGCAGACCTCGGCCTCGCGCGCCTTGGTCACCGGCAGGTCGGAGTGGCCGCCTTCGCACGGAATGGCCGTCCAGCTGCCGCCCCCGTCCGGCGCCAGGGCCGCAAGGCCCAGGCCCATGTGCGGCCCCAGCACGGCGATAACCTGCTCCTCGGTCGTTGCTTCGCCGCAAATCTTCTGCACTTCGTCGCGTCGCAGGCGCGGAACAGCCAGGGCACGGGCAACAAAGTTATTGACGATATTGACGCGGCGGACATCGAGCAGGGTGCGGATTTCGTCGCGGGCGATGTTCATGCCTTCCTGCGGCAGGCGCAGCACGCCGTGGCGTTCGTAACCGCGCGAGGCAATCGCCACACCGATCAGTTTCGGCTGGCCATGGGCGCCAAGAAAATCGAGTACGGCGGCATCGAACGCTTCGCGTCCTTCGCAGCTGTAGGAGGTCGACGCCGGCGGCCGCGCCCCCGGCGTGGCCAGGGCCATCTTGACAGAGGCGCCGATGGCGAAATCGCAAAGCAGGATATGATCCGCCATAAGGTTCCCCGAAATTTAATCGAAAAGCGTCGCCAGGCCGATGACCTCGATATCCGGCGCCGTCGTCTTGAAAACCGGGATTTCGGCGACGTAATCGCTGAGCCGGCCCTTGTCGACGTAGCGCGCCACAAAGGCCTCGACATCGAACAGCGGGCCGATCATGTCGATCAGGTCGCCCGACAGATAGACGCCGCCGCGCGCGCCCAGGATCAGGGCCACGTCCGAGGCGAAGGCGGCGAACCAGCCCATGCTCAGTGCGATCGTCCTGATGCCGCGTTCGTCGCCGGCCCTGGCGCGATCGATGATCTGGCGCGATGTCGGCAGATCATCGCCGGCTTCGCCGTCCAGAATCGCCAGGGCGCGCCAGATATCGATCAGGCCGGGGATCGAAATGACACGCTCGCGCGAAACGTGACCGTATTTCTCGATCAGGATCTTGAGAACCGCGTCTTCCAGGTCGTTGGCCGGAGCCAGGTCGGAATGGCCGCCTTCGGTCGGCATGGCCGTCCAGTTGCCCATGCCGTCCGGGGCCAGCGCGGAGACGCCAAGGCCATTGTGCGGTCCGATCACCGCGACCACCTGTTCTTCGAGCGGGTCGCCGCCGCAGATTTTTTCGCGTTCGTCCTCATGCAATCGCGGCACGGCCAGGGCCTTGGCGACGAAATCGTTGACGAGATTGACACGCTGGGTATCGAGAAACTGGCGCATATCGGCACGGTCGATGGAAAAACCATGGTTCGGCAGCTTGACGACACCGCCCTTCTCCCAGCCCGCGGCCGAAATCGCCGCACCGGCAAGGCGCGGATTGCCACGACCGGCAAGAAATTCGGTGATGGAGGCCTTGAAACCTTCGAGGCTGGTGCAGGGGAAACGTTGCGCCGCGCCCGGCCGTTCACCGGGCCGGGCGATCGCCAGTTTCAGATCGGTGCCGTTACTGATATCGCACAACAACACTGAGTTGGGCATGGTTTCCGTTTCCTGCTTCGTCTCAACACGGCTTTTCGCCATCGTCTTATGATTAATAGGCAAAATTAAAATCGAAATGTTGATTTTTACCTAAGCTTCCGGGCAATACCGGTCGGAACGGGGTTACAGCATGCCGGCAAAGGTCAAAATCTGCGGAATTACAAGCCTGGAAGCGGCACGCGCGGCGGCAAATGACAGCGCTGACTTTCTGGGCTTCATTCACTTCGGCAAAAGTCCACGCCATTTGCCGCTCAAGGCCATGGCGGACCTGATGCGGGTGATTCGCGCCGAGGGGATCGCGTTGCCGCTTGTCAGCGTTGTCGTCGATCCGGATGACGCTCTGCTGGCGACGCTGGCCAATGAGGTCAGGCCTGACTTGATCCAGCTTCATGGCAAGGAGACGCCGGAACGGGTCGCCGATATAGTTGCAAAAGTTAATATCCCGGCGATCAAGGCGATCAGCGTGGCGAGGGCGGACGACCTGAAAGCCGCCGAGCTCTATGCTCCGCATGTCCGCTACCTGATGTTCGACGCCAAAACACCGCCCGAGGCCGCCATGCCGGGCGGCTTGGGCCTGAGCTTCGACTGGCCGATCATGCGCAACTATGCTGGCGGCAAGCCATGGTTCCTGGCCGGCGGCCTGACACCCGGCAATGTCGCCGAAGCCTTGCGTTTGAGCGGTGCTGCGATGGTCGACGTATCCTCAGGGGTTGAATCCGCTCCCGGCGTCAAGGACCCCTTATTGATTTCACGCTTTCTTAAGGCGGCAAAGTCGTTATAAGGCGCCTTTCCTGCCCTTTGCGTGAAGGACATTTCCGGTGAACGACACCGCCAGACCCAACACCTATAGCCAGCCGGACGCCAAGGGGCGGTTCGGCGAATTCGGCGGTCTCTATGTGCCCGAGACCCTGATGCCGCTGGTGCTGGAACTGACGCAGGCCTGGCAGGACGCCAAGGCCGATCCGGCGTTCTGGCGCGAATACCACAGCCTGCTCAAGCACTTCGTCGGCCGGCCGTCGCCCTTGTACTTCGCCGAACGCCTGACCGAGCATTTCGGTGGGGCGAAAATCTATTTCAAGCGCGAGGAACTGAACCACACCGGCGCGCACAAGATCAACAACTGCATCGGCCAGGTGCTGCTGGCCAAGCGTATGGGCCGGACGCGCATCATCGCCGAAACCGGCGCCGGCCAGCACGGCGTGGCGTCGGCGACCGTCTGCGCGCGCTTCGACCTGCCGTGCATCGTCTATATGGGCGCGGTCGATGTCGAGCGGCAAAAGCCCAACGTCTTCCGCATGAACCTTCTCGGCGCGACGGTGTCGCCGGTGACCAACGGCGCCGGCACGCTGAAGGACGCCATGAACGAGGCCTTGCGCGATTGGGTCACCAATGTCCACGACACCTATTACATGATCGGCACGGCCGCCGGCATGCATCCGTACCCTGAGATGGTGCGCGAGTTCCAGACCGTCATCGGCAAGGAAGCGCGCGAGCAAATCCTGGAAGCCGAAGGCCGCCTGCCCGACGCGGTGATCGCGGCGGTCGGCGGCGGCTCCAACGCCATCGGCCTGTTCCACCCCTTCATCGACGACGAGAGCGTGAAGATTGTCGGGGTCGAGGCGGCCGGCCACGGCCTGGAGGTCTATAACGGCCACGCGGCATCGCTCAATGGCGGTCGGCCGGGCGTTCTGCACGGCAACCGCACCTTCCTGCTACAGGACGACGACGGCCAGATTCTCGAAGGCCACTCGATTTCGGCCGGTCTCGACTATCCCGGCATCGGGCCGGAACACGCCCACCTCTTCACCACCGGCCGGGCGAAATACGTCACCGCCACCGACACCGAAGCCCTGGAAGCGTTCCAGTTGACGTCAAAACTGGAAGGCATCATCCCGGCGCTGGAATCGGCCCATGCCATCGCCCGCGTCGGCGACCTGGCGAAAGAGGTAGGCCCGGGCGGGATCGTCGTTCTCAACCTTTCCGGTCGTGGCGACAAGGACATCTTCACGGTGGCCAAGGCGTTGGGCGTGGAGGCGATCTGATGACCCTGTCCCGTATCGACAAACGCTTTGCCGCGCTGAAGGCCGACAACAAGGCCGCCTTCGTCGCCTATGTCATGACCGGCGATCCCGACCTCGAAACCTCGTTCGAAATCCTGAAAGGCTTGCCGGCGGCGGGCGCCGACCTGATCGAACTTGGCTTTCCGTTTTCCGATCCGATGGCCGAAGGCCCGACCATCCAGCGCGCCGCCGAACGCGCGCTGGCGGGCGGCACCAAAATCCGCGACGTTTTCGAGCTGGTCCGGCGTTTCCGCGAACTGGACCAGGACACGCCGTTGATCCTGATGGGCTACATGAACCCGGTAGAATCCAAGGGTTACGAAGCGTGGGCGAAAGCCATGGCCGAGGCTGGCGCCGACGGCCTGATCGTCGTCGACTGCCCGCCGGAAGAGGCGGAGGGGTTAACCGACGCGCTTGATGCCCATGATCTGGCGCTGATTCGGCTGGCCACGCCGACATCGGATGCGGCGCGTCTCAAGACACTGGTTCGCCGCACCAAGGGCTTCATCTATTATGTGTCCGTGGCCGGCGTAACAGGCGTCAAGGAAGCCGACGCCGACGCCATCGCCGCACCGGTATCACAAGTGCGTGAAGCCGGTGGACTGCCGGTGGCGGTCGGCTTCGGTATCCGTACGGCAGAACGGGCCGCGGCCGTCGCGCGGGTGGCCGATGCTGTCGTTGTCGGCTCGGCGCTGGTCGATGAAATCAAGAATTCTTTACCTCATCATGCGACGGCTTGTGTAAAAGTGCTGGCCAAGACCAAGGAATTGGCCGAAGCTGCACATTCTGCGCGCGTTTAAGTATCCGGAGTAACCTCAAGAATGGCTATGGCGGACTCGAACAACAAAGGCCCCAAACTGCCCCAGGCCCCCAAACCCGCCGAACGCCGCGAGCGCGTGGGCTGGCTGGCCAAGATCGCTCCCGGCGTCTCCAAGCTGGTATCGAAGCGCGAAACGCCGGAAAATCTGTGGGTCAAGGACCCCGATACCGGCGACATGATCTACCGTTCGGACCTGGAAGCCAAGCTGTGGGTGACGCCGTCGGGACGCCACATGCGTATCGGCGCCGAGCAGCGCATGAAGTACACCTTCGACGATGGCGCCTGGGAAGACCTGGCCACACCTGACGTGCCGGAAGACCCGTTGCATTTCTCCGATGGCAAGCCCTACAAGGAGCGCCTCAAGGCTGCCCGTGCCGCCACAGGCGACAAGGACGTGATGTCGATCGGCTACGGCCAGGTGCAGGGCGTGGCCTGCATCGTGCTGGTGCAGGATTTCGCCTTCATGGGCGGCAGCCTGGGCATGGCCGCCGGCGAAGGCTTCATCGCCGCCGCCCACGCCGCCATCGCACGCAAGTGTCCGCTGGTCATCTTTACCGCCGCCGGTGGAGCGCGGATGCAGGAAGGCGCTTTGTCGCTGATGCAGATGGCCCGCACCACCCTGGCCATCCAGGAGCTGAAGGCGGCGCAACTGCCCTATATCGTGGTGCTAACCGACCCGACGACCGGCGGGGTCACGGCATCCTACGCCATGCTGGGCGATATCCACCTGGCCGAGCCCGGCGCGCTGATCTGCTTCGCCGGCCCGCGCGTCATCGAAACCACGATCCGCGAGAAACTGCCCGAAGGCTTCCAGCGGGCGGAATTCCTGGTCGAAAAAGGCATGGTCGACCGCGTGGTGCCGCGCGACGAATTGCCCGAAGTGCTGGGTGCTTTGATGTCGATGCTGATGGGCGGGCGGCGCAGGGCAGCCTGAGCAGGTAGGGTATGAAGCTTGCGCTGACCATATCGCATGTGGCGCGCTGCATCGCAGGCCTGGGTGTTGGCGCTATTGTCAGCACTACGGTGATGATTTTCGCGGGCAAATTCCTGCATTGGGGACCTTTGCAACTGGACGAGGGCGATCTCGACCTTCGTGCTGTAATGTTTTTTTCAGCTCTGGTCTTTGTCTTCGCAGTGATCATCGGTTTGCCCGGACACGCCCTGCTCTGTCGCTTGCGCTTGCGCAACTGGTACTGGTATGTCGGCATGGCGGTAATTGTCAGTCTTGCGTGCGCTGCGGTCATGGCAGATCATGGAGAATCGCTCGAATCGTTTTCCAGCTATCCCCTATGGGCGGGTTTGTGTGCCAGTGTCGCCTGGTTGTTCCGGCGGCCGGACAAGGACGGTCAATCCAAGGGACCGTTACCGGAAACCCACTTCTAAGCCGGCCCGAATTGGCTTAAACCGGGGACATGACTGACCGCCTTCTCCCCATCGACGCTTCGCTGGAGCGCCTCAAGGCCCTTCATCCCAAGTCGATCGACCTCAATCTCGATCGCATGCTGCGCGTCTGTGAGGCCCTGGGCAATCCGCAGGACCGCCTGCCGCCGACCGTCCATGTCGCCGGCACCAACGGCAAGGGATCGACCCTGGCCATCCTGCGCGCCATGGCCGAAGCCGCCGGACTTCGCGTCCATGTCTATACCAGTCCGCACCTGGTGCGTTTCGCCGAACGCATCCGGCTGGCCAATCGTCTGATCACGGATGATTATCTCGCCGACGTCCTGGAACGCGTCGAAACCGCCAATGCCGGCCAGCCCCTGACCTTCTTCGAGGCGACCACGGCAGCCGCTTTCCTGGCCTTTGCCGAAATGCCCGCCGACCTGCTGCTGCTCGAAACCGGCCTGGGCGGCGTGCTCGACGCCACGAATATCATCACCAGGCCCAAATTGACCGCCATTACGCCGGTCGATTACGACCATCAACAATTCCTGGGCACCGAACTCAACCAGATCGCGCGCGAAAAGGCCGGCATCTTCAAGCGCGGCGCGCCGGCGCTTTCGGCCCGGCAAGCCGACGAGGCCCGCGCCGCCCTGGAACGGCAAGCCCTGAAACTGGGCGTCGAGCTCAACTTTCTCGGCGAAGGCTTCGATGCCTGGCGCGAAGGCGAGCGGTTGATTTTCCAGGATGAAGATGCGCTTTATGACCTGCCGAGACCTCACCTGCCGGGCGAGCACCAGATCGACAACGCGGCCTTGTCGATCAAGGCGGCCTTGCTGCTGAACCTGCCCGTTGAAGCCATCGAAACCGGCCTGACAACCGTCGTCTGGCCGGGCAGGCTGCAGGCCCTGCGTGCCGGCCCACTGGTCGAAGCCTTGCCGAAATCGTCGGAACTGTGGCTGGACGGCGGCCATAATCCCCATGCGGCGCGCGCCTTGCGGGGGTTTATCGACGACCTGCAAAACCGCGACCCGAAGCCTTTGCATATTGTCTATGGGCTGATCAATACCAAGGATGCCGGCGAATTTTTTGCCGCCTTCGAAGGCGTGAAAGCTGATTTCTTGTGCGTCAGCTTCTCATCGGACGCCGCGATCGACCCCGCTACTCTGGCGCAAACCGCTCAAAGTAAAGGGCTCACGGCCGCCGTGGCCGCAAGCCCTCTGGATGTTATCCGCGCCTTACCTCACGAACCCTGCCGGGTTCTGATCTGCGGTTCGCTCTATCTGGTCGGCGACTGCCTGGCGCTGTCACAGGAGACCTGGCCCACCTGACCAAACATTGCGTCAAATTGGATGAGAGGCTAGCCGGCAAGCGCCGCGTGTATGCTTATACACGCAAGCGCAGACTGCGACGCCTATCGTCAATTTCACGCAATGGAGTTTTCGCCGAGCCATTCGAGGAGCTTGGCCTTGGGCATGGCGCCGACTTTCATCGAGGTCATCTGGCCGCCCTTGAACAGCATCATGGTCGGGATACCGCGCACGCCGAACCGCGATGGCGTCATCGGCGAATCCTCGATGTTCAGCTTGGCGATCTTGACCTTGCCGCCCAGGCTTTCGGCAATCTCTTCGAGAGCCGGCGCGATCTGCTTGCACGGACCGCACCATTCGGCCCAGAAATCGACCAGGACGGGCGTGTCGGACTTGAGCACGTCGCTTTCAAACGATTCGTCGGTAATTTTATGCGTGGCCATGGTTGGCTACTCCTTGAACTGTTACACACTATGTAGGCGTTCGGCGCATTGAAATCAACGCGCCAGAATTTCGCCGAGCCTGAGTTTTACTAAAGCCTCGCTTAAAGGCGTCAACTTCGGCCCATCGGTCCACAGCAAAGCCGCCTCGACCTGTTTGTCCGGGTGAATTTGCTGCAGCAAGGCAACGTAACCGGCCATCTGGCGCTGATAGGCGACGGCGGCGTCCTCGGCGCGATCCGGGGCGGGGCGGTTGGATTTGTAGTCGATGATCAGGACGCGTTCGTCGGTCACGACCAGGCGGTCGATACGGCCGGACAGCAACAGGGCCTCGCCACGGGCATTGACACCAACCTGGCCGGCCAGCGCCACTTCCGGCCGTGAATGGGGCCCGAAGGCTTCGGCGAAGCGGGCATCGCCCAGCACGGCCATGACCGCGTCGCGCATCTCATCGCGTTGCTCCGTTGTCAGGTCGGCCTGCCGCGCCAGATAGCGGCCGGCGACATCCACGCGCCTTTCCGCCGCGATGTCCGGCAGGATTTCGAACAGCTTGTGGATCAGGTTACCACGGCGATAGCGGCCCAGCCCGGCGCTCAGTTCCAGCGGCGACGGCGCGCGTTCGGCTTCATCGCGATCCTCGTCGCCCATCTGTGAAATCGCCTGCCAGCGCTCATAGTCGACATCGGTTTGGGCCACGTTTTCCGTGGCGAAGGCAGGCAAGGGAATAGCCGCCGACGGGACGTTCGCCTGAGCCATCAAAAGCGGGGCGCGTTCGCCATGGATACGCACGATAGCCGTTTCCACCTGTTCAAGGTCGTCGAACGGCGCTGCCAGCGTCATGGGCGCCGTCGCCACCGGCAGGCGGTCGAAGGCCGCCGCGGCGAGATCGTACCAGGGCGGAAAGTTGCCGGCCCTGGGCGTCGCCTTGCCGGCATAGCCGCATACCGTCAGGCGATCGCGCGCCCGTGTCAGGGCCACATAGAACAGCCGCAGCGATTCCTGGTCGTCCTTAAGGGCTCTCGCGTCACGAATGGCGGTTACGGCCTGGACGTCGCCTTTCTTGCCGTTGGCGCAGAGATACAGCGCGCCGGCGTCCGACAGCACCAGCGGTTCGTCCTTTCGGGCGCCGTGCTGGGGGCCAATCGGCACGATGACCCACGGCGCTTCCAATCCCTTCGAGCCGTGAACCGTCATGACGCGGACAGCGCCGGCGCTTTCGTCCTGCTCGCGCTTGATTTCCGAGGCATTGAATTCGAAAAGGTCCTGGCACGCGCTCAGGCCGATCGCGCCGGCGCCTTCGGCCTTGAGCGCCAGGGACAGGGTTTCATCGAGCACGTCCTCGCATTCGTTGCCGAGGCGCGTCAGGAAGCGTTGCTTGAAACTGCGGCCGGCGGCATCGCGGCGGCTCAGGGTGCGGCTGAGAAAATCGAAGGCTGTCAGGGCATGGGCGGAACGCAAGGCCCATATCAGGAAACTTCGCGCTTCGTCCGTATCCGGACGATTGAGAACGGCAGCCCATAATGAACCCTGACGCGGCTGGGCCAGGTCATACAGCGCCTGTTCATCCAGATCGCACAACGGGCTGCGCAGGACACAGGCCAGGGACAGATCGTCCGCAGGCTGAAGACAGAAACGCATCAGGGCGCGCAGGTCCTGGAAAGCGATATGATCGCCCAATTTCAGCCGATCAGCGCCGGACACCGGAACGCCCGCCATCTTGAGCTCGCGGATAATGTGTTCGAACAGGTGATCACGCTTGCGTACCAGGATCAGAACGTCGCCGGCATGCATCGGCCGCTGGACGGATGCCTTGCCTTTCGTCCACACCGCGCGACCAGCGGCAATATCCGCAGCGACGGTCGCAGCGACCTGACGCGCCAGGCGCTTGGAGGGCTGATGGCGGGAGGGCTGGTCGACGGCGGCGATCTCATCGTCATCGGCCGTTGCTTCCGGCAAATCGATCGGCGTGACCAACGGCCAAAGCTCGACGCAGGCCGCCGCTTCGCTGCGCCTGGCTTCGTGCGTTATGAGATTGCCGGTGAAATTGAGAGCTTCGGCGAGGTTGGGCTGGTCAAAGACCGCATCGACAAATCCGAGGATATGAGGGAGAGATCGCCAGCTTTCGATCAGGTCGGGTGCGACGAATTTTGCGCCGGCTTCACGTGCCTTGCCTTCGAAATGCTGGCCTTCGGTGAGAAAAAGATCAGGCTTGGCGCCCTGAAAACCATAGATCGACTGCTTTTCGTCGCCAACCGCAAACACGGTGCGCGGAGAGGCCGATTGTCCGTGGCCGGAGAAAAACTCCCCCGTCAGGGCCCTGACGATCGCCCATTGGTCCTGCGAGGTATCCTGAGCCTCATCGACAAGAACATGTTCGAGGCCGCCATCGAGCTTGAACAGCACCCATGCCGCCTTGATTTCGTCCGCCAGCAGGTCGCGCGCCCGATTGATCAGGTCCTGGAAGTCGAGCGCGCCTTCATCCTGCTTCAGACTTTGATATATGCCGCTGAAAACACTGAAAAGACGAAGGCCGTCGATGGTATCGGCGGCGATGTCGGCGGCCTTGATCTGCTCGACCAGGGCAATGATTTCGATGGCCATGTCATCGAGCCAGCGAGCGTCGGCGGGCACGGTTTCCTTGGTGTAGATCGTCTTGCGCAACGACCCGTCCCGGGTCAGGAAAACCGGACGAATGATATCGAGATCGAAGACTCCGTGGCCTTCGAAGTGCAGGTGCAGGTCAAGAAAGGCCTGGCCGGCTTCGCGATTGGTCTTGGACGACCCCATCAGCAAGACTTCGCCGATATCCTTCACGACGCGCCATTGCAGCCGGTTCGCGTAGGCGGCCAGGCAGTCGCTGGATGTGCAGACGTCAGCGAGGCCCAGGCTGCGGCACAACCTTTCCCGCCAATCGTCGTACGCTGTCAGATGTTCGACCGCCGTCCTGATGCGGTCATGGCTATGGACGAACTGGCGCAGCAGGTTTTCGAATCCGGAAACCTTCAGCCTACGGATCAATCGATCACGCAGGGCCATGAAATCGGCCAGTTGCGGCGACTGCAAGGTCAGAAGCCGGGCCGTCGCATCGTCCGCCAATCTGTTGCCGAGCAGGTCATCGAGAACCTGAAAGGCCGGCGACAGGTCGGCTTCGAGCGGAAAACGGCGCAAAAGCTTTTCGCAAAAGGCGTGGATGGTCTGAATTTTCAATCCGCCCGGCGTTTCAAGCGCCTTGGCGAACAAGGCGCGGGCGCGCGGCAGATCGCGCGGATTTTCCTCGATGTCGCGAAGGTCGCGCGCAAGGGCTTCGTCATCCGCCACGGCCCAATGGCCAAGGCGTTCAAACAGACGGCCCTGCATCTCAGCCGCCGCCGCCTTGGTGTAGGTAACGCACAGAATATGCTCGGGCCTTGCACCGCGCAGCAGCAACCGGGCGACGCGATTGACCAGGGTGGAGGTTTTGCCCGAACCGGCATTGGCGGTAAGAAAGGCCGAGGCTTTCGGATCGGCGGCGGCGTTCTGGGACGTGCTCATGACGCCTCGCCCTCGGCCGGTTCGTCATCGCCGAGCACATCCCATTCATAAAGCCGGGCGAGCTGGTCGTAGTCGCCGCCGCGTCCCCTGGCGAATTGCGGCGCCGCCCATGACAAATAACCTTTGGACGGCCTGGCATAGGTTTCGAGCCGGGTTTTGAGCCGCGTAAGAGCGGATTCGGCAAGTTCCTGGGAGGTGACGCCTTTCTCGCGAATATGGCGCTCGTCGCAACCGGTCGCCGTCACCTTGACATACAGCATATCGCCGATTGTTCCAGCCTGGATGCCGGCAAATGCGCCATGGGACAGCATGGCCGCGGTCAGGGTCAGTTGCGGATAAAAGCCGGCGACAACCGCCTTGGCCGACGGCGGATAACCCGTCTTGTAATCGATGATGTCGACTTGGGCGTCACGAACTTCGATGCGGTCAGCCTTCGCCACCAGCGTGAAGTCGCCGCATGAGGTGGCCATCTTCAACTCGCCTCTTTGTTCGATGACCAGGCGCGGCCGGCCTTCGCGGCGCGATTGTTCGAAAGCAACATAGGCCTCCGCCATACCCGGCAGCAGCGGCCGTTGCAGGGCCAGCAGATGCGGCGGCAAGCCCGTGGCCTGCAATTCACTTTCGAGCAGGGTCGCCAGATATGCCGCGCCGGCATCGTCTGCCGGAACGGCTTCCGCAACAAAACGCTCAAGCGCCTTGTGAATGGCCGTGCCGCGTTGCGCCGCTTCGACCGGCTCATTAGGGCGCTCGAATGGCCTGAGGCGCAGAATTTTCCTGGCATAGATGGCATAAGGATCGCGAATGAAGGTTTCTATTTCCGTCACCGACAATCTATCGGGGCGGACCGAAACCGGCGGCGCGGGGTTGGGCCGCGAGGCCGACCTCAAGGCAGCCGGCTTTTCGGCAAGCTCCAAATCCAGGGAGCGCGCCCATTTCAGATACTTTGTATCCGATATAACGGATACATTGGCACCTTCGCACAGGGTTTGCAGTCGCCATAACCAACGTGACGCCACCTGAGGTTCGCCTTCACGGCGCGTGCGATGAACCAGAAATGCTTCGGGTGCACAGGCCGCCTGGACGAAGTCATGGGCGGACAGCCCCGTACGGCGCTCCGGTGTCGGCAGACCCAGGCGTTGGCGCATCGGGCGCGACAGAAAGGGATCGAGCGGCGGCGATTGCGGCCACACACCTTCTTCAAGACCGGCCAGGATCAGGCGATCGGCCTTGACCAGCCTTGCTTCGATGGCGCCCAGGATCAGCAGACGCGGGTGGGTATTGCCGCCAGTACGAACCTTGGCCTGACGAATAGCCTGACCGAGTATGTCGGCGACTTCCCGCGCGCTACCGACGGCAAAGCCGGTGCTTTCGTGAATCAGATCGGCCAGCAGCCGCGCAGCCTGAGCGCCCGGCGCGCCGGCCCAAAGCACGTCCTCAGAACTCAAGTCTTGCGCGACGGATGCAAGCGCTGTCACGGCAGCGGAAAGGCTTTCGGGCATCGCCAGCAAAGGCGCGATAATCGACAGGTACTCCGTCCACAGACGAAGCGCTTCCGGCTTGTCGGCCAATGCGGCCGCAACGGCCTGGCGGTCGTGGCGGCGGGCGCCGCGCAAGGCGTTCATTTCCAGTTGCCGCAGGCCGGCGTCATCGCAAAACCGGCATAGCGGATTGTTCAGCAGGCCAAGCAGGAGCACAGGATCGTGCGGCGCCTGCATCAGACACAGAATATCCAGTAAAAAACGGCCTGGCAGGCTGTTCGACAAAGGCTCGCCCGCCGAAGAGTCGGCTTGCAGCCCCCAACGCGTCAGGCGTGCGCTGACGCGGCGCGCCAAGGTCTGGTCGGGCGTGACAAGCGCGGCCACCTTGCCTGGCGTATCCAGCACTTCGCGCATCAGCAGGGCGATGACGGCCGCGGCGTCTTCGTCGCGCGCGGCGATGATCCTGTGCAATCCGTCGAGTCCTTCCGCAATCGGATCGAAACCGTCGCCTTCGGCCTGCAGGGCCGCGATCTGGTCTCGCCAGTCCTTGGTGGCCTCGGCGGGACGCAGGGCTTCATTCAGCAAGCGGCGGCGCGCACGCGCCTTGCGATCCGTGCCTTGCGATGCCGGCCATTCGCGCACATTGTCGCGCGTGAGCTTGTGGCGATCGAGCAGGCGCTTCATGGTAGCTTGCGGGTGGGAATCCTCGATCTGTTTCCAGGCGTCTTCGGCGAGCGATGCATCGATGCCAGGCAGGATGACGGCGCCCATGGGCGCCTCGGCGACCACCTTCATCAGGTCAGCCATGGCCGGCGCCGAACCGGTGGAGCCGGCCAGGATCAGCGGCGTTTCCGGTGGATGTTCCGCCCACTGATCATGGAGTCGTCGTATGAGGGCAACCTGGCGCTGGTTGGGGTCCATGAACCCCAGTTCGGCGAGGCGCCTGGGCCATTCATGAACCGCCAGGCTGAGAAATCGCGCCGAAATCTGCCAGTGACTGGCCCAGGCTTCGAGAACATACTGGTCATCGCCTTCGCCGGCGATCAGGCTGTCGAGGCGATCCGTCGCGTCGATTTCCTCCAGGGCCAGGGAATCGAAGAAGGCGCCCAGGCTGTCGGCCAGGTCGAGGGCGCGCCGGGTTGACATCCGCGTGGCCGTGAACAGGTCGCCATGCACCGTAATCAGGCGCGCCAGCTCAAAACGGCGGCGCAAGGACGACAGGGCGGGCGGCAGGTCGAGGCCCAGAGCCTCAAGATCGAAGGGCGGCTCACCTTCGTCGAGGTCGCCGATGGCCCGGATCTGCGGCAACAGCAAGGCGCCTCCCCTGGCCTGGTCGGAAAAGGCGCGGGCCATGGCGCGGGCGCCACGCCGTGTTGGCGTCAGAACCTGGGCCTCGCTCAAGCGGCCACCCAGGCTGTCCATCAGGCCGCGCGTCATGTCGTCGAGGAAGGACCGTCCCGCCGGAACAGAGAACCAGCGCGGCCCGGCGGCGGCGAAGATATCGGCGGAGGCTGTCATGGCGCCAATCTGGCCCGAGTCCCGGCGTGAGTCGATAGCAACCGTTATCCCGCCGCCAGCCGGACTTCGGCGTCTTTCAAAGCTTGCGGGTCACCGACGTGCATCCAGTCGCCGCGCATCACCGTGCCGGTCAGACGGCCTTGCGGAGCGGCCCGACGCCAGATTTTGGCGAGCGAAAACGCCGCCTCCGGCTCCGCATCGACGATCTGCGGACGGGTGATGTGCACGCCCATATAGTTGAGGGGAGCGGCCGGCGCTTCGTTGCGAAAACGAAGATGCACGCCGTCATCGCGGAAGACGTCACCTGCCCCGTCAAAGCCCGTGGTGCGGGCCATCTCCGCCAGCAACAGCGCCGCGTCCATGGTTTCGGCATTCCACAGCCGGACCAGGTCGTTGAGGGCGTCACCGCCTTCGTCTTCACGCCAGACGCTATCCGTATTGGCGACCCAGATGGGATCCTCGCCAAGCAGCGGCCGGGCCTTTTTCAGGCCGCCACCGGTTTCCAATAACGCGCCGCGTTCATCGGAGACGACGATATCGAGATCGGCCCGGCCTTTCAGGTGCGCTTCAAGGCGATCGGCGAAGTAATGGGCATTGACGACGAAACGCTCAGCCCCGGCAGCCTTGAGACGATCGAGCATGTGATCGATCAGGGCCTTGCCGCCGACCTTGACCAGGGCCTTGGGCCGATCATCGGTCAACGGGCGCATGCGCGTACCCAGGCCCGCCGCCAGGATGAAGGCCGTCCTTGGAGCTTTTCCTGGGGAACTCATGCGCCCAGCTTGTCGCTGAAACCGTTGGCATGGAACCAGGCCTTGAGGCCTTCCATGCCGGGGGCTTCAAGATTGCGCGCCAGGTGACCCCACATGCGCGGCATGAACTGGCCGTATCTCGGTTTGTGGTCCCGCACGATCAGGCGGGCGAAGATGCCGAGAATGCGGGCTTCGTTGAGGGTCGCCAGGGCGGTATAGTCGCGCATGAAGGCTTCACGATCGACCGACGGGCGCAGCGAAAAATAGTGATCGAGCGCGGCTCTCTCAAGTTCCGGCGAAACGTCGCGACGCGCGTCCTGGAGCAGGGACAGCAGATCCCATGACGGGTGCGAGCGCAGGGCATCCTGGAAATCGATCATGCCGACGCGGGCAACCCCTTCGCGGTCCGGCAGCCACATCAGGTTTTCAGCGTGGTAATCGCGGTGGATGAAGACGGTCGCCCCGTCCTCGGCGCGCCGGCGCAGCGGCGCCCACAGGCCCTCCCAGTCGGCCAGCGCGTCGGCACTCAGCGGGTGGCCTTGATCGTATTTGGGATACCAGTCGATGAACAGGTCGGCGCCCGTCTTCAGCGCCAGGTCATCGTAGGACAAAAGTGGCCAGCCGCCTTCGAGGACGTCCGGCGGCGTCAGTTCATGCAGGCGAGCCTGGGCTTCGATCGCCGACATATAAAGCGGCGTCTCGTCCTGGCCGCGGGCGATGAGGGCAGCGAACAGATCGTCACCAAGATCTTCGCTGATCAGCAGGCCATTGGCCGCATCGACATGAAAGATTTCCGGAGCGGACAGGCCTTGTTCGCGCAAATAGTGGGCGGCGGCGACAAAGGCTTCGATACGGCCGGCGGCGAGGCGCGCCATGGCATTATAGCCGGAAGCCTGGCGCTCGGCGGGCGTCTGGGACTGGCCGCAGGGCTGGCTTTCCAAGGCGGGCGCCTGGTCCATCAGCATGAACGACCGGCCGTTGCGTATCAAACGCTCATAGCGCCTAGTCGAAGCATCGCCGGGAAGCAGCTGGCGTTCGGCGTCACCGAAACCGGATGCGGTCAAAAAGCGGCGCTTGATCGCCTCCCTGTCGGTCATGTCGTCGTACTGTCCCTGAAGGTCCCGGCCATGGCGATGCGGGCGATGCGCCCGCCTTTTGCCGGACCGGGCAAATTGGTCTTATCGGCCTGTTCTAGGACGATATGGAGATGGTCGTCAAAGCCCAAATGCGCCAATTTTTCCGGCCATTCGATCACAAGAACGCCTGCCGGCAAGGCTTCGTCGAGGCCAAGCTCGTAAATTTCGCCAGGCGATCCGATACGGTAGAGATCGAGGTGGAGAAGCGGAAACGCCGGCGTCTCATACGTTTGAATCAAGGTGAAGGTCGGCGACGGCACGTCTTGGTCCGGGTTCGTCAGGGCACGGACCAGTCCGCGCGCCAGGGAAGATTTGCCGGCGCCAAGATCGCCGGAAAGATAGACGACATCGCCGGCACGCAGTTGCGGGGCAATGAGGGCGCCCAGCCGGGCCGTGGCGGTCTCGTCAGGCAAATAAAGGCTTAGAGGCCTTGCCAGATCGAGACTCGTTATGTCGGATGGCGTCTGCATTCAGGTAAAAACCTTGTCAGCATCGAGACCGAGGTCATGCTCGACATGCGCTTTCAACCGGTCGGTGGTTAACCCTTCCGTATGCGGATCAACAGGCGGTCCAATGGTTAAGTCGAAGCGCTTTCCAGCCTTGTTGAGGAACTCATGGAACAGGGTGATGTCGCGCAGCTCCTGCGAAAATCGGTTGAAGGTGTGGAACCAGAAGGAATAGGGACCTTCGACATGCACCGGAACGATGGGTGCGTCGTATTTCTGCGCCAGCGACACCGCCGTGGCGGCCCAGGGCGGATCGACCAGTTCACCGGTCGCATTGCGCCGCGCCAGACGCCCGGCAGGGAACATGACGACACAGCGCTCGGCTTCGAAAGCCGCCCTGGCGGACGACAGGGTGACGCGGGTCTTTTCACGCGTTCGCTTGGTTTCGACCCACTCGACCGGAATCAGGCTGTCGGCAAAGCGCGGATTGACACGCAGGGCATCGGCATTGGCGAAGAAGATGGCATCGCCGCGCACGCGCCGGATCGCATCGTAAACAGCAATACCGTCGGCAATACCGGTAGGATGGTTACAGACGACGAGGCATCTCCCATCACCCGGCAGGCGTTCCAATCCACGCACCGCGACATCGAGCGCCAGCAGTCTTGAGATATAGACCAAGGCTTCATCACCGCCGAGAGCGGCAATGGCGTCAGCCATGCGCCGCGCGCCGGCATAACCCAATATGCCGTAAAGCGGCGGCTTCACCACCGGCCACAGGCCGGAATGAACCAGACGCGGCGCCCTTTCATAAATCAGTTCGTCGACAATATGCATGCGGGAGCTTTAGGAAAAGCCGCCGCGCTTGGCAACCGCGCGATTGGGATGCTAGGGTCGGTTATGAGCGAGCCCGATCCTCTCCCCGCCAGACGCGTCAGCGAAGACCGCCGTCGCCCGCGTGCCTTGACGCCGTATGTGGTGGCCTGGCTTGCCGCCGTCCTGTGTGTGATTTTTGCAATCGTGGCCATGCTAAATCAGGCATGAACACCCCGGCCTTGTCCCAAAGCGCGCATTTACATGGATTTTTTATATTAACCCTTTGTAAAGTTATTCGGATTTGCGCTGGCTGATGACGCCTTTTCGCCGGACCTTTTAACGACTATAGTGGTTAACGGCGTTTCAGGTATTTGGGGGTTTTGCGTATGAGCAGGAAAGTCCTGTTGTGGCTGATGGCGCTGGTGGTGATCCTGCCGGCGCTGGGCGGCGTCGGCTATTGGTTCTACTGGGACCAGTTCCTGCGCTACAAGCCCGTCACCATCACCAAGAACCTGACCGAAATCCAGACCCTGCTCGACCAGGCCGATTATGTGTCGCCGGGCAAGTCCGGGCCGGCGCTCTATCTTGTCACCTATCATGCCTGCAAGGCCTGCCGGGAATACGAGGAGCAGGAGTTCCCGCGTTTCGACGCCGTCAATGCCGATACGCGCGTCATCGTTTTCGCCCGCGCCGACAACCAGGGCCTGTCGCAATCGACGGCGGCGGAACGTTCCACGGTGGCCGAGCTTTGGATTACGCGCAACTGGCAATTCTACCAGGCCTGGGATTCGAGCAGCGACACCATGTGGAAGGCCGACGGCCTGATCGTGGCCGATAACGACATGGCGCGCAACGCCGTGGTCGGCGCCAGCCGCGATTTCGTCAATCGCCTGGTGCCGCTTCTGGGCGCCAACGGCGTGCGTATCAGTTACCCGCTGTTGTTATGGCGCGATTCGAACAATCGCCTTAAGGTATGCGCCTGTTCCAATGACAAGGCCTATCATTTCATCCGCGAGGACCTGGGCGCTTCGACCGGCGGCCAGGGCGTGCTCGACAACATCAATGACAATCTCGACAGTCTGAAGCTGCCCTTCGGCAGCGAGAATTCCAGTGCCAGTGCGGCCCCCGTGCCCGCCAATCCGGCGGCGCAAACCGATGCCAATCCCGGGCCGACCCAAGCGCCAGCGGAGGCAAAGCCATGAAGATTGCAACAGGTATCATCGTGCTGATGTGGGCGGCCGCCCTGCCCGCCTATGCCGGCCCGGGCTGGCAGGCTATCACCGACCCAAGCCTGCCCGCCGCCGGTTACGATGCCGGGTCGCAAGGCAAGGTCGTCATCCAGTGCGACGACAATCGCGGCCTGCATACCTATACGCTGGCCATTTCGGCGCCAGCCGATGCCTTGAAGGATGACGCCTGGACCTACGCCACCGTGGCGGGCAAGACGGTCATGATGGCGGTAACTGTCGGCGACGACGGCACCGCCACCCTGACGGCCGCCAGCAGTCTCACCCGCGCGGCGGAAGGCAATCCGGAGGAAAGCCGCGCTGTCTACGATGCCGTCGCCGCCATGAAGCGGGCGTCATCCATCCGCATCGACAGCGGCGATTTCCATATCGACGTGCCGGCGGCGGGACTGGAGACGGCCCTGGCCGATGCCACGGCGACGTGCGGCGATCCGCAGAAGCTGGCCAAGGCGCATTCGTAACGCTCTCATTCCGCAAAGAAAAGCCCCGCCGGAGCGCTTCCGGCGGGGCTTCTTTTTCAGCTATTGCGCATCTTATTCGGCGTCAGGGTTGCCGGCGCTTGCGGCTTCGGCCATGGCGGCGCGCAGTTCGTCGCCCTTCGAGCCGCGGGTCGAGCTCATCGAGCGCTCGACAATACGGGCCGACTTGCCGCGGCGATCGCGCAGGTAATAGAGCTTGGCGCGACGGACGACACCGCGGCGCTTGACTTCGATCGATTCGATCATCGGCGACAACAGCGGGAAGACGCGCTCGACGCCTTCACCGAAGCTGATCTTGCGCACGGTGAAGTTCTCGTTGATGCCGGCGCCGGCGCGGGCGATGCACACGCCTTCGAAGGCCTGGACGCGTTCGCGGTCGCCTTCCTTGATGCGCACGTTGACGCGCAGGGTGTCGCCGGGCTGGAATTC
>FTDB01002645.1_pt1 | contig 22186 bp, 21 predicted proteins | sample 1639741 | NCBI WGS metagenome assembly FTDB01 (sample SAMEA3914869, study PRJEB12502) | metagenome | biome: forest; material: soil | place: USA | collected 2012-03-12 | depth 0.1 m | reverse complement strand
GACGATGGTGCAATCTCTTGACGTACCGCATGGTATGGGCCTGATCGTGCGCACCGCCGGCGCCAAGCGCACCAAGCAGGAGATCAAGCGCGACTACGACTACCTGCTGCGCGTCTGGGAAACCATCCGCGAAACGACGCTGAAATCCAACGCGCCCTCGCTGATTTACGAGGAAGAAGACCTGGTCAAGCGCGCCATCCGCGACATGTTCGACAAGGATTTCGACGGCGTCCTGGTCGAGGGCGAGGAAGGCTACCGCTCGGCGCGCGACTTCATGCGCATGATCATGCCGTCCCAGGCCAAGAAAATACAGCTGTATAAAGCCAATGCGCCCCTGTTCATGCGTTACGGCGTCGAGGACCTGATCTCGAAGATCTATTCGCCGGTCGTGCCGCTGAAATCGGGCGGCTACCTGGTCATCAACCAGACCGAGGCCCTGGTCGCCATCGACGTCAATTCCGGCAAGTCGACCAAGGAACGCAACATCGAGGCGACGGCGCTCAAGACCAACATGGAGGCGGCCGAGGAAGCCGCGCGCCAGATGCGCCTGCGCGACCTGGCCGGCCTGGTCGTCATCGACTTCATCGACATGGACGAGGCCAAGAACAACCGTTCGGTCGAGAAGAAGCTGAAGGACGCCCTGGCCGAAGACCGCGCCCGCATCCAGATGGGCAAGATTTCGGGCTTCGGCCTGATGGAGATCAGCCGCCAGCGCCGCCGCACCGGCTTCCTGGAAGGCACCACCATGCCATGCCCGCACTGCGAAGGCACCGGCCGCATCCGCAGCGTCGACAGCGCCGCCCTGTCGGCCATGCGCGCCATCGACATGGAGGCCATGACCAACGGCGCCGGCGCCATCACCGTCAAGCTGCCGACGGTGGTCGCGCTCTATATCCTCAATGAAAAGCAGGTCCATCTCGCCAAGCTGCGCGTGGAATGGGGGCTGAAGGTCAATATCGAGATCGACGAGGACCTCGGCCACACCGACGTCCAGATCGTCCGCACCATCCACGCCTCGGAAGTCGACTTCACCCCGCCGGTCCGTCCCGAGCCGATCGCCTTCGATACCTCGGTCGACGACGTCGTCGAGGATGAAGACGAAGAGGCAGACGACGAAGAGGCCGCCATCGCGCGCGAGGATACCGACGACGACGACGCCTCGGAACGGATCGAAAGCCGCGGCGAAGGCCGTGAGCGCGACGACAGGAACGGCCGCAACAAGCGCCGCCGCCGCCGCCGTGGCGGACGCGACGATCGCGACAACCGCGAACGTCCGGAAAGCCAGGCCGAGGCCGCCACCGACGAGTCCGATGAGGACGACGGCGAAGAGGACGGCGGCCAGGAAGAACGTGGCGGGCGTAACCGCCGCCGCCGCGGTCGCCGGGGCGGCCGCCGCGCCGGTTTCGAGAATCGCCCACGCGAAACCTATGGCTGGGTCCGCGCCCGCACGCCGTCGCTCGAAGCGCCCTACGTCTGGATCGATCCGTTCGAGGAGCAGCAGAAGCGCTCCGAAGGCGACGACAACCGCGACCGCCCGCGTTTCGACAAGCCGACAGGGACCGCCAGTCCGCTGGGCGAAGCCGGCACGGCGCCGACGTCTCTGGTGCCCGAAGACCTGCGCAACCAGCCGGCGCCCAAGCGCCAGCGTCCGCCGCGCCGCGGCCGTGGCGGAATCGACGCCGCCAGCCCGGTCGCCCCCGATCATTCGGAATCGCTGACCACCGCGCCGATGCCAACCTCGACCGATGTCGACAGCGGCGTCACCCCCGACCTGGAACCGGAAACGGCCCCGGCGGTAACAGTGCTGGAACCCTTGCCGGCGCAGCCCGTCCGCAAGACCCGCAGTCGCAAGAAGGACGTGGCCGCAGAAACCGCACCCGAAGCGGTGACGGTGGCAGCCGCGCCCGAACCGGAACCCGCGCCGGCTCCCGAACCCCGGGTTCTGGAAACCGTCACAGCCACACCAGCCGAACCCGACCCCAACGAAATCAGCGGCGCGCCGGAAAAGCCCAAGCGCGGCTGGTGGCGCCGCTAGCTATTGGCCGCCGGAATATACTCCTTATGCCTCCCTGAAATCTTCGATTTCGGGGAGGGGGACCGCACGAGTGAGCTATTGCCTTTTGGCAATAGCGAGTGAGATGTGGTGGTGGGGCGTCTTGCTTCCCAAGGCTTCCGCCGATGTGAGCTTTCGGGAGGTTGTCCATTCGCGGTTCCCAATCCTTCGCGCATCCCCTTGCGGCGCAATAGACAACGCCTTAGATTTGTCATGCTTGCCGCCTAGATCAGGGAAAACGGGGGCTGGGTCCAAGTCTGTCATGTCTCTCATCTCTGCCTTGAAGACGAATGTGTCGCGCGCCGTGGTATCGGCCGCCCTCGGCCTGATGCTGGCCGCGTCCGCCGCCCCGGCCTTTGCCCAGGACGACGACTCGCAGAACGTCATCCGCGACACCGAGGTCGAAAGCTTTCTTAAAGTCCAGACCCGGCCCGTCCTGGCCGCCGCCGGGCTCGACCCCGACAAGGTCCATTACCTGCTGATCGCCAGCGACGACCTCAACGCCTTTTCGACCTTCCACCTGGTCATCGGCGTCAACACCGGCACCATCATGCAGGCCGACACGCCCAACCAGCTGTTCGGCGTCATCGCCCACGAAACCGGCCACCTCAGCGGCGGCCACATGATGCGCACCGACGAGATCGAACGTGCCGGCCGCGCGCCGATGGCGGTGTCGCTCGGCCTCGGCATCATCGCCGCCCTGGCCGGCGCGCCCGACGCCGGCGCCGCCATGATGGCCAGCTCACAGGAATTCGGCGCCCTGGGCTCGCTGCACTACATGCAGACCGAGGAGTCGGCCGCCGACGTCGCCGGCGTCAAGGCCATGGAAAAGGCCGGCATGTCGGGCAAGGGCCTGGTCGACTTCTTCTACAAGTTCCGCGACGTCGAACTCTACAGCCACGCCGACCGTTATGAATTCTTCCGCACCCACCCCCTGTCGCGCGAACGCATCCAGGCCCTGACCGACTTCGCCGCCAAGCAACCCCATTATGGCGCCGTCGATTCGCCCGAAACCGTCGCCGAGTTCGCCATCGTCAAGGCCAAGCTGGAAGGCTTCCTCGAAGACCCGATCAAGACCTTCAAGGACTATCCGCTGACCGACACCAGCTATCCGGCGCGCTATGCCCGCGTCATCGCCACCTATAAATCCGGCAAGTGGGACGACGCCCTGACCCAGCTCGACGGCCTGATTACCGAACAGCCCGACAATCCCTACCTGTGGGAACTGAAAGGCCAGATCTATTTCGAAACCGGCCGACCGGCCCTGGCCAAGCCGGCGCATGAAAAATCGGTCGAACTGATGCCGCAGGCGGCGCTGTTGCAGCTCAACCTCGGCCAGACCCTGATCGCGCTCGGCGACAAGGACGACCTCAACGAGGCCGTGACCCACCTTAACGAGTCGGTGAAGTACGAGGACGACGACAGCTTCGCCTGGGCGCAGCTGGCCCAGGCCTATGATGCCCTCAACCAGCCGGGCCAGGCACGTCTCGCCACCGCCGAATCGCAATTCTACGACGGCGACTACATGGCGGCGCGCACCTCTGCGGTGTGGTCGCAGAAATATCTCGACGCCACCTCGCCGGAATTCCGCCGCGCCCGCGACATCGTCATGGCCACCTCGTCCGAACTCGACGTGCCGGCGGTCGAGGGCGAAACCAAGCGCCGCCACAGCTACTGAACAGAAAGTCTTCCGTGTCCGAACCCGAAACGCCGACCACCGAGCGCGTAACGCCCAAGCCCGCCCATCCGGTATGGGATGTCTTTTCCCAGGCCAATATCACCACCGGCCTGGCGGTTCTGGCGGTCGTGCTGGCCGCCGCCCCCTACGTGGCGCCGAAGATTTCGACCTATCTCGTCGAAAAGGGCCTGATGAACAAGCCGGCCCTGCTTTACGCCGCCAACGACGCCTACCAGGCGCAAAAGGCGAAGGAGGCCGCCGTGACGGCGACGCAGCAGATCAAGGCGCACCATGACGCCATCTTCAACGACCCATCCGACCCTGTCATCGGCACCGGCCCCATCAAGGTGGTCGAATTCCTCGATTACCAGTGCGCCTATTGCCGCGCCGCCACGCCTCAGGTGAAGGCGTTCCTCGCCGCCAACCCCGACGTGCAACTGGTGGTCAAGGAATATCCGGTCGTCCATCCGGAAAACTCGATCGCCCTGGCCGCCCTCGGCATCGAAGCCTTCAAGGCCGGCAAGTACGAGGCCGTCCACTACGGCTTCCTCGAGCACAATTTCCATCCGGAAATCTCCGGCAATATCGAAGGCGAGGTCAGCGACATCGTCGGCAAGGCCGGCCTCGATCCGGCGACGCTGAAAGCCAGCATGAACGACCCGGCGATCAAGCAGCAGATCAACCGCACCATCGACCTGGGCGGCGAACTCGGCATCGACGGCACGCCCACCTTCGTCATTGGCGACACCATGGTCAACGGCGCCAACATGGCCGGCCTCCAGGCAGCGGTTGCGGCGCAACGGGCAAACGCCAACCGCAAGTAGACGGGAATGCCGGTGACTTTGGCACGGATTCGCGTTATCCTCACGCCATGAAAACCCTGACCCGCGAAGACATCGACCAGATGACGGAAGTCGAAAAGCTCGAACTGATCTCCGAATTGGAAGATAGCCTCGCCCGGACGCACGATATGTTGACACCGGAACAGGAGGCCGAACTCGACCGTCGCCTTGAAACCTTCGACTCCGACAGGGAACAAGCCATCACCTGGGAAGCCTACAAGGCAAAACGCGCGCAGCGTCGGGCTTGATGTTCGGCATTGAACTGCTTCCATTGGCGGAAGAGGAACTCGACGAAGCTGAAGTCTGGTACGCGCTAAGATCCCCTACACTGGGTGAAGACTTTCACATAGAAGTCGACAAACAGCTCGAACGCATCGCACACAATCCCTACCTTTATGGCGTCGTCCGGCGGGATATTCGCCGCGCACCGCTGCGGCAGTTTCCACACGGAATTTTCTTTCGCGTTATCAAAAACATGGTTGTCGTCGTGGGCGTCCTTCACCCCAGCCGCCGGCCTTCAGTCCTGCGTGATCGTTAAATCGCAATGGTTTCAGGTGTACTGAGAACGACCCATTCTTCCCCCGTTCACGGGGAAGGTGTCGGCGCGAAGCGTCGACGGAAGTGGCCTTTAGGTGTGGACAAGGGAACCGCGCCACGGCGACCAAAGGCCATCCAGATGCGCCCGCAATCGCGTTAAGTCAACTCCGCGAATTTATGGTCTGCGCCGGCCTTAGATCAATCCCGCCAGCGGCGACGACGGATCGGCATACAGCCTCTTCGCCATCCGGCCCGCCAGATAGGCCTCGCGCCCGGCGATGACGGCGTGCTTCATCGCCCGCGCCATGCGGATCGGGTCCTGCGCTCCGGCGATGGCCGTGTTCATCAGAACCGCGTCGCAGCCCAGTTCCATGGCGATGGTGGCGTCCGAAGCCGTGCCCACACCAGCATCGACCAGCACGGGCACCTTGGCCTGTTCGACGATCAGGCGGACATTGACCCTGTTCTGGATGCCGAGTCCCGAACCGATCGGCGCCGCCGCCGGCATGATGGCCGCCGCGCCCGCTTCTTCCAGCCGTTTGGCGAAGACGACGTCGTCGGTGCAATAGACCATGACGTCGAAGCCGTCCTTGACCAGCATCTCCAGCGCCCGCAGGGTTTCCGGCATGTCGGGGTACAGGTGGACACTGTTCGACAGGACCTCCAGCTTGACCAGGTTCCAACCGCCGGCCTCGCGCGCCAGCCTGAGCGTGCGCACCGCATCCTCGCCGGTAAAGCAGCCGGCGGTGTTCGGCAGGTAGGTGAACCGGTCCGGCTTGACGAAATCGCTCAGCATCGGCTGGCTGGCGTCGCTCAGATTGACCCGGCGCAGGGCCACGGTGACGATCTCGGCGCCCGAAGCCTCGGCGGCGGCGGCGTTGAGCGCATAGTCCTTGTACTTGCCGGTGCCGATGATCAGGCGCGACGAGAAGGTCCGCCCCGCCACCGACCAGGTGTCCGCCGTCTTGGTGTCCGTTATCGTATCCGCCATGAGTTTTTCCGTAAGTTAGTCGCCGCCACCGACAAAGGTGACGATTTCGAGCCGGTCGCCGTCCACAAGGTCGGTGGCCAGATAGGTCGAGCGCGGCACGATGCCAAAGTTCCGTTCCACCGCTATCCGGCGGCCATCCAGGCCGATCTCGTCGATCAGGGCCGCCAGATTCGGCGCATTCACCTCGCGCGCCTCGCCGTTGAGCAGGATTTTCACCATGTTTTCGTCCGTTTTTGCCCCGAAACCGGCCGCCACAGCCGGTTTGGCTTGTTCGCGGACGCAACACACACTAAAAGGGCCGCTTCGCCCGGCTTCACGGCAGGATTCATGTTCAAGCCCATATATGTCCTCAACGGCCCAAACCTCAACCTCTTAGGCCAGCGGGAACCGGAAATTTATGGCCATGACACGCTGGCGGATATCGAAAAGCGCTGCGCCGCCAGGCTTGACGGCACCGGGACCGGCCTCGTCTTCCGCCAGAGCAACCACGAAGGCGAACTGATCGACTGGATTCACGAGGCGCGCGAAGCCGCTTCCGTCCTGGTCATCAATCCCGCAGGCTACGGCCATACTTCTGTCGCCCTGCTCGATGCCCTCAAGGCGTTGGCCATTCCGGTCATCGAATGCCATCTTTCCAATCCGCAGACTCGCGAAGCCTTCCGGCATCACTCTTATGTGTCGCTGGTGGCGAAAGGGATTGTTGCAGGATTTGGTCCGGTTGGTTATGAACTGGCCATCTCCGCGGCGCTGTCCCTGATCCAATAATTATAAAGTCTTGCCTTTCCAAGACGTTGCCCAAGGTTCTTACATGACGACTGCCAAACCCACGCCCGAACCGATCGATCCCAAGCTGGTGCGCAAGCTCGCCGATATCCTGCGCGAGACCGAACTGACCGAGATCGAGGTCGAACAAGGCGGGTTGAAGATTCGCGTGGCGCGCCAGTTGACCGCCGCCGCCGTCACCTATGCCGCGGCGCCCGCACCCGTCGCTGCCCCTGCCCCCGTGGCCGCTGCGGCTCCCGCCGAATCAGCTCCGACAACCGCCTCCGCGCCGGCCGTTGCCGCCGACGCCATCAAGTCGCCCATGGTCGGCACGGTCTACCTGTCGCCGCAGCCGGGCGCGCCCGTCTTCATCAAGGTCGGCGACAAGGTCAAGTCCGGCCAGACCCTGTTGATCATTGAAGCCATGAAGACCATGAACCCGATCCCCAGCCCGCGCGAAGGCGTGGTGGCGCAGATCCTGGTCAATGACGGCACGCCGGTCGAATTCGGCGCCCCGCTCGTCGTCTTCGAGTAAGACATGAAAAAGTTCGACAAGATCCTGATCGCCAACCGGGGCGAAATCGCCCTGCGCGTCATCCGCGCCGCCAAGGAGATGGGCATCGCCACCGTTGCCGTGCATAGCGAGGCCGATCGCAACGCCATGCACGTCCACCTGGCCGACGAAAGCGTCTGCATCGGGCCGGCCCCGGCATCGAAATCCTACCTCAACATCCCGTCGATCATCGCCGCCGCCGAGATTACGGGCGCGCAAGGCATCCATCCCGGCTACGGCTTCCTGTCGGAAAATGCCCGCTTCGCCGATATCGTGGCGGCGCACGGCCTGACCTTCATCGGCCCCAAGCCCGAACATATCCGCATGATGGGCGACAAGATCACCGCCAAGCAGGCGGCGATCGATTCCGGCATTCCCGTCGTGCCCGGCTCGGCCGGCGAGGTCGAAACCGTCGAACAGGCCTTCGAAGCCGCCGAATCGATCGGTTTTCCGCTGATCATCAAGGCCGCTGCCGGCGGCGGCGGGCGCGGCATGAAGGTCGCCAAGGACCGCGACGCGCTGTCCGAAGCGGTGATGAGCGCGCAGTCCGAAGCCCAGGCCGCCTTCGGCAACGGCGCTGTCTACATGGAGCGCTACCTCCAGCGCCCGCGCCATATCGAAATCCAGGTCATCGCCGACAGCCACGGCAATGTCTGCCACCTCGGCGAGCGCGACTGCTCGTTGCAGCGCCGCCACCAGAAGGTGCTGGAAGAAGCGCCCTCGCCCGTCATCGACGAGGCGGCGCGCAACAAGATCGGCATGATCGTCGTCAACGCGATTAAAAAGATCGGCTATCTCGGCGTCGGCACCATCGAGTTCCTGTACGAGGACGGCGAGTTCTTCTTCATCGAGATGAACACCCGTCTCCAGGTCGAACATCCGGTCACCGAATACGTCACCGATATTGACCTGGTCCGCGAGCAGATCCGCATCGCCGAAGGCTATCCTTTATCGTTCACGCAAAGCGACGTGCACATTAAGGGCCACGCCATCGAGGTCCGCATCAACGCCGAAAACGCCCGCACCTTCGTGCCCTCGCCCGGCACGGTGACCGATTTCCACGCGCCCGGCGGCCTCGGCGTGCGCATGGATTCGACCATGTACAACGGCTACTCCATCCCGCCCTATTACGACTCGCTGATCGGCAAGCTGATCGTCCACGGCCGCGACCGCCCCGAAGCCCTAGCGCGCCTGAAACGCTCCCTGCAGGAAACGGTCGTCTCCGGCATCGACACCACCATCCCGCTGTTCCTCGACCTTCTCAACGAGAAGGACATAGGAGACGGCAACTACAACATCCACTGGCTGGAAAACTGGATCAAGGCGCAAGAACCGGTAGCCTGACTCCTCCTTATACCTCCCTGAAATCTTTGATTTCGGGGAGGGGGACCGCACGACGACGCGAAGCGTCTAGATGCGGTGGTGGGGCGACTTTCTTTGCGTCCCCCTTCTTATGCCTCCCCGCTTGTCGGGGAGGGGGACCGCACGAGCGAGCCTTTGCCTTCAAAGGCGAGTGAGATGTGGTGGTGGGGTTTCCTGCTTGCTGACTTCCAGGAGTATGCCATGTCCACCGCTTTTCTCCTCATCGACCTCCAGCAAGCCGTCGTCGCCGGCAAGGCCACGCCCGACCGCCAGCCGGCCATCGATGCCGCCACGACGCCGTCTCGAAACGCCTGGCGCGCGTGCTCTACAAGGCCCGCAACAGCGCAACGAAAGTCATCCTCGTCCAGCACGACGGCGGCGAAGGCCATCGCCTGGAAACCGGCTCGGAAGGCTGGCAACTCCGCCCGGAATTCGCCCCTCTCAAGTCGGAAATGCTGATCCACAAACAGTCCAGCGACGCCTTTTTCGAAACCACGCTCGGCGCCTACCTGTCGCGCCTGGGCATCCTGCGGCTGGTCATCGGCGGCTGCATGACCCAGTTCTGCGTCGATACAACGGTGAGAAGCGCCGTCGCCCACGGCTATGACGTCACCCTGCTCAGCGACGGCCATACCACCGGTGACACGATAGGTCTTGGGGGCGACCTCACCTTCGAGCAGATCATCGCCCACCACAACCTGACGCTCGACGGCTTCGACGCCGGCATGAACGACGTCCGCCTCGCCACCTGCGACGAGATCGAGTTTTAAATCTTCTCTCCTCCCCATTTCCCAAATGGGGAGGTGGCATTTTTGCGCTTTGCAAAAATGACGGAGGGGTCACCGCGATAGCGGTCATTCCACGAATGAAGACGGGCCGTCCGCCTACCTTAAAAACGCATCCGCCTGCCCATCCGGCCAGGGCTCCCGCCATGCCGGCAACTGCGCCAACCTGTCCAGCCACGCCACAAGATGCGGAAATTCATCAAACGGCATCCCCGCCGCCCGCCAATAGCAAGCCATTGACGCCAATTGAAAATCCGCGATCGTCAGGCGATCGCACGCAACATGGCTTTTATCTTGCAAGTGATCATTCAACACCTTGCCATGGCGCTCGACCAACGCGTCCTTGCCGACAAGTTCCGCCGGGTCCGGTTCGGCGAAACGAAACGTCCCCTTGACGACATATTCGAAATAGTACGGCGACACCGCCTCTTCCCAGTGACGGTTGTTCCACGAAATCCAGCGCAGGACATCGACCTGCTCCATCGGCTCCGAAGGCCACATATCCGAGCCCACCTTGAGGCACAGATAAGCGTTGACTGCCGCCGATTCCCACAGGCTGACTTCGCCATCGACCAGGGCGGGCGCTTGGCAGTTGGGGTTCAGGCGGGCATAGTCGGGCGTCTTCATGCTCCGCCCCTCGCCGCCCATCTCGATGAACTGCGCCGGAATGCCGAGATGCTTGGCCAACGCCACCACCCGGCGCGGCGCCTGCGCGCGAATCCAGTAGATTTTCATGGTGCGCCTCCTGCCTTTCACTTGCCACGGGCGGCCTTGCCGCACAAGACAGCGACATGACCAGATGGTGAAAGCAACAAACAATCCCCGCCTTCCTGACCGCTGTCATGCTTCTTTCCATGACAAACGAACACACCCCCATTGCCACGGCCGAACAGCGCCAGGCGCTGCGCCGCAACCAGACCCAGCGCCTGCGCAATCTCGGCGAACAGCTGCTGCGCGCCGTCGAGGATCTCGACCCGCCCAAGACCCACAAGGACGCGGAAACCGCCGGCAAGACCCTGCTCGTCCTCGACCGCGTGCTCGACGCCATCTACAACATCAAGCCCAACGACGATCACATCATGTCCTATAGCCGGCAACCGGTCGAACCCGAAATCGAGTTCCATAACCTGACCACCTGGCAATCCATTCTCGACGCCAGCCTCGAAGCCTTGGCCCAGGCCCGCGCCCTCAATCGCGGCGAAGCCTAAACACAGCGATACTTGATTACGCTTTCTCCTCCCCTGCTTCAGCGGGGGAGGTGGCGCGGCGCTCGCGGACGTCTTCGCCCGCGAAGTCTGCGACGGAGGGGGCCACATACCTTTGGCGAAGTGCCCTGCCATCTCCGGAAGCAGTTTAGCCACAGATCACACAGATCAGCACAGATTTCAGGCCTGTCCGGAAGGGACCAGGCAAGTCCGCTCGCCCGACAACGACCGCTTCGCGATCAAGGGTTTGCAAACAGACCCACGGACCACAGCGATACTGAAATCTGTGCTGATCCGTGTGATCTGTGGCTAACCTTCTCTTGAATCAGTTGCCAAGTCTGCCCCCGTATCCGCGTTGAGCGCAAAGCTCCGCTAAAACCCGGCATCGCCAGGCCAAATGCCGCCGCCGAGCCTCCACGGGCCCGCGCGGCCTTTTCGCATGCGTTCAGCGACGCCGCTCCAAATCGCAAAATTATCTTGATGAATCAAGATAACCAATCCGCTTGCTGACCTCGCCATCCGGAGCTATGCAGGGCACCGGATGGAGGTTCGCCCTGGCCGATTTCACCCTCGACGACCTGATCGCCTGTTACCGTCGCGGCGTATTCCCGATGTCGGACGCGCGCGACGACGCCTATCTGTTCCTGGTCGATCCGCCGATGCGCGGGGTATTGCCGCTGGACGGCTTCCACGTCCCGCAAAGGCTGGCGCGCCGGGTGCGCCATGACGATTATGTCGTGCGCGTCGACACCGCCTTCGACCGGGTGATCGAGTTGTGCGCCGAAGCGGCCGCGGACCGGCCGTCGACCTGGATCAGCCATCCGATTCAAGCCATGTACGAGGCCCTGTTCGATCGCGGCCTGGCCCACAGCGTCGAGGTGTGGCAGGACGACCGTCTGGTGGGGGGGCTTTACGGTGTGCAGGTCGGCGCGGCCTTCTTTGGCGAAAGCATGGTGTCGCGCAAGACCGACATGAGCAAGATCGCCCTGGTCCACCTGGTGGCGCGGCTCAAACGCGGCGGGTTTTCGCTGCTCGACTGCCAGTTCCAGACCGACCATTTGCGCCAGTTCGGCGTGGTCGAGATTCCGAAGGCGGACTATGTGCGGCGCTTGGCGGCGGCGGTGGACGTGCCGGCGGATTTTTACGCCCTGCCGGCGCGGAGCGACGGGAAGACGGTGATGAAGGGGCTAGCGCTGTAGCGTTATGGGGCGTGGGGTCCTTGGACCCCACATCTTTCTTCTTTCTTTTTCCGTCTCGGCCCTTTGGGCCGAAGCGGAAAAAGAAAAAGGGAAGGCTTGGGGCCGGAGGCCCCAAACCCCATAACGCGACGGTGTCAGCCCGTCTGCCCCGGCAACGGCCGCCGGCACCCGATCACCCAGGCGTCGTACACCGGATGCTGGATCGGATTGAGGCTCGGCGCGCTGGCAAACGTCCAGCCGTGGAAAATTTCCTTCGACTGCACCTCGGCCGCCGTATTGGTCGCCGCCGCCGGGCTGGTGCGCACCAGCATGTAGGCGATCACGTCCGGCGCCGGCTCGTCATCCGCCGTCGTCTCGCACGCTTTCACCGTATAGATCAAACCCTTGTAGCGCACCGGCTGCCCGATCGGCGCCTCGAAGCGCACGCTTTCGGCGGTCACCTTGTCGAGCGCCTCGATGATGGCGGCGCCGTAGCGCGTGCGCTTGTGCGCCACATAGGCCGAAGACGCCGAATCTGCCGACGACGATTCCGAATCGGCCCGCGACGACGCCCGCGCCGCCGCAGCGGCAGCCGAGGCCTTCGACGCCGAACTGGCGGAAGATGCCGCTTCCTGTGGCACGAACGGATGCAGTTCGCCGGCGTCGTAGCTGGACGACTGCGCCTGGCTCACCTTGGCCGCCGAGGGCTGGGCCACGCCGTCGGCCGCCTTGGCCTTCTTCTGCACCGGCACGTACGGCTTGTACTGCACGCCGTCGACATAATAGGGCTGAGGGTCGTAGTCCTGGCTGTCGACATAGTCCGGATGATTGCTGGTGTCCTGGTCGCGGCCGCGATCGCGCAGATGCGACACCTGGGCCGACGCCGGAATGACCGCGCTCAGCACCAGGGCCGCCACGGCGACAAGGCCGCCGGAGCGCAACGCGGACAAGGTCAGGCGCGACGGTTTCATCCGTTTACGGCTTCCACGCTTCGTAATCGCCGGTCGTCGGCGAGCGCTCGCCCGAGGCATTGAGCGAACCCGGCGGGAACTGCGCGAACGGCGTGCCGCTCATATTGGGCAGGTGCGGCTTTTCCCACGCCTTCTTCGGCAGCGGCGTCACCGAGGGCGGCTCGTCATAGACATAGTGCATCCAGCCGTGCCAGTCGGGCGGGATCTTCGAGGCGTCGGCATAGCCCTTGTAGATGACCCAGCGCCGCTTGCGGCCGGTGTCGTAGGATTGCCGGGCGGTCCGGTCCTCGAAATACCGGTTGCCGAATTCGTCGCTGCCGACCGGGCGGCCGCGCGATCCCACCGTCCACAGGGTGCCCAGCGTCGCGCCGTTCCACCAATCCAGCAAGCCCATAATCACATCCTCGAAACACGTGCGGCGACTATAAAGACCGCCGCCCCCGAGGTAAAGGCGGGCGCGGCGAAAAACTGTGCGGCGGCGGCGCGGCAAAGCGGCGCGGCCATTATCAACATATTGTGGATGAATGATCCGCACTCCACCAGATTTATTGATATATCGCCTTTTCGGTTATAGGGTTAACGCTGAATTACCGCGCCCGCACGGACCCGCATCATGGCCTTCATGTCCCCCGCCCTCAGCCGCCTCATCGCCGCCGGCGACCTGGAATCGCGCGTGATCGAGCGCCTGGACGCCTTTACCGAGGTCAACTGCCCGCGCGACATGACCTCCGCCCAGGTCGAAGCCTGGCTGGACTGGGCTGATTCGCTGCCGCGCGACCTGCCGTCGGGTACCTGGGCGCGCACGGGCGACGCCGATACCGACGCCTTCGGCGGCGCTACCGGTGATTACGCCCACCGCCTCGGCCAGTGGGGCCTGCGCCTCGGTCATTTCACCACCCCCGCTGAAGCGACCGATTTCGCCGAAGCCATCGAAGCGACCCTCCTCAGCGGCCTGGCCGCGCCGGCAATGGGCCTGCCCTCCGGCCACCGCGTCCACCCGACCGCCGGCGATATCCTGCCGGCGGCGGCGGACATCCCGCCGCTCTATCTCGACGACCACGGCGGGCGGCAAACCCTGACGCGCACCTTACGCGACGCCCGTTCGGCCGTCTTGCGCGACGCCACCCAAAAGCAGTTGGCCGCCGCGCTCGACGATATCGCCGGCGCCATCGCCCGCTCCGAAGGCGAGCACCGCGCCAGCGTCAAAAGCAACCCGGCCCTGGCGCGGGCGGCGGCGAAGGCCCGGCGGCTGGGCGCCAGCGACGCCCTGATCTCGCGCCAGATCCAGCTGGCGCTCGGCGCCCACCTCGGCGACTGGGGCCAGGCGGCCGCGCCGCAGGTCGAAACCGTCCGCCAGCGCGCCGTCATCGCCGCGCGCGATACCGTCAGCGCCGGCGATCCGTCCGGCGTGCTGATGGCCGAGACGGCGCTGGAAACGCGCGGCCTGCACCTCGTCTTCGATCCCGGCGATGCCGAGGCGCTGGAGTTGCAAAACCTCAGCCCCAAAGCCGCGATCAATATTGACCGTTTCCACCTCGCCGACGACCAGTTCGCGCTCGAAGCCTTTGTCGACACGGTCTCCTTGTGGGCCCAGGCCCTCGATATCGAGGCCGCCGTTTCGTTTTCCGCCACCGGCGACGACGCCCTGCGCCGCCACGTCCTGCGCCCCCTCGGCCTGACCCTGGCCGGCGTCGCCGAAGCCGTCATGGGCCGGGGCCTCAGCCTCAATGACAGCACCGGCTCCGACTATGCCGCCCACCTGTTCGCCCTGCTGGAAGCCGCCGCCGTCCATACTTCCGCCCGGCTGGCACAGGCCATCGCGCCGTTCGAAACCTTCGCCGCCGACAAGGATCCGCTGCTTGATCGCCTCAGCCAGCGCCTCTACCAGATCACCGCCCTGAAAGGCCACACCGACATCAAGAGCCGCGCCCTCGACCTGATCCAGGCGGCCGCGAAGCTGGCTAAAAAGACCGGCCTGCGCAATGTCCAGTCGACCGCCCTCTATGACGACGCCGAATTGTCGCTGCGCCTTGGCTGCACGCTCGGCGACACCACGCTCGGCGACCTGCGCGCCTGGCTGGAAAGCGACGACGGACTGCTCGTTCCGACCCTGAAGGCCTGCGTGATCAAGGGCTTGCGGGCCATTGGCGCCGATTGGGATGAAGTGCGCATGCTCGTCCTCGGCCACCGCAGCCTTTACGATGCGCCGCATATCAACGCCGCCACCCTGAAGGCCAAGGGTCTGAGCGACTTCGAAATCGACCGCCTGCAGGAAGCGCTGGTCACGGCATCCTCCCTGGGCGAGGTCTTTTCGACGCGCCACATCGACGCCAGCTTCATCCGCGACATCTGGGGCCTCAGCGAAAGCGACCTGGCAGCTCCCGGCCTCAACCTCCTGGAAACGATCGGTTTTTCGGCCATCGAAATTGCGGCCGCCGAGGCCCACATCTTCGGCCACAAGGACCTGTCGGCCCTGAAGGCGCGCAACGACGCCGCCTGGCACCTGCTGGCGCCAGCCAACCTGAAATCGGCCTTCGCCCTGCGCCACCGCGTCGAAGCCTTCATGGATTCACCCTCGACGGCGCCCTATGCCCTGCACTGGGACCAGGGCGTGCTCGACGCCATGAAGCTCTATGCCTATGCCGCCGCCGAAGGCCTGCGCGCCCTGTCGGTGGGCCGGGGCGAACCGCCGGCGGGCTTCGCGCTCGATATCCCCGACGTCGAGGACGCCCCCAGGCGCACCTTCGAACCGGCGGCGAAAACGCCGGCCCCGAAAGTGGTCGAAAAGATCGTCGAGCGCGACCGCACGCGCACCAAGCTGCCCGACCGGCGCAAGGGCTATATCCAGAAAGCCGGCGTCGGCGGCCACAAGGTCTATATCCATACCGGCGAGTATGAAGATGGCCAGCTCGGCGAGATTTTCATCGACATGCACAAGGAAGGCGCCGCCTTCCGCTCGCTGATGAACAACTTCGCCATCGCCATCTCGATCGGCCTGCAATACGGCGTGCCGCTGGAGGAATTCGTCGAAGCCTATGTCTTCACGCGCTTCGAACCGGCCGGACCGGTGACCGGCAATGACCGCGTGCGCTCGGCGACCTCGATCCTCGACTACATCTTCCGCGAACTGGCGATCTCCTACCTCGACCGCGGCGACCTGAGCAATGCCGACCCGGCGGCGCTCAATGCCGATGGCCTCGGTCACGGTGACGGCCCGGTGGAACCCGAGGACGCCCTGCCCGCCTCGCAACTGATCTCCAAGGGCTTCACGCGCGGCACGGCCACCGACAACCTGGTCGTCGTGCCCTTCCGGCGCGCCGTTAACGTGACCGAAACCGATATGCCCGAGTAATAACTGGCCTGTGCTTTGCTGGGCAAACGTCAACAACAGCAAAGGTGTCCTGTTATGAAACGTCTCGCTCTGGCTTTGGTGGCGATGTCCCTGGTTTCCGCTCCGGCGATGGCGCAAAGCGCCGCGCAGGTCGAGGCGGCGCAAAACGGCGCCAACTGCCCGCGCTGCAACCTGTTTCAGGCCGATTTCAACAACCGTACCCTGAAGGGCAAGAACTTCGCCGGGGCGCGCCTGCGCCAGTCGGACATGGGGCTGGGCATCTTCAACGGCACGACCTTCGCCGGCGGCGACCTGCGTGACATCAACGGCTCGGGCGCCCTGTTCGGCCGCGTCAGCTTCGCCGGCACCAACCTGACCAACGCCAATTTCGTCGGCGCCTACCTGGAGCACGCCAATTTCCGCGGCGCCACCCTGGACGGCGTCAATTTCTCGGGCGCCGAAATGTCGACGGCGACGGGCCTGACCCAGCGCCAGATGGACCAGACCTGCGGCGATGAGTCGACCGAACTGCCGGCGGGCCTGCGGATTCCGCGCTGCGTTCAGCACTAGCACGGACGCGTTTCGGGGTGTGGGGGCTGAGGCCCCAAGCCTTCCCTTTATCCAATAAAAGCCGCCCTTTTAGGGCGGTTTTTTATTGGATAGAAGAAAGATGTGGGGTCGCGGACCCCACACCCCATAACTCGACGGTGCCATGCCCCTCGCCCGCTTCAACCCCGACGCCCAGCCGCGCCTCATCCGCCTCGGCCGCGAACAGTCGCCGGTCGTCCTCATCGACGACGCCTTGCTCAATCCCGATGCCATCGTCGACCACGCCGCCACCCAGGCGCGCTTCCAATCCGCCCGGGCCACCCTCTATCCCGGCCTCAACGCTGAACTGTCGCCCCACGTCGCTTCCGGCATCGTCATGCCACTGCAAGCCCTCCTCCGCGACACCTTCGCCATCGATTTCAAGGACGCCGCCTTTTCCGGCTATTACGGCCTGGTCACCGCCACGCCGTCAGACCTCACCCGCCGCCAGGCCATCCCGCATTACGACGTCACCGAACGCCCGCGCGCCCTGGCTGTCCTGCTCTATCTCTGCGACAGCGACATGGGTGGAACCGGCTTTTACCGCCACCGCGCCACCGGCTTCGAAACCATAGGCCCGGCTCGCGCCGCCCCCTACCTGGCCGCCGTCGAGCGCGAACTGGCGGCACACCCCGGGCAACAGGCCTATTTCGACGGTTCGGACGATGATTTCGACCGCATCGGCAAGGTCGAAGCCGAATATAACCGCCTGATCATCTACGATGGCAGCCTGCTGCATTCCGCCCTGGTGGCCCCGGACAGGTTGTCCGCCGATCCGCGCAAGGGCCGGCTGACCGCCAACATTTTCATTAAGGTCTAGACGACGGAAAAGACCTCGCCTGCACGTTTAAGTCATTCCGGGGCCATCGCCTGGAGCCGCAAGGCTCCGGGTATTCGCGGCGCATTGCATGCTCCTCTCCCGCCCTGCCCTCAGCCCCGGCGCCCGCGCGTCTTCCTTTGCGGCTGGCCGCAGCCAGTCCCAGGTCCTCGTCCTCGACGACGCCTTCGACAACGCCGGCGAACTGGAAGCCTTCGGTCGGGGCGACGCCGTCTTTGCCCAACCCGCCACGGCCTATCCCGGCCTCAACGCGCCCCTGCCGGCCGATGCCCTGGCGCCGCTCATCGAAACCCTGCGGCCGCTGCTGGAAAACACGTTCGGCGTGCCGGCGAATGCCCCGCTGGGCTGCAACGGCTATTTCGGCCTGGTCACGCTTAAACCCGAGGATCTCACCCCCAGCCAGTCGATCCCGCACGTCGATCACGTCGGCGCGCGCGGACTGGCGGCCGTCGCCTATCTGTGCGGCGAAGACCAGGGTGGCACGGGTTTCTACCGCCACCGCAGTACCGGTTTCGAGCGGCTGACCACGGACAATATCCTGACCTACACCAGTGTCCTCGACGCCGAAATGCGGGCAGGACCACCGTCAGGCTATGCGGTCGGCGATCATCCGCTGTTCGAGCGCATCGGCGCCGTCGCGGCACGCTACAACCGTCTGGTGGTTTATAACTGCAACCTGCTGCATTCAGGCCAGGTCGATCCTGCGCGGTTGTCGGCCGATCCGGCGAAGGGGCGACTGACGCTAAACCTGTTCATCGGCTAGCGCTGTCGACAAGCGGGGTTTGGGGCCTCCGGCCCCAAGCCTTTTCCCTGTATCCAAAGAAAAAGCGCCCCAAAAGGGCGCTTTTTCTTTGGATATCAAGAAGAAGATGTGGGGTCGCGGACCCCACGCCCCATTTGTCGACGGCGCTACACCTTGATCGGCAGGTTCGTCCGGATATGCAGCTCCTTCAACTGCTTGTCGAGCACATCCGACGGCGCGCTCATCATCACGTCCTGGCCCTGCTGGTTCAGCGGGAACGCGATGACCTCGCGGATGGCGATCTGCCCCGCCAGCAGCATGACGATGCGGTCGATCCCCGGCGCCAATCCGCCGTGCGGCGGCGCGCCGTACTTGAACGCGTTCAGCATGCCGCCGAACTGCGACTCGACAAACGCCGCGTCATAGCCGGCGATCTCGAACGCCTTCAGCATGATGTCCTGCTTGTGGTTCCGGATCGCCCCCGAGCACAGTTCGTAGCCGTTGCACACAATGTCGTACTGATAGGCCAAGATGTCGAGCGGATCCTTGGTTTGCAAGGCCTCCATCTCGCCCTGCGGCATCGAGAACGGGTTGTGCGAGAAGTCGACCTTCTTGTCGTCCTCGTTGTACTCGAACATTGGGAAATCGACGATCCAGCAGAAGCGGAACTGATCCTCGTCCACCAGCTTGAGATCGCTCCCCACCTTGGTCCGCGCCAAGCCGGCGAACTTGTAGAACACCTTCGGATCGCCGGCCACGAAGAAGGCCGCGTCGCCCTGCGCCAAACCAAGGCCCGCCATCAGTTCGCCCGTCTTGTCGGCGCCCAGGTTCTTGGCGATCGGCCCACCCCATGCACCCTGGTCGTCCGACCAGAAGATATAGCCTAGGCCTGGCTGGCCTTCACCCTGCGCCCACGAATTCATGCGATCGCAAAAGGCGCGCGATCCGCCCTTCGGCGCCGGCACGGCCCATACGGCGTTCGACGCGGTTTCCAAAATCCGCGCGAACAGGCCGAAACCGCCGCCGCGGAAGTGCTCGGACACGTCCTGCATTTCGATCGGGTTGCGCAGGTCGGGCTTGTCCGAACCGTACTTGGCGATCGATTCCTTGAACGGAATGCGCTGGAACGGATAGCTGCTGACCCGCTTGCCTTCGCCGAACTCGGTGAACAGGCCATGCATGACCGGCTCGATCGCCGCAAAGACATCCTCCTGCGTCACGAAGCTCATCTCGACATCGAGCTGGTAGAACTCCAGCGACCGGTCGGCGCGCAGGTCCTCGTCGCGGAAACACGGCGCGATCTGGAAATAGCGATCGAAGCCCGACACCATCAGCAGTTGCTTGAACTGCTGCGGCGCCTGCGGCAACGCATAGAACTTGCCGGCGTGCAGACGGCTCGGCACCAGGAAGTCGCGCGCCCCTTCGGGCGACGACGCCGTCAGGATCGGCGTCTGGTATTCCAGGAAGCCCTGCTCCACCATGCGCTGGCGGATCGACATGATGACCTTCGAGCGCAGCACGATATTCTTATGCAGAGTCTCACGTCTCAGGTCGAGGAACCTGTTTTTCAAGCGGATTTCTTCCGGATACTCCGGCTCGCCGAACACCGGCAGCGGCAGTTCGGCGGCTTCCGACAGCACCTCGACATCGTCGATCACCACCTCGATCTCGCCGGTCGGCAGGTTGGCGTTGATGACGTCGCCGTCGCGCCGGATCACCTTGCCGTCGGCGCGGATGACGCTTTCGGCGCGCAGGCGCTCGACCTTGGCAAAGCCCGGCGACGACGGATTGAACACCAGTTGCGTCAGGCCGTAATGGTCGCGCAGGTCGATGAACAGCAGGCCGCCGTGGTCGCGCTTGCGGTGAACCCAGCCCGACAGGCGCACCGCCTGGCCGGCGTCGGTGGCGCGAAGTTGGCCGCAGGTATGGGAACGGTAGAGATGCATGGTCGAAAAGCCCGGAATCCGCTTGAAATTTGAGGGGCGTAGGGCACATGAGCCGCCGCTAAAGTCAAGGTCTGAGCCGTTTTTTTGTGTGCATTCGGATCGAGAGCCAGATCGGTAGATGTCTGTGAACCGGCTTGTCCCGTAAAAGATTTAGCCACAGATGAACACAGATTAGCACAGATTTTTCAGTATATTGTGCGAAGGAACGCAGAGGCGAAGCAAGGCATGTAAGGATAGCTTTGCGATCGCTCAATGCTGGGAAGCCGTCCGAAATTTTGACGATAAATCTCTGAAAAATCTGTGTAAATCTGTGTTCATCTGTGGCTAAAACTTCTTCCTTATGTTCCTGCCTAAGCCAGGCGTGGAAAACTCGGCCCCCTTCCTTGCCACGCAAGGCCAGCGCTCCTAAAGCTACGCCATGCCGCAGCAAATTCCGCTCGATCTCGAAACCCCCGACCGCTACGGCCGCGACCGCCTGGTGGTGACGCCGCCGTTGCAGGCCGTGCTCGACGTGCTGCTGGCGCCGCAAGGCTGGCTGTCGCCCAGCCTGGTCCTGTTCGGCCCCAAGGGCAGCGGCAAGAGCCATCTCGGCCACATTTTCGCGGCGGAACAGAACGGCGTCTTCCAGGCCGCCGCCGAAGCCGGTCCGTCCCCCGCTCCCGCCATCGTCGTCGATGATGCCGACCGGGCCGCCGAAGAAACCCTGTTCCACCTCAGCAACCACGTGCAAAGCTCCGGACAAAAGCTTGTTTTGCTGACGCAAATCCATCCGCGCGCCTGGCAGGTCCGCCTGCCCGACCTCGTCAGCCGCCTCAACGCCATGCGCCTGCTCACCCTGCCCGAACCCGACGAAGACCTGCTCGCCGCCATCCTGAAGAAGCTGTTCGCCCAGCGCGCCATTTCGCCCTCGCCGGACACCCTGGCCTACCTGGCCAACCGTATGGAACGCAGCGTTGCGGCCGCACAAAAAATTGTCACAGAACTTGAGTACTACGCCAACGGTCGTGCCTTCAATCGCGCCCTGGTCCGCGACTTCTTCGAACAATCCGAAACCTTGTTTGACGATCGCGACTTCGAATAGTTCGAGATATTTTAAGCCCTTCGGCCTAGGGTCCATCCTGAAGCCGAATTTTCGCGAGCGCGCCAGCCCATGACCGAATCCACCGCCGCCAACGACGCCGTCCCCGCCGTGGAACCCGAGGTCGAGATGCCGGCCCTGCAGGCGGCCGCGTCGCAAGGCCCGGCTCCGGTCGAGATCGACCTGATGAGCGATGAGCCCCCCGGCGACAAGCTTTACATCAACCGCGAACTGTCGTGGCTGGCCTTCAACCAGCGCGTCATCGAGGAAGCCAAGAACCCGCGCCACCCGCTGCTGGAGCGCCTGCGCTTCCTGTCGATCTCGGCCAACAACCTCGACGAATTCTACATGGTCCGCGTCGCCGGCCTGCAGGGCCAGGTGCGCGAAGGCGTGCGCGTCCTGTCGCCCGACGGCCATACCCCGGCGGAACAGCTGGCGGCGGTCAACGCGCTGGCCGGCCAGCTGATGGGCAACCAGCAAGCCATCTGGTCGCAGTTGCGCGCCGAACTGGCCGACAACGGTCTCGTCCTCGTCGATCCCGAAACCGTCACCAAGACCGACAAGGCCTGGCTCAGCGATCTCTTCGCCAGCCAGTTGTTTCCGGTCCTGACGCCGCTGGCCATCGATCCCGCCCACCCCTTCCCGTTCATTCCGAACCTGGGCTTTTCGATTGTCCTCAAGCTGCTGCGGCGCAAGGACAACAAGACGATGTACGCCCTGGTGCCGATCCCGACCGGCGTCCGCCG
>FTDB01000673.1_pt1 | contig 22241 bp, 22 predicted proteins | sample 1639741 | NCBI WGS metagenome assembly FTDB01 (sample SAMEA3914869, study PRJEB12502) | metagenome | biome: forest; material: soil | place: USA | collected 2012-03-12 | depth 0.1 m | reverse complement strand
GCCAGCGGGCTGTCATTGACCGAGACGGTCATCGAGATGGTCGGCGGATCGATCGGCTGGGCCGGCAGGGCTTCGGTCAGGGCCATGTCGCAGAGCGTGTCGGCGACGGTGGCCTTCGACAGGCCGGCGATGGCGACGATGTCACCGGCTTCGGCGCCCTCGTCGATCGGCTGGCGCTTCAGGCCGCGGAAGGCCAGCACCTTGGTGATGCGGCCGCGTTCGATTTCATTGCCGTTGCGGTCCAGCGCCTTGATGGCCAGGCCGGGGACGGCCTTGCCGGCGGTGATGCGGCCGGTCAGGATGCGGCCCAGGAACGGATCGCTTTCGATCAGCACCGCCAGCATCTGGAACGGTTCGTCCTTGCGGTTCTGCACGGCCGGCGCCGGCACATGGTCGACGATCAGGTCGAACAGCGGCGCCAGGGTTTCCGACGGCGAATTCAGGTCCATCGTCGCCCAGCCGTTCTTGCCCGAGGCGTAGATGTGCGGGAAGTCCAGTTGCTCATCCGTCGCGCCCATGGCGGCGAACAGGTCGAAGGCTTCGTTATGGACGCGGTCCGGATCGGCGTGCGGGCGGTCGACCTTGTTGATGCACAGGATCGGACGCAGGCCCAGCTTCAGCGCCTTACCCAGCACGAACTTGGTCTGCGGCATGACGCCTTCTTCGGCGTCGATCAGGATGACGCAGCCGTCGACCATGCCCAGGATACGTTCGACTTCACCGCCGAAGTCGGCGTGGCCCGGCGTATCGATGATGTTGATGCGGGTTTCGCCGGCCTTGCCGTGCCACAGCACGGAGGTGCACTTGGCGAGGATGGTGATGCCGCGCTCGCGCTCCTGGTCGTTGGAGTCCATGGCGCGTTCGACGGTGGCTTCGTTGGCGCGGAAGACACCCGACTGGGCGAGCAGCGCGTCGACAAGGGTGGTCTTGCCGTGGTCGACGTGGGCGATGATGGCGATATTACGCAGGTTCATATGGGCCTTTGCATACGACAAAAACCTCTCGTCCCGAGAGGTTGTGAAACGGGGTCATTTGTTTGATTTCCGGCGCATATAGCCGATTCAGAGGCTTTTTGCTAGGGCCAGGGTGAAAATAGTTCGCGGGTGCGAGAGACTTTATCTAATTGAGCACATTGCTATCGTCATCCAAGACGCAAATGCATCATCCGTCGCGCGACAAAATTTTAGAGCGAATTCAACCATCCCTTCAATATCTGCCGGAGTTCCAGCTGCCGTGGAATCACCATGTGCAATATTATTTCGAGTGGAAACAATATTTCCAATCATATTCGAAATTGAGAAAAAATCAGCAGCCAAATGTCGCTTTAAATCTGACTTGTAATCAGCATATCCGAATCTGCTAAAAAAAGTGGAGATTTTATCTAAAGATGGGCTTGCAAAACCATGTAAAAATTTATCAACTGGTAATGCTGAGGAAAAAGGCCCAGATTTATCCCAATATTCCAAATCTTCATTCAAAAATTTAAAAACTTTTTCTGCAATTTTACTTGGATCAGATGTATCTTTCAAATCATCGAAATGGCCACGCGATATTGCATAGAAAAATCTTGGCGAAATCTTTGCCCTATCAACGCTTTTTACATATATACGATCCAGAGCCAATTCCCCAAGGTCCTTTACATACCCCTCAATGTGGCTAGAAAGCAAAACAATAGAACTCCGACACAGAGAATTAATCTCCTTACTGTTGAGTATAGGTGATTTTTTTTCAAGCGCCCTCGCGCGCTTAACTAGCAAATTAACTTCCGAAACTCTCGCAATCAGAAGCGAATAAGCAGATGTAAATCTCGACACCACTACCCCCCGATAAGCGGTCCCTCAAGCCTCTCAGACCAAAGTTCAAATCTACGTTTTGTGCGCTTTGTATGATCGACGGATCGTGAAATAAGATCAAGAAACTCCTCATCGCTTAAAATATCTCTATATAGTGAAAAGAATATATCCGAGGATCTTTGGGCAAATTCCAGGTCAACTTTTTTTGCCGTCGACATTACCAAATCAAACAAGGCCCTATTCACAGCCTTGGAATCTGGCCTTCGAAAAGCAATATTCGGAGGAAACCACGTTGCAACAATTGCTAAAGCAGAATTCCAATTCTCACCCAATTGTGAGATCTTATTTGCATTAAAAGAGCGCCCAGCCTTAGCAGCTTCGTTTAACCAATGCTTCAGAGGAGTTCTATAGCTATTCAATCCCATAATTTCGAATGCGAAGAATCTTAAAATTAATTCCTCATCCCGAAGACGTTTATCAGGAGACCTCCTCCCCAATATTTTGAGCCACAAACTACCCTCAGATAAGGTGCCAAGGAGGTCATTAAAGCCTCCTCTATATATACAGTTCCTAAGTTCTTGAGCATTAAGAGGAACAGTGTTTGAATTTAATCTCTCAAAAACTTCAAATTTGATCTCAGGATGAGATTCATTTGTTATAAGAATACATCGCAACGTAAACGTAGATAATTGCCTTTGGAATTTAGGCTCAAGCTCAAAAAATCTACTCCCGTTTAATTCTGAAATAACTTCTAAACCATCTAGTTTAAATTGGTTTTCCATAAACCTATAGAGGGAAAATATCCGCTGCTGCCCATCTATAACATCAAGTTCAAAATCGTCATTTTGAGAAAGGTAGCACGGTGGAACGGGAACTTTGAGAAGTATCGACTCAACAAGCTTAGAAGCGAGTTTATCCGTCCAAACATATTGGCGCTGAAATCGAGGACGTTCAGATAAGGGGCGTAGAAAAATTGTTCGACTGTTGACCTGCTCGATCAACGAGTGAATGGCTAAATCGTACGGCTGCGTGACTACCTTGCGATCCCGAACCGGAACTTCATCTGGATCAGGCAAATTGACGTCGCTGTCGATCTCATAAATTGGCTTTTCGTCGTCAGCCATCGCACCACCTTCCCTCATTTTTGTAATTTCGAAACTGCGCCCGAATGTAGAGCCAATTCCAATTACCTGGCAAGCACTCACTTGTGCTCAATAATGCCTCTTTTTAATTTCCCACCAACTTCGCATTATGCCAATCTCGCTCCCCTCCTTCTATTGCCACGAACACCCCATCTCCCTTCGCTGTGGATACCCTTCCCCATAGGGAAAGACCCTCTGGAAAACACGGTGAATTCCCGCTATCCTTAGTTGTGGGAAAACAGGGGCTTCCGCTCCGGGCCATATGGCAAAACTCCGTTCTTTGGGGGACTGGATTTGGGGGACAGGACGACCGGCGTCGACGCCTTGTCGGAACGCCAGAAAGAGATTCTGCGGTTGATCGCCCAGCACCTTCAGGCGAAGGAGATCGCGCGCGTCCTCAAGATCAGCGAAAGCACCGTCAAGACCCATACCGACACCGCGCGCAAGCGGCTGGGCGTCGCGACCACGCGCGACGCCGCGCGGCTGCTGGTCGAATACGAACTGGCTTCGGGCCTGACCGTCAAAGGCCTGGCGGGGCCCCTCCCTCCGCCTTCCGCCCTCCTCCCCCATCCCCTCCTCCCCGAAGGAGGATGGCCGTCAAGGCCGATGGCGGCGCCCGCGGACGATCTGCCATCGTTGGGGCATGAACAAGCCCTTCACACCGAACAATCCTTACCTGCTGGTCCACTGGACCGATCTGGAAGCCGCCTGGCGGATGCTGGCGTCTCCCGAGAAGCAGGCTCAGATCACCGAGACGCTGAACGCGGTGCAGACGCTGAACCAGAGCGTCGGCCCCGAGAAGGCGGTCTTTACGATGATCGCGGCGACGGCCTGGCTGACGGACGATACCGTCCAGCCGGATCCGACGGGCTCACTGGACAGCTGGCTCGCCTGAGCCACTGGCAATGGCTCGGCCTGATCGCGGTCACCGCGGTTGTGCTGCCATTGGTCGCCGGCGTGCTGATCGAGGCGGTCTTCGCCACGATGCAGGCCATTCACAAATTTAGAAGCTGACCCGGGCGGCTGTCGCCCGGTGTGGCGACGGCTGGGCCGACGGGACGGCTCGTGGAGCGAAAGACGATGAAGAGAACGGATATGGTGCGTGCCGGGACCCGGCAACTGGTGACGGCGGAAAACGCGGTCGAGAACGCCCTGTGCGAAGTGATGGCCCTGGCCACCAATCTGGGCCGCATGCGGATGGAATCCGACATGTCGATCATGTACGGTCAGGAAGCCATGGGCGCCCTTGTCGAATCCATTTCCCTGCTGTCGAACGCCCGCGGCGCCATGATCAAGGCGCACAGCCACCTCGACGGCGTCAAGACCCAGATGGGCTGCCGCACCGTCATGGAAGGCACGGGCAATCCGGGCGACAAGCCGCCCGCGGGCGATCCGCCGACGGGCCTGCTGGTCGTCGCGTCGGCCAAGCGGGAGGCTGCCTGATCGAATGCTGATCGACTATCTCTGGTCCTACGGAGGCTTCGGCTTCGCGACCGTCGTCTGCGCCGCAGCCTGTCTGTGGGGCGGCACGACGGAGCGCGCCGCCGGAGCCACCTTGTGGATCGCCTGGGCCCTCAGCATGGCTGTGGGCGCCAGCGGCTACAAGGGGCCCGGGAATCCGGTCATCCTGATCGACACAGTCGTCCTGGTCGTGTTCGTCGGGCTGTCCCTGAGATCGCGGCATATCTGGCTGCTGCTCGCCACGGCGAGTCAACTCGATGACGTCGCGTCGCATTTCGCGGCGCGACTCATGCATTTCGGTCGCTTCAGCTATCTCATCGCGACCGGCATCTGGGGCGGACTTTTCATCACGCTGTGCCTGGCCGCCGGCACCCTGGGCTACCGGCAGCGGCGCAGACGCCAGATCGCGGCTGCGGCGTCGCAAGATCCGACGCCGCAGGCCCGGGATATCGAACCTAGATCACCTTCTCGGCGTCGCGATCGGTGACGATGGCGCGCACCACGGCGGCGATGCTCTTGCGCGTCGCGTGCGGCAGCTTGGGGAAATAGGTCGCCATTTCGGCGCCTTCGGCCGTAGCCAGCAAGGCCAGGGCATTGGAATCGCCGTTGCCGTCGTCGCCGGCCGGCTGAACCAGCCCATCGAAGAAGAAGCTGACCGGAACCCCCAGGGCACGGGACACTTCGAACAATTTCGACGCGGACACGCGGTTCAGTCCGCGTTCGTACTTCTGGATCTGCTGGAAGGTCAGCCCGACGGCCTGGGCTAGGGTAATCTGACTCATGCCTATCGCCTTGCGGCGTGTACGTATATTCATCCCGACGTGGCGGTCGGTCGGGTGCGCTTCACCTGGGGTCAATCTGTTCGATCCTTAACTATACTCGCGGAAATTGGTACGCGGGGCGCCGACACGTGGAGAGGCATGATACCGTTCATACAATCCCCAGTATAGGCGCGTCCCTTCACGACTGTATCCCGTCCGTTCCTAATCCCCCGCCCCGCGAAAGGGTGATAATAACCCTATAATTACAAAGGACAAGCCCCGACTTCCCAACAATTGCGGGGCATCGAAAAAAGCAGGTCAATTGTTCGCGACCTTTTGCGCCTTACACGGCCATTGTGGCGATTTCCGTCGCAACGATTTTTCGGGCCTGAAACAGCCAGTGCGATTTTTGATTTTGCCGGGGATTTTCCCCATCGCGCGGTGCATTTGGTTACCGTGACAATGGCGGGCAAAGGAGACTTTCCATGCCCCGTCCGCTGACCGCCCTCGCCGCATCCGCTTCGGTCCTGGCCACCTGCGCCGTGTTGACCGCCTGCAACCCCGCGTCCAATACCACCGCCACGGCGTCCGGCTCGGCCGCCCTGGCCATGCCGCTGACCACCGGGCCGGAAACCCAGGCAACACCGGCGCCCGCGGCCGACGCCCTGCCCGCAGCACCAGCCGTCCAGGTCGTCCGGGTGGTGCAGCCCGACGACACCTATGCCTATGTCGACCGCGCCTATGCGATGAGCGACGCCTTCGGCGACGCTCCGCCCGACTACGGCTTCGACTACGGGCCGACACGGCTGTGGGCCTGGCGCGGCGGCGACAACGCCATGCGCCTGGTCGAACCGATCGACGGCGGCGACCGCTACTATTATTATCAGCCCGGCGCGGACGATCCCTACCTCGTCCGCGACGCCGACTACAGCTACGGCTATGCCGACGGCCAACTGGTCGTTGTCTACGACCGCGATGGCCGCCCCGTGGCCGACGCCGCCCATTACGCCGACCGCGCCGCGCGCGAACTGGCCCGGGCCCGCGCCGTCCACGCCGCCTCGATGACCGGCGACCGCCGTCCGGTGCGCGCCGCCAACTGGGCCGACCGCCGCGCCCAGGTCGATTCCGCCCGCGCCCAATGGGCGGCCCAGCAGAGCCGTCAGGCCGAATGGCAGGCCTATCACGCCGCGCACCAGGCCGAACAGGCCGCCTACTGGCAATCCGAACAGGCGCATCGCCAGCAGCAGGCGCGCGCCTTCGACGACTGGCGCCAGCATGATTATCAGGGCGCGCCGCCGCCGGCCCTGGCCGACCATCGCGGCCCGTCCACAGTGGCGATAGCGGCAGCCGCCGGCGCGCTGGCGGCGCATCGCGATGACCAGGCCCGCCAGCAGCAACAGCAGGCCGGGCAACAGGCGCATCAGCAACAGGCCCAGCAACAACAGGCATTGGCCGATCAACGCCAGCGGGACCAGATCGCGACCCAGGCGCGGCTCGATCAGCAGCGCACCGATCTCCAGGCGCAGCAGCGCGCCGAAGCCGATCAGCATGCGCGGCAGCAGGCCCAATCGCATCGGCAGCAGGCTGAAGCCCAGCAGCGGCAACAGGCGGAGCAGCACGCCCAACAGGAAAAGGCTCGGGCCGACGCCCGCCAGGCTCAGCAGCATCAGGCCACCGAGCAGCACGCCCAGCAGGAAAAGGCCCAGGCCGACGCCCGCCAGGCTCAGCAGCACCAAGCCACCGAGCAACATGCTCAGCAGGAAAAGGCCCAGGCCGATGCCCGCCAGGCTCAGCAGCACCAAGCCACCGAGCAACATGCTCAGCAGGCAAAGGCCCAGGCCGACGCCCGCCAGGCGCAGCAGCACCAGGCCGCCGAGCAGCACGCCCAACAACAAAAAGCCCAGGCCGATGCCCGCCAGGCGCAGCAGCATCAAGCCGCCGAGCAACACGCCCAACAACAAAAAGCCCAGGCCGACGCCCACCAGGCGCAGCAGCACCAAGCCGCCGAGCAGCGCGCCCAACAACAAAAAGCCCAGGCCGATGCCCGCCAAGCTCAGCAGCACCAGGCCGCCGAGCAGCACGCCCAGCAGGAAAAGGCCCAGGCCGACGCCCGCCAGGCTCAACAACACCAGGCCGCCGAGCAGCACGCCCAACAACAAAAAGCCCAGGCTGATACCCATCCGCACGGTCAGCCCGGACCGCATCCCGAGCCCAAGCCCGCGGCCGATGACAAGGACCACCATCCCGATCACCATTGATCCCGCGATGCATTTTGCGCTGGAGGTCTCCGCCCGCCCGGCCTAGTTAGGGCGAATGACGTCCGAGATCGAACCCTTCTACGCCATCGAGATCAACCGGCTGGCCCACGCGCTCAAGGCCGAGGGCCGGTCGATCATCCATATGGAATACGGCCAGCCGTCGACCGGCGCGCCCAAGGCGGCGATCGAAGCCGCCCATCGCGTGCTCGACAGCGAACCTGGCGGCTACTGGAGCTCGACGCCGCTGGTGACGCGGCTGGCGCGGCACTACCACGACACCTACGGCGTCACCGTCGATCCGGACCAGTTCATCCTGACCTGCGGCGCCTCGCCCGCCCTGGTGCTGGCGCTGATTTCCAGCTTCACGCCCGGACAACGCGTCGCTTTGGCCCGGCCGGGGTACGTCGCCTATCGTAATACGCTGAAGGCGCTGAACCTGACGGCGGTGGAAATTCCCTGCGGCGCCGACGTGCGTTTCCAGTTGACGGCCAGGGCGCTGGAGGCGCTCGACCCGGCGCCCGACGGCGTCATCCTGGCCAGCCCGGCGAATCCAACCGGCACGATCATCGAAGCGGACGAATTGCAGGCCATCGCCGAGGTCTGCCGCGCGCGCCACATCCGCATCGTCTCCGACGAGATCTATCACGGCCTGAGCTATGTCGGGCCGGCGCGCTCGATGCTGGAATTCGCACCCGACGCCCTGGTGATCAACAGCTTCTCGAAATATTTCAGCATGGTCGGCTGGCGGCTGGGCTGGCTGCTGTCGCCGCCGGCACACGTCGCCCGGGCGCGGGCCTATGTCGGTAACCTGTTCCTGACCGCGCCGTGGGTCAGCCAGCACGCCGGCCTTGTGGCGCTCGACTGCCGCGACGAACTGGAAGGCCATATCCAGGTCTATGCGAAGAACCGGCAATTGCTGCTCGATGCCCTGCCGGCGTTGGGCCTGACGACCATTGCCCCGCCCGACGGCGCCTTTTACGTCTATGCCAGCATCGCCCATCTGACCGACGACAGTCTGAGCTTCTGCCGCGACCTGCTGCGCGACACCGGCGTGGCGACGGCGCCGGGTATCGACTTCGACCCTGTGGAGGGCCGCCGCTTCATCCGCATGAGCTTCGCCGTCTCGACCGCCGAGACCGAAGACGCCATCGCCCGGATGATTCCGTGGTTCGCGGCGCGGGCGCGGCCGGCCTAGGCCTTCTCCGCCAGGAAGGCCTTGCGCCCGGCGACCGCCGCGTCGGCGAAGTCGGTGAACACGCCGTCGACGCCCATGCGGAAGAAGTCGAGATATTCGCGTGTCGCGTCGCCGCCGTAATAGGCGTCGAGGTAGGGCGCGTCCGAACGCATGGTCCAGATATGGACCTTCAACCCCCGCGCGTGGGCATTGGCGACGATCTCCGGCCGCGCCACCGGCACGTGCTTTCTATCGGCGCCAGTCTTGAAGGCCAGCAGGTGGCGCTTGTACGGCGCCACCACCGTGGCATAGGTCGCGACCTCGTCGAGACCCGCCGGGGTCAGCAGGTCGCCATAGGTACCCGCGCGGCCCGACAGCACCCAGTCATAGGGCCGGTCGTCGGGCGCGCTGTATTGCATGGCGCCGGTCTGCGGATCGGTGCCCGAGCCGTCGACCAGTTGCATCAGCTTGATGTCGGTCTTTTTCTTCAGCGCCTTGAGATTGGCGGTCTCGAACGACTGGATATAGACGGGCGCGGTGGCGCGGTTCAGCCCCGCCTTCGTCAGGATGTCGAGCAGCTTGTCCTCGATCGGCAGGCCGATCGCGGCGTGGTAGCTGGAGAACTTGACCTCGGGATAGACGCCGATCGATCGGCCGGCGCGTTTGGCGCCCGACTGCGCCACATCGATCATTTCCTGCAGCGTTAGCACCTCGTACTGACCGTCGTGGCTGTGGTCGCGCTGCGGCATCACCTGCTTGGCGCGCAGGGTCTTGATCTCGGCCAGCGTGAAGTCCGCGACGAACCAGTCGGTGACCTCGAAGCCGGTGAACTTCACCATGCGCTTGCGCCCGGCGAATTCCGGATGAGCGGAAACGTCGGTCGAGTCGCCCAGCACCGGATCGTGGCGCACGACCAGATGGCCGTCCTTGGTCGCCACCACGTCGGGCTCGATGAAGTCGGCGCCCAGCCGGATCGCCGTCTCGTAGGAACCGATGGTGTGCTCGGGCATGTAGCCCGGCGCGCCGCGGTGGCCGATGACCAGCGGCGCCGGAAAGACGGGATCGTTGGTTTGCGCACGGCTCATGGCGGGCAAGCCCAGGGTGGTCAGAGCGGCGCTTCCGGCAAGAAGGTCGCGACGGGACAGGTGCGGGATCTGGGTCATGATAACCGGCTTAGCCCCCGATGGCGACCGTTTTGCTACGGTCCGGTGACGCTTCGATGTCGCGAAAACCGCGTTCTCAAAAGGGATTGTGGCGCGAAAACGACGTCATAAATCTGAAACGGCAACGTCGCTTTTGCGTTGCAGCAAAACCCTAGGGCTCGCCTCATCATCGTTCTGGGGAGAACTTCATCATGTTTGCCAAACTGTCTGGCCTGCGCGCGGGCCTGTTGTCCACCACCGTGCTGGGCGTCAATGCGCTTGGCCTGATCGCCGCCTCGCACGCCCAGGCGCAGGACGCCGCGCCGAAGGCCGACGCGCCCGCCTCGCCGACCGAAGTCGTCGTCACCCTACAGAAGAAGACGCGCTCGTCGGTCGAACTGGCCGGCAGCGAACTGCAGAAGATCCAGCCCGGCATCAATGCGCTGAAGGCCATCCAGACCCTGCCGGGTGTGCTGTTCGAAACCGCCGACCCCTGGGGCAATAACGAACAGAACGAAACCCTGTTCATCCATGGCTTCTCGCTGCAGCAACTGGGCTACACCTTCGACGATGTGCCGCTGGGCGACCAACAGTACGGCAACTGGAACGGCCTGTCGCCGTCGCGCGCCGTGACCTCGGAAAACGTCAGCCGCGTCAACCTGGCCTCGGGCGCCGCCGACCTCGGCACCGCCTCGACCTCGAACCTGGGCGGCGCCGTCGAAACCTACTCGATCGATCCGTCGAAGGACCGCGGCGGCGCCTTCGCCCAGACCCTGGGCAGCTACCAGACGACGCGCACCTTCCTGCGCCTGGAAACGGGCGAGTTCGGCAATGGCAACACGGCTTACGTCTCGGTGCTGCACCATGACCAGAAGGCCTGGGATTTCAACGGCCACCAGCGCGACGACCAGTTGAACGCCAAGTTCGTTCACCAGGGCGAAAAGGGCCGCCTCACCGCCTATTTCGACTACGACTACAAGGTCGAGCCGAACGAGGATTCGATCGTCCACCCGCAGACCGGCACAACGACGACCCAGGCCAACGAAAACACCGGCGTGCCCTATATGCGCCCGTTCCTCTATCCGGATTACGATGCGGGCCTGGCCTATCTGTCGTGCACCACGACCTGCGCCCCGCCGACCGCCGACGGCAACAATTTCCGCAACTACGACAGCGCCGCCCAGCGCGAGGACTACCTGGCCTATCTGAAGTACGACTACGCCTTCAACGACCACATGTCGTGGTCGAACCAGGCCTATTACCATTATGACTACGGCCGCGGCATCGTCGCCGGCCCGATCAACCAGGCCGGCCTGCCCGCCCTGTTCGCCGTCTACTATCCCAACAAGGACCTGAAGACGGTGTTCGGCGGCACCGGCTATGCCGTGCGCACCACGGAATACCTGATCAACCGCGGCGGCGTGATGTCGAACTTCCGTTGGCACAACGACGTGCATAATGTCGAAGCCGGCATCTGGATCGAAAAGGAATTCTCGACCCAGCACCGCGCCTGGTATCCGTTTACGGCGGCCAATAACGACCTGACGCCCTACGACATCCCGGTCAATCCGAACTTCGACCAATATTACGGTCGCTTTAACGTCAACGTCTTCGTCTTCCATATCCAGGATCAGTGGCGCCTGGCGCCCAACCTGCTGCTGCAATATGGTTTCAAGTCGTCGAACCAGGACGGCAACGGCTGGTTCCCGGTCAACCAGAAGAACCTGCCCGTCTGCGCCACCGGCCAGACCAGCACGCCCACCGTACCGTGCCAGACCGCCGCGCCGACTGTCTATCCGCAAGGCACGATCCGCACGCACGAAGGCTTCCTGCCGGAAATCGGCCTGGTGTGGGACGCCACGCCGCGCGACCAGATCTTCGTCGACGCCCAGAAGAACGTCCGCCACTTCATCGTCTACGGCGCCGGCGGTTCGGCGTGGAGCCTGCCCAGCCAGGCAGCGTTCGACCTGTTCAAGGCCAATACCAAGCCGGAGACCTCGACGACCTACGAAGCCGGCTGGCGCTTTCACTATAATTTCTCGGGCCCGATCACGGCCTTCGAAGGCCAGGCCAGCGCCTATCATGTCGACTTCCAGCACCGCCTGCTGCAGATCTCGTCGACCCCGGTGATCCTGTCGCTGGTCGCCGGCGCCGCGGTTCTGGCCAATGTCGGCTCGGTCAAAACCGATGGCATCGACCTGGCCGGCACGGTCCACTTCGGCCCGCACCTGTCGTTCTACGACGCCGTGTCGTACAACAAGTCGATCTATCAGAACGACTACACCACCGGCGCGACCAACACGGTGGTGCCAACGGCCGGCAAGACCGTGCCGGCGACGCCGAAGTGGATGAACAAGTTCGTCCTGAGCACCAATTACGGCGCCTTCGACGCTCAGCTGACCGGCGACTATGTCGGCAAGCGCTTCGCCACCTACACCAACGATTTGTGGATCAAGGGCTATTTCCTGACCGGCCTGGAAGCCGGCTGGCGCTTCGACATGCTGAAAGGCTCGAAGCTCAGCCTGAACATCCAGAACCTCGGCAATATCAAGGGCGACTCGACCCTGGTCGTCGGCGCCGCGTCGGGCACCTACAACACCTATCCGATCCCGCCGCGTCAGTATTTCGTGACCCTGTCGTCGAAGTTCTAAATTCGAGCTGTTGCCTCGACTGGCCCGGAGCCGCCGCGCAGTTCCGGGCTTTTTTATTCGGCGCTTTGGCAGCACTCATAACCAAGCGCTGCTAACATATTGTTTTTGTGACAATTTTATCTTGAAATTCGGCGCGAGAGGCATAAGCTTTTTTCTTTCCCTGTCAAGAGGAAAGAGATGCGTGTATCGCCCGAGTTCGAGCTTCAACTGAAAGGCTACGGCCTGACCACCGCCCACATCCTGTACCGCATGCCGGACTTCCGTTCAGTGCTGCAGACCTTCGTCTGGCAGGACTACGACATCGCGCCGGACTTTCCCGCGATGATGAAATTCCTCGATTTCTGGCGCGGCACGCTGGACGGGCCGATCCATTCGGTGCGCTACGCGCATCGCCGGCTGATCGGTCCCGGCGAATGGCGGGCGATCGATGGCGAGTTCCGGGTTTAACCGCCCGCCTTGCAATTGCCGCGCGGCAGCGGCCTGGACGGGGTGCCATCGAAATCGAGATCCGTGCGCTCCTTGACGATCTCCAGGTGATCGCCGGCGTCGGCGACCTCGTAGATCTTGCCGCGCGCGTTCTTGAACGGCCGGTGCATGACCAGCATCAGCTTGCCGTCGAAGCTGTGGAACAGCATGCCGTGACCGCTGTCCTGACGCACCAGCGGCGCCAGTTGCGTCCACGGCCCGCGGATATCGCCGCTGTCGGAACGCGCCTCGGACTCGACATAGCCGTTCTGATCGTAGCTCGACCACAGCATCAGCAGATGACCGTCCTTGGTGCGATAGAGTTCCGGCCCGTCGGTGACATAGACCGTGTCGCCCGGCCCCTTGAGACTGCCCTTGACCCAGGGCGCGTCGGAGGACTTGAACAGCACCACCGGCTCGCCAGTCGGCTTCAGTTCGTTGTCCAGCGGAATGGCCTCCATGGTGCCGTCGGTCTGCTGCAGCCATTCGTGGGCATAGATCTCCCACGGCTTGCCCTGCGGATCGACATAGAGCGTGCCGTCCAGCGTCATACGCGCCGCGCCGGCGATCGGCTCACCGCCATTGACCAGGGTGAAGGGCCCTTCCGGCGTATCGGCGCGCGCCAGCACCGTGCCGCGGCGATAGGGCTGTCGGTTGGGCCTGGCCGGCCCCGGAATCGGCGTCGCCTCGTTATGCACGGTAGTGAACAGGTAGTAGTGCCCCTGCCATTGATGCACTTCCGGCGCCCAGCCGCCGCCATTGGCCCACCCATCCTTGGCCAAGGTGAAGACCACCTTCGGCGCGGTCCAGTCCTTCAGGTCGTGGCTTTCATAGACCATGGTGCCGATGCCGCAGGTCCCGCTCTCGCCCGGTACGTTGGAAGTATACAGGTAATAGGTCCGCGTCTTGGCGTCGGCGACGATGAACGGATCGTGCAGCGGCATGTCCGGCAGGCGCAGCGGTTCCGCGTGGACGGCGGTGGCCAGGCCGAACAAGGCGCAGGCGGCAAGCAGATGTTTCATCGTCAGTGTCCCTTTTCAAAGCTCAAACGCCGCGGACTTGGCCGTCCGTCGGTGGCCGCTACTTGAACAATCTCAGATCGATGGCGTCCCCCATGGCCTTCTGGCCGGCGCCATTGGGATGCAGGTGGTCGCCATTGTCGAAGGCCGCGGCCAGCTTTCCCGGATCGGCCGGGTCGGCGACCGCGCCGGCGAAATCAATCAGCCCGTCGAAGGCGTGGCCGTCGCGCATCCAGGCATTGACCGCCTGGCGCACCGCCTCCTTCTCCGCCGAATAGGATGTGTGGCCGCGAAACGGCAGGATCGGCGCGCCGTAGATCTTCAGGCCGTGCGCATGGGCGCGCAGGATCAGTTGCTTCATGCCGCCGATGACCGCTTCGGCCGACACCACCGGCGCGCCGTTCTGCCCGGACATCCCGATATCGTTGGTCCCCATCAGCATGACGACGTAGCGGCCCCCCGGCACGGCCAGGACGTCGCGGTCGAAACGCGCCAGGGCGGACAGCCCGTCCCACGGCGCGTTGCCGCCCGGCCCGTCCGTCAGGATACGGTCGGCGCTGATCGCCGCATTGGCGATGGCATAGGGCTTGCCGGCCCGGGCCAGGCGGCGGGCCAGTTCGGCCTCCCACATGCACGGCTCGGGCGTGGCATAGCGGCAGTCCCAGTCGCTGATCGAGTCGCCCAATGCCACGATGGTCGCCGCGGGCGTGCCCCGGCGGCCCTCGTCCGGCGTCACGTCGACGGCGGCCAGGAACGGCCGCATCACCGTCTCGTTTTCCAGGCCATGGCCGTCGACGATACGGGCCGGATTGAGCGGATCGCGGTGGACGGCCGCCAGGACGGTCGGCTGGTCGAGGCGCAGGTCGAGATCGATGATCTGCTCCGCCGCGACGTGCGCCGGCACGGCGTCGCTGGTCATCGGCGCCCCGACCGGCAAGGTCACCGCCGTCGCACCGCCGAAGGTCAACGGATAGTCGTGCCCCGCCACCCGCAGCACGGCCGACGCGATCGTCGCGGCCTCGTGCCCATGAGCGTTGCTCAACGTGATGCGCAGGTCATGCCCGGCAAAGGTCAGCTTGAGCGGAATGACCACGTGGACATAGTCGACGGTGCGTTCGCCCGATGTCGGCAGGTACATCGGCGCGGCGGCAAACGCGCGCACCGGCGCCGCGGTCGCGCCTCCGGTAGCCAGTAACCCGGCCAGGGCAAAAGCGGCGATCACGGGCGTCTCCCTTGTCAATCTCTCGTTGACCACCGTTGTACGGAATTGTCAGACAATCAGCAAGCGTTTGCCCACTTAAGGGCAAACAGAATATTTCCTTGCTGAAACAATCAGTTGGAGACTGATCCGGCCCGGATTTTGCACGCGCTAAGTCAATTCGTTTTTCCGTTATCATTCCGGAACATTTGCCATGCCTTTCGACTCCCTTCCCGATCCGTCCAAGCGCGTCGTCATCATCGGCGGCGGCATGGCCGGATCGTTGCTGGCCCTCGTCCTCGGCCGCCGGGGATTGCCGGTCACGGTGATCGATCCGCGCCGCGATCCGCCGCCGATGTTCCGCAATGAAAAGCTGGGCACCGAGCAGATCGAACTGCTCAAGCACCTGGGCGCGCTGTCCTGTTTCGAGACCGCCTGCTGGCCGGAAGACGCCTATGCCGGCATGGACCGCCCGTCGCTGACCGATTGCGGCGCGCCGCACCAGGCGTGGCTGAAGTCGGTGCGCGCCGCGTGGCCTGACACCGTCACCTTCGTCGAAGGCACGGTCGCCACGCTGGATGCCGACAGCGCCCAGCCCTCCGTTACGCTGACGGACGGGGAAACGGTCGACGGCCGCCTGATCGTGCTGGCGTCCGGGCGCATGCATCAGTTGCACGAGGCGCTCGGCATCGGCCTGCGCACGGTCAGCGCCGCGCATTCGGCCTGCCTCGGCTTTTCGGTGGCGGCCGACCATTTCGTGCCGTCCCAGGTCCACAACATCCCGTTCGGCCAGGACATGGGCTATGTCAGCATCTTCCCGATGCCGCATGAAACCCGCGTCAACATGTTCAGCTACCGCCCGATGGGCGATCCCTGGACCCGGCGCATGGCGCAGGATCCGATCGCGGCCCTGGCCGAGGTCTCGCCGTGCGCCGCCCTTGCGCTGGACGGCGCCCGTGTCGTGCGCCGCTGCGAAATCCGCGGCACCGACCTCTACGTCACCGAAGGCCACAAACGCGCGGGCGTCGTGCTGATCGGCGACAGCTTCCACGCCCCCTGCCCCGCCTCGGGCACCGGCATGCTGCGCATACTGCACGACATCAAGGTGCTGACCGACGGCTACCTGCCCCACTGGCTGGAGACGCCCGGCATGGGCGTCAACAAGATCACCGCCTATTATAGCGATCCGGCCAAGCTGAAGCTGGACGCGCGGTCGCTGCGCAGCAGCCTACGCGGCCGGCAATGGGCGGTCAATCCGGGCCTGACCTGGCGGATGATGCGTGCGGCGCGCAAGCTGAAGCAAAAGATCGCCGCCTAAGCCTTCCGGAGACGGACCTTTATGGCGATTTTGCAGGCCCGGGCCCGCAAAGCCGCCGCGTCCCTATTCCGTTTGCGCTATGCCGGGACATCCGTTCAGGAGTGCGCCCTCATGCTGACCTCAAACGCCGCCAAGATCGCCGTCATCGCCGTTGCCGGCCTGTGCCTGGCGGTTTCCGCCTGCAACAAGAAGGGCGAGGAGACCACCGCCTCGGGCACGGAATATTCCGGCCAGTTCCCGTCGACCTCGGCCTCCGCCGAAAGCGACCTCGGCAACAATCCGCCGTCGGCGGTCGCCGACTCGCAGTTGCCCGGCGTCCAGCCGGCCTATTCGGCATCGACGGCGTCCTAAAGCCTTAGGGCCTGGGGGCCTAAACCTCTTCGACCGGGTCCCGGCCGGACAGGGCCGCCTTCAGCCTGTGGCGATCCAGTTCGCCTTCCGAGCGCGAGATGACCACGCAGGCGACGCCGTTGCCGACGAAGTTGGTCAGGGCGCGGCATTCGCTCATGAACTTGTCGATGCCCAGGATGATCGCCATGCCGGGCACGAGCGCCGGGCTGACCACGGCCAGCGTCGCGCCCAGGGTGACGAAGCCCGCCCCGGTAACGCCCGACGCGCCCTTCGAGGTCAGCATGGCCACCGCCAGGATGGTCAGTTGCTGCGTCAGGGTCAGCGGCACATTCATAGCCTGGGCGATGAACAGGCAGGCCAGGGTCATGTAGATATTGGTGCCGTCGAGATTGAAGCTGTAGCCCGTCGGCACGACCAGGCCGACCACCGGCTTGGAGCAGCCCAGCCGCTCCATCTTTTCCATCAGGCTGGCCAGGGCGCTTTCCGACGACGAGGTGCCGAGGATGATCAGCAGCTCGTCGCGGATATAGGCGACGAAGCGCAGGATCGAGAAGCCGCACAGGGCGGCGACGATGCCGAGGCCCACGAAGATGAACACCGCCGAGGTCAGGTAGAAGGTGCCGACCAGGGCGATCAGGTTGCCGATGGCCGAAGGCCCGTACTTGCCCAGCGTGAACGCCATGGCGGCGCCGGCGCCCAGCGGCGCGGCGCGCATGACGATATTGACGATGTCGAAGATGACGCGCGTACCCTGCTCGACCAGATCGCGCACCCCGGCGGCGCGATCGCCCAGCCGCATCAGGGCAAAGCCGGTCAGCACGGCGACGACCAGGGTCTGCAGCACGTCGCCGTTGACCAGGCCGGACAGGAAGCTGTCCGGGATCAGTTTCAGCAGTTCGTCGGCAACGGCCTGGTGCGTGCCGGCGCTGGTATATTTGGCCACCGCCGCGGCGTCGCCGTGCACGGTCAACCCCGCGCCCGGATGCAGCACATTGCCGGCGACCAGGCCGATGATCAGGGCGACCGTCGACATCACTTCGAAATAGACGATGGCCTTGACGCCGACGCGGCCGACCTGGCGCGCCTGGCGGACATGGCCGATGCCCGAGACCACGGTGCAGAAGATCAGCACGGCGATCATCATCTTCAGCAGCTTGACGAAGCCGTCGCCGATGGCCTTCATCCACGGCTGGGCACCGACCTGCGGCCAGATCAGGCCGATGGCCGCGCCGATGACGATGCCGGCGATTACCTGGACATAGAGGTGCGTGTAGAAAGGCTTCTTCGTCATACGGCGGGCGCGATCAGGACATCGAGGTCGGACAGCCCGTCAATTGATACGGTCAGCCGGTCGCCCGGCACGACCGGCCCGACGCCTTCCGGCGTGCCGGTATAGATCAGGTCGCCGGGCTCCAGGCGGTAGAAGCGCGAGACATAGGCGATGACGTCGTTGATGGCCCAGATCATGTCGGCCAGGTCGCCCGACTGCTTGACCTCGCCGTTCTTCTTCAGCGTGATGGCGCCCGAAGTCATCAAGGCGTTCGAGGCGTGGATAAGCCCGATCGGCGCCGACTGCTCGACATTCTTGCCGGTATCCCACGGCCGGCCCTTTTCCTTGGCGGCGTTCTGCAGGTCGCGGCGCGTCATGTCGAGCCCGCAGGCATAGCCGAAGATATGCGCGGCGGCTTCCTGCGGCAGGATGTTGTGGCCGCCGCGGCCGATGGCGACGACCAGTTCGGCTTCGTAGTGATAATTGCCAGTCTGCGGCGGATAGGCGATGGCGGTCCCTGATGGCACCACGGCCTCGGCCCATTTGGTGAAGAAGAACGGCGGATCGCGGTCGGGGTCCGAGCCCATCTCGCGGGCATGGGCGGCGTAGTTGCGGCCGATGCAGAAGACGCGGCGCACCGGGAAACCGTCACCGCTATCGACCGGGACGATGACGGGCGCCAAGGGTTCGAAGGCCGGTTTCATGCAAATTTCCCGCAGGTCGAGTATGATTGCCGGGCAATCTATTCGGGCTTAAGACTTGGGGCAATGATTCATCGCCGCGCCCTCACCGCCGCCGAATGTGCCGCCCTGCCGCCGGGGCTGGTGGCGGCCGTGCCGGTGAATGATATCGTGCTGATCGACACCCATCATCCTCTGTCCGTGTTGTCGCAAACCCTGCGCGGCTATGCGCTGATCGTCGTGCGCGGCCGGCGCATCTTCTGGCCGGGCCTGGCCGCCGATATGAGCGGCGACGTGGCCAAGCTGTCGGTGCTGGCTCACGAACTGGTCCATGTCTGGCAGTACGAGACCGGCATGACGCTGGTCACCTATGTCTGGCGCGACGTCATCGGCCGGCTGGGCCGCTACGCTTATCGTTTGCGGCCAGGCAAGGCGTACATCGCCTACGGCTACGAACAGCAGGCGGCGATGATGGAGGACTGGGTGCGCCTGCGCCACGGTCTGTTCGCCCATTACAGCCGCCAGGGTATAGACATGGCGACGCTCGAAGCCGTGGTGCCGTTTCTATGACCGACAATTCCCCTGCTCTCTGGCTTGAACACCTGCCGCACCCGCAAACCGCCGGCAGCAAGTACGACCGCGGCCATGCCGTCGTGCTGGGTGGCCCCGTCGCGCAGACCGGCGCGGCACGGCTCGCGGCGCGGGCGGCGCTGCGGGTCGGCGCCGGGCTGGTGTCGGTCGCCTGCGATCCGTCGGCCCTGATGGTTTACGCCATCGCGCTGGAAGCCGTCATGACCAAGGTCGTTCGCGATGCCACAGCCTTCGGCGAGCTGGTCGGCGATGCGCGGGTGAAATCGGTGCTGATCGGTCCTGGCGCCGGGATCAACGATCGCACGCGCGAGGTCGTTCTGGCGGCGCTTGACGCGCAAAAGGCTTGCGTGCTGGACGCCGACGCCCTGACCGTGTTCAGGGATGCCCCGGCCGCGCTGTTTTCCGCCGTCGCTTCGCCGGTGCTGCTGACGCCGCACGAAGGCGAATTCGCCCGGCTGTTCGGCAAGGTTTCCGACCGTGAAGCCGATGCCTTGCATGCCGCCAGGACCTCCGGCGCCGTGGTGCTGCTGAAGGGTTCGGACACGGTGATCGCCGCGCCCGACGGCGAGATCGTCGTCAATCGCGCGGCCCCGCCGCAACTGGCGACCGCCGGCTCGGGCGACGTTCTGGCCGGACTGGCGACGGGCCTGATCGCCCAAGGCATGGCGGTGTTCGACGCCGCCTGCGCCGCCTGCTGGATCCACGCCGACGCCGCCCGACGCTTCGGTCCCGGCCTGATCGCCGAGGACCTGAGCGAACAGATCCCGGCGGTCCTGCGCGATCTTATCCGACCGTCAGGCTGACGAAGATCACGCCGGTGATGACCAGGCTAAACGCCACCCAGGTCGCGACCCACAGCACCAGTGACTTCAGGGCCGCGCCCAGGATCGACGAGCCGTAGGCGCCGCGCAGGGTCGAGAAGAAGTTCCACATCGTCCACAGAAAGGACAGGCCGGTCCAGGCGACGCCCCACGAGTCGGGCAGCACCAGGCCGATAGCCCCGATGAAGAACATGAAGGACAGCAGGTTCATCGCGACCAGCAAGTGGTCGTAGAGGTAGAATCGCCGTCCGTCCTTGCGCTTGCCGACGTACAGCAGGCCCAGCCACAGGCCGACGATCGGCAGGGCCAGCAGGGCCAGGCGGTGCCCCCAGGTGAAGATCGAGGCGAAGAAGCGCTCCTTGTTGCTGAGCGCGCGGATCAGGTCGTCCTTAAGCCACTGCGGTTGGATGTGCGACCGGGCGATCTTGCCGGCCAGCAAATGCGCGTCGTCGTCGGTCATGTCCATCACGTCGATCTGATGGATGACGGTTTTCGCGCCGGTCTTGCTGTTGACGAAGCGCGTCGTCTTCGTACTTTGCAGTTGTTCGGCATTGTTGCCGATGAGTTCGCCCAGATTGCCGTCCGTGCCGGCCGGGGCCGTATCGGAGGCATCCGCCGAGGCCGAAGCGTCATCGACGACATTGGCGCCGATCAGCGTGTTGTGCGCCGCCTGCGCGACATGGGGGTGCAGTCGTGCTTCCTCGGTGACGTGCTCGGCGACCAGCATGAAGACCAGCAAGGCGACCAGGAAGATCCGGAACGGCGGGACGTGACGGGCAACGCGCCCTTCCATCAGGTCGCGCGCCAACTGGCCCGGATTGAAGAACAGCGGCGGCAGGGTCGTCCACAGCCGGCCGTCAAGATGAAACAGGCCCTCGAAGGCTTCGTAGATCAGGTGACCGATGGTGCGATGGTGGGTATCGGCGTCCTGGCCGCAATGATAGCAGAAGCGGCCCTTCAGATCGTGGTCGCAGTTCAGGCACTTTTGCCCCGGCGCCGGCACGAATTCATGGCCCTTGTTGCGGCGAAACCAGCCGCGCCAGCCATCCAGCCCGAAAAGTTCCAGTTCGCTCACGTTATCCCCTGCCGCAGCGCAAAAAATCAGCCCGTCACGAAGGTGTCGTGACGGGCTGATTTTGTAAAGTAGTTTCGGTTGTATTTTAAATCGGGCAGACCGCGCCGGTGCCCTTCAGGCCGCAATAACCATCAGGGTTCTTTTCGAGGTAGCCCTGATGATAGTCCTCGGCGAAGTAGAACGGCGTCGCGGCTTGCGGGTCCGTGGCCGCATCCGACGGTTCGAAGACTTCCGTCGTGATGGCGCCCTTGCCCAGCGCCTTCATTTCCGTGGCGAAGGCGTCGCGGCTGGTCATCGCGGCGGCGTATTGTTCGGGCGTCGACGGGAAGATGGCCGAGCGGTACTGCGTGCCGACGTCGTTGCCCTGACGGTAGCCCTGGGTCGGATCGTGGTTTTCCCAGAAGGTCTTGAGTAGGGTCTGGAACGACACCACCTTCGGGTCGTAGACGACCAGCACGCCTTCGGTGTGGCCGGTGGCGCCGCTGCACACTTCCTTGTAGGTCGGGTTCGGCGTGTAGCCGCCGATATAGCCGGCAGCGGTGACGTAGACGCCCGGGATCTTCCAGAACAGGCGTTCGACGCCCCAGAAACAGCCCATGGCGAAGACGACGGTTTCCAGGCCCGCCGGATACGGCCCCTTCAACGGCGTGCCGAGGACGACGTGGGTGGTTTCGGTCAGGATCGCCTCATCGCGGCCCTTGAGGGCCTGGGCGGGTGCGATCATTTGGGTCTTGAGAGCGGTTTGGCCAAACATGAAGGCCTCCTTTCGGTTCGCAATCCTATACGCGTCAGCCCCCGATATGGTTACAGAAAAGACGGAGGAAAGAGGGAGGCGCTTCTATGAGGCATTATCCCCGGACTTGGGCAACAGCACAGGGAGGGATTGACTGCACTTCGTGCCCGTTTCGAACCCCTCGGGCCGGCTCAAGCCCGGCAAGCCACCCAACAAAAAGGCGCTCCTTGCGGAGCGCCTTTTTGTTGGGTGGCGGACAGAGAGGGATTCGAACCCTCGGTAGAGTTTCCCCTACACACGCGTTCCAGGCGTGCACCTTCAACCACTCGGTCACCTGT
>FTDB01002681.1_pt1 | contig 22408 bp, 30 predicted proteins | sample 1639741 | NCBI WGS metagenome assembly FTDB01 (sample SAMEA3914869, study PRJEB12502) | metagenome | biome: forest; material: soil | place: USA | collected 2012-03-12 | depth 0.1 m | reverse complement strand
GCTGAGCGCAAAAGACGTCGCGCGCCTCACGGTCCGGCAGACTGTACGGGTCGCGAAAGCCCCAGATCGACGAGACGGGCGCCACGGCCTTGGCTGTTATCGGCGTCACGGCCGGGGTTTTGGCGATTGGCGTTTTGGCCGGCTTGGGCGGAAACAGCTTCCCGAGAAGAAATGTGAACATAGGTCCTTATCCGAAACGCGTCTTGTCAGCGCTTCAGCACGCAGTGGGCGACTTCCCAGTACGCGTCGCCGTCCCCGTAAAACCCGTCCGGGCTTTTCCACAGCACGATATAGGGGCCGTTGGCGATGATGTCGGCCGCGTAGACGCCGCCGCGCCAGGTCAGCAATTCCGTCTTCATGCGCCAGTTCGCCCGCCATTCGAAGCTGTCGTCGCAGCCGTGGCATTCGTCCGGCAGCTGCTCGTGCAAGAAGTCCTGACAGTGACGATTGCCGTAGATGGCGCCGTTGACGAAACAGGCCTGGCGTCCGCCGTCGGCGGCGAAGACCAGATTGTCGCGATAGTCGTACGTGCTGTGTTTGGCATTGACGAACACCAGGTCGCGCCGCCCCTGTTGTTTGACAACATAAACAGCGTCGGCGGTCACCCCGTCATCGAGGCTGAGATGCCTGATCTCGGCGCGCAAGGACGGCTTGAGGTCGGCCACGCGTGTCCACGCCACGGGGCGGACCTGCGACGGTTTGCCATTGGCCCACTGCGCCAGATCGGCGCACATCTCCCCTGCCCCGCCGATGACGCGATAGGCGCCGGCGTGGGCGGACGCTCCCGCGAATGCAACGGCGATACCGGCCATCACGGCCCAGGCCCTGGTCTTCATATGTCCCCCCAATATGTCCGGCCGCAGCCTAGCACGCGATAAGACAGGCCGTAAGGTGTCGACAGAGGGCTTCAGCCGCCTTCAGGGCCGCGCCCAAACCTTACTGCGCTAAAGCCTTACTGAGCTAAGGCCTGGGCCTGCCCCGCATTGACCGAGGCGACCAGCCCCTTGATCGCCGCCATGTCGACGCCGTCACCATTGGCTTCGATGGCGACGCGGGTGCCCGCCATCAGCGTATAGGAGCCCGATTTGGTGGTGTTGTTATAGTCCTCGGTTTCCATATGGCCGTTCTGGCTGACGATCTTCTTGTAGCCGTCGGCGGTCTGTTCGGTGTGGTTGACGTTCATCGCCGCCGCCATGGCGCCCAGTCCGGCCATGCTGCCCATGTCCGAAATCTTGAGGCGGATCGTGCCGCCGTTCACCGCATAGGTGGCTTCGGCATTGGACGCCGCCACGCCGCCGACCGCGTCTGAGCTGGTCGAGGTGTCGGTGCGCGGAGCCCCCATATAGGTCGCCGGCATCAGGGCCAGCAGGGCCTGCGGATCGGCCAGCTTGACGTTTGTCTGGCCGTTCTGCATGGCCGAGGCCTGGGCCGCCATCTGTTCCGTCGCCGCCTTCATCTTGTTGACGTCCATGCTGCCCATGCCGGGAACATTGACGGTTGCGACCGCGCCCGGCGCCGACACGGCGCCCAGGCCCGGCGCCAGCGGATTGCCCGCGCCCAGACGGTAGATCGGCGAGGTGATGACCCCGATCAGCACGCCGCAGACGATCATGACGATCACGATGACGATGGTGTAGCCCAGCGACTTTTCCGGCGGGCTTTTCATCAGCTTCGGCAGGCCGATATACAGAAGATAGAGGCTGTAGAGGCCGAGCAGGCCGAGGATGCCCAGCATCGGCAGGATGCCGAACACGGCCGCCACCCACGACGCCGTCGCCGAATAGGCCGCCAGCTTGAAGGCCTGCAGCGGGTTCTGCTGGCCGCCGAAGCTGGGGGCCAGGGCGTTGATGACCAGGCCCAGCACATAGACCATGACCAGCGACAGGATATATTGCACGATGGCGCCCGATATCGCCCACTGGATCGGCGTGCGATAGGTCATGAACAGCAGGTTCATGCCGAAGACGCTCAGGCCGATCGCCGACGCGACGGGGCCGATGGCGGCCAGCGGCAGGACATAACCCATATAGATCGAGCGGACGGACGACGGCTCGGCCGCGATCTCGTCCCAGGTGCGCGACGGCTGCAGCAGGATGTTTTTGACGCGATCGATCAGCCCGGATCCTCCGGGTGCGACGGTTTCACTCATAACAGACCTCTTTTCTTGGCCACTGTTGACTTGGAAAATCGACGCAACTGACCGCGACAATGGGCAAAAAGCGGGGCTGGATCAAACGATTCCACCCAACATTTTCGTGAAGTCTTGTTATCCGTGCTGTTGTGGGGCCTGCCAGTCATACTGCATCTGTTTCGCCGTCAGCTCCGCCAGCCGCGTGCCGGCGAAGCGGCCGACGACATGCAGGCTCATGGCGATACCCGCCGATATGCCCGCCGAGGTGATGATCGCGCCTTCGTCGACGAACGGCACGTCGTCGACGACCGTCACCTCGGGGAAGCGTTCGCGCAGGTCCGCCACGTCCTCCCAATGCGTCGTCGCCGTGCGCCCGGACAACAGCCCGACCTCCGCCAAAACGAACGCTCCGGTGCAGACGGACGCGGTCAAGGTCGCGCGGGCGGACGTTTCGCGCACCCAATCAAGCGTCGCGGGGTCGCCCAACGGCTGGTCCATCACCCCGCCCGGTACGATCAGCAGGTCGATCGGCGGCGCGGTCGTGAAATCATGATCGGCGACGACCTTCAGGCCGTGGCGGGCCGCGACCGGTGACGCGGTGGCGGCGATCGTCACCACGCGAAACGGCGGCGTTGCCGCGCCAATGGCCTTGCCGGCAATCCGCGCTGCCACCGAGAACACTTCGAACGGCCCGGCGAAATCGAGGACCTCGACGTCCGGGAACAGCACGATGCCGACGGTCAGGGTTTCAGAGGCGGTCATGAGCGCATCAGCCGGTGATGAAAAGAGGTGCACACTGCACGCCCTGCGACGACCTTGGCAAGGGCGCGAAGACAAGATCGGCGTCAGAGCAGATGTCTGACCCCACCACCGCATCTCCCTTCGGTCGTGCGGTCCCCCTCCCCGGGCCTCGCCGGCAGGCAAAGCGGGGAGGAACGAAGTAAGAAAATTGAATATCCTGTTCCTCCCCGCTTGCCGGGGAGGGGGACCGACGCGCTTCTTCAGCGCGTTGGTGGTGGGGCAAACCCCTCACCCCATGGCTTCGCCGCCCATCAGCCCGGCCACCGCCCGGTCGGCTTCACGCGCACTGTCCGCCAGTCCCTTAACGACGCCCTCCTGGTCAGCGGCGGCGCGGTTCTGGCTCAGCTTGCGCCGGCCGTCCAGGCACGTCACGGCGATGCGCACGCCGACAATGCCCCGCAGCATGGCGTCGATATAGGCTTCCGGCGCGTCGCTCACCGCCCACGGCTCCGCGCGCCCGGCCTCATGACGCTGCGTCAGCCGGGTCACCAGGGTGCGCAGACGCTCAGGATCATCGAAGGTTTCCACCGGCCCATAGGCGTGGACGGCGACGTAGTTCCAGGTCGGCACCACCTTGTGATGCTCCGCCTTTGCGGCGTACCAGGACGGGCTGACATAGGCGTCGGGGCCGGGGAAGATGACCAGCCCCTCGCCCGCCGCCTGCGCCTGTGGATTTGCGCGCGCCATATGGGCGTAGATCGTGCCCATCGCGCCTTCGCCGGCCTCCAGCCACACCGGCAGCGGCGTCGCCATCAGTCCTTGCGCCGTATGCGTGACCAGGGTGCACAGCCCGGCCTCTTGCATCAGGGCGTGCAGGGTGTGCGTGTCGTCTTCGCGAAACGCCGGCGGCGGATACATGGCGGATTCCCTCCTGGCTCGCCCGGCGAATATCACGAATAGGATGGCTGTGACAGGGCGTCGGGCGGCGCCCCCGCCGAAATCGCCTCTGGTCTGGCGTCGTGCTGACAACGGCGTTATGGTGCCGCCGGAGACTTTGGGGGAGGTACGCATGAGACGGCTTTTGCCGACGGTGAGATCAAGGCTGGTGGCCTCGATCGGCCTGATACTGATGCTGGTCTTTCTCTGGCTCGCGACCATGGACGGCTGGGACAAGACGTATAATTCCCTCGACCGGATCATGCTCTATGCGGGGTTTGCCCTCATCCCCATTGCGCGCTTCATGCATGAGTACAAGGACCAGCCCGACGACCCGCAGGACGCGGCCAGTCAGCGCCTCATCCGCCGGCTGATCGTGCTGAAGCGCATCGCCTTCCTGGGCCTGCTGCCGCTGTGCGGGATCGTCATGCTGTGCGGTTTCTTCTTTCCAATCGCCAGCCCGTCACGCATCGGCGTGGAGGCCTTGTCCATGCTGGCCCTGTTTCTCGGCATGGCCATCCAGGGCTATGTGGTTCTGCGCTACGACAAATTGCTGAAAACCGGGCACAGTTAGCTGGGGCAGGTCTTGGCTTTGCAATGACTCTGAACGAGCGTTTCTGCCAAACAAGTCCGTACATTAATGTCGGAGTATCTGGATGAATTTGGATAGGTGGAATCAGAACAACCCAATTTCGACTCCTGCCGTACAGAAGCTTTATTTGCCCGAGGCTCATTATACCGTCCGAACCGCAAATTTTCCCAGGCATGCGAAATTCGAGGGATCATTCCTGACAGGAGCGGATGTGTTCGTCCTATCGGGACAAATACGTTACAAACAGGGCGCGGAAAGCGCCACGTTAAACGCCGGCGACATTTTGAAACTCACTAAAGGACCATATGAGGCCGAAGTCGTCGGTGCCGATACAGCCAATGTAATTATGGTCCATCAACTTCCTGAAGCACTTTGGCCAAAGTAGCCCCCAAAAGGGGTCAGAGTCATTTCCGCTCTGCCAGTTTCAAAGCGATCCACAGATTACGCCGATTATCCGCGTCTTAATCTGTGCAATCTGCGTAATCTTTGGATCGCCTTAAACCCTACGCCCCGCCCGCACCCACACCCACGCCGTCAAAACGGGCACGACGACCGCCAGCGCGTACTGGGTGCGCGACACGCCGACGCCCCACGGGAACCAGATGCCGGGCACGCCGATCTTCGACAGCTCGTCGGCGAACAGGGCCACGGCCATCGCTACAAGCGTTGCCGCGGCCAGAACACGCTCCGACCCCTTCGTTGCGCGCACGGCAACCACCGCGCCCCACGCGGCCAACACCAGCAGACCCAGCCGCGCAACCGTCTGCACCACGTCCCAGTTCAGGCCCGCCGACAGCCCGGCCAATCCTCCCAACACCCACGCGGCCCATTCCGCCCGGCGCGGCAGCCCCCCGCCCACTCTCCCACTCGCGATCACCCACAAAACGATGGCCAGCGGGTTGAAGATGACGAACCTGAGCACCACCAGCGCGTCGAGGCTTTCGAAGTCTCCCCAGGCATAGAGGCACTGGTTGATGCGCGACGCGGCGATGGCGGCCGCAGCCCCGGCTGCATACACTAAAAACCGGTCGCCGGGCGCGAACCGGCGCAGCCCCAGGGCCAACAAGGCCACGATCCACAGGCACACCGGCTCGATGAAATCGGCGACATAGCCCCAGAAAGTCCGCCACCATTGCGACAGATACAGCGCCTCGGCTGCCCCCGGCGTCGCCAGTACCGGCGCGACATGGATGCCGCCGGCATCGTCGCCCAAGCCGTCCTTCGCCAGCCAGGTGTGGATCGCCAGAACGCCATCCCCGCCGCCCAATTCTATCCGCATCGGCCGCGCCGCGTAGGTTTGCGGATGCGCGCCGACATTACCGATCCCGCCGACAGGACGCCCGTTCCAGAATACGATGTAGGGACCGTCGACCAGGGTCGGCGCGACCAGAACCGAACCCTCTGCGTGCACATGCAGCCGGTACCAGGCATGGCCCCATTCGCCCTTATGTCCGCGCGCAGTCCACCCCGGCACATAGCCCGGCAGACCGACATCGCCGTCATGCGCGCCGGGTTTCGGCGTCAGGTCGACGCGCTCCCAGGTGCTGTCGTCGAACTGAGCTTGTGCATAGCGCGGATCGTCGCCCATATGGAACGCCCACGGCCCGTTGAGCGGCGTGGCGGTGTCCGCAAACGCCGGCCCGGCAAGCATCACCACCAACAGGAGCCAGATAAACCGCATGACAAACCCTTCTTTGCCATAACAGGGGTATCACCGCCCCCGCCCGCGCGCATAGGTCCAATCGGCGGGAAAACGGATGCAGGGTTTCCCCACCACCACATCTCACTCGCAGCCTGACGGCTACTCGATCGTGCGGTCCCCCTCCCCGGCAAGCGGGGAGGCACTGATATTCTTCGTTCCTCCCCGCTTGCCGGGGAGGGGGACCGACGCGCCTCTCGGCGCGTTGGTGGTGGGGCAAAGACACCTGCTCCGTCGCTGTAATCTCCCGCCCGAACAGGCTATAATCCCGTGATGCTCAGCATATTCGCATTCGCCATCGTCTTCGTCATGGGCCTCATCTACCTGGCCACGCTCGACCGCGTTCGCGTCGTCCTGTCCCTGCGCCATCCCGAAGCCTTTCGAGCCCTGCTGCGCAAAACCCCGCCGACCTTTATGAAGCCCATGGCCTCCATCATCACCGGCTTTATCTGGCGGCGCGGCGACCGGGGATTGGGCGACGCCGCCCTGACACGGCTTGTCATCCTGTCCCAGGGCCTGCACGCTGCCCTGATGCTGGGCGGTTTGGCCTGGATCGTATTTAAAGTGTGTGGCGCGACGTACCGGCTGTATATGTTCGGGCCAAACTAGCTCAGCGTCCAAGGTCCCACATGCTCGATATACGTCAGGACGATCCGGCCGCGCCCCATGTCGCCGATCTGTTGAACCACCACCTCAGCGAACTGCGCAGCGTCATGGCCGAAAACGCCTTTGCGCTCGACGCGTCGGGCCTGTCCGCGCCGGAAGTCACCTTCTGGACGGCGTGGCGCGGGGCTGAGCTGGCCGGGTTCGCCGCGCTCAAGGAACTGACACCGGCACATGGCGAGGTAAAGTCGATGCGCGCTGCGCCTTCCGCGCGCGGCACCGGCGTCGGCCATGCCCTGCTGATGCACATCGTCGCCGAGGCCCGCCGCCGCGGCCATGCGCGCCTCAGCCTGGAAACCGGCACGGCCGAGCTGCACGCGCCGGCCCTGGCTTTGTATCGCCGCGCCGGCTTCGTGTCGTGCGCGGCCTTTGCCGATTACCGCCCCGGCCCGTTCAATCAGTTCCTGAAATTGGACCTCAGCGCATGATCCCCCGCGACGCACATCCCGCCGACATCGATCCTTTGGCCGCCCTGTGGCACGCCGGCTGGCGCGACGCGCACATCGATCTCCTGCCGGCAGAGGTGGCCGCCGACCGCACCCTGCAAAGCTTCCACGACAGGCTGACGGCCAACCTGACAGCCGTGCGCACGATCGGCGATATCGGCCACCCGCTGGGCTTCACCTGGATCAAGGGCGCCGAACTCAACCAGTTCTATGTGGCCGCCGAGGCGCGCGGCCAGGGCATAGCCGCCACCCTGATGGCCGACGCGGAGGCGCGCATGACCGCCACAGGCGTGACGACAGCCTGGCTCGACTGCGCGATCGGCAATGTGCGCGCGGCGCGCTTCTACGAAAAAAGCGGCTGGCGGCGGACCGGCACGGTGACGATCGACGTCACACTGACAACCGGTACGCGCCCGTTCGAGGTCTGGCGTTACGAAAAGGCGCTGGGGCTATAGATGGGTCTGCCGCTTAAGGCCCGAGTCTGACCGCAATACGCGCGCAAGTGGACAAATGCAATTTTAAGCTTTATCGTTAACGAAGATTAACGGGGAGGCGACGATGCGTAAGCGTGTAACTCGCGTTTTGACGTGTGGGCTGTGGGGCAGCCTGATGGCGGCCGGACTTGCTGGCTGCGCTTCCGACGACGACCTGCGGCCGGTATCCATCGTCCATCAGGCGCATCCCGTCAGCGAGCCCCCCAGGACGGCACCAAACGGCGCGACTGGCCAAGACGTCGCCGTCGTCACCTTGACCAACACAAATATCCGCCGCTGGGAGGAGATCGCCGACCAGCTGGGCAAGTTCCAGTTCGATCTCAGCCAGGAAACCCTGCTGTCCATGGGATCGCAGACGACCTCGTCCGCCTATAACGCCAATCTCGACGCCCAGGTGACGACCCTGGCCGCGACCCTGGCGGGCCGGTCGATCAACCACACGGCCGACACCCAGACCGATGCGTCCGGCACGACGACGACCACGACCCAGCTCCAGTCCGCCCTGGCGACCCCCACGGCGCCGGGCGCGCCGACCGTCATCATACAGGGCACGCCGGTGACTGCCGCCATGGCCGACGGCAAGACCGGCGTCGACGCCGCAACCCAGATGCGCAACGCCGCCGCCCTGGCCGAAGAGGTCGCCATCATCAACCAGCGCGTCCAGAGCGTGCCGGTCCCCAAGGGTTACCGGCCGTATTTCGCCTCGTTCCAGCTGGAAATCCTGCCCAACGAACGCGGATATCCTTACGACACCTCGGTCGACATCGCGTTCGAAACGAATTCCCAAAGCGTCAAGACGGACCTCGAAAAAAGTTTTATCGCCCAACCCGATAAAGATACGGAGGAAGCCATTTTGGCCGCCGTCGATGCGGTCGACGCCGTCGCGGGCACCCAGGACATTCCAGCCACCACCGTCACCGCCACGAGCACCAATACGACCGCCGCCGCTACCACCATCACAACCACTGTCACAACCACCATCACTGCGCCCGCCGGCGTCGCCCCGCCCCCCGCCTCGTCCAAAAAAATCATCGTCCTGCCGCTGCTGGTTACCGACACGATCGAGGAATCCCAGGTCAGCGACACGGCCAACACCATCCGCGAACTGGCCCTGGGGCTGCAGGCCAGCGGCGGCATTTTCGGCGGCAACGCCGGGCTGCAAAAGACCCTGAGCAGTCTGGCCCAGTCGCAGTCGCTGCGCCCCAACAGCCTGTCGTCGATCGCCGTCGGTTCGGCGTCCAACATCGTCCATCTGCGCCTGGGCGCGCAGAATTTCGGCGAGGAATACGAGATGAGCACCGGCAACCGCACCTTTTCAGTGCTGCTGTTCGTGCCCAGTGATATCGCCGTCGCCAGCGTCAAGGCGGCGCAAGAGCCCGGCGCCGCTTCCAAGACCGATGCCAATACCAGATCCGGCGCTGGTTCCAAGGCCGATACCACTGCCACATCCGACGTCGATACTCCGCCGTTTCCCATCAAATACAGCGCCCGTCTGACCTACAGCGACGCCATGGCGCAACTCCACCGGCTGAAAAAAGGCGCCGACCATCCCGACAACACGCCCTATGCGTCGCTGACGACCACGGTGCTGCCGGCGACCTGGATGAGCGTGCCGCGCATCGAACAGGCGCAGTGCCCGGACGCGCAAACCGCCCTTGTCACCCCGGCCAACCTCAACTTGCCGGCCGATCCGCTGGGCGCGTCGCAGACCGAACCTGTCGGCGTTGTCAGGCTGATCGGCGGCAAGGGCTTCACCTATCGCCGCATCGAAGCGACCTTCGAGACCGACCCGGTGCCGGCGCCAAAGGTCAAGGCCGCAAAACCCAAAAAAGACAAGAATGGTAAGCTCATCAAGGCGGCCGCCCCGGCCCCTTCTCCCTTCGTGCCCGTAAAGTCGATGACGCTCAAGGCCATCGACGTCCGGCCGGTCGGCAACAGCCTGGTCATGTTCTTCCCGGATTACGGCAACGTTTTCCCGCGCGACGACATCGCGCAAACGCGCTCGGCCGGCAAGGTGAAGATCCGTATCTACGCAAACGACACCCTGGCCAAAAAGGACTGCGGCGACGGGATATCGGTCGGGGAGGACCAGCAACCAAGCCACTACGACCTGGCCTATGTCGTCCCGGCCAAGGCGGCGGCGCCGGCTGCCGATGCGCCTGCCGCCACGCCTGGCAAGGGCGCTGCCGCCCCGGCCCATTCGGCACAGCCGGACAAGAGCACGCCCCAGACCTTGGTGCCCGCCCAACCGCCCAAGCAGACCTACTCCCTGCCCTTCCACCTGACGCCGCAATAGAGCGCCCTCGCCCGGTTTACAGATACCCGCACAGGGCGTAGCCTGCTGCCAGGACGAGTCCATGGGGAGGACGCGATGACCGGTATCCAAGACGCGTTGCGGGCCGAATGGGCCGATATCCTGGATCGCCTCCGGTTCGGTATCCAGCACCATCCGATAGGCTTCGCTGTGCTGGTCGGACCGATGGTGATCACAGCCATCGTCGATTTCATCTTCATGCGGCGCCGCGCGGGCTTTTGGAAATCGCTGTCCCTCGCCCTGTTTTACGGCCTGACCTTCTGGCTGTTTCCTGTGTACGGCCTCATTCGCACGGTCAAGGCGCGCGAAAAGCAGCTGGCGAATATCCGCGACGCCCAGCCCGGCAGCCTCACCGACCGCTTTTAAGGAGCCCCCGGCATGAACTCCAGGAAAAGACACCCTCTGACGCCGCTGCGGATCGTCCTGATCGTCATCCTGGGCGTGGTGGTCGTCCCCGCCTGGCGGTACGTCATGGAAATCGGCGTCTACGACCGGACACCCGCGCAGGCCCTGCGCACGGCCGAATGGATGGCCGCCGCCATGGCGGTCATGATCGCGGTCATCCTGGCCGCCGGCAGTGTGCTTAAGGCCCGTGCCCGCCGTCGCGGCGACGCCGTACCGCCGCTGCCGGACGGCATCGGGCCACGCCCGCGCTTCGGCCTGACCGCCGTTCTGGAAACCTTGGTCGCCGTGTTCTTTGGCGCCTACCTGTGCGCCAAGGCCTGGATCAAGAGCGACCCGCGCCTGCCCGTCACCCTGGCGCCCGTCCTGGCGACCGGCGACCAGGTCTATGTGGCGGTCTGCGCCTGTTTCCTGGCCTGGCTGTTCTGGAGCGTCTTCTACGCCAAAACCAATTCGCACTGAGCCGTCTGTTACCCAAAAGCATCCGGGCGCCGCGAAATGGCGCGCGCGCTCATTTCCAAATTGACACAACCTCAGATTTACAGAACATCGTTCTCACCAGCCTTTATTCCGCTTTTCACCTATCCCCCTTTCGCCCAAAAGGACTACGAACATGTGGACTCCCTACGATCCCGTCGCCAACGATGACTACGTCTTTTCCGCCACCGGCGACAATGTCACTGGCAATGTGCTGGCCAACGACTACGGCGCCTTCCTGCTGCAGATCAACCTGACCAATTTCGGCGGCGTGCAGATCGGCGCCAAACAGCCCGGCCAGGTCACCACCGTCCAGGGCCAGTACGGCACCTTTACGCTCAAGGCCGACGGCAGCTATACCTATCAGCTGTCCGACGCCTATAAGGGCGTGGACCTGACGACCCATCCGCTGACCGAGAAGATCCAGTACAAGGCGTCCGACGGCGCCGGCCACACCGACAGCGCCACCCTGACGCTGGATGTCGGCGCGATGACGCATCAGCCGCAACCGCACGACGTCACCGTCACCTATGACGGCAAGGGTTCGTCGCCGTTCGATTTCCTGCAATACGCCATCACCTTCGACGACGGCTCGCTGATCAATATCGGCGAAGAGAACGGCAACCACTATCTGCGCGCCGACGAATTCGGCGAAGGCTTCTTCTCGAAGGACGGCACCGACTTCATCCTTAAGGACATGCTGGTCGCCACCGGCGACATCGCCGGCACCTCGGCCGAAGTCATGTTCATCGGCCGCCACGACGGTGGCGACGCCGGCTCGATCACGGTCGACATCACCGCCAACGCCATCTCCCAGCAGCAGCACGTCGACCTGTCCGCCCTGGGGCCGATCGACGGCATCCGCTATCAGATCCTGTCCCAGGACGGCGACTGGCAGGACGAACCACACCTGCTGTTCGACAATATTCATATGACGACGGTTTGAGGACAGGCGCCGTCTTGCTTGGGAGCAGGCGGCCCTCCCCCCTCCGTCAGACTTCGCTTACGCTCCGTCTGCCACCTCCCCCGCACGCGGGGCAGGAGGGTTTTTGCTGCCCCGCCTCAAGAGAAACATCATCTGTCGAATCTCTTGAGGCGGTAACATTTACTCCCTCCTGCCCCGTTTACGGGGGAGGTGGCGCCGAGCCTCTTGGCGAGGTGAGGGAGGGGGGAAAACCACACACTCCCCACCCTTGCCTTGGTTTGGCTGAAATTCCCCCTTATCATCATACCTCCACGATAAGGAAACCCAGTATGCGCCTCTTGACCGCCCTCACCGCTTTCGTCCCAGTCCTGGCCCTGACCGTATCTGCCCCCGCCTTCGCGGCTGACGACATCCACGTCAAACTCGGCAAGATCGGCGCCAACCTGGCTGGTTACAACTACCACAATTACGAATATTGCGGCGCGTCGGCCGGCGACCTGGCGACGATCAAGGCCAAGGACCGCGTCAAGTTCGCCAATTCCGGAACCGAATTCGACGCGGCTTTCGCCGCCGGCATTGCCGACAGCCTGTCCAAGCAAAACACCGGCATCGCGCAGCTGGGCGAGGCCAAATACAAGGCCTCGATCTGCCCGAACGTGCTCAAAAACCTGCAGGAAAAGCTGGCGAAGTAGGGCGAGAGAACGGTCTAACTTCGGAGCATCTCAGTCCCGAAATCCCGGCAGGTGCTCTGCGAAAATATTCTCGATTTCATCTGTGCTTAACCCGGCATACCCGGCCATCTCGACCAGAAACTGCCCCTTCTGCCAGGTCAGCCCTTCCGTGTCGGTCAAGGCGCCGAACACAAGCCGGTTGATGCCGTCTTGCGCTGATTTCGGTACGTAGCGGTTCAATCGAGGTGACAGCAGGCCAAGCGCCCCCAGCCTCTGGCGCTCACCGACCTTTCCCGCCCAGAAATCGCGCCCCACTGCCAGCGCCGTCAGCAGGTCGCCATCCATCGCCGGCAAAAGCCGGTCGCAAAACGCCAGACACAGCCTGGCCGCCAGCCGGCGATCATTCGCAAACGGCTCAGCCTCAAGAAGGACATCGAGTCGATCGGATATATGCTGGACGTCCTGCATAGTCCCGCCACTCATCCCGCCGCCTTGACGTAAGAAATATCGAAACCCTCGTGAGCGCAGACGCGCTCGTAATGGTCCTGGTCATCGGCAAACTCCGTCACCAGCCGTTCCAGCTTTTCGCGCAAGGCCGCATTGTCCGAGGCCCCATCGACCGCCGCCCGCAACCGCGTCAGGGTCTCCTCCAGCCTGTCGCCGGGCCACGCCACATAGGGAAAGCGCACATCGGGCATGACCACGACCGAACACGGACCGACCAGGGTCAGTAGCCGCGCGTCGGCATAGCCGTCTTCCCCCGGCACCATGCCCGGCAACAGCGGCAGCCCCAGGTCGCGCGTCTTGCGCCAGGTCAGCCGGCCGTCGCGGTATTCACTGGACGTATAGAGGTGCATGGCGGCCTTTGTCAGCGCCGATTGCAGGGTTGCGACCGAATCGACGCCACGGCCGCACCCGGTGGGGTCGCCATGGCTCAGCCCCCGGATACGCCAGGGGCAATAGGCCCAGTCATCCTCCGACGTCGTCGGCGCCCAGACGAACAGCTCGACGCTGTCCCCGTCCTTCAGGTCGAACCGCCGCGTGACGACGGCCGTCGCGACATCCATCGCCAGGATAGCGGCCTTGTCCGGTTGCGCCATGTTGCCCCCCCTTATCGGCCTGCGCCCCTCGACAGGCGCGGGATTTCAGACCATGATCGCCTTATACGGGAGGGGACCGCAACATGAAATCCATTATCTTCGCCACCTTGGGCCTTGCGCTGGCTGCCACGGCGGGCGCGGCCCAGGCCACTCCGGCGCAGGACGCCGACGCCGCGCTCAACCGGCTGTTCCAGGGTTTCGGCGCGCCGGGCAGTTACCGCGACGTCCCCCCCGACGCCCGCCAAAGCGTCGACCAGCTCCACGCGGCCATGACCGCCATGGGCACGCCGGACTTTCCCGTCGACGGCGCGGTCACCTTCATGACGGTGTGCGTGCCGGTCTCCGACCTGGCCGGCCGCTATCTGAAGGCCGGCATCGGCCCGTTGCTGGCCGCCGATCCGACCGGTCAGTCGCCGGCCGTGGTCGCCAAACAGGCCGCCAATGCCGAGGCCTATCAGGACGAAATCGTCATGCTGATGGCCGACGGCGTCAAATGTTCGGCCCTGCATGCACCGTGGCTGGAAACAACCTGGGAAGGCGTCCCGGCCGCGCAACGCACTCCGGCGCAAATCCACAACATGCAAAAGGTCGGCGAAGGCTATGCGATGGCGCTCTCCGGCCTGGCCGGCGCCGCCCAGGCGCCGGACACCCGCCCGGCCAACCGGAAACTGGCGATCGACACGGTCGCCGCCCATGGCGACGCCATCGTCACCCTGTTGTCGCTGGACCAGCGCCGCCGGCTCAAGACCGAACTCGACACCGACGCCCCGGACCTGGCCAAGATCTGGCCCGCGCAGTACGCCGCCTTGAGCGCGTCTTTGGCGCGCACCGACTGCAACCAACTGTGTGGCCTGGGGCAGTAACAGACTAAGGAGGGACGTCGCACCATGGAATATTACGTCATCTACATCGGTGCGAAACCCGTCTGCGTGTTCCGCCACGACCCGGTGACGCGATCGACCGAGAAGATGACGCATAAATCGAAGGTGTGGCAACGGGACTGGTTCCTGATGGGGCAGTTCATGAACGGCGAGATGAACAAGTCCGACATGATTTCGGAAGAGGAGGCCATGGCCATCGTCGATGGCTGGCTGAATGAAGGTAAGCCAGTCCCCGTTCGTGTCGGGCCAGGGCGTGTCCTGCTGGCGCTGGCGGTCGCGGCCGCCTATCTGGCGATGGTGTGGAACCTGATGCACATCGATATGCTGAACGGCGGCGTCGTGTGGGCCATCCATGCCGCCGCGGTCCTGGTCGCCTTGACCTGGATCATAGCGTTGCGGCTGCGCCTGGCCGGTACGCTGGTCGCGGCGGTCGCCCTGGCAGCAGCGGCCCTGCTGGATATCAATACTGCATGGGTGCCAGTCAGTCCGGACGATCCGCCTATCCTGTCGCAAATAGGGCTACTGGTCGTCGGCGTCTCCTATATCGCTCCATTTCTGCTGGTCTGGATTGTCAGCTATGTCGCGGTCGCCTTGCTGCGGAGGAGACAAACCAGATGAAACGCGCAATCGCCTTGGCGATCATCTGGGCGGCGGCTCTGGCTGTTACCGCCTGCACGCCCCTGCCCTCGGCCTTCGTCACCACACCCCACAGCAGCGAGGCCGCAAGCCTGCTGGGCGTCCATACCGGCATGACGCGCGACGCGGCGCGCACCCCGCTGCTGGCGCGCGGCGATGTCTTTTTCTTGCCGCCATCGGCCCACATCGTCAAAAGCTAGCGCAGAAGAACGGATTAACTTGACAAAAACCATCTAATACTTTATATAAAAATCAAAAAGGCGCGTAATCGACAATTTGACATCGAATTCACTCGCAATTAACAATATTAATTGACTATTACTCATATTTTCGATAGAATATTTACAGTAATTCGATAGTCGAATTGCGATGCCATCAAGCCGCATGAAAGAGCGATAAGACGTCTGATTTTTTCAAAAATTTCATTCCGTTATTTTCCTTCCCATCGGCCTTATAATATTCATTCATAAGGCTTTTCCTTAATGAAAAAATTTGAAAAAAACCTGCTCTCGGTGTTCACCGAGGCTTGCCGCGCTGCGCGCCTTACCCCACCGTGCAACTTTATCTACAACTGGTGCATCCCGATCCTAGTGCTTACCATCTCGCTGCTGACATCAGGAGCGGTGCCATACGCCTCTCTCTGTACCCTGGGCGCTCAGACGATGGTTTTCGTCCACACCTTCCTACGGGAATATCTCTTCGGCGTTCCTCGGCGAATGGTGACGGGACAGCAGGCGCGCATCGATAACCTGGAACAGCTCTCCACCAGTCAGGCATGCCAACTCAGTGAACTCCAGATGGAGATGAGCGCCCAGCGAGCGGTTCTGGATCGCCTGACCGCCCAGCGCGCAAACGCGGCAGGCTGGGCGCCCAAACCGATGACCCAAATAGCAGTCGTATCTACCTGCCTCATGAACTAGACCCGGCGCCGCCGGTCGTAAGATCGGCGTCCATGGGTATCCTTGTGGAGTCCGCAAACAACGTATTGCCCATCACGCCGGACGCGGACACATCCGCACCGGTATGGACAAAATGTACTGACCATTACGTTTGCGGTCGCCCGCCTTCCGGTATTATTTTAGGCAAACAACACCGGAGATGGAAACAGGGGACCATCATGTATCGACAAATACGCCAGGCTTTGCGCCTCGTCCGCGCCGCGGGCTTCGGCCTGTGCCTGACCTGCGACCTGTTCGCAGGCGTGTCCGCCGCCCCCGCCCATGCGGATCAATATATCGAAACGGTGCGCGTCACCTGCGCGCCAGAAATCCCCCTGTTCAGGATCGAATATTCCGCCATCAACGAGGACGCGTCTTTTTTCCTGTACCAAAGGACCGTAAATCACGTCAAAAATCCGTGGCGCCTGATCCGCAAATACGGATACCTGCCCGCCGAAAAATTCGACTACACCTGTAAACTGCCCAATGCGACCTATCGCATCCTGGGGTCGACGCCGCCCCACCTGGACCACGGCGAATGCGGGGGCAACCCGCGCACCCGCCTCAGCCTGCTGATCAACGGCACCGTCATTCTGGACAAGGTCTATCTGACCGAGACCTGCTTTCCCGAAGAGTCACCCGCGCACCTCGGCACGATCGACGCCCATGGCGGCTACGACGGATGGGGCGGAGGCGCCCTGGACGTCCAGCTATACGACAATGACGGCCACTCAGCCGACCTGTGGGGCATCGGCCCGCTCGATCAGAAGACGATGGATTGCATCATCACCAAGCCGGGCTTTCTCAAGGAGAGCGGTATTTACGACGCCCGGCACGCCTGTGGCATAAGGTAAGATCCGTCTTGCGGCCGTATTAAACATTCCCGTTGGGCATTCCTTCAGACGCGCCATGGTAGAAAACCGCGATTATCGAGGGGAACGGCGATGAAGGTGACGGCATTGGCCCTGGCAGGCCTTCCGATGGCGTCCGGTTTCGATCGCCCCAAGCCTCTGCCGCCCTGCCCGGCAAACAAGGGCCCTTTAAGTCCGCTGCCGGCGACGGCAAGGAAGCCCTCGCGGCGTTCATCCGCTTTAAGGCGCCCTACCGGGACGTGTCGGCCGTCAGGCGGGTCACGGTTACCGGATAAACGCTCATATTGTCAGGATTGGAAACGACAACCGTAGAATAGGCGTCCCGGGCATAGTCGGTCGCGTCGGTCACGTAGTTGCACTTTATAACCGTCGCTTTTTGGCCCAGCCAGAGGACATTCGAACTCTCGAAAGTATAGATGGGCTGCGCCGGCCCTCCAGCCTGGCTCGGGCAATATTTTCCATCTCCAACCGAAACCGGCATCGATCTGTTCGGGAAATTGTACCGGTCCAGATAGGTGTACACGCCCAAGGCCGGCCCGGTCAGCACTCCGAGCCCGGACAGGCCGACAGCGACATAGACGAACACAATCCCCACACCACGCAATCGGCCAAGGGCGTTGCAGAGGAAACTCAGCAACAGGATCAACGGCATGGCCAAAAGGGCGCCAGCCTCTATCACGTCGGTCTGCGTAGCATCGGCCTGCGTCGGGAAAAATCCGCCGACAAATGGCAGATAGCCCAAGACGAAGCGCTTCTGCGGATCGGCCAGGAAAAGCAGAAGCAGACCGATGAACAGCACCAGAAATAAAGTCGCCGCCAGCAAGCTTTTCGAGAATCCCATACCCCGACTCAGGCGGTTATCGCCGTCCGCACGTCCCGCGAAGATTCCGAAAACGATGTTCAGCACCAACATTACAACGACCTGGACTATGTATAGCCCAACAGCCAGAATCAGTGTCGCAGCGACGACCAGCACCGCTCCCGCCAGATAATAAAACAGGCCCTCAGCGAAAATGTTGACGTTCTCTTCGACCGTCAGCACGTTGAGTGCCGAGACATTATATTGGTTGAAGAAAGCACCGACGCCCAGACTGGCGCTGCCGAGAAGCAGGGGAACAATGACCTGCCAATATCGCGCAAGACTATTAAAGCGGCCAAGAATCGATCCGACCACGTCCGAAAAATTGGCGGCTTGATTTGCACCGCCCTGTAATGCCTGGTCCGTCATACCTGCCCCTCCGGTAACGGCGGCGCACAGTAACAGCTGACCGAGGTTTGGTAAACGCCGATGCCGCAATTGACGTCCCGCTCCACAACTTCCCCGGGTTTACCCTACCCGTTTACCGCCTGTTCGGCCGCTGCGTGTAGGGTCGCGACACGGAGGGGATCATGCGAACAGGACACACTACCGCGGCTCTCGGGATGACCTGGATATTGGCCTCAACCGCTCAGGCCGCACCTGTTCACGTTCCGCACCTGACGATCCCGCGCGACCAAATCCCACCCGCCCGCTACGGCCTGCGCATATCGGTCGACACCTTGCGCGTCCGGCTCGGCCAGCCCGTCCCCTACCACCTCGGCTACCGCGACCTGCCCGGAGGCGCCAAGGTTTATGTGTTCTTCGAACGCGACGTGCCGGATCGTGAGCGACACGCCTATCACGGCGATGTCGGCTCGATCATGATGGGGGCCCAGGCGATGAACGGCCCGGCCTTTCACGGGCGGCTGAGCTGGGACGGACGTCACGTCACCTGCGCGCCGACCGACTTCGTCAAATGGTGCCACGGCGTCGTTCCGGGGCGATACCGACTGGTCGCCGAAATTTTTACCGGGCCGGTCTCCCTGGGCGGCCTGCCGCCGGCGCGTCCCGATCCGCATGCGGCCCGGCGCGTGGGCATGGCCATGTCGCAGCCCTTCGTCCTGACCGGCGACCCGCCGCTGGCGATGGACGACTATCCGTTTCAGACCGCCATCGCCGACCGCCTCAGCCAGTTTATCGGCGGCGCGCTGCCTCCTTATGTCGACCGTCAACCCATGACCGGCGCTGGCCGTTTTTCCGTCAAGGCAACGCAGGCCTGCGGCGCCTACGACCTGCGCCCGCCCTTTGCCGGGACATTGACCGCCTGTTCGCCACCGGGCGCGCTGACCGACGCCGGCATGAAGGATGCCCTCGATACGCAAGGCGTCTCCCTGACCGGTACGGTCGGCTGGGCGTCGAAACTGACCTTTATCCAGGCGCGCGACCGGGCGCTTCGTCTCGCCGACGCGCCCTACCTGAAACGCGCGCCGCTGCACGATGGCGACAGCGCCTATGGCCCGGTGTCGAAACGCGGCACCTATCTGTCCCACCGCGTCCAGGCCTGGGCCTACGGCAACGGCGCCTGGCAGTTCATCGTTTCCGAAGTCGAATCCGGCGGAACGGGCCCGGAGACGGACAGCTTCGCCGACCGCGTTTTCGTTCGCATCGGCGAAGACGGCCGGTCATGCGCCGTCGCCACCCGGCCGTACCGGGACTTTTCCGGCCCGCGCGTCCTGACACCGTGGCGGGCGTGCCCCTGACCTTAATCCGCCGCTAACCGTCGCGCTTAAGGCGATTTTCGCCTTCGCGTCCTATGTTACCTGAGGCCAAAAGGGGGATTCCGGCGTGGACGAAAAAGAACTCAGCCTGTGGGCGTGGGCATTGGGCGTGACGGCGTCGGTCGCCATTATCACCTTCATCCTGCCCAACCTGGTGATGATGCTGCTGGTCATGGTCATGATCGGCATCGTCATGGAGCTGTCCTTCGCGGCCTTCACCTACCTGGCCATCGCCTTCGTCATCAATCTGTGCCTGATCCGTTTTCCGCGCCCTTTGCGTCTGGCCGCCGGTGCTGCCGCAGCCCTTGCCTTTGGCGTGATCACCCCCATCGTCCTCAATGCCGGTCTCGACGCCGACACGCGCCAGGCCGTCGCCGGCGACCACCCGACGCCGCACGTCGCGGTGCGCACCCTGGCGCTGTTCACGCCGGGCCAGCCGCCGCGAGACCTGCCCCTGTGCGACAACACCTGCCTGAACCTGCTGTTGTCGCACCGCGTCGACCGCATCGACTACGGCTATGGCGACGGGCCGGACACGGACGGCTGGACGGCGCAGACCACCGTCTCCTACCGCCTAGTGCGCGGGCCGTGCCCGTCGGATGCCGGCGCGCGCATCGCGACCGACTCCAGCGGAAAGGATGGCGACGGCAAGGGCGACCGCTTCACTGCCCGCGACCGCCATTTCCGCCTGACCGGCGAATGCCTGACGCAGATGCAGGGCACCTTGTCCGACGCCGATGTCATTGTCGTAAAGCCGTCGGGTGACACAGACAGGAAGACCCTGGCGCCTGGTGAAATGCCCGTTGCCAACTTCGACCCGGCCGTCAGCTATGTCCGTACCAAAACAGGCTTCGTGCCCGGCGGCCGCCACACCTACTATACCGTCCCGCGCTATCTTAGCGTCTGGCTGCCGGTGCGCGGCATATTCGAACACGGCGACGACCACGTGATCGGACTGTTTCGCGCCCCCGTACGGCAGGCGGCGTACCGTGACATGACGGTGTTGAAAGATCTGGCCGTGCCGCTGGCCACTCCGCGCAGCCCCGATCCGTCAGCACTGCGGGCCCAAGTCGTCGCCGCCCTCGACAGGCTGGACGCCTCACCGGCTTCAGGGCCAAACGCCGCCCTGGACGACGGCACCCGCACGGCGATCACCGACTATCTGTTCGTCCTCACCCCGCCCTTTGCCGGCCACGACCAGGATCCCGTCTATCCGCCCTACGCCGCCACGCCCGCCGATTTCGCCCTGGTGGCGCGCCTGGACCACGACCCCACCCTGCACGCCGCCCTGGCCGGAGCGCGTTGGGACACGCTCAACGCAAATTGGGTCCATCAGATCTGGCTGAACCTGCATCCGGAAGCGCGGGCGGCCGAGGCGACGGCAGCCAACCTCAAGCGGCTTCAGGCGACCGTGACGGACAAGGTGTCCGGCACCTGAACGCCCCCTCGACAGACCGGCAATTTCCGCTACAGAAAGGGTGTCATATGAATCCAACCGGGGGGACGATATGAAGGCCTTTCTGACCGCGACGCTCGCAGCCGGGTTGCTGGCCGCTGCCAGCGTCGCCCATGCGGATACGCAAACACCGGCGCAACAGTTCGCCGCCGCCGCCGAAGCGACATGGGCAGCGCTGGGCGATCCGGATGCGTATCAGGTCCCGCCGTCCGATCCGGCCATACGTCAACACCTGAATGACATGCACGCCGCTATCGCCTAGTTGGGTACGCCGGCCTTTCCGGTCGACGGCATGACGACCTTCGCCAATGTTTGCTGGGCCGTGGCCTTGCTGCCGAGGCAATATCTCATGGCCGGCGCCGGCGACGTGCCGGGTTTCGCCGCCGATCCGGCCGGTCAGGCGCAATCGCCTGCCATCGTCTCCCTGCGCGCCGCCAACAAGGTCAAATACCAGGACGAAACGACTCTGCTGATGGACGCCACCATCCGTTGCGAAGCCCTCCACCTGCCTTTCTTCGAAAGCAGCTGGAACCGCTTCAGCCCCGACGAGCGCACCGCCGGCTTCATCGCCAACATCCACAAGTCGCAGGCCGGTTTTGCCACCATACTGTTAAGCGCGGCGACCGACGCCACCTTGCCGGCCTTCACCAAGGCCAATCGCGACCTGTCGATGTCATCGGCCTCGACCTATGCCGACGTCATCGCCAAGGCCCTGCCCGTCGCCATGCGTCAGACGCTGAAGACGCAGATCGACCAAGCCGCACCCGGCCTGGCGGCGGCCTATCCGGCGCAATATGCCGTCATCGCCAAGGCGCTGGCGCGCACCGATTGCACCGGCCTGTGCACCGTGCCGTGACCGCCGGAGCGGAATGGCCGCAAAGGCCGCAGGGGTAAAAGGCGGTTCCGGAGCAGGCTCCGTAGACGGTTACTTTGAGATCGGCTGCTGAAAGATCACGCGGTATCCGTCGGGGTCCTGCACCGAAAACGCGCGCCAGCCATAGCCGGTCAGGTCCGGCGCCCCGGCCCTTACGCCGCGCGCCACGACTTCGGCATGGACCGCGTCGACATCGTCGCAGTCGATATAGAGGTGCACGCCATCGCGGGGCGCGGGCCGCTCCGGCGGGCGCTCATTGCTGTCATGGGCGGTGTTGAGCATCAGCCGCACGCCGCCGCGCCCCAGATGGACGAAATGTGAAAACCGCCCTTCGCGCGTCTGCACTTCGGGCGAAGCGAACAGCACCTCGAACCCCAGCCCGTCGCGGTAAAAGCCGAGCGACTGCGTCATGTCGAACACTTCGAAATACGGCGTGCAGCGGGTCAGTTCGGGCATGTCATGAATATCCTAAGACTGCGCGGCCCCCGGCTGCCAGAAGGTAATGATCGCGCCGCCCAGCAGGATAAACGCCCCGCCGATCAGGATCGCCGGCGACGGCAGGGTGCGGAAGAAGATGAAGTTG